>ENA-OQBT01001049-OQBT01001049.1-human-gut-metagenome-genome-assembly--contig:-NODE-1049-length-12746-cov-3.038276_pt1 | contig 12746 bp, 14 predicted proteins | sample MGYA00242749_ERZ504557 | MGnify/ENA primary metagenome ERZ504557 (study PRJEB26092, sample SAMD00036243) | human gut metagenome | host: Homo sapiens | study: EMG produced TPA metagenomics assembly of... | reverse complement strand
ACCGTCGTAACCAACGGCAAAGCAACCAGTCGAAGCCTTACGCCCCGCATGGTTGAGCTGGATGGCAGGCACCGACACCCGCCTCGCGAAATACCGTCCACGATCCAGCGCCAAGCATCAATCTGCCCGTCTTCCCACAGGCCCAGATCGCACGGCGTGATACGCCCTCAGGAGCCACGGCGGTGGATTCGACAATCACCATGCCGAATCCGCCGAACGCGCGAGACACGTAATGCTGGTAGTGGAACGGCGTGGGCCTACCATCGCGGGCGAACGACGAATACGTGCACATCGGCGGCAACCAAATACGATTACGCACGGTCACCTCGCGCAGCGTCATTGGCGCAAACAGCCCCGGACGGTCCTTGCTGACTTTCTTATCTGCCTTGCTCACAGCTTCCCTTTCCTCATAATCCTCATAATCATCGAACGATTCGCTCGTCTTGCCCGCGCCGGCCCGCTTCTTGGACCGTGCATCGGATTTTGACTTCTTCTTACCGTGCTTACGGTTCTTCGATGCATCCTCGTGCTTGGTCTTCGGCTGCTTGGACTGATCGCCGTCCGAAGACGAAGCCAGCGTCACCGCTTTGAGATCCGGCACGTCGAATCCACGAAAATCAAAATTCTCATGCGTCAGATCGTCGTTGCTCATCGTTCCCCTTTCCGATGCACGTTCATGGCAAATATTCGATGAACGCGATGGCGTTGTCATTAAGTATTGTAAAACGGGCGTCACCTGAAACAGGTAACGCCCGCAAACTACGTAATTTGGGTATCGCAGTCGGCCATGTTACGCAGACTCAGCCGGCATGCAATCACCAAATGTCAAACGCCAATCACCAATCACTGGCCATCATTCGACTGCTCTGAATTGGTGCCCTGGGTTTGGGTGTTGTTTTGCCCAGTGTTCTGCGACTGAGACTGATTGTTGCTGCTCTGCGATTGGCTGTTGCCATTCGTAGTGGTCTGCGGCACGCTGAACGTTCGTCCGCCAATGCCCAGATACTTGCCAGTCGTGGTGTACTTCGAGACGGGCTGGCCGTAATCGTTGTCAATCGGTATTTTCTTCTTGGAAATGTAGCTATTGAAGAAGTTGGTAACGGCCGGACCCGCGATTGTCGAACCATCAATAGCTGTTGTACCGGCCGTTGATGGCAATGTTGGAAATACGGTTGGTGTACGGGTTCTGTGCATCGCCGACCACAGCGAACGCCGCAATCTGATTAGGAATGAACGATCCACCGGACACCGCAAGATCCTCACTGGTACCGGTCTTACCAAACGACTTACGCCCGTCAGCCAATCTGAATGACCAACCGGCACCATCCGGCCGCACCGTACCTTGGTTCAGGGTATAAGCGAGTGTTTGGATGATGTCCTTATCCACCGCCTGATGGCAGTTCGCGGATGGAACCTTGAGATCGTTGCCGTCCTTATCGGTCACCTTGCTGATGGCAATCGGGTTGCATTGCACACCATTCGAGGCGTATACGGCGAAGATGCTCGCCATGGTCAGCGGGGACACATTCACCGAGCCGATCATCATGGATGGTGTATACACCTGGGTTTTGTCGATGGTCTCACCCGTGGCGGCGTCATGGTATCCCAGTTCAGTCACGGTGTCCGCCACCTTGCACAGTTTGAGGATGGCACCCATGGAAGCCTGAGTAGTGTTATGCGAACGGACCAGACCGAGGAATGGGCTTTCTGGGTTCACTGTACCTGCGCCCATGGCGTTCGACACGTTCCACGAATCGGCACCGCCCGAATAGTTACTGCAGGCGAAGTCCGTAGTGGGGTATGACGTCGAGGTCTGGAGGTTGTCGTTGATGGAATGGCCCGCTTCCATCCACGCAATCAGGTTGATCGGCTTCCAGGACGAACCGATGGTCCAACCAGAACCACCGCCATCCGCCAAATCGACGGCATAGTTCTGGCTCGTCTTGGTGGGATCGTTCGCGGCTGCCGGAGTGGCGTCATAGTAACGATTCAGGCCAAAGCTCAGCACTTCGCCGGTTCCCGGTTTGACTGCGGCCATGGCTATCTCCATGCCGCTGGGATCGTCCGGTGGAATGGTATTACGCGCGGTCTCCATCATCGTGGAATTCGCTTCCACATCCAGCGTGGTGACGATTTTCAGGCCACCCTCCTGCAGCAGCTTGTTACGCTCGGCACGAGTCTTGCCGAATTCTTCGGAGTTCTGGATGCGATGCACCACAAAATCGCAGAAGTACGCGTAATCGCCGGTGTCCTGACAGCCGACATTCACGTCCTGTGCTTTCAGCGTGTCCTTCAACGGCGTGTTCACAGCTTCGGTGTACTGCTTCTGGGTGATGTATCCTTCCTGCAGCATCAGCTTGAGCACGATATTGCGTTGGTTTTCGCTTTCCTTCTGGTTCTCTTCGACCAGCGGATCATACAGGCTTGGGTTCTTGGTGATAGCCGCGATGGTGGCGGACTGCACCACGTTCAAATCGGCGGCGGACACGCTGAAGTAGCGCTGGGCCGCGGTTTCCACGCCATACAGGTTGTTGCCGAACTGGGCGATGTTCAAATAGCCCTGCAGAATCTCGGCCTTGGAATACTTCTTTTCCATCTGCACGGAAATCAGCATCTCGCGAATCTTACGGGCGATGGTGTCTTCAGTGGCATGGTACTGGGCGATCGAATCGTCATCCTCGATCGCCTGCATCAGCAGCACGTTCTTGACGTACTGCTGGGTCAGCGACGAACCACCCTGCTGGGAGCCTTTGACGAGGTAGGTCTGCACGAACGCACGCATCACGCCTTGCACGTCGACGCCGGCGTGAGTCCAGAATCGACGGTCTTCGCGCGCCACCACTGCCTGCTGCATGGTTTTGGAAATCTTCTTCAGCGGCACGACGATACGGTTTTGGTTGTAGAACGTCGCGATAACGGTGGAACCGTCTCGCGCGTACATCGTCGACTTCTGGGGCAGACTAGTCACGTCGAAGTCCACGTTTTCTACCTTGAGCGACGGAATCACCGCTTTGGCGGCTTTATTGGCACCGATCACACCCGGTACAAACAACACGCTGGCCGCCACGCCGCCGCAGACGGCAAGCATGATATAGGCCAAGAGGAGAACAAGCACACGTTGGAGAGTGAGGGACTTCTTTTTGGGCATGGGCCCCATTCTAAATGGGGTGCCCTACCAACCGGGCTTACGGTCAGCTCCCGTGAACATATCATCACAAGAATCGCACTAGCGTAACATTGGCTGGAAGTCAGCCGAACGGTCAGCGCCGCGAGCGTCGAATCAGCATACCGGGCTGGAAGATGATGATCGATCGGCCGTCACGTGCGATCCATCCGCGGTTGGAAAAGTCCATCAACGCCTTGTTCACGGTCTCACGACTGGAGCCCACCAGTTGGGCCAGCTCTTCCTGAGTCAGGTCATGCGGCACTTTGAGGCCCTGTTCCACCGGCTCGCCGAAACGTGAGCCCAAGTTGAGCAATGTCTTGGCCAGACGCGCCGGCACATCCATGAATACCAAGTCGGAGATGCGTTCGTTGTTGCCGCGCTGGCGGCTGGCCATGACCTGCAACATGTCGATGGCCACACGCGGATGCTCATCAAGCCATGCGAACAGGGCATCATGCTCCAGCCAGACCACGCGCGTGCCATGGCTCATGGACACCGCGGACGCGGTGCGCGGGCCACCATGAGGGTCGAATACCGGAATCTCGCCAAGCACTTCGCCCGGCGCGTGGATGGACAGCAGCTGCACGCGGTCATCGGAAGAAGTGCGAATCAGCTTGACGCGCCCCTGCTCCAGTAAATACATGCGCTGATCGGTATCGCCTTCGGAGAAGATATAGTCGCCTTTATCGAACGTCGCATGCTTCAAATGCGGCAACAGCTCCTCGGCTTCGGCTGGCGATACCTGCTTGAACAATGCCGTATGCAACAGGATGTTTTCCTCGTCAGCAAAAGCGTTTGGCGTTTCCAAGCTCATCGCACCATCCTTATTGTCCTATGACCGTCGTCGCCCATCCGTCATATTGTAACGCGCCCCACAGGTTTCGTCAGGAGCATGCCCTCATTCGTCACTTCATGTGTGGCACGATCCGATAGCCGTACGACATGCTGACGAATGCGTTACCGCGAAAAACGGCACTGTCGCGGCTACCGCGCTCGCCCATGACAAAACCGCGCACGGCCAGCGGCAAAATCGTATACGGCCATCGGTGAAATCACGCCGCAAACCAGTCAATAAGGTGCTCGACGATGTGTTCGCGGCTGAGACCCGTCTGGCTTTTCATCGGGTCCACGCGTTTGACCGCTGATTTCACCGCTTTGTCTGACATCTTCTCGCGACTGGTGTTGAGCACACGGCTCATCTTGGCCGCATCGATGTCATATGCCATGGTCACATGGTGCAGCACCGCGCCGCCTGAGCCTACGGGGAAGCGCCGCTGCGCCGCTCCCCCGATCTTGCCGTACTGCGAGGCGATATCATTGAGGCCCGCGAACCGCACATCTAAACCAAGTTCGCGCAGCGCTTCGACCAGCCACCAGTCACAGAGCCGGTAGGATTCTTCGATGCTTACGCCCTGAACGAAATCGAGCGGCGCATACAGAGAATAGGTAATGGTGTTGCCCGGTTCGATAAACATCGCTCCGCCGCCCGTGCAACGGCGTACCACGTCGAAGCCGAGCTGCTTGGCAATGTCCAGATTCACCTCGTCCTGGGCCGATTGGAAACGGCCGATGACCACAGCCGGGCCCGCCCACTCCCATAATCGGATGGTCGGCTGTCGTGTTCCTGCTGCGACTTCACGCGCCCAGGTCTCGTCAATGGCCATTTGCTCGTCCGGAGTACGCGGATGGCCGTGGATCACGGTGAGTTGAGGCTTGAGGGCGTTCCAGCGCTCCCGGTATTCAGAGCTTTTGTCGGGCTGCTTGGTTTGTGTATTGATGGATGCTGGGATGTTCGGCGCATCGGGGCTGCCCACCCCCACCCGCTGCGCTGGAGCCCCCGCCAGCGGGGGTAAGTTGCTGCTTACGGCTCGGCTGTATGCGGTTTTGATGGCAATTTCATCTGTGCCGATAATTTGGCAACTAGGATGGGCGTCCAATACGGACCGCAATGAATCATCGCTAATTAGAGCTCGTTCCAGGTCATGCAACAAAGCATGAGATTCGGCATCCGAAACTGATTCAATAAAGAAATCACCGCTGATATGGCATGACTGTGCGGTGCCGTCATCATCGACGGATACGGTCACGGCGACTAGTTTGCTGCCAACGGTTTTGCATTCCCCATGTCGCATTTGCATGCAACTCAGTATAGAGAGTTTTCTGGCTCCCCTCAGCGAGGGGAGCCAAGTTTGAGGTCACATGCGGGCCAGAATGTCCTTGCCGACCTGGTCGGTGGAGCGCACGGTGGAGCCGAGCTCCTCGATGTCCGCTTCGACGGCGGTATGGATCTTCTTGGCCGCATCATCAAAGCCGAGATGCTCGAGCAGCATGGCGGCGGAGAGGATGGCGGCGGTCGGGTTGGCCTTGTTCTGACCGGCGATGTCCGGAGCGGAACCGTGAATCGCTCGAACATGGACGGGAACTCGTCGGAGGCGTTGATGCAGCCGGAGGCGGAGTAGCCCACGCCGCCCACCACGGAGCCGGCCTCATCGGTCAGAATGTCGCCAAAGAGGTTGTCGGTGAGAATCACATCGAAACGGCTCGGGTCGGAGACCAGGAAGATGGTGGCCGCATCAATGTGCTGGTAGTCGTGGGTGACCTCAGGGTATTCCTCGCCGACCTTGTCGACGATGCGCTGCCACATATCACCGGCGTTGACGAGCACGTTCTTCTTGTGCACCAGGGTGACGTGCTTCTTGCGCTTCATAGCGAGCTTGAAGGCGTAACGCACCACACGCTCCACACCGTATGCGGTGTTGATGGACACCTCGGTGGCCACCTCCTGCGGGGTGTTGCGGCGCACCGCGCCGCCGGCACCGCAGTACAGACCTTCGGTGCCTTCACGTACCACCACGAAGTCGATGTCGCCGGGGTTGGCGAGCGGCGAGGTGACGCCCTTGTACAGCTTGGAGGGGCGCAGGTTCACGTACTGGTCGAGGTCGAAGCGGAGCTTGAGCAGCAGGCCGCGTTCCAGAATGCCGGCCTTGATGCGCGGATCGCCCACGGCACCGAGCAGAATCGCGTCGTTGGCCTTGATGCGCTCCTCTTCGTCCTCGGGCAGGATCGCACCATCGCGCAGATAGCGCTCGGCACCCAAGTCGAAGTTCTCGTACTCGAAGTCAGCTACGCCTTCAGCGGCCTTTTCCAAAGCCTTCTGAGCCCACGGAGTGACTTCCTTGCCAATACCGTCGCCGGGAATAACGGCGATTTTATATGTCTTTGCCATAGTTCAAGGAGCCTACTCGCGCTATCACCTGCCGGCCCGAACCCGCTCAGCTAGTGGACATGGCCTAATGAGCGAGCCCCATCACATCCATGCACCAAGCGTTCTCATAGGAAACCTCTTCCCATTGCTTGTAACGCCCGGATAGACCGCCGTGACCGGCCTCGACCTCAATCTTGGCCACCGCGTCCACGCCGGCGGACTGCAAACGGGCCAGCCATTTGAGCGGCTCGACGTACAGCACGCGGGTGTCGTTCATCGAGGTGGTAATGAAGATTCTCGGGAATTGCGCGGCGCGACCGCGCCGGTGGCAGCCCCATCAGCACTGCCGTCACCGGCAGCCTCGTCGTTGCCGCCCTCGAGCACGGCGACCGGCACATTCTCGTATGGCGTGTACGACTTCATATACTGATACACCTCAGGGTCATGCAACGGGTCTCCCCATTCGTCCCATTCGGTGACGGTCAACGGCAAGTCCGGGTCAAGAATGGAGGTCAACGCGTCCACGAACGGCACATCCGCCTCAACACCGGCGTAGCATTCGGGCGCCATATTGGCAATCGCGCCCATCAGCAGACCGCCAGCGGATCCGCCGTTGGCCACGGTGCGCCAAGCATCAGCCAAATGCGCCTTCTGCAGCGCGCGTGTGGCGTCCACGAAGTCCTCAAAGGAATGCTTCTTGTTCAGTCTGCGCCCCTGCTCATACCAGGCGCGTCCCATTTCGCCGCCGCCACGAATATGCGGCACGGCGTACAGCACACCGCGATCCAACATGCTCAGACGAGAGACCGAGAACCCCGGATCGGAGGAAATCTCGTATGCACCATATCCGGTAATGAACATCGGCGAATCCTGCGCCGGGCAATCGCGATGCCAGACGAGGGAAACAGGAATGCGTTCGCCGTCGCGCGCGGTAATCCACACACGGCGTTCCATGTAATCGCGTGGATTGAAGTTGCCCAACACGGTGGCTCGCTTCAGCAGCGCATCTTCACCGGTGGCGGGATCGATTTCGTGCAACTCGCCCGGGCGGGTGTAGCTGGCGAACGAGTAGCGCATGCGCGGCGCCTCATACGAGGGGTTGCCGCCGACGCCGATGGTGTACAAGCGCCGGGTCTCACCGGGCAGGTGGTCGTCGCTAGCACCATCGGAAGATGACGTGTGATCCGTGGGGGCTCATCTTCGGTCCACAAGATTTCGCCATGATCGCCGGTGAAGTTTTCGCGATCGTCGGCAACCATGTCCCAGTCGTCCTCCAGGCAGGCGGCAGCAATTCCGTAAACCGCCACGGCCGTCCGGCCAGGAAGTCGGCGGCAGCCGCGCTCTTGGTCATGTATGCCACGTGCGGCTGGCCGTCGGCACGGTAGCTCAGGGACACAAAGTTGCGATGCAACGCGATGCCTTCGATGCCCAGACCGTGGGCACCCTGCAATATCGCCGGATTGACGGCGTTGAAGTATGCCTCGGTAATCGGCTTATCCGGCTCACCATGTTCGCAGCCGTACGGCGACCCGGCGGCGATGCACACGCCTTCGCCGAGTCGGTACGGCGGCTCATGGCCACGCATGTCAATGACGTCGATTTCGAAATTCGGATTGGCGGCGTTGTGATAGACCACGGCGAGTGGCACATCCGCACCGTTCTCCCCCGCGCCTTCAAAACAGGCAAAGCTCACATCATATTCAATATCGTTCTGACGCGGAATGAAAGCTTGGAATTCGCCTTCAGGCGTGGCCACCGGCAGCATCAGCACTTCGGTGGTGGTTTTGGAACCGGTGCCGATCACGATATTGCGCTCATCAAAACTGATGCCAACGCCCACCCAGAACCGTTCATCGGTTTCTCGGTACACGCACACATCCGATTCGACCGCCGTGCCAACACGATGCCGCCACACAGCGAGCGGCCGCCAGGAATCGTCCAATTCCACCCAGAACACCCATTGGCCGTCCGGCGTGAAGCATGCGCTGCCAATGCCGGTGAACTGTTCGGGCAGTTCGCTGACCGGCTCCCCGGTCTCCAGCCCGGCAAGGTCGCGAATGCGGAAATCATATCGTTCGTCTCCCGCAACATCCACGCCGTACAGCATCCAACGGCCGTCCTTGCTCAGATCCAAGCCGCCGAGCCGGAAGAAGTCATGTCCCTCGGATTCCTTGTTCGCATCAAAAACGACCTGTTCACCGGGCATGGAGCCGGGCGCGCCTTGCGGATCCACGACCGGCGGGTCCCAGTCATCGGCATCGCGCACGGGGATGCGGCATTGCACGCCATACTGTTTGCCCTGCTGCGTGCGGGTGAAGTACCAGTAATCATTGACGCGCGTGGGAACCGACATATCAGTCTCTTCCACATGCGATTTCAGCTCTTCAAACAACGTATGCCGGAAATCCGCCAGATGCGCCATGCGACGCTCGCAGTACTGGTTTTCGGCAGCTACGTAGCTGCGCACATCATCGGAGTCTTTGTCTCGCATCCACTCGTAATCGTCTTCGAAAACGTCACCGTGGAATTCGCGGCGCTTCGGCTCGCGCTTGGCGTAAGGCGGCATCGCGGCCGCGGCGTTTGTGCTCTCGTCAGTCATACCACGCGATTATAGGCGAGGCACCGCACCGGGACGCATTCAGTGTTCATCACGCCGCGCCTATTGCAACACCGTCTTCAGATACGGCAGCATGGTCTTCAGAATGTTCGAGCCGGTGGTGCCGGTGAATACTGGCACATCGGTTACCGGAGTCGGCTGGGTCGAGGTGAGCCCCGTCACCGACGCCAATCCGGTTGATTCGCGCGGGCTCAACTCACGAATGACGATCGCCAGTACACGTCCGGGATATCTGCGGGCGATGGTGGCGTACGTGGTCGGGTCTTTCTGCCCGTCATCGCCCACCAGAATGAACTTCATGTCTGGGAAGTCGGCCATAAGTTGTTCGGCAAACTCAAGTTTGTGCTGGGGGCCGGTGGGTACGAAGGTCTTGGGCCTCGGGTCGAGGTCGCGCAGCAGCAGCGGGCCTTCGGGAAAACCATGGTCAGTGATGAAGTTGCGAATCGAACTCTCCACATTCCAGGGCGATGTCGAAAGATAGAAGAACGGTGCGCCGGGGAACAGGTCGGCGATGCGGGTGAACAGCACGCTCATGCCCGGCACGGAGGCTTTCTTCTTGGGGTCGAGGAACAGCAGGTTGTACGCGGCCTTCCATGGCACCGGGGCCTGCGTGATCATGATGGTGTCGTCCACATCGGAGATGATGCCGACTTTGGCACTGGCGGGGATGGTGTACAGGTTGGCGCTCACGGGTTTGCGGTTGGCCACGCTGTAGGAGACGCGATGGATGCCGGGCACCAGACGATGCTCGGCCACGAGGTCGAGATATCCGGCGGAATCGGAGATGGCGTATTCGCTGCCGAGATCGCGCGTGCGGTCCACCTTGTCATAGACCTCGGAGACGCCGATCTGCACGGTGTTGAGCGGCATGTCATCAATGCTGGCCTGCACGTGGGTGCGCGGCGCGGGTATGGCAAGCATGCCGCGGATGCCGCGGATCAGTTCGCCGGATTGCGCGTGCCTGGGGGCGTATACCGTGCGGCAGATCAGACGCGAGTAATCGCCGGTGCCATAACCCACATAGGGTTCCACTCGCGGATACCAGTCCCATTGGCGCACCACCTGAGTGGAGATGCGTGACCATACGCCGAACACGCGGGTGACGGCACGACGTATGAATCGGGTGATCGGCGGCTTGACTTCGATGCGCTCACGCTTGGAGGGGGTGTCGAACGTCGTGGCAGCCTTGCGTGCGGGAATCGGCACGGTGGGCATGTCATCGGAATGTTCAGCGTTGCTGGCATTGTCGGCACCATTGGCGGATGCCTTGACGTCAGAGACTGGCGCGGTGGCGGACAGCGCTGCACTGCGAGCAGCAGCATCCCAAGGCAGTCGCTTGCCTGCCGCCTCAAAATCCTCGCGTGGGCTTCTCATAGACACCAATATAGCCATACGCCTCATTTTCTTGGCTCCCCTCAGAGAGGGGAGCTCAAAAGGAACTACCGCACGACCTTCGCGTATTCGTCGGCGCTCAGCAGCTCCGGCTCATCGTCGTCAAGCTCGACCTTCAGCAGCCAGCCTTCGCCGTACGGATCGCCGTTGACCACGGACGGGTCGTCCGCCACGTCACGGTTCACATACTTGACCGTACCCGCCACGGGGCTGATCAACGGCTGGACGGCCTTGGAGGATTCAAGCTCCACGGATCTCGTCGCCGGCCTCCACACGGGCGCCAGGCTCAGGCAGATCCACGAACACAAGTTCGCCAAGCTGGTCGGCGGCGTATTCGGTAATGCCGATGATTGCGGGGTCGACCGAACGGTCCACCCATGCATGTTCCGCGGAGTATTCGAGGTGGTCGGGAATGTCGAGATTCAGCGGCTGTTCGTTTTCGTTGTCATCACTCATAGTCATAAGCCTAACCTATCTTCGCGGTCCGTCACAGCTCGCGACCGAGCCATTCCTCAATCATGTAGCGGGCGATGGTGGCGCGGCCCGGCGCCGCCATACGGCCGGCGATGAGCTCGGCCGTGTATTCGTCGCGTGTGACCCATCGCGCGGTCATGGTCTCCTCGCCGTCCACACGCACGTCGGTGGTGATCGCATGTGCCTTGAACGCCATCATCAGCGAAGCCGGGAACGGCCACGGCTGCGAACCAGGTACCGCACCTCGCCAAGCTTGATGCCGGTCTCTTCCATGGCCTCGCGGCGGCAGGCGTGTTCAAGGTTCTCCCCCGCCTCCACAAATCCGGCGGACACCGAATACAGCTCGAATCCTTCCATGCCGCGTTGTGTTGCAGCAGCAGACGGTCGTGCCCGTCCACGATGGCGGTAATGACCGCCGGCTCCACGCGTGGGAACAGCACACGGTTGCCGTCCGCCTCGTTGGTGCATCGCTGCGCCCATCCGGCGAGCGCCGGCCGGACCGCCGCGCCACAAGGTGGGACAGAACCGCTGGCGGCTGTGCCAGATGCTTAAGGTGATGGCACTGGTGGCTTGCCCGGCCTCGCGCGCGTGGAGTGAGGGGCAAATCCGCGCAGGTCCACCCAGTCGAACCGGGTCACGGCCTGTTGCAGCAGCGTGGGCTTCGGGGCCAAGGGCTGTACGGGCGCGCCGACCGAATCATCGAAGGCATCGTCCGCACCTTGCCCGGCCGAATCCGGTACACCGAGCGGCCCGGCGATTTTGGCTGCGGCTACGCCGCCATTACCCTTGGCGTTTCCCGGCTGCCGTATTCCGGCGGCAGCACCTCCGCTGATGCCGTTCTTGCCCAGCGCGCCGTCCACAGTGCCGGAATCCTGGGTGCCGAGCACGCCGCCGACGGCACCGCCAACACCGGCAATCCCGCCAACACCGGGAACGCGGCTTCCGGCACGCGCGTGATATCCACGGCGACCACGGATTCGCCGCGCGCCCCGACATAGGAGCCAAGGAACATGGCGACCGCTTCGGGGTAGCGTGCCAGTTCGGCGGACACATAGGCGCCCGGCAACGTGGCGAGCCGCATTTTCACGTTCTCATAGTCCACAAGCTCGCCTTGGCCGCGCGGTACGGCGACAAGTCCGCCGCGCGTAAGCACGACTTTGGTGGTCGGCTCGGCCAGCAGCTCGTCGATCAGCCGGGTTCGCTTCGCCGGTCCACCTGATAGTCGATGTCGCCTTGTGCGAGCGGCAGGAACGGCAGCGCATGGGTCAGTGCCAGAGGCGAGAAATGAATGTCAGCGGTCATCGAGGTCTCCTATGCGTTCTTCTGCGCGCTCTGCACGCGCTTGACGAGCGAGAGCAGTGCTCGCGCCACGGTATCCGGATGTTCGACGGCACTGAAATGGCCGCAGTCCGGAATATCGATGAATTCAGCGCCGGTGATTCGTTCGGCGAGCGGCCGCATCACACTCGGATTGCTGGAGGGGTCCAGTTCGCCGGATACCACCAGGCTCGGTGCGCTGATCGTTTCCGGCACCGCCCCCAGTTCAGGACGTCCGTAGGTCATGCGCTGACGCCAGGCCAGACCAGCCGGGTTCTGTTCGTTGATCCAGCCGGTCATGGTCGCGATGAATTCAGGAGTCTTCTTGACGGTGGAATCGCCATCGGCCGGCTGCGCGAAGTGCATCACCGGTTCGACCGAGTTCGTCTGTTCGGCGGCGTCCGCCATCTTCAGTCGGTTCTCTCCGCCCACGCCGTCGGACGCGGCCATCGTGTCGCACAAGGCCAGTCCGGCCACCGTTTCGGGGTACAGGCGCTGGATGTCCATCGCCACGTAGCCGCCCATCGACAGCCCGACCCAAATCGCCTGCTCATAGCCGGCGGCCTTGATCAGGT
>ENA-OQBT01001048-OQBT01001048.1-human-gut-metagenome-genome-assembly--contig:-NODE-1048-length-12760-cov-2.036650_pt1 | contig 12760 bp, 14 predicted proteins | sample MGYA00242749_ERZ504557 | MGnify/ENA primary metagenome ERZ504557 (study PRJEB26092, sample SAMD00036243) | human gut metagenome | host: Homo sapiens | study: EMG produced TPA metagenomics assembly of... | reverse complement strand
CTTGATTATAGTATTACTCCTTTGTTGTTCATAATTAAGATTATTTCGAAAATATGTTCTTGAGGAAAGTTGAAAGAATATGGAAAATAAAAACCGGCAAATGTTCTTACACTGCCGGTTCTACTATAAAAGTATATTATTCTTTGAATAAGTCTTTATAACTTCAATAAAGTTACTTTACGACCAAAACACATCCCCGTCAAACATCTTTTCACCAATCCTCAGTGAATCGGTATATTGCCACATGTGAGCCGATGGTAGATCGCAGCTGCTATTATACTGGGCGCACCATTTAGGGCACATGAGCTGGGTACCGTCGATGTGATGGGTCCACCAATCAAAATTGGCGTACACCCCGGCATAGGCGTAGCGGCTTGCCAGGCTGTATTGATGAAGGCACTGCAACGATTGGTGATTTGTTGTGTGTCCCAGTAGGGGGCTTCTTCCGCATCATACCAAAGGCCCATAGTCAGTCTTGCCGGGACGAGACCGCAGTCATTTAAGATATGGGTAGCAAAAGCAGCTTCTTCGATGGCATCATTGCAGTTTTGCGCATAGGAATAATAGTATACGCCAATGCTTATGCCCGCATTCAAGGCACCGTTTACATTGTGATAAAATTGACTATCCAAATGCCCGCGACCATAGCCAAGGCGTATGATGGCAAATTCGATGCCTGCATCACGTACCTCTTGCCAATTTACAATGCCATTATGTTCGCTTACATCAACTCCGTAGTGTTTATTTAACTGATTCATTTTCATAGTATCTTTTGCAACTCCTCACTGACGTACTTATAACTATTATTGTTATTTCTTGTTATTCATTGCTATTCATGGGTATTTATTGCTATTCATAGTTATTGATTCAGTTCATCGTTAAAAAATACGGTCAATGCAGCTAACGCTCGATGTTTATGTTGCTGCATGGCCTGGCGGCTGATGCCGTGTTGTTTGGCCAGTTGAGCCAGGGGAATGTTCTCAATATAATAAGCATAGAGTAGTTTTTGTTGCTGTGGCATGAGTCGCTTGAAGGCTCGTGCTACGGCTTTTTTATTTGCATTAGCTAAAGCCGTTGTTTCGGCACTGTCGGAAGGAGCTAAGATATCCTCAAACGTCATGGTTTTATTGTCACCGTCAGTAGCCTGATCCATAATAAATGTTTCCCGCTGCCATTGTTTTCTAAGTTTTCTAAACGCATTGTATTGACCGTATTTAATCCGACTTTTGACAAAACCGGAGAAGGGGACGTCGCCGTTAATGTCGTATTCTTTGACAGCCCTAATGAACACTTCCCACAGTAAGCTTTCTATATCATTGGCTTCGCATTGCACGGCGCTTACATGAGCGTACTTGTGAATAAGACCCTCGTATTTGTGACATAATGCTTTGAGAGCGGCCTCATTATTTTGCTGCGCTGCGTTAATAGTTGCCATTAATTGATTATCGCTCCATGCTACATTAGGAGTCATAGTAAAAACCTCTTTTCCTTATACGTTTAAATTAAAGAATTCCTCGAGGATGTTTCATTTTTAAGTTTTTCAGCCTGCTGTTACAAACTGATTTGTTATACTGTTACGAACTGATTTGTTTTACTGTTACGAACTGAGTTATTCGCCGGTAACAAACAGAGTCGTTCTGATATTACAGATTAATTTGTTGAAACGTGTATTGCAATCACTAGTCTTAGTATAGTAAAGCGGCGGTTTTCAGGCAAATCCGGAGAAAACTCGAAAAAGTTTACCACTTATGAATCTTGATTTATTGCGTGCCAAGGTATAGAGTAGAGCATGTCGGTAATATGTCTGATTTTTTCATGATTGCAGTTTCATAATGACTAATAAATGATGATATTAGTACGCTATTTTTTGGGAAATATATCGGATATGGAGAGCCGGTAGTTGGGGGTAAGCAAATCCATTGGAACAGCTTAGTAACGCATGTATTAAGTGTAGCGAATTAAGGATGACGATGATTCGGAAGAAGGCGGCTAAGTATTTTAACAAAAACGAGGTCAGTTGACAGGTTCTAGTCTTGTTTATGACTAAGAGTATGCATTATTGCGTTGGTAAGAATCTTCTGAATTTAAATTAATTGACCGCGGGGATTTATCGTTATAGGGGAGTGTTGTATATATGGCGGAAAATGACACGTATACTTCGATTGAGCGAACGTATTGTATTGATGCCGGTAAAGATTTTATAATTCCACAGTATCTTAATTTCTTCCTGTGTATTTTGGAGGAGCGGCTGCAGGAGTCGTTGCTCGATACTGCGCCTATAGAGTCTGTAATGAAGCCTTTTAATGAAGGATACATGCTCTTAGTGGAGTATTTGAAATTAAATATTTTTTCCAGGCGGCATGCGGATAAAATCGTGGATATGTTCAACGATGGTTATATGAAAGCCATGGATCCTGAATTGCTTTGGGAGCGAGAAGAATACGCAGCTTATGTCGAGGATGCCCATATCATTATTTCTAAAATATGTCACTTAGTGCATTATGAGCAGCGTTATACCTGTCTTACTCATAATCGGTACTCCATGTTAGCCCCATTTTCACTGCATGATTTAATCGATGCTACCAGGCTAAGCAATAAAGAAATGACTTGTAAATCTAAAGAGAGACGGGAGTTTACGTATGGTCGCATTTATCTCAAGGGATGCCGGCGTATCATACGCGATATCAATGTAGCTTTAGTTAATTTTGGTTATAAAGAATTGCCCTCGCCGTTCCAAATTTTATTATGCCGAACTATGGATTTGTATGACATAGTAGAGCGTTTGAAGAACATGGTAAGCTACATTGAAGTTTCGAAAAAGATTCCACGGCCTTATATACGCCGTGAAATAGAATCGGTCCATCAGTCTTTTCATGCCTTTGAAGCCGCCTTTTTGAATGCGTTTTCACAACAAGCGACCAAGAACGATGTACCGGCGGGTACTAATAATCAGTCACATCAAGGCGGACCGAAGTTTCTTAATTCACAGCCTCATAAAGAAAAAGTGGCACGCGTTTTGAAAAGTTTAGCCGTCAATTTAGCTTCGCTCCGTTGGGGCCTATATTTTCTCACACTTAGTTACGGCAGCGGTTATATTAACCAATTTGGCGAACTGGCAATCAAAAAAGGAAATGTGAAAAATAGAGCCGCCGGTAGAAGACAAAAACGGATAGTGCAAACCTCTTGCACTATCAGCTAAATGATAGTATAATCAACTATAGAAAAGATGCTCGATTTGATACTAATTAGATTCGGAAGAGTCATCTTAAATAATTATATATAGATAGTCTTTGAGGCAAGGTGCGGAATGTAAGCATTCCAATTCCTGACCGGCGGTCATAGTCCGCAAACTCTGAAATGGGTTGACTCGGTGCGATTCCGAGACCGACAGTATAGTCTGGATGGGAAAAGACACGCTATACGTTTGCGTTTTAATTAAGCTGTTAGGATTCAAGGCGTTTGCCTTTTGATTTGCTGTGAATCAATTAGAGGTAATTGAAGGCTTTCAGCAATTGTAAACAATAAACGATATATAACGTAAATAACTCAGGGACTATAGATACTATAGTTCCTTTTTTGTTAGGAGTTGAGTTCATAATATGAGAGATGAACAATATACGGGGAAGCCGCAGACAGCTGAATATGAACAAGATAAGCAGTATATGTTGCGGGCATTAACGTTGGCCAAGCGGGCGACCGGATTTACCCATCCCAATCCAATGGTGGGTGCCGTTGTTGTGAAAAACGGTGAAATCATCGGCGAAGGGTATCATCAAAAAGCCGGCGAGGCTCATGCGAGGTACATGCTCTAAAGGCAGCCGGTGAAAATGCCAAAGGGGCGACACTTTATGTAACGCTCGAACCTTGTGCGCATTACGGCAAAACACCGCCTTGTGCGAAACGAGTTATCGAAGCGGGCATTAAACGTGTTGTAGTTGGTTTAATCGATCCGAATCCGTTGGTTGCCGGTAAAGGTATTCAGATGATTCGCGAGGCGGGGATTGAAGTGACTACCGGCATTTTGGAAAAGGAATGTGCCAAACTGGTGGAAGGTTTTCTGACGTTTATAAAAACGGGCAAGCCCTTTGTTACCTTGAAGTCGGCTATGTCGCTGGACGGTAAGATTGCCACGCGGACCGGTCATTCGCAGTGGATTACGAATGAAACGGCACGCAGGGACGGGCATAAACTTCGAGCCCTTCATGATGCGATTTTAACCGGTATCGGCACGGTATTGAGCGATAATCCGAGTCTTAATTGCCGTTGGCAACCGGAGGATGTCAATGAGTATGCGGTGCATCAGCCGGACGTAATTGTTCTCGATAGTATGGGCCGTACACCAACGGATGCCAATATATTTAAGCAGGATCATCGCAAAGTATATATCTTTGTAAGTTCTGCGTGTGAAACTTCACGTATAAAAGTTCTTGAAGATGTGGGGGCGCAAGTGATTATCTTGGATGATAGGACTAATGTGACTAATACGACCGATACGACTAATACGACTAATACGACTGTCGCGACTGACACAGGCGATGCTACAGCGATAAAACAATCCGGAGCGACGAAAGGGCAACTGCCGATTGAACAGATTTTAACAAAAATGGCTGAACTTGGTTTTACTTCGGTCCTTGTAGAAGGGGGCAGTCAGGTTATTGCCTCATTTGTGGAAGCACGAGCTTTTGACAAAATCGTAACTTATATCGGTAACACCATAATCGGCGGTCAAGCGCTTTAGGTGCCATCAGCGGTACCGGCATTGATCAGTTGGCCGACGGTGTTGATTTAGTCTTTGAATCGGTTGAAATTTTAGCTAATAATATACGAATAGAAACCTATTTAGCAGGAAGGAGCGGTGCCTATGTTCACGGGAATCATTGAAGAAGTGGGTCATGTGGTCAGCGCTCAACGGAATGCGCAGGCCATGCGGCTCACCATTGCGGGTGACGTGATTTTTTCAGATATGAAAATCGGGGATTCCATTGCGGTTAACGGTGTTTGCCTTACCGTAACATCTTTTGCGGGCAAACAGTTCGTGGCTGATGTCATGCCTGAATCGGTGAATATGACGACGTTTTCTAAATTTACATCCGGCCAGCCGGTTAATTTGGAACGAGCTATGGCGTCAAACGGGCGCTTCGGTGGTCATATGGTAGCCGGTCACGTAGACGGGCAAGGACGAATTCGTCAAATCCGCAAGTTGGATAATTCGGTAGTGTTCACCATTGAAACAACGCCGGATGTACTTGATTACATCATTTACAAAGGCTCTATCGCCGTTGACGGAGCGAGTCTTACTGTTTCTAAACGAGAGCGCACGTATTTTGAAATTTCTATCATTCCTCACACCATCGCCAATACTGTATTGGCTAATGCCAAGTTGGTACGGTGGTGAATTTAGAAACCGATATAGCCGGTCGCTATATCCGTCATTTTATGACGCTCGACAAAGAACCTAGTTCGGGTTCCGAAGCAGGCAATGCTTCGAGGGCAACCGGTGAGGCCAAGCAGGAGTCAAAGAGTTTTTCAAAAGACTGGCTCATGAGCAAAGGTTTTATCTGATAAGTAGCAATACATAATTAACAAGCAATAACAAACTCATAACAGTTTATTTTTATAGATTTACAATTCATGTTTTAAGGAGATGCTAGTATGGCAAAAACATTGAACACCATTGAAGAAGTATTAGAAGATATTAAGGTTGGCAAACCGGTTATTATCGTGGATGACGAGAAGCGTGAAAACGAAGGCGATCTCATGGTTGCCGCTGAATTTGCCACTATGGAGAATATCAATTTCATGGTGAAAGAAGCGCGTGGTATCGTTTGTACGCCTATGAAAAAAGAGGATTTGGACGCCTTCAAATCGGTCAAATGGTGACGAAAAATACAGATAATCACGAAACGGCTTTTACCGTAAGTGTTGACCATGTGGATACAACTACCGGTGTGTCGCCATACGAACGTGCGTTGACGATTCGTGCCTTGGTTGACGGCAAAGCTCGTCCGGAAGATTTCCGTCGCCCGGGCCATGTATTCCCATTGCAGTATAAAGAAGGGGGCGTGTTGGTTCGTCAGGGTCATACGGAAGCATCTATCGATTTATGCCGTTTGGCAGGCTTAAGGAAGCATCCGTAATCTGCGAAATTACCAAAGATGACGGCAATATGGCTCGTCTCGATGATTTGTTGGCTTTTGCCGAAAAACATGATTTAAAAATTGCGTCCGTAGCCGAACTTATCGAATACCGTAAATTGCACGAACCAATCATTACCTTGGCAGCTGAATCTAATTTGCCGACTGAATTCGGCGATTTCAAGATTTTCGTTTTCAAAAACTACTTGGATCACAAAGAACATTTAGCTATCGTTAAAGGCGATGTGAAAGACCTTGAAAATGTACTCGTTCGTGTTCACTCCGAATGTCTCACCGGTGATGTGTTCGGCTCCAAACGTTGCGATTGCGGCGAACAGCTTCACAATGCCTTACGCACCATTGAAAAAGAAGGTAAGGGCGTTGTTGTGTACATGCGCCAGGAAGGTCGCGGTATCGGCTTAACCAATAAGATTAAAGCCTACGCCTTGCAGGAAAAAGGCCTCGATACGGTGGAAGCGAATGTGGAATTAGGTTTCCCGCCTGATATGCGTGAATACTCGTTGGCAGCGCAAATTATTCGTTTCTTGGGCATTAAGAGTGTAAATCTTATCACCAATAATCCAATTAAGAAAAACAGCTTGGAACACTGGGGTATCAAAGTAAATAAACGGGTTCCGGTGATTGTAAAAGCTAATAACATCAATGCCGGTTATTTACAGACAAAAAAAGAAAAAATGGGTCATTTACTATAATAAGATGAGCCAATTATTATATTTTAGAAGAAGTTGAAGCTTTAATTTTTAGAAAATCCCTTAGACTATTAGGAGGCTATTATGATGGTTACAGAAGGTAAATTATTAGGCACAGGTAAACGCTTTGCTATTATCGGTTCTCGTTTTAATGAATTCATTACATCTAAATTAATCGGCGGTGCTATGGATGCATTGTTACGTCATGATGTAGCGGAAGAAAATATTAACACAATTTGGGTACCGGGCGCGTTTGAAATTCCAATCGTTGCCAAAAAAGCAGCTCTCAGTGGCAAATACGATGCCATTATCTGTGTCGGTGCTGTAATTCGCGGATCCACGACTCATTATGATTATGTATGCAGCGAAGTGTCCAAAGGTATCGCTCATATCAGCCTTGAAACAGGCGTTCCTGTTATGTTCGGCGTTCTTACGACTGAAAATATCGAACAGGCTATTGAACGTGCAGGCACTAAAGCAGGCAACAAAGGTTTCGATTGTGCTATGGGCGCTATTGAAATGGTTAACTTGTTGGAACAAATCTAAGAGTTTTATAGTAAGTGAGTATCAGTGCCAATTATTGGAAGTATAATTGGCACTGTTTACTTATTGACGTTTAATATTTGAGTTTAATATTTGAGTTTAATATTCTAGTTTAGTTTTTAAATCGAATTTTAAAGTGAATGCTAGAATTAAATTTTATGTTGAATTTTATATTTAATTTTAAGTTGAATTTTTAAGTTATACGTATATTTTTAAGTTATACGTATCAGAAAGGAAAATAGATATGGATTTTATTCGTCGTTATACGACTAAAGAAGGTGTACGTATGGCCTTTGCCGTAACGACTGACACTGTAGAAGAAGCAAGAGTGCGTCACGATTTGAGCCCTGTAGCTACGGCGGCTCTCGGCCGTACCATGACAGGGGCCCTTTTAATGGCAGGGGATTTTAAAAACGAAGAAAATGTAAGCTTACGCTTGAACGGTAAAGGCCCGTTAGGCGTTGTTCATGTGGACGCTTTCAGCGACAACACAGTGCGCGGTTATGTGGATAACCCGCATGTGGAAGTGCCTTTAAAATATGCAGGCAAACTCGATGTAGGCGCTGCTGTCGGTCATGACGGTGAAGTACAGGTAACTCGTTTTACCAAACTTCGTCAAGATTACACGTCCCAAAGCCTATGCAGACCGGTGAAGTGGCTGAAGATTTGGCCTATTATTTATATACATCGGAACAGATTCCGGCCACTATCAGCTTGGGGGTTCTGGTAAATACGGACAGAACGACTAAGGCTGCGGGCGGTTTTCTCGTACAGGCTTTGCCGGATGCAACTGATGAAGCATTGGCACAAGTAGAAGCTAATATTAATGAATTGGGACCAATTTCTCATTATTTAGAAGCCCATCCTAATGGCGAAGGGTTAGTGGAAAAAGTATTGGCCGGTTTGACGTGTGAACAGGTATATGAAGGAGATGTCGCCTTTAAATGTACTTGCAGCCGTGAACGGTTTGAACAAATTTTGGCTACCTTACAACCTGCCGACAAGGAAGAGCTTCTAGAAGATGAAACGACTGAGCTTGTTTGTCATTATTGCAATGAAAAATATCAGTTCAGCCGTGATGAATTGAAACAGATTTTTGCGGAAGCGTCCCGTAACGATGGGGCAGCTCATTAATCAGATTTTTTGATAAACATGTTTTGACCTTCAAAAACAAATGATTAACGCAATCAGTTAGATTGTGGTACAATAGAATAGACGAGCCTTAGGGCAGTAACTAAGGTATGGAATCTCCGGGGCTCAGGCTCCGGAGGTTTATTTTTTTAGTAAAAAGCTAATTGTAAAGAAAGATAAGACGAGGTGACTATAATGGGTGTAATCGCAGTTATTGGCGGTACCGGTGTGTACGATCCATCTATGTTTGAAAATATTGAAGAAAAGACTATGCAAACGCCATATGGTGAAATTGCTTATACCAGCGGCAGCTATAAGGGTAAACAGCTTATATTCCTGGCCCGTCACGGTAAAGGTCATTCCATTCCGCCTCATTTGATTAACTATCGCGCCAATATTTGGGGCCTCAAAAAATTGGGCGTAACCATGATTGTATCCACTACGGCGGTAGGTTCTTTAAATACGGATTTTGCTCCGGGCCATTTCGTTTTGGTTGATCAATTTCTTGATTTTACAAAATCTCGTGTATCTACTTTCTTTGACGGCAACGGTAAAAAAGTTGTTCATCTAGGCGTTGGTAATCCTTATTCACCGGCTCTTCGCAAGGTGATTATGGAAGCAGCGTCGGAACTCAATATCGACGCTCATAACGGTGGTACTTATGTATGCACGGAAGGTCCTCGTTTTGAAACGCCGGCTGAAATTAAGATGTTCAAAATGCTGGGCGCCGATACGGTGGGCATGACGAATGTTCCGGAAGTGGTATTAGCGGGCGAAGCGGAAATTGCTTATGCTACGATTTCTATGGTAACCAACTTTGCCGCCGGTATTTCGCCGACTGAACTAACGCATCAGGAAGTACTCGATATCATGGCGGAAATGTCCGATAAATTTAAAGCCTTGATTTTGCGCACGATTGAAAAACTTAATCCGGATCAGGATTTACCATGTCATCATCGTTTGGCCGAATACGGCGGTTTTAAAGCGGCCTTAGGTAAAGAGGGCGAATTACTATGAGTTTAGAAGAAGCAGTTCATACATTGGATACCTTAAAAAGTGAATCTATGAAGAGCATTACTTTGGAATGGTAATTCTTTGATTTTATTAGACCAAACGAAATTACCGAACCGGGAAGAATATATCGATTGTACCGACTGGCGTCAGGTGCAGAAGCCATTAAAAAATTACGTGTCCGCGGGGCACCGGCCATCGGGGTGGCCGCCGGTTACGGTCTTATTTTGGCTGCCCGTGAGGCCATTGAATCGGCACCTGATGAAGTAACGCAGCGAGCTAATTTCTTGACGTTTGCCAATACGTTAAAAGAGACACGCCCTACCGCCATTAATTTGGCTTGGGCCATTGACCGTATTGTAACAAATATCGTATTCCCTTGCGACACCATGATTAACGCGTTGCCGTTAATCGAAGCGGAAGCAAAAGCTATTGATTTGGAAGACCAAGGTTTAAACGCGGCTATGGCTAAAGCGGGGGCCACTCTTTTCGAAGGAAAAAAAGGCATACGCATTTTAACGCATTGTAATGCCGGTGCTTTGGCGACAGCCGGTTTGGGTACCGCTCTTGGCGTGGTTCGTGAACTTCATGCTAACGGTCAATTAGAACGGGTATACGCGGATGAAACGAGACCACTTTTGCAGGGCGCTCGCTTAACGGCTTTTGAGCTTCACCATGACGGTATTCCTGTTACTTTGTTAACCGATAACATGGCTGCTTATGCTATGCAACAGGGGCTTATTGATGCTGTTATCGTCGGTGCCGACCGCATCACTACGGAAGGGGATGTGGCCAATAAAATCGGTACTTACGGCGTAGTTGGCGGCGAAGCCATAATATTCCGTTTTATGTAGCCGCACCGTACAGCACTTTTGATTTTACCTTGCTAAAGGCAGTGACATCCCAATCGAAATGCGCAGTGCTGATGAAGTTAAATGCTTTGCCGGTATCCCGACCGCACCGGACGGAATCGACGTTTTGAACCCTGCTTTTGACGTAACACCGCATGAACTTGTAAGTGCTATTATTACCGAAGAAGGCGTTTTAAAAGCACCTTACAATAAAGCGATTGAAGATTTACAAAAGAAGCTTGTACGCTAACGCGTTCTATATTAATCAATTGATGGATTTCAAATAATATAGTTGAGTCTAAAACAGGCCTACCTATGTTTACATACTCATTACTACAAAATCTACTTATATCGGTTTTACTATAGATGTTTTTCAAGAAAGAAGAGGTTATCATGGAATCATTAATCAGAGACATTAAATTGGCACCGGAAGGACGCAAGAAGATTGAATGGGTGTCCAATTTTATGCCTGCCCTTAACAGCTTGCGCGAAGAATTCAAAGCCAGTCATAAATTTGAAGGCAAAACCGTCGTAGTAAGCGTTCATTTGGAAGCTAAAACGGCGTACTTGTCTACTATTTTAAAAGAAGCGGGCGCTGATGTTATCGTAACCGGTTCCAATCCATTGTCCACTCAAGATGATGTAGCGGCAGCCCTCGTTGATATGGGTCTCACCGTATATGCTTGGCATGACTGCACCGAAGAAGAATACTTCATGTTCTTAAATAAAGCCTTGGACCATAAACCGCATATTATCATCGATGACGGTGGGGATTTGGTAAACTTGTTGCACACCACCCGTACGGACGCTAAAGAACATCTAATCGGCGGTTCCGAAGAAACAACGACGGGCGTGCATCGTCTCCATGCGTTGGCTAACGAAAATAAATTGACTTTCCCAATGATTGCTGTTAACGATTCTTATTGTAAATACCTCTTCGACAATCGTTACGGCACGGGCCAATCCGTATGGGACGGCATCATGCGTACCACTAACTTGACCGTTACCGGTAAAAATGTAGTCGTAGCCGGCTATGGCTGGTGCGGTAAAGGCGTGGCTATGCGTGCTAAAGGACTTGGCGCTCATGTTATCGTTACCGAAGTGGATCCGATTAAAGCCATCGAAGCCGTATTTGACGGTTTTAAAGTAATGCCTATGATTGAAGCAGCCCCAATCGGCGATATTTTCATCACCGTAACCGGCTGTAAAGACGTAATCCGCAAACAACACTTTGAAGTGATGAAAGATAAAGCCATTATGTGTAATGCCGGTCATTTCGACTGCGAAGTAAACGGTGTGGAACTTGCCGAAGTGGCTGTGTCTCATAAAAATGTTCGTAAAAATATCGAAGGTTATAGCTTAGCTGATGGTCGTACGCTTTATTTATTAGCCGGTGGCGTCTTGTTAACCTCGCCGCCGGAGATGGTCATCCTGCGGAAATCATGGACTTGTCCTTTGCTATGCAGGCATTGGCTGCGGAATACTTGCTTGACCATGGTAAAGATATGGAAGCAACGGTTCATATTTTGCCGCATGAACTGGATGTTCGTATTGCTAAAGTTAAATTGCAGAACATGGGCTACGATTTAGATGCCTTGACTCAAGAACAATACGATTATTTGCATAAAGTTCAATAAGAGACGGCGCTCTGGGGTTATAGGCACAAACGATTGTGTCGTGTAATACGAATAGAGTACGTTGGTAGCGGTTCAACTAAAGGAGATATAAATGGCTGATATTGTAATTCGCAATATTGATTGCATTACCGGGGAAAGTGCCGAATCCGGCAAAGACATGTTGCGTAACGTAACTTTGATTATTAAAGATGGGTATATCGATAAAATTTTGACCGAAGAAGAAAGTCAGACGCCATTCGGTCAAGAATTAATTACTAAAGAATGCGGCAATGCGGCGTTCATTTTAGACGGTCACGGTCGTGTAGCCGCACCGGGGCTTGTCAATACTCATACCCACATCGCTATGGCTTATTCCGTAACTATGTGGATGATTTGGAACTCATGGATTGGCTGGAAAAGGCCATTTGGCCGGCCGAAGCTAAGTTAACCAATGAATTGGTAGAAGTTGGTACACGCTTAGGTATCGCTGAAATGTTCCGTTCCGGCACCACTTGTTTCAGCGATATGTATTTCTTCATGAACGATACGGCCAAGGTGGTAAAAGAAACCGGCATTCGTGCCGTTTTATCACGCGGTATGGCCGGGGTAGCACCTACAGCCGAACAAGCCTTGGTGGATAGCCGTCATTTATTCAATGATTGGCACGGTTTTGACAATGACCGTATCAAAGTAATGCTTGGGCACATGCGCCATATACTTGTCCCGATGAATATATGAAAAAAGTATGGACCTCAGCCATGACT
>ENA-OQBT01001047-OQBT01001047.1-human-gut-metagenome-genome-assembly--contig:-NODE-1047-length-12765-cov-1.066308_pt1 | contig 12765 bp, 22 predicted proteins | sample MGYA00242749_ERZ504557 | MGnify/ENA primary metagenome ERZ504557 (study PRJEB26092, sample SAMD00036243) | human gut metagenome | host: Homo sapiens | study: EMG produced TPA metagenomics assembly of... | reverse complement strand
GATAAGATCAAAAAAACAACGCCGTTTGACTAAACCACGGCCTGGACATGCTGATTTAGTTGGTGGAATGAAATATGAATTTGAAGACTTACGAAATGTTTTAGAACGTTCGTCAGCGCGTGAAACAACAATGCGTGTTGCGGTTGGAGCTGTGGCAAAAAAACTACTTCACGAATTAGAAATTGAAATAGCTAATCATGTCGTAAATTTTGGCGGACGAGAAATTACAAGTCCAGAAAATTTAAGTGTTCAAGAGATTCGTCAGACAGCTGGCCTTAGTGATTTGTCTATTTTGATGAGAGTCAAGCAGAAGAATTACGCAATTACATCGACCAAATAAAAAAAGCTGGAGATACAATTGGTGGAATAATTGAAACCAGAGTAGAAGGAGTTCCGGCTGGTCTTGGTTCCTACGTCCAATATGACAGAAAGTTGGATGCAAAAATTGCTGCTGCGGTTGTTTCTATCAATGCCTTTAAAGGAGTTGAATTTGGACTTGGATTTGAAGCAGGAAAACGACCAGGAAGTCAAGTGATGGATGAAATCATCTGGTCTGAGGATAAAGGCTACACTCGTTCAAGTAATCAGTTAGGCGGTTTTGAGGGAGGAATGACAAATGGTGAACAAGTCATCGTCCGTGGAGTCATGAAACCTATTCCAACATTGTATAAACCTTGATGTCTATTGATACCGAAAGCCATGAACCTACAAAGCAAGTGTAGAACGTTCTGACCCAACCGCTCTTCCAGCAGCAGGAGTTGTGATGGAAAATGTAGTAGCAACGGTAGTCGCTCAAGAAATCTGTGATAAATTTAATTCAGATACAATGAATGAACTAAGAGACGCTGTAGCCAGTTACAAAAAGCGCTTGTCAGAATATTAAAAAAAACAAAGCCTATCTTGGGCTTTTTTTTATAAAATAAATAACTTACGAATTTGTAAGTTTTCAGGTGTACATTTCTTGTTACAATGAATTTATCAAGAAAACATAAGGAGAACAAAATGAAAAAAATACTTTTTGGAATAAATAGCACTTTATCATCCTCGTCGGTGGAGCGGGTTTTGCATGGTACAAAGTAAGTTATGGTGGAGGAACCTACTACGTTCAAATCACAAAAGATGGAAAAGAAAAAGAAGTCAGTGATAATTCAGGAAAAAATTTAAAGAATATGATTATGATATAAATCTATCAAAAGATGGAAAGAAAAGAGAGTTACATTTATGGCAGACCACAATCTCCGTAAAGAAGCTTACCTGAAGTTAACAGTTAATTCCGTTAAAGGAGTAACCTCTTGGGAAGAAGTTAAAAAGTCAGAGGTTCCTAAAGAAGCCCTTAAGAAATTAAATAATAACTCATAAAAATAGTCTCAGAAAGAAAGAGGAAAGAACATGACATTTTTGCAAATTAATATTATGCTAATGACCATTACAGTTATTTTGTCTTCACTAATGGGCGCTTGCCTCCTTTATTCCATGAAGGCAATGCGAACACGTTTAGCTAAAATAAATAAAAAGAACGAAATCGAAAGATAAGATAGGAGAAAAATATGTTACTCGAAGTAAAACATCTCAAGAAAATTTTTAAAACAAGATTTTCAAAAGAAGAAACCACAGCCCTAGTTGACATTGATTTTGGTGTAGAAGAAGCGAATATATTGCCATTATGGGGGAATCTGGTTCAGGAAAAACAACCTTGTTGAATATCCTATCAACTCTTGAAAAACCAACTTCTGGACAAGTACTCTTAAATAAAGAAGACATTACGGCTATTAAAGATAAAGAAATTTCTGCATTTAGACGTGATCATCTCGGTTTTGTCTTTCAAGATTTCAATTTACTTGATACCCTTAACGTCAGAGACAATATTTACCTTCACTCGTTTATCAAATCAAGCGTAGAATTAATGAAGAGTAGACTAAAAATTCTCGCACCTAAACTAAACATTGAAAATCTCTTAGAAAAACAACCTTTTGAACTTTCAGGAGGACAAAAACAGCGGGTTGCTGTAGCACGTGCCTTGATTAGCCAACCTGATTTAGTTCTTGCCGATGAACCCACAGCTGCTTTGGACTTTAAAAACTCAGAAGACTTACTCAACCTTTTTGAAGAAATTAATGATAGTGGTCAAACCATTATCATGGTTACTCACTCAAGTTTAGCTGCAAGCCATGCGAAACGTGTTCTTTTATAAAAGACGGTGTTCTTTACCATCAACTTTATCGTGGTGAAAAAAGCTCAACTGAATTTGCAAAAGAAATTACTCTTTCAATGACTGCTTTCTTGGAGATCAGAGGATGAGGAGGTGTCCTTAAATGCTTAGTTTAAAACTTGCGGCCAATAACATCAAAAAGGGATTTAAAAGTTTTTGCACCTTTTTTTAAATGGCCTCAGTTACTGATGTTCGTAATGATTTTCGTCACAGCATCAATCGCTTTATCTCCCTCTATTAGTAAATTAAAAGGGAGGGAGTTCTCTTTCACAAGTGATGGGATTTGCATTGATTGTTTTATCTATTTTTGCAGTTCTTATCTTAGTTTATAGTTATCGCTTTTTACAAACTCAGCGCTCTAAAGAATTTGGACTTTATGATATTCTTGGCTTTGGTAAAACAAGAATTGTAGGAGTCGCATTTTTAGAATTACTCTTAAGCTATATCATTACGGTTATTGTTGGAACGATTTGTGGGATTGTCTTTTTCAAATTTCTCTTCTTAGTGTTTGTAAATATGATTGGAGGAAATTATTTTAATCTAGTCATTAGTCCCACAGCAATTTTATTACTTGCCATTCTCTTCTTTGTTTTCTTTTTAGTTTTAATGATGATCGGAGTTTGGATTATCTGGCGTTCTTCAAGTCTTGATCTTCTAAGAGAAGAGTCAAAAGGTGAAAAAGAACCAAAATCAAATTTATTTTTCGCCATTGCCGCAGTCATTCTTTTAGGAGCTGGTTACTATATCGCTTTAACGGTTGAAGACCCAATGGCAGCAATAATGAAATTCTTTATTGCCGTTTTACTTGTTATCTTTGGTACTTATCTTTTCTATATTAGTTTTACCGTTTGGTACCTTAAATTGAAAAAGAAACGTCCAAGTTACTATAAACCAAATAATTTCATTACAACAAGTTCTATGCTTTATCGAATGAAGCAAATGCTGTTGGTCTAGGGAATATCACTATTTTGTTATCTATGACAATCGTGACCGTAGTTGTCAGTTTAGGTGTTTTTCTTGGAACTGAGAACTCAGTAAAAACCTACTATACCCGAGAAGCAAAGACTTATTCGGTTGCAAATAATACGGATGTAAAACAAGACATTGAACGAATTAAAAAGTGCCGCAGCTAGCAAAAATATAGAAATCAAAAATCTATCTGATATGTACTATGCTCAAGATTTACAAGCCGATAGAGTCAAGTCGTCTAAAGATCAATTTATTACTTCAAATAAGCAAGGAGTGATGTTTGATAAAAATTCATATTTTGCGACTTAACAACTGCTCAAACACTTAAATCTTTAGGAAATAAAGATATTCCTTCTTTAAAAGACAATCAAGTCTTACTTGTGGACATATCGAAAAATAAAACGTCATTTGATAGTAAGATCAAATCAATTCAATGGTATGGAGAGACTTATCAAGTTGCTGACACGCTTAATTCTGTTAAAGATTTTCCATCAAGCAGTGTTGTAACGGTTTCTTCTAAGGTTATGATGATTGTCTTTGCTAATAATCAAGCTTTTGATAAAGGACTCGCTAATTACAATAAACAATTAGTGATGATCAAGGATTTTCAAATCTTGCATCAACATCAATCATCTTTGATATCAAACCTGTTGATGAAAAAAGATTTACTAAAGCTTTCAAGGAAGAGTTTAAAGATAATAAAGATTTATCGATTTCATATAGAAGTGAAGCTTTGCAAGATCAGCGCGCTCAAATTGGAGGATTTGTCTTTGTTGGTTTTGTTTTAGGAATTAGTTTCATTCTTGGAGCTGCATTAATTATCTACTACAAGCAACTCTCAGAAGGGGCACAAGATAAACGCTCATTCAAAATTTTACAGGAAGTGGGACTTTCAAAAGAAGAAGTTCAAAAAACAATCAAATCACAAGTTCGTTTGATATTCTTCCTACCATTAGTTATCACTATCGCCCATTTTGCTGGTGCATATTTAATGATTAAAAAATAATAATGTTGTTTGACATTAATGACCGCTCAGTTATTTTTACTATTTCCTTAGCAACAATTGCAATCCTTGCAATTATTTACTACCTCATCTATAAGGCAACGAGTCGTGTTTACTACAAAATTGTTGAAAGATAAAAAAGAAGGCATAAATATGCCTCTTTTTTGTTTAAATCCATATAGAAGAAACAAGGGAAGGAAAAAGCTACAAAAGAGAGCTACTTTTGATATAATAAAAGGAACAAAAACAATGGTTTTCTCGGCACTAAATGTATCTTTTGTTAGAGAAAAATAGTTACCTTTAGGGAAAGGAAAATATGACGATCTATCTTCATTCAATTCAAATTGGAGTTTCTTCTCTTTTTTATATTTTTATTTATATCATTAATTCCATATTTGATTGTACAATATCGTCGGTATGGTCGGATTAATTTTTGGCGCTTTTTTGTCAATTTTTCATTTATTCTTTATCTCATTTGCGCTTATGCCATGACAATTTTCCCGCTTCCTCCTGTGAGTGAAGTAGCAAAATGATCAGGTCCAAAGCAAAACTTAGTTCCATTTGAGTTTGTTCGTCAATTTATTTTATATAGTCCTTTTAATATAAATGAACCTTCAACTTGGCTTGCAGCTCTAAAAGATTCAACATTTATCCAACCATTTTTTAATCTACTTTTAACCTTGCCTTTTGGCTTTATTTAAGATATTTATTTAAACGCTCATTTAAACAAACTTTTGTTTTAAGCTTTTTGCTAACTTTATCATTTGAACTTATCCAAAGGTCAGCTCTTTTTGGACTATATCCTCGACCTTATCGTTTGTTTGATGTTGATGATTTAATGATTAATACGCTTGGAAGTTTAATTGGATTTGGAATTGCGGTTACTTTTTAGTCGATTTTTACCAGATTTGGATGCAACTAAGGCTGAAAGTTCAAGAGTTAGTCTTTCAAGACGTTTCATTGCCTTTTTAGTTGATTTGGTTCTTATTTTTATCATTGGAAGTCTTTTTCTACCAATAGGCTATTATTCAGAATTAATAATTTTAGGACTTGTCCCGCTAGTTCTCAAAGCAACACCAGGTCAATTATTATTGAGAATTCAAATAAAAGCTAAAAATCGTTTTAGAATTGCTTTGCGCCAATTTTTATCTTTTGGAAACTTTGCTTTGATTATCTCAGCAGAATATTTTCTTCAACGTTCAGGTACAATACCTCAGGATCAATTGGGACAAAACTTTTTTATTTATTTTACTCTTTTTTGGCTGTATATTGCTCTTTTTAGCAAAAAAACTTTTGCTAAGATTAACAAAAGTTCAGAAATAAGCTATTTCTTTAATTTTACAAATTTCTAAGGGCATCTTCTAAAGCCGTTTTTTGTTGTGTTTTTTCATCTATTTCTTTGATAATTCGAGCTGGAACACCCGCAACAACAACGTTTTCTGGAACATCTTGGGTAACAATTGCCCCTGCTGCAACAACAGAACCTGAACCGACTTGTACTCCTTCGATTACAACAGCATTGGCTCCCACAAGGACATTATCCCCAACACGAACAGGTTCAGCACTTGCAGGCTCAATAACACCAGCCAAAACAGCTCCAGCACCAATATGAGAGTTCTTACCAACCGTCGCACGGCCACCCAAATTGCCCCATATCAATCATTGTGCCTTCACCAATTTCAGCTCCGATATTGATGATACGCCCCATCATAATGACCGCACTATCGCCAATAGTTACTTGGTCACGAATAATTGCTCCTGGCTCAATTCGAGCATTGATTTCTCTGGTATCAAGGAGAGGAACAGCTGAATTTCGGCTTCAAGTTCTAGGGTGTAATCTTTATTCTCAGTCAAGCCAGAAAGCAATGGACGTACTGCTTGCCAATCTCCAATGATAATTTTTAAGCTGTAATGTGTGTGAAAATCTCCCAGAACTTGGATTCCTTTATTGGCTAGTGCCTTAAAATTTGGACGCCCATTTTCAGCAAGAAAACCAGTTGCTTTAAAACTAGGCATTCCTGATAAGGTTACCTTGACACGTGTTTTTTTCTCAGCGTTCCCGATAAATTGAATTTATTTCTTGTGCTGATAGTTTTTGTGCTTTCCATTTTTACTCCATTCTAGGCCATTCAGTTATTGATGACACTTTATAGGCCTTTTTATGATTCTGTCAGTAAAAATTTACTGACAGAATCATTTTACCTACAATATTATTGTTCTATATTATAGCAAATTATCAAATATTTGGAAAATTTTCAATTCTGCTTAAAGAAAAAACAGCCGAAACTGTTTTTTTACTGACAGAACTGTCAGCATTTATTTTATAAACTCAGAAAGACTTTCTTTCTTTTTATCAAATTTGATAAGTTCCGTCAGCACTTCTCTTCATAAATGTTGGAACGGTTTCTACTTCGTGAGCTTTACGAATCGCTTGTAATTCTGGATTGAGGTCTGTATTTTCTGTGTCAACGTAATAAATCATTTTGTCAGCATAGTCAGGAAGAGCCTTAACAAATCTTCTGGTCCAAGGACAAGTGACACGTCCAAAAAGTACAAATTGGCCTTCTGTCAGCTCTGACAGACGTTCTGGCGCAAGTGGAATTAGTCCTTTTACATTTTCAAAAAATTCAGTGCGCATTTCTCCAGTGTAAGGTCTTTCGACCCATTCACCAATAACAATAAAGGTATTGTCCTCAGGAGCAATAAAAGAAAACATGAATCTTCCATCAACAGCTGGCGTAATTGGACTTACAGGAAGTCCAAGTTCAATGATTTTATCATGAATTTCATCAATTGTTTCTACTGAAATTGCTAAAGTTTCAGGATTTGGGTCATAGGTTTCATTGAGTGCTACTTCATCTTCCAAACCTAATTCTTTCCAAAAAATTTCTGCATTTTCCAAGCTATTTACGTTTAAAGTAATCATTTTTTCTCCTCTTGAGCTTTTTATTTAGGAAACTTTTGACCATAAAATAAGTAAAATTGTCATTATGATAATAGATACAACGAGCAAGCTATCTCGCATTTTCCATTTGAGTTGACGGTATTTTGTACGTCCATCTCCCCCTTGATAGCCTCTGCTTTCCATTGCGACTGCTAAGTCATCCGCACGGCGGAAAGAACTGACAAATAATGGAATTAAAATTGGAATGACTGATTTAATTTTTTTCAGTAAATTTCCTTCGCCAAAATCCATTCCTCTGGCTTTTTGAGCATTCATAATCATTGTTGTGTCATCCATTAATGTTGGAATAAAACGTAAAGAAATAGATAACATCAAACCTAATTCGTGAACAGGGACTTTGATTTTTTTCAAAGGTCCTAAGCCTTTTTCGATTCCATCAGCCAAGGTCAATGGTGGCGTGGTCAGCGTCAAAATTGTTGACATAAAAATAATCAAGACAAAACGAAAGAAAATATAGACGGCATTAATCAAAGATTCTGTGGAAATTTTGATAAACCATAGACTAAAAATGACATGTTGACCATTAGTAAAAAGCATTTGGAAAATAACTGTGAACAGAATTAAACCAATCATTGGCCGTAGGCCTTTTAAAAAATAGGAAACTGAAATCTTGGATAATAAAACACCCGCTAAAGTGTAAAGCACTAAAAGAAGATAACCTAACCAATCATGAGCCAAAAAGATAATGACAACAAAAGCAATCATCACCAAAAGTTTTGAACGCGGGTCCATGCGGTGAATGATACTATCACCTGGAATATAACGTCCCATCAGCATATTTTGCATCAGTTTTCACCTCCTGATTTTACTGACAGACTTGTCAGTAAATTAACAAGTTCAGCTCGTGTGATTGGTAATTTTTCAAAAGTATAGACCCTGTTTTTTGAAGTTGGTCAGCAAAATGAGTCGCTTTTGGCACTCCCAATTCATGTGCTTTCAAAAATCAACTTCTTGAAAAACATCTGACGGAGTACCGCAGCTGATAATATGTCCTTTTTCAAGAAGATAAACATAGTCAGCATAATCGGCCACGTCATCCATTAAATGAGTGACTAAAACAACGGTTTGACCCGTTTGATGAATACTCTCAAAAAGTTTCATCATCTCAATTCTAGCTTTTGGGTCAAGGCCCGCTGTTGGTTCATCAAGTACCAAAACTTCTGGTTCCATCGCGAGAATCCCAGCAAGGCCACACGACGCATTTGTCCTCCTGAAAGTTCAAAAGGAGATTTTTCCCAAAATTCTTTTGAAAGACCGACCATTTCCAGTTTCTCAGCAGCAATTTTCTCAGCTTCTTCTTTTGAAATTCCAAAGTTTTGTGGTCCAAAAGCGACATCTTTTAAAACCGTTTCTTCAAAAAGTTGGCTTTCAGGAAATTGAAAGACTACACCTACTTTTTTGCGGACAGGTTTAATCTCTTTTTGTTTACTTGTTGAAGTGACAACAATATCACCTACTCTAACCGTCCCTTGTGTAGGTTGCAACAATCCATTCAGATGTTGCAAAAGTGTCGATTTACCAGAACCAGTATGCCCAATCAAAGCCGTGTAACTTCCTTTTTGACTTCTAAATCAATGTCAAAAAGGGCACGACTGGCAAAGGGACTGTTGGGCTGATAAGTATAATTTACTTTTTCAAATTTAATCATTTTTCTTTTTTCTCAAATCCAATAATATCCATTTTAATGACAGAAATTCTAGCATACTAGAATTTTATTAAGTCACCGATTCAAGGACTCTCATTAATCGCCTTGAACTGACAGAAACTTCATTATCCGCCAATTTCACACTCACGTTAATTGCGTGTAACTGACAGAAATTCTGTCAGTAAATTTAGCGCAACTTATCAGCCAAAAGCTCTACCAATTCGTCTTCTGACAGATACTTTTCTGGTAAATCAAAGCCATTTTTTCGCAGGTCTTTCATTAAATTTGAAGAGAAGGGAACATCTAGTCCAATTTCAACCATATCCTCACTCGTTGCAAAGAGTTCAGACGGTGCCGCTTCCTTAATTATTTCTCCTGCTTTCATCACTAAAATTCGGTCAGAGCTTGCTGCTTCATCAAGGTCATGAGTAATAGATAAAACGGTCAGTTGATATTTCTCTTTAATTTCATGAATCACGCGCATAATCTCTTGACGCCCGGTCGGATCAAGCATTGAGGTTGATTCATCAAGAATAATGATTTCAGGTCGCAAAGCAATAATTCCGGCCACAGCTACCCTTTGCTTTTGTCCACCAGAAAGTCTCGCGGGTTCGCGGGTTTTGAAATCAAGCATATTGACAGCAAGCAAAGCTTCGTCAACCCGTTTAATCATCTCTTCCCGTGGAATTCCTTGATTTTCCATACCAAAAGCGACATCATCTTCAACTGTTGCCCCAACAAATTGGTTATCCGGATTTTGAAAAACCATCCCAATCTTTCGACGAAGATTCCAGACATTTTCAGCAGTCAAAAGTTCTCCATCAATTTTGACTTTTCCTTCAAATTCTTCAAAAAGACCGTCAATCAGTCGAGCAGTTGTCGATTTACCAGAACCATTTTGGCCAATAATCGAAACCCATTCCCCTTTTGTAATCGAAAAGGAAACCCCATTAAGCTGATTTACATCGCTTTCTTTTTCATATTTAAAAACTAAATTTTCTACTTCGAGAATTTTATTCATAGCCCTTATTATACCAAATTTTAGACACTTTTAAGCATTTAGTTTTATATTTCTACTAAAAATGACATTCTTTATCGCCAAAACAAAACATTCAAAAGTCATTGCTAAACGAGAAGGGATTTTGTTATAATATTAAAGTAATCGGAGAAGTGTCCGAGTGGCCGAAGGAGCACGCCTGGAAAGTGTGTATACGTCACAAGCGTATCGGGGGTTCGAATCCCCTCTTCTCCTTTCAATCATTATTGATAAACCCTTTTATTGCTTCAGTCATAAAGGGTTTTAGTTTTAATTACCCCATTTTTTGTCCCAATTTAAAAGTTTTTATAATATCAAATGATTCCATGTATGGAAAAAGGAGAAACTTAATATGAAATATGCTAATATAATAGTTCCTGCAATCTTTTCAGCTTTAAGTATTTTTGTATCTTACATAATATCAAGTGTGCAATTAAGAGAAAAAAATAAAGCGTTCCTTGTTTTTGAAAATAACGGTGTTAGAAATATTGGAAATACTTCTGCTTTAAATGTATCTGTTTACCGATAATGCCTAACCTAGGAGGAGATGGAACCATTGTATCATTAATTACAAATGCTGGTACAATCGAAAAAGATACAGTATTTTTTTTGATGAAACACTCCCAAATAGTCATTATGACTTCTTCATTATTCAATTTCTTAGTCTTAACGGAAAATATTATCAGCAAGTTTATCGTATTGCAACTGGACGAGGAGATGCCCCAGAACAGAATATACCAGTAAAAGTAAAAATCAAGGAAACTTTTCCAACTTACGATTTCAAAGATAAACGATATATACTTCCTTCCAAAATAAGTAAATTAACAAAACACAATCCGAGATTAAAATCTCTTTGATGACCCAAACTAAATAAATTTTCTTTTCTTTAAATCATAAATTCTTTATCTTTTCAAACCAATATTAAGTGTTTCCGAAAGTAGGTGTCTATAAGTCCGTGTCAGTTCCTCTACTGAGTGACCGAGAACTTTCGCTACTACATCAAGAGGTAGCCCTTTTGTTATTAAGTACGTAGCCTAGTATGCCTTGCACCGTATATTGTAATAACTGGTTTAATCTCTAAACTATTCAAAACTTTTCTCAATATTTTATTGGAACTCGCATTTGTTGGAATCTCTTTTTTTAGTCCGTAATGCTGAAATACATAATTATGCACGTTTTTTATTCCTAATTCATTATTAGTCATTCTTTGCTCTTTTTTCAGTTCTTTTAATACTATGATAGATTCATGATTAATAGGAACATAACGAATAGAATCTTTGGTCTTGGGAGCAACAATTTCTAATGTACTTGAATTTACTCGATTGTCAGTAAATAATAATTGATTTTCAAAATCTACATGAATTCCAAGTAAGAGCTAGTAATTCTCCTGGGCGCATACCTGTAGTAAATAATAAATAAAGATAGTATCTAACAACACTTTGCTTATAGTCCATTTCAGACCTTAATGTTTCCAAGACCAATGCAATATCAGAGTATTTGTGTAAATATTTTTCAGAAGATGATTTTTCCGTCTTATCTGAAAAATATTCAACCCCAATTGTAAAATCTTCTACAAATATTTTATCTGCCTTTGCCATTTGTATCGCTTTTTTTATAGCATTTGTCATTAAACTTAGAAAACCTCGATTAACATTTTTCCCAATAATATTAAGCTGTTTCTGATAAAGCATAGGAGTAATAACGTTCAAAGGAAAATCTAAATACTCAACAATTTTCTGTTCATATTGTAAATATTTCTGTAGTGTCGCTTTACTTCTACCACTTTTTTCAATTTTCAACTCATACCATTGTTTATAAAGTTGTGGCAAGGTCATTTCACTATTGAGCGTTGTTCCTTTTTGAATTTCCTGAAAGATTGGACTACCAGTCAATTGTGCCATTCTTTTTGTTTTAAAACCACCTTGATAAGCTAAACTTTTTCCTGATTCATCTCTAATTTCATAGTGCCAAAGTTTTTTTTACTCCACGTTGCCTATATCTTATTGTTGCCATTATGCTACTTCTCCAATCCCTATAATTTCACAAATAAATTTAAATGGTGACTAAATTTGCTTACCATTATAAAAGGTAAAGCCTGCTGAAACTGCTTTTTTTCTTTGCATCATGTTACTACCCTTTTAGCCTGAGTTGGTTGGAATACCTAATTGTTCTAAATCTTCACTTGTAATTATTGGTTTGTTTATTAGTTTTTGATTTCATTAAATTTATTCTCCTTTATCTTTTTCGTATACGCAAAAAAAAAATAGAGCAAGATTCCTCTTGCTCTTTTACTTAACCTTTAAATATCTCTGATATATCCATGACTTGTTTTTGAATAATCACCAATTGCTAAATCTCGACCATAAGCACCAAAGTTAAAATATCTTTGTAACGTTTCTACACTTAGAACTTCTAAACCACCCATTTGCTCGATTAATTCTTGTGCCAAATCTTCATCATTTTCAGCTTCCACAAAGTCCAAATCATCTTTATTATTGATAATATCATCAATACTACAAATTTCAAGAAATCTTTTAAAATGATCTATGTCAGAAATTTCTTCTAATTTTTCCGCATACTCATTAAGTTCTTGAATTGATGAATACTCGCCAACTTTGTAGCCGTAAAAATTTTCAAAGTCATGTATTGCATATTCTTCCCCATGCTCTATATCTAAAAGTAAGTCTGATTTAATTCTTGAAAAATCAACAGGTAATTCATACCACTTACCTCTTGTTCTTCCATTGTTATAACTGTTTAAATTTACAACATAAATTTTTGGTGTTTCCATATTCTTCTCTTTTCTGTTTATTATTTTCCTATTACGTAATGTAATTGACTAGCTTGTGCTTTTGTTAAAACTTAGGAAAGTATAAACCGTACTAAAACCAGTTCCTGACTGTGAAATCAAGACTGAGCCGTCAGAGTGTATTCCTTC
>ENA-OQBT01001046-OQBT01001046.1-human-gut-metagenome-genome-assembly--contig:-NODE-1046-length-12783-cov-2.701011_pt1 | contig 12783 bp, 18 predicted proteins | sample MGYA00242749_ERZ504557 | MGnify/ENA primary metagenome ERZ504557 (study PRJEB26092, sample SAMD00036243) | human gut metagenome | host: Homo sapiens | study: EMG produced TPA metagenomics assembly of... | reverse complement strand
TTATTTTTTATTAGTTAGGACGAGACCTTGCTTTCTATGGTATAATAGATTGAATAAATACGTAATAGAACTATTTAAATGTAGCTATGAATATGATTTTGAAGTTTTGACAAAAGCGTAAACATAGGCAGTTGTTACATTAATGGAGGGCATAATGAACCAAAAAGAGCTTATTATCGTTGTCGATTTTGGCGGTCAGTACAATCAGTTGATTGCGCGTCGCGTTCGTGAAAACCACGTTTACTGCGAAGTGTATCCATATGATAAAGCGGTTGCCAAAATTAAAGAATTGAACCCAATGGGCGTAATTTTCACAGGCGGCCCTAACAGTGTTTACGAAGAAAAATCGCCTCGCATTGAAGCGGAAGTGTTCGAATTGGGTATTCCGGTACTCGGCCTTTGCTACGGTATGCAGCTCATGGCGCACACTTTGGGCGGCGAAGTTAAATCCGCTGATGCTCGCGAGTTTGGTAAAACCCCGGTGAAAGTAAACACGGCGTCCCCATTGTTCAAAGGTCTCAGCGAAAACGAAACCGTATGGATGAGCCATGTTGACTATGTAGCATCTGTACCGGAAGGTTTTGAAATCGTCGGTCATACGGCTAACTGCCCGGTAGCGGCTATGCAGAACGTGGAACGCAAATTATACGCTATGCAATACCATCCGGAAGTGCTTCACAGTGAACACGGTAAGGAAATGATCCACAACTTCTTATTTGAAGTTTGCGGTTGCCATGGTGAATGGACAATGGCTAACTACGCTAAAACCGCGGTTGAAGACATCCGCAAAACTGTTGGCGACGGCAAAGTGTTATTGGCTTTGTCCGGTGGCGTAGACAGCTCCGTAGCGGCAGCTCTTATCTCTAAAGCTGTAGGCAATCAATTGACTTGTATCTTCGTTGACCATGGTTTGATGCGTAAAAACGAAGGTGACGAAGTAGAAGCAGCTTTCAAAGACTCCGGCATGAACTTCATTCGTGTAGATGCATCCGACCGTTTCTTAGGTCGTTTAGCGGGCGTTGAAGAACCGGAACAAAAACGTAAAATTATTGGTGAAGAATTCATTCGTGTATTTGAAGACGAAGGTCGCAAAATCGGTGCCGTTGACTTCTTGGCACAGGGTACCATCTATCCGGACGTAATTGAATCCGGTGCGGGTGATGCTGCCGTTATCAAGAGTCATCACAACGTAGGCGGTTTACCTGCAGTAGTTGACTTCAAAGGCCTTATTGAACCACTTCGCAATTTGTTTAAAGACGAAGTACGTGAACTCGGTTCCGAACTTGGCTTGGCTGACTATTTAGTATGGCGTCAACCATTCCCGGGCCCAGGTCTTGCGATTCGTGTAATGGGCGAAATCACCCTGAAAAACTCGATATCCTTCGTGATGCGGATGCGATTTTCCGTGAAGAAATTGCGAACGCAAAACTCGATCGTTCCATCAATCAGTACTTTGCCGTATTGACCGGTACGCGTACTGTTGGCGTTATGGGTGACTTCCGTACTTACGATTACACCTTGGCACTTCGCGGCGTAACCACCACTGACTTCATGACAGCTGACTGGGCACGTATTCCGTACGATGTGTTGGACAAAATCTCTGTACGTATCATCAACGAAGTAAAACATATTAACCGTATCGTGTATGATATTACTTCCAAACCACCGGCTACCATTGAGTGGGAATAATTGAAAAGTCGTTGCGTAACGAATAAATCTATATTATAAATAAAGCTCTTAGCTGTGAGAAGAATCTCAGGGCTAAGGGCTTTTTTATTTGTATCAAATGTAGCAGATGAGAGGAATTAATTTTTTGTAAAATATAATTATAGGCACGAATGTAAATATGTTTTATTGCTGAGCTAATGATATCTCTAGGAAGTAAATCAAAGACTGAGCGACTAAGTAGAGTCGCAGTCCATGAACAGTCTAAGGAGGCTAATTATGCAACATAAATGCAAAATAACAGTATTAGAAACAAGAGTATTTCCGGAACTTCAAGAAAAATATTTGTCCGATCCTAAATCGGGTCCGTGTCCTTGTTTTAGGGCAGGCCAAGAGTTTGTGTTAGATGGGACAGATTTTTGGCGTATGTTGGATGGTAAATTTTGTTCTGAAGCTTGGGATTGTATTAGCCGTTATGTCTATGCGGCTTTACAGGGCGGCTCTATTATGAAAGGCTGGACGAATGACGAGAAAATGATGATTGCTTGTTGTAATGATGGTACTCGTCCGGTTATTTTTAAGATTGAACGAATTGATATAGCTGAATGAGTAAAGTACTAAGAGTAATTCTCGGTTTTATGTAATTTAGGTAAAAACTGTAGTAAATATAGAAAGGTTATGATCATGAAAGATAAAAACAGAATAATTGATATACTTAAAATTAAATATCCTATTGTTCAAGCTGCGATGAACTGGATTACCGATGCAAATATGGTGGCAGCTGTATCAAATGCAGGTGGGATGGGTGTTTTAGGGCCTAATGCAGGTGCTAAATTTGAAGGAAATGAACGAATCAGTACGGAAGAACGATATCGTAATGAGTTCCGAAAAATTAAAGCATTACTGATAAGCATTTGGTGTTAACGTTTTCTTGCCGGAAGACGGAAATACGGAAATGGAAGCGTATTCTGAAAAGATTATTGATATTGCCTTTGAAGAAGGGGTCAATATTTTTGTAACTGTTGGGCAAGTTAATAAAAAATTAGTTAAGCAAATGAAAAAGCACAATGGCATTTGGGTTCATCGTGAGCTGACTCCGACTCCGGAAGCGGCCAGACTCGCTGAGAGTGCAGGAGCAGATATAATTATTGCTACCGGCTATGATGAAGGAGGCTGGATTCCTCAAAATAAAATCGGTACGTTTTCGATTGTGCCGACTATCGTAGATTCTGTTCAAATTCCGGTAATGGCAACCGGTGGCATTAATGATATTCGTGGCGTAAGGGCGGCATTTGCACTTGGTGCCGAAGGGGTTTATGTAGGAACTCGCTTTATTTTATCGCATGAATGCCCGGCTTCGGATGTATGCAAACAAGATATCATTCAGACAAAGGCAAAAGATTTGGTTTTTGTTTCCGGAACTCAACGTTCTACACCTCATAAATTTGCTCGAGAATTAGCACGTCTGTATGAAGATGGAATGTCCACAGCTGAACTTGATGAAAAAATTAGCCAAATTGATGGGCTACGCCCGGGAATGCTGGAAGGTAATTTGGAAGAAGGTATTGTTTCTGTGAACACAGTGATTGATTTGATTAAGGACGTAAAAAGTTGCGAAAGTATAGTTAAGGAATTAATAGCAGATTTTATAAGTGAATAAGACGACATCTAAATGATGCGTTCGGATATGTTAAGCCCCTCGGTGTGAACCAAGGGGTTTTTGTTTAATTGACATCTCTTTTAGTAAATGATATGTTTTAAAAAACATATTAGATATTTAGCTGTAAAAAGTTATAGCTTTGTAATTTAAATATACGAGATAATCGACTAAGTAAGACATAATACATGAAGGGAGTGAATGTAATGCCTCATAACCATAATAACCCTCAACCGCTAAACTTAATGCGTGTCAGCAAGCTTATAAGCCTGGTTCTACGGCACAAACCTCAGGAAATTGGTCTTAAGCTTGATGAACACGGTTGGGCAAATGTAGAAGAGTTGCTCACCAAGATCCAGCCGCGTTATGCCATCGATATGGCGATTCTCGAAGAAATTGTGCGGACGAATAATAAGCAACGATTTGCTTTTGATGAAACACATACGAGAATTCGTGCCAACCAAGGCCATACGATTGATGTAGATGTTGAGTTACAGGAGGCAATTCCTCCGGAAATTTTATATCATGGAACCGGTGAAAAATCCGTAGCAGCGATTGATGAAAAAGGTTTGTTGTCGATGAATCGCTTGCATGTGCATTTATCAGGGGATGAAGAGACGGCTACACGAGTAGGTAAAAGGCATGGCAAACCGGTTATATACAAAGTAAAAAGCGGCGAGATGAGCCGTGACGGTTATATTTTTTACTTATCTGTAAATAATGTGTGGCTTACCAAAGAAGTGCCGGTTAAGTATCTGGAACGATAATTTTTTAGAAGGTTCCGATAATTAAGGAGTTATTATGGCTAAACGAATTTTAGTTAGTGCCTGTCTACTTGGTGAAAATTGCAAATATAATGGTGGTAATAACTTCAATCAAGCTCTGGCCGAGTATATTGCTAAGCAAAAGAATCTTGATGCGGACTTTGAAGTAATCACTGTTTGTCCCGAAGTATTGGGTGGTCTTTCGACACCACGTATTCCGGCCGAGATTGTAAACGGTATAGTGACGAATAAGAACGGGGAATCGGTAGATAGGGAATTTCGTCTTGGTGCTGAAAGAGCCCTTGATATAGCTAAAGAAAATAAAGTAACAATCGCCGTTTTACAATCACGCAGCCCATCTTGTGGGCCTAAAGAGATTTATGACGGAACGTTTAGTAAAAAGCTAATCGCGGGAGAAGGTATTTTTGCTAACGCTTGCGTGAAGCGGGGGTTACGGTAATTGATGTGGAAGATTTGGAGACTCTTTTGAAGAATGAGCATTATAACGGAGAAATTATAAAAGAATATCCGATTCTTTAGGTGCAAGATAAATAGGCCCGATTAAACCTACAGGAGGTGTAGCAATGGCAATAGATATAACGAAGGAACTTTTGGCATTACAGGATTTAGCATATAAAGAATATACGGGTAAGGTAAATCCGGTAGTACCACAGGAGAAGGTAATTGGCATTCGAGTTCCTAAATTACGTCAGTTGGCTAAAAAGCTATTAAAAGAAGCAAAAACGGATGATACTCAGATTAGAATCTTCATGGCTAGGCTCCCTCATAAATATTTTGAAGAAAACTTATTGCATGCCATTTTACTTTCCGAAATACAGGATTTTGATCAATTAATTGAAGATGTGGAACGTTTCTTACCATATGTAGAAGATTGGGGAACCTGTGATACGATTTCACCTAAAATCTCTGCTCAACATACAAAAGAATTGGAACCGTTAGCCTTTAAATGGCTGAAAGATTCACATCCGTATACGATTCGCTTTGGGATTTGTGTCTTCATGTCCTATTTCTTGGGTGATTTGTTTAAAACTAAGCAGGCTGATGCAATCGCGTCAATTCGTAGCGATGAGTATTACGTAAATATGATGACAGCTTGGTATTTTGCTAGAGCTCTGGCGTTCAATTATGATGAGGTAGTGCCGTATTTAGAGACACAGCATTTAGATGATTGGACTCATAATAAGGCTATTCAAAAAGCGGTGGAAAGCCGCCGGATTACACCGGAACAAAAAGCATATTTAAAATCGTTACATATTCCGGCTAAGAAAAGCGTAGACTAGCAATAATTTTAAAAAGGCGATGAGACCAGTAAATAACTGGATTCATCGCCTTTTTTACCAACACGTTTTGTCCTATAACTCCTATAACTCTCCTATACACCCTAAGCCTATAACTCACCTATGAGAAACAAAAAGCCCTCGAGTTGTATCTTGAACTGCTACCCGTCAAGTAGACACTCGAAAAAATAAAATTAGTTTTGTTTCTGCCACCGATTTCCGGTGGCAGTTTTTTCATGCTACAAACCAATATCTAGCATGTTTTTCCATAGGTGTTAAAACACCAAGCTTTCTTTGTAGTCGTTTTGTATTGTAATATTCAATATAATTTTCTATCATTTTAACTAAAGACTCTTTATCTGTGAAGCGATGCCCATAGTACCGTTCGCGTTTTAAGATACCCCAAAAGCCTTCCATAGGACCATTATCAATACATTTTCCTACTCTAGACATACTATGTATCATTCCTGCTGCTATTAACTTTGTATGGAATGTTCGACTAGTGTATTGGTATCCTCTATCACTATGAAGTAGTGGATGTGCATCTGGATTAGAAGCTACTGCTTGGTAAAAGTATCAAATACCAATATATTGTCATTTCTGTCTCGAATTGCAAATGAAACAATTCTGCGGTCATATAAATCAAGAATTGCACTGAGATATACTTTATGCACTTCAGAGCCCAAGTAATATTTAAACTCGGTCACATCTGTAAGCCACTTTTCATTAGGAGCCGTAGCAGTAAAGTCTCTGTCAAGAAGGTTTTCTGCTACATATTGTGGTCTTGACGCATGTCGAGTGCATCCCTTATTGCAATATTTAATAGTAGATTTAATGTTTTGTATTCGGCAAATTCGCAGTACTCGCTTATCATTGACGTGTATGTCATAGTAGCGATCCAGGTCATCTCGAATTCTGCGGTATCCTTTATCCGGGCTTTCTGAGTGAATGGATTCTATCTTTTCCGCAATCATTATGTTTTCGTGTTCTTTAAAAGATGGTTGTCTATGAAGCCATTTGTAATAAGCTGCTCTTGTTACGTTACTTAATTTACATAAAGCTGAAATAGCATAGTGATGCTCTGCGTGCTCTTCTTTTATTGCCAAGTAAATATGAAGATATTTTACTTGGCTTAGCCCCGCCTCCTCTCTATTTTGTCTAATTTTTTTAAGAAAGATGCCTCCATTTCAGCCTTCATTCGGCGAGCATGTTCTATCTTAAGTTCGGCGCGTAATCGTTCTACCTCAGTAAGAGTATCCGGTGCTTTTCTTTTCCCGCGGTTATCTCGTAATGCGTCTAGCCCACTAGATTCATACTTTACTGTATAATTACGGGCTTGCTGGTATGAAACATTGTATTTATTTGCTGTTTCTGCGTAATTGTGGTTATGAGCTATGCAATACTGTACTATTTCAACACGCTCATCGAATGTTGTTTTTCGGCCTTTAGTCATGGTAGAAAATCCTCCTATTCCGGATGCTTTCAATTCTTCATGACTATTATACCGCTTAATCCAATCTCGTAGTTGTGTTTTTGTCCGTAATCCAAATCTTTGGCTTATAGAGTTCAAAGAGCCTTCTCCGTTTAGATAAGCTAATACTGCTTCTATTTTCTCTTTAGAAGAATAATGCTTTTTTTTTACATGGGTAAATGCATCTGGTCCATTGCCTTTATAACTGACAATCCAATCTCTAATAGCAGTTCAATCAATTCTTAACCGCTCAGCAGCTGTTAACATAGATTCTTTTCCTTCAAGGATATTTTCTACGGTCTTTATTTTTTCTTCTGCACAAATTTTCTGTCTAGGCATAAAAAATACTCCCTTTCAAGTAACACAAGATTTTATTATTTCTTGTGTCTACCTAAAAGGGAGCATATCATCTCAAGAGAGACGACTCGAGGGCTAATTTTTTAACCTAAACCGCAAGTTTTACACTTAGGCGGGTTATATCCATTCAGTTGTAAATTACAACAAGAAAGACTGAATGTGTTCAATGAAGTTATGACCGAAGTAGGAGATAACGCCATTGGCCACGATGAAGATGATGAAGTATTTTAATACGGACACCATAATAACGTTGGCTTTAATGCTATCACGTAACTGAGTTGCTTTAGCAGCGTCAACTTTGTTGCTTTCGATATAAGCATCTAATGCAGGAGCAACGGCGCCGATAGCGATGGCGATACTCTGAGGGGAGAACATTTTACCAATACCGGCTGCACCGGAGTTAATAGCAGCCAACCAGAGTGGTAAGTCTTTGTATTCAGGAGCCAAGTCATGAGCAGCTGCCAACTGCAATGGCCCAAAGAGTACGTTCGCATTTGTACCGGAACCGGTCAAGAAGGCACCAAGCGCACCAACGAGTGGAGCAAAGGCCGGATACAAGGAACCGGTAGCAGCTACTAAAGCTTTTGCAATATCGGTAGTCATACCGGAGTAAGTCATCAATTTAGCAGTAACTACTACGGAGATAATGGTTAAGTACGTGAATTTCAAGTTAGCAAATGTTTTGCTCAATACGCCAAACATTTCACCAAAGCTGGATTTCTGAACAGAACCGCCGATGAAAGCTGCGATGAAAATCATGATACCAGGGGTTGCAACCCACATGAAGGTGTAAGGTTTAGCGCCAGGACCTTGGTAAATCGGTACAGCCGTTTTAATCGTGGAAAGCGGACCGTTAATAGCCGGTACCAATTTGGAAGTTAAAATCAAGAGAATTACGATTAAGATGAATGGTAAAGCCGCAACGAAGCCGTCTTTTGCGCTTACAGATGTTGTTGCTGTAGATTCAACTTTGTATTCAGGGTCATTAGTAGGTAAGTATTTAGCACCTAAGATAATAACGCCCATGATGATAACGGAAGAAACCATTACAGATAATTCAGGGCCGGCTGCTGCATTGATTAATAACTCAGGCACAGCTAAAGCCAAACCGGATAATAAGGTAATGGTGAAAAACGCCTTTTAACGCTTTGAAACCGCCACCGATGATACCAACAACGAAGAATGGAGCAATTACGTTAAGAATAAATAATTGCGAGGAAATGAAGGTACCGAGATGAACCGGATCAAGGTTGGTTAAGGATGCCAACGTCGTTGTCGGAATCGCGATGGAACCGAAAGTTGTCGGTACGGAGTTAGCTACGAGACAAGCTAAGATGGATTTGAGCGGGTCAAAGCCTACAGCTACCATCATAGCCGCCGGAATCGCTACGGCAGTACCGAAGCCGGCCATACCTTCCATGAATGCGCCGAAGCCCCAAGCCAATAATAAGGCGAGGATACGGGTATCGGAAGTAACAGAGGATAACATCAATTTAATGGTTTCCATAGCTTTCGTATGAACCACTAAGTTGTAAGTGAAAATAGCAGCGGTAATAACGAGTAAAATAGGCCATACCGCAAGAGCAACACCTTCTAAGGCGCCGGAGAACATAACGCCTGCACCTTTTTCAAAGTAAGTGATAGCAAGAATAAAAGAGCCGATAGCGGCGATACCGCAGGCTTTCCAAGCCGGCATTTTAAGAATGGCTAATGCGACGATTAACCATAAGATTGGCAGTAATGCTAAAAATGTTGTCAACATTGGTGCAATCATCCTTTCACGCTTAAACGCAGAGGGTAACTTACTTAAAGTAACAAGTTATACTAAGCATTTTATTAAGATTAGCGTCTATATAAGGCCTTACGTGTATATTATGAAATAAATTCCTAAAAGGCTTATATCTACAAATTAAAATAATAACGTATGATAAAAAAATTACTTAGTATTGAAAACCTATCTTTTAAAGAATTGTGTCGTACAAAAACAATATAGTTAAAAACTTATACAGTTTGCATACATTCGGTTAAAACAAAACGTTAGACTGTTGGGGGACCTCCTTTTTACAAAATGATAAGAGTATAAACAATGGCAAGGCACCTTGTAATATAGGTATCATATTACATAATAGTTGGGGACTAATCTAGGTGATTTCCTTGTGATTGTGTACACTCTATAGAAAAGTTTGTCAGATTAGGATAATGTCAGTATAGCATAGAAATCAAAGAATTGGAATACTGCACTATTCAGATTAGTTATAATGTATGCATGATAATACCAAATGGGCATTGAAAATAGACTTTTTACAATTTCTGATTTCTGACATAAGACTTTCTAATATGATTTATTGTGAATCAATGTGTTTTTTATTGATTGATTATGAGCGTTTTATATGATTATCATGCTTCAAAGTGTGATATAATATAACTCAAATAAGAGATTTTCGGTAACAGGCAATTTTAGAAGAGATTTAAGAATATTTTTAACCGGATACTATACAGTAGTTATGTAAAATATAATATTATAGTAAAAATATAGTAAAGCATAAAAATTGCAGAAAATAGGAGATATATTATGAGAGTTACAAAAATGCATGGCCTTGGCAATGATTTCGTGATTATTACGGAGCTTGCCGGTGGCAATAAAGATTATAGCGAGCTGGCTAAGCGTCTTTGCCATCGTCAAACAGGCATCGGTGCAGACGGTTTGATGGTGGTAGTGTCTTCGGATATTGCCGATATACGCATGCGCATTATTAATGCCGACGGCAGTGAAGCAGAAATGTGCGGTAACGGAATTCGTTGTTATGCTAAGTATGCGTATGAACACGGCATTATGACAAAAGAAACGTTTACCATTGAAACGTTGGCGGGCATCATGAAACCGACATTACATATCAAAAACGGCAAGGTTGAACAGGTAACCGTTGATATGGGCAAACCAAGTTTTGCCGCCAAAGATATTCCTATGGATACCGATTTGCCGGAAGTTATGAATTTCCCGATTACGGTGGATGGCGTGGAATATAAAGTGAGCTCTGTGCTTATGGGCGTACCTCATACGGAAGTATTTGTAGAGGATGTAACGAAGGTGCCTCTTTTGACATTAGGTCCTAAGATTGAGAAACATCCGTTATTTCCGCAAGGCACGAATGTTAACTTTGTTGAAGTAGTGGATGATACTCATATTAAAGTGCGCACCTGGGAACGCGGTGCGGGCGCAACCCTTGCTTGCGGCACCGGTTGTTGCGGTAGTGTGGTTATGGCACATCAGAATGGTTTTACCGGTCGCGAAGTCGACGTGGCAGTATATTTAGGGACATTGCATATTCGGTATGCTGATGACGGTACCGTATTCATGACGGGGCCGGCGACCGAAGTGTTTGAAACCGACATTGAACTTTAAAGTGTAAGAAAGATTGCGGAGGAACGATATGGAGCAGGTAACACTCAAAGGGATTTCCGGAGCACGCGGTGTTGGCACCGGTACAGTGTATGTGTATAAGCAAGAAGCCATTGTAATTGAAAAACGTGTGATTACTGCAGCCGAAGTGGAGGCTGAAATCAGCGCCTTGGAATCGGCTATTCAGTTGACAATTGAACAGTTGAAAGCCATTGAAGAGCATGCCCGAGCTACAATGGGGAAGGATGAAGCCGCCATTTTTGAAGCGCATGGTTTAATCGTGCAAGATCCGACCTCAGTGACAGCATTAAAGGGCAGATTAAAGATGGCTTGCAATCGGCCGCAGCTGCTGCCGAACAGACAATCAATACCTTTGCGGATATGTTCCTGGCCATGGAAGATCCATACATGCGTGAACGCGGTGCCGATATTAAGGATATTGGCGATCGGTTAATGCGTAATTTACTTGGCATGAGCCGCGTGGCTTAGCTCATTTGACCGGTGAAGTGATTCTGGTGGCCGAAGATTTAACACCATCCGATACGGCGGCGTTGGATAAAAATATCGTTAAAGGTTTGGTGACGGCCAGTGGTGGCCCGACCAGTCATGCCGCTATTATGGCACGTACGTTGGAAATCCCGGCCGTTATGGGCTTAGGGACATTTCTGTTTTTGAAAACGGTGAAAAAGCGGTTGTTAAAGGCACGGAAGGTGAAGTGTTGCTCCACGTGAGTGATGCCGATTTTGAAACATACACCGCCGAAGCTAAGGCATATCGTGAGCATCTCCAAGTATTAAAAGAGTCGGCTACCTTACCGGCCGTAACCAAAGACGGCAAAGAAATTTTGCTCTTCGGCAATGTAGCAAGGCGGAAGATGCATCCCATGCCTGCCATTTAGGTGCTGAAGGCATCGGTTTATTCCGCACCGAATTCTTATATATGAAAAACGATGAACTGCCATCTGAAGAGATGCAGTTTGAAGCGTATAAAAAAGCGGTTGAACGCCTTGGTGGGCGTCCGGTTATTATTCGTACTATGGATATCGGCGGTGACAAGGAACTTAAATGCTTACAGTTGCCGAAAGAAATGAATCCATTCCTCGGCTATCGTGCCATTCGTATCAGTTTAGATCGGACGGATATTTTTAAAACACAATTGCGCGCAATTTTGCGTGCCAGTGCGTTTGGCGATGCTCAGATTATGTATCCGATGATTGCCTCGGTAGAAGAAATTAAAGCCGCTAATGCGGTTGTGGAAACGGCTAAAGAAGAACTGCGAGCTGAAGGTATCGCCTTTAATGAAGATATTCAAATCGGTATTATGGTTGAAATCCCGGCGGTGGCTGCAGCGGCCGAATTATTCACGCCGCATGTGGATTTTTCAGTATCGGCACCAATGATTTATGCCAGTACACCTTAGCGGTGGATCGTATGAATGAAAATATCGGTCACTTATATCAGCCGTTGCATCCGGCCGTATTGCGCCTCATTAAACATACGATCGAAGCCAGTCATGAGGCGAAACAGATTACCGGTATGTGTGGTGAAATGGCCGGTGATCCGGTGGCGACTATGATTCTTTTGGGACTTGGCCTCGATGAATTCAGTATGAGTGCCTCGGCGATTCCGGTAGTTAAGAACATTGTTCGTTCCGTAACTGTTGAAGAATGTAAAGCCGTTGCAGAAAAAGCACTGACTATGAGTACCGCTTCCGAAATTGTGGCTTACGCCAAATCGATTTTGGCTGAAAAAGGCTTATAAAAATAAAAACATTGCTATAATGGCAAAATTTATATTAAGATATAAGGGAAGAAACCTATTACTGTCCCTTGTTGATTTTACTGAAGGAAGGTATCCGATATGACTGAAAAAGTAGTAGTTATTACCAATGAATCCGGTTTACATGCGCGCCCTGCCACGCTTTTTACGCAACTGGCCGCTAAATTTTCTTCGAAGATTACGATTTCTTCCGGTGAAAAACAAGCTGATGCTAAATCTATTTTGACTGTATTAACTTTGGGCGCTACTAAAGGTTCTGAAGTAGTGTTAAAAGCTGATGGTCCTGATGAAGCTGAAGCTGTTGAAAAATTAGCTGAGTTCTTAACTTCTCATAACGACTAATTTTATATTTCAAATATAAAAATTTTTGCAAAAATCAGAAAAAATTTTAAT
>ENA-OQBT01001045-OQBT01001045.1-human-gut-metagenome-genome-assembly--contig:-NODE-1045-length-12815-cov-3.874133_pt1 | contig 12815 bp, 12 predicted proteins | sample MGYA00242749_ERZ504557 | MGnify/ENA primary metagenome ERZ504557 (study PRJEB26092, sample SAMD00036243) | human gut metagenome | host: Homo sapiens | study: EMG produced TPA metagenomics assembly of... | reverse complement strand
CTTTCTTTTCCATCCAGATATAGATTTACAGCATATGTTCTTATCCTCAACAGATACTTTTCTTTTGGACATAAAAATATGCTCCCTCCTAAGTGACAAGTTTTTATTATTTCACTTGTCTACCTAGAAGGGAGCATATCAGTAGTGCGACAGCCCCTTTTTTCGCATTATTTTTTCAGGAGTGCTGCTGAATGCTCTTCAGTTAAAATAACTCCGCAATCGCCGCGATCTTCTCACAGTTTTCCGGCAGCGGGTCGTTTATTTTCGGTGACTGGCGCGTTGCCACGTAACGGCTTGCGATTCCGGCAGAGGCTGCACCGTGGCAGTCAGCGATGTCGTCATTTCCTGTCATCAGGCATTCTGCCGGATCGAGGTGATACTGCTTCAGCAGCATCTCATAAAACGCCGGATCCGGCTTTTTCACACCGGCATCCGATGAGAGCAGGATTCCGTCAAAGTATCTTGTCAGACCGAGCAGGGAAATTTCCAGCGCGGTGAAAAGCGCCTGTGCATTGGACAGCAGAAAAACCTTCTTTCCTGCGTCTTTTAAACGCTGCAGCATTTCCGGCACGCCCGGGAACAGTTTCAGTTCTTCTATCGAAATCGCACGGAACATTTTCGCCAGATCCGCAATTTCTTCTTCCGTTACCGAAACAGCTTTATCCTCAAACAGCTGCCGGAACACATCTGCAATACCGATTTCCGGTACATGGCTGCCGCAGCATTCCATTCCAAGTGCAGCTTCCTGCTCTTTGATTTTTGTCTCATACGCCATCCGGAGTTCTTTCGGCTCATAGGCGGCGCCTTTCATCCCAAAGAACAGGCTCATTTTTTTCCAGAGATACGCTTTCTTTTCATTCGTATGTATATCTACCAGGGTTCCATATAAATCAAAGATATAATTCTGATACATCCTTCATCATCCTTTCTGTACGGAAGATTTTCCACACGACACGTATTCTACCAGACTTTTCTCCACAATTCCATGTCTTTTTTCCAGACTTCCTATCTTTTTTCTCTACCCGGGCTGTCCATCAGACAGATCGTTGAAACCTGTTTTGTCTTGCTCTCTGTAAGAAAGAATCCTGCCCGGAGCTTTTTACTTTATCGGAAAATTCAACGAAGTTTCCGGTAACGTAAAAAATTCCCCCGTACAGATTTTGTCCGCAACAGGGGAATTCATTACATCTCACAGTCTCCTGCGAATTGTAATCTTTGATTTACTTTCTCGCATCCAGCATTTCTTTCACCAGACGAATATACTCCGGTGTCGTTCCGCAGCAGCCGCCGACAATGCCTGCACCCGCGTCTACCAGAATGTTCATATATTTTGCAAACGTCGGCGCATCCATGCTGTAGATTGCCTCACCGGTCGGCGTGATTTTCGGCAGGCCGGCATTCGGTTTTACAATAACCGGTACTCTTGCCACTTTTTTCATGGAATTTACGACTGCCTCAAGCTGATCCGGTCCGACCGAGCAGTTCAGTCCTACGGCGGATGCTCCCATTTCCTGCAGTGTCTCAACTGCTTCCACAGCGTTTCCGCCGAACAGGGCAGAACCGTCTGCTTCCAGCGTCAGAGAACACATAATCGGCAGATCGCAGACAGAAAGTGCAGCATCCATAAAGACACACGTTTCGTCTACGCTCAGCATCGTCTCCGCTACCAGAAGATCAACGCCCGCATTTGCTACCGCTGTTACCTGCTCTGTGTAGGATTCCAGCAGCTCTTCATAAGAGAGATCGCCTTTTGGCTGCAGCATTCTTCCCGGTGTGGAAAAATCTCCCGCAATCAGCGCACCTGTTCCGGCAAGCGCTTTTTTCGAAATGTCCACCAGGCGTGCATTCAGCTCCTCCACCTCGTTTTCTCTTCCATAATCCGCTAATTTCAATCTGTTTGCACCAAAGGTCGCGCATAGACAATCTGGCTTCCCGCCTCCACGTAAGCCTTCTGTAAATTTGCCAGAATATCAGGATGCTCCAGAACCCAAAGTTCTGTACTGACTCCTTTTGGCATTCCCGCTTTTGTCAGATTTGATCCGGTTGCGCCATCCAATAAAATGACACCTGCTCCGGCAAGCTGTTCAAATTCTTCTCTTGTCATTTTCTTTTCTCCATTCTGCCCGAGTTCCCTGCAGCACATGTCCGCGTATACTGACAAATCCCGGCTGTTTTTTCTGAACCTGCCGCACTTTTCGCGTCAAATTCATGTTCAGTATAGCATTGTATTGTTTTCCCGACAAGTAAAAAAAGAGGTATCCGTTTTGGATACCCCTTCGTCTGTTTCTGTTCCCGAATGTTCAGCAAACCACGACATTCTCAATCATGATGCGCGTCTGAATGATGTGTCTCCGAATGATGCGTCTCCGAATGATGTGTCCTGCCCGAGCTGTTCCCCCCACCGGACGGGATATTCTTCGGTGACCCCGGAGACAAATTTGTTCCCTGGTTCACACGGGTTGCTTTCTGTCCATTTTCCACCTGCGAGGATGCCGATACCGTTGAAACACCCGAATCGGAACTGTTTTCCGTTGCAGCATTTTTTCCACACGCAACGAAAGCCAGTACTGCTGTACCGACAAGTACGGAAATTACTGCCTTCTTCATTTCTCCACCTTCTTTCCTGGTACATCGTTTTCGCCTGAACATTAGAGCGTGTCTGAAAAATTATTTCCGCAATTTGCGAGATACACTCTGGTTGTAATTTCATTTTAAATGAACTTCTTACTATTGTCAATTTACTCTACAATTCCCTATTATTTTCTTTTTTTTGTTCAAAAATATTTTCAGACACAAACAGCAGCCGGACCCCTCTCCCGGATCCGGCTGCCGTTTGTCCTGTATCGTATGCTTTTATTCTGCAGTGCTTGAAGACGTCGAATCAGTGCCTGTGCTGCTTGTCGATGTCGTTTCGGTACTGCCTGATGTCGTGCTGTTAGACGTTGTACTATCCGTTGCTGTACTGTCCGTTGTTGTGCTGTCGGTTGTGGTTCCATCTGTGGAATCTGTAGAAGCGCTGTCAACTGTCATCGTATACAGATCTGCGTCCGTTACTTCAAGCTTTTTCCAGTTGGATGCGACCTTGATATCGCTCTCCTTTACCCATCCATCCAATGTATCGTTGTACTTATCCGATTTGCGGTTGGAAATGATAGTCTGTCTTCTGACTCGGTTTTGTCCTCGTCGAATGCTTTATCTACACGGATCACATAATATGCATCGTCGCCTTCGATGACACCGTCATAATACTCGCCATCCTTCAGCTTTGCTGCTTCTTCCGCTACTTTATCTCCAAGAGAACAGGTATCGTCATCGTCTTTCTCCGATCCGGTTCCAAAGGATGTCTCGGAAGAGGTCAGATAAGAAACCTCAGAGGAGGAATCGCTGGCGGAACTGCTCGATGTGCTCGCGCTTGAAGCGTCGGATGCGCTTGTGTCGGAAGCATCGGAAGAAGAGCTGCTCTCATCGGAGCTGTCGGCAGAATCGGTGGAATCTGCGGTATTCTCCGCATTTAACTGATCGTTCAGCTCCTTGCGCAGATCGGTAAACGATGCGGTTGCCGGATCCTCAGACTCTTTTAAGAGATCCAGGAATCTCTGTGCGATTTCTTTCTTTTGCCGCTTTTTCCTCGTCCGTCAAATCAATCGTTTTTCCATCGTCATCCTTCTCGGTCCCTGCTGTGGATACCGTGATGTAGCTGATGGAGGTCTGCTTTGCCTCTTCATCGGATACCTCGGTATCTACATCTGCGATGATCGGATCATAAATTTTGGTCTGAATAACATACAGCTCCAGTGCATCCTGGATGTCCTCAACGGTTGCGTGCAGCTTTTTCATCACATCGTCACCGTTCTTATCTGCGAATGCCTGTGCAGCCTCTTTCGCCTGCTGTTTTTCCTCGTCTGTCAGGGAAATTCCGTATTCCTCTGCGTGCTGCCGCATCAGAAGCTCTTTTTCAATCGTATCAAGAGACTGCTCCTTGAACGTTTCCCCGGTAGTCTTTCCATCGTCGCCTTCCTTGTCGTACATCTCAGACGGCATCTGCATTCCGTACATAGAGTACATCTTGGAATAATAATTGTACATGGTTGCCTGCTGATATCTCAGCATGAAATTTGCCTGTCCGAGTGTAATCGACTCGTCATTTACAGTAACTGCCGTTTTTGTTCCGTCCACATTGTCGGAACCGCAGCCAGTCAGTCCCATCGCTGCCATCGAAGCACTCAGCATAACGCAGACTGCTTTTGCTTTTAAATTTTTCATTACTTCCTCCTCATGCAGGGCGAAATGTATGCTCAAAAAGAGTTTTTCTTTTTACACGTTCGAATTTCCGGTCCTGCATCGATTTTTATAAACGCTTTTCCTATTATACCCTTTTTGTTGATACAGGGCAACTTTTTTCTTCCCTGTTCACGCCTTTTTCACACGATTTTGTGGTTATGCGAGTATTTCACTCCTGTGTGATCTGCAGCAGATCTTCACCAGTGCATGGCTCTTCTCCAGCAGATCGATCTTTTCCTTTGAATTTCTCCGCCGCGGCGTGTAGACAAACGCCAGCGACTCCATCTGGAATTTCAGTTCGTCTCGGTATTTCTGCAGCAGCTCCGGAATCCGCGCCACATCGATTTTTGCATGCTGCTGTAAGGTGACTCGTACCGAATCGCCCATCTGTTTCAGCTCCGTCACATACGCACAGTGCGCCAGCGCTTTCAGTTCTGCAACAGCCAGAAGATTCTGTACATTTTTCGGCGGTTCCCCGAAGCGGTCGGTCAGCTCCTCCGTCATGTCCTCATACTCTTCCTTATTTTCAATCGCCGCAATTCGCTTATAGGTGTCAAGCTTCAGAGACTCGTTGCTGATGTAGCTGTCCGGAATATAGGCACTGACATTCAGATCAATCGTTGTCTCGAACGCTTCTGCCGGTGCGATGCCCTTCGCCTCCTGGACAGCCTCTGCGAGCATTTTACAATAGAGATCGTATCCAACCGATTCCATATGGCCCGACTGCTCTGCGCCCAGCAGATTTCCGGCACCGCGGATCTCAAGGTCACGCATCGCAATTTTAAAGCCGCTTCCCATCTCCGTAAATTCACGGATCGCATGGAGACGTTTCTCCGCTACTTCTTTTAGCATCTTGTTTCTGCGGTACATCAGAAACGCATACGACGTCCGGTTCGACCTACCGACACGGCCACGGAGCTGATAGAGCTGTGACAGTCCCATCTGGTCGGAATCGTGGATAATCATCGTGTTGACATTCGAAATATCGAGTCCTGTCTCAATGATCGTTGTTGACACGAGCACATCGATCTCTCCGTTGATAAAGCCGTACATGATCTTTTCCAGCTCGCGCTCCTTCATCTGCCCGTGCGCAAAGCCCACATTTGCATCCGGCACGAGCTTCTGGATCGTGTTCGCCATATCCGCAATCGACTGGACACGGTTATAGACATAGTAAACCTGCCCGCCCCGCGCAAGTTCACGGTTAATCGCCTCGCGGACCATTTCTTCATTGTATTCACAGACAAAGGTCTGGATCGGCTGGCGATCCTGCGGTGCTTCCTCGAGCACACTCATATCCCGGATGCCAATCAGGCTCATATGCATGGTACGCGGAATCGGTGTCGCCGTCAGTGTCAGAACATCCACATTTTTTTGCAGCTGTTTGATTTTTTCTTTATGCGTCACGCCGAACCGCTGCTCCTCATCGACAATCAGAAGGCCAAGATCTTTGAACTTTACGTCCTTCGACAGAACGCGGTGTGTTCCGATGACAATATCCACGAGTCCTTTTTTCAGATCCTCCAGCGTTTTTTTCTGCTCTGCCGGCGTGCGGAACCGGCACAGAAGATCAACGCGCACCGGAAAGTCCTTCATGCGCTCAACGAACGTATTGTAATGCTGCTGTGCCAGAATGGTGGTCGGAACGAGGTAGACGACCTGTTTGCTCTCCTGTACTGCCTTGAACGCTGCACGGATTGCAACCTCGGTTTTGCCGTATCCGACATCGCCGCAGATCAGGCGGTCCATGATCTTTTTGCTCTCCATGTCCGCCTTTGTCGCCTCGATCGCCGCAAGCTGATCGTCCGTCTCCTCAAACGGAAACAGTTCCTCAAATTCCTTCTGCCAGATCGTATCCTTTCCGAACTGATAGCCGGATGACGCCTGCCGCTCGGCATACAGCTTCACGAGATCCTGTGCGATATTTTTTACCGCATGGCGAACCCGTGTTTTCGTCTTATTCCATTCCTGACCGCCGATTTTATTCAGCTTCGGCACCTTTGCAGCTTCGCCGGACGCATACTTCTGCAGCGTATCGAGCTGGGTGGCCAGCACATAGAGGTTCGATCCGCCCGCATACTCGATTTTCATGTAATCACGCGTTACGCGGTCCATCTCAATTTTTTCGATACCGCGGTAAATACCAAGACCGTGGCTCTCATGCACGACATAGTCACCGATCGATAGATCTGCAAAATTCTGGATTTTCTGACCGGAATACTCCGATTTCTTCCGGTTTTTCTTCTTCTCTTTTCCAAAAATATCCGTCTCTGTGATCAGCACAAATTTCTGCATCGGATATTCAAAGCCTCTGCGGGCCGCGCCGTAGATCAGCATGACCTCGCCCGGTTTCAGAACACGCTCCTCATTCTCGCTGTAGAAGGCCGGAATCTCCTCATTCTGCAGGTCCTCCGCCAGATGCTGCGCCCTCGTCCGCGACGGACTCGCCAGTACAATACGGTAACCCGCTTTTTTCCAGGATTTCAGATCTTTTACCAGAAGCGGGAACTGATTGTTATACGAATTGACCGATTTCACCGTCACACTGAATTCGTCACGGATATTCCACTCGCCCTTCTGCGGCTCCATCAGCGATACGGCAACACAGCCGCGGCGGTTCAGTTTTGCCACAAGCTCCGCCGTACTGCACATCAGCTTCGCCTGTCCCGGCAGGAGGTATCCCTTTTCAAGACGGTGGCTCACGCTCTCCTGAAATTCTGCTTCCAGCGCATCGGCACACTCGATGATGCGGTTCGGCTCATCGAGGAAAATGCGGCTGTTCTCCGGCAGATACTCAAGAAACGAGACGGTCTCCGGATAAAAATAATGAAGATACTGCTCCGCTCCCTGCAGAATTTCGCCTTCTCCGATCCGGTCGCAGATTTCCTCTGCTGCACGGCGGATCCTTGCCGCTTCCTCTGTCATCATTTTGTCGCGGAATTTTGTGCTTTGCGCTTTCGCCTCTTTTTTTATAGCTTTTACGCCGCGCGCAATCGTATCCTCTGTTAAAATCAGCTCCGATGCCGGATAGATTGTGATCTCCTCGAGGTTTTCAATCGACCGCTGGCTCTCCGCATCGAAGCTTCGGATGGAATCTATCTCATCGCCCCAGAGCTCAATCCGGATCGGGTTCTGTTCCGTCAGCGGATAAATATCGAGAATGCCGCCGCGGACGGAAAACTCGCCGGTCGACTCCACCTGAAAGGTACTCTCATAGCCGAGCCGCACCAGCTCTTTTCTTATTTTATCCAGATCGAGTTCGCTGTCATTGCGCAGATGGATGCAATGTTTTTCGAACACGCCAAGAGGCAGAAGAAAGTCCATACATCCCCCTACACTGGTGATGATGGTAACTTCCTTCCGCTCAAGAAGTGCCTGGATCACCTGAAGCCGCTGCCGGATCAGCAGATTTCCGTGAATGTCTGCCTGATAGAAAATCAGGTCCTTCGCCGGATAATACAGCGTCTCCGCATCGTACAGCCGGTAATCCTCATATAATTCTTTTGCTTTTAATTCATTTTCCGCGATCAGAAGCCGCACCGGGGCATCCTCGGAGAGGCCTGCAATCATGTGGGCTTTCTGGCTTTCCAGACAGCCCGAGATCACCGTCACACCTGCGGTTCCTTTTTTCAGATCACGGAACAGCTCGTCAAAACGGGCAATTTCTTTGATCGGTTCTAATAACGCTTTCATTTTCCTTACTCTGCCGGGTTTGCAGATTTGCGGTTATACTCATTCATAGCTGCGTCCACATCCCCGTTCAGCATCTGCTCAATTGCTTTTGCCGCATGCTCGATCGCCAGATTTACAAGGGGACGTTCGTCTTTCGTAAACGGACTTAACACGTAGTCCGCCAGATCCCAGTTTTTCGGTTTCTCACCGACGCGACCTTCACACGCATAAAACGGTCGGTACCGAGATTGGCGATGATGTTTTTGATGCCGTTGTGGCCGCCCGCGCTTCCTTTTTTACGGATGCGGATCTGTCCCGGTGCCAGGCTGATGTCGTCATACACCACGATCAGCTCGCTCTCCGGATCTGCCTTGTAATAGTTTACCAGCTCCCGCACGGACTCACCGCTCAGGTTCATATATGTCATCGGCTTTGCAACGATAACCTTCTGACCTGCGATCATGCCTTTTCCGAACAGAGCCTTGTGGCCTGTACCGGAGGAAGAGATCTGATATTCATCGATCAGATAATCGATGGTATCAAATCCGACATTGTGCTTCGTCCCTTCGTACTGGCGCGTTGGATTTCCCAGACCTACTATAATATACATAAATTCTCCTGTCATCAGACCATTTTCCGGCGCAGTTTTTGTTCACGTCACGGTCAAAACGGATATTCTCCATCCACTTCGCTACTTGCGCATAACCGAATAGCTGCTTCGCCGCACCGAAAAATGATATATTGTTTTTCCATCTGTCATAAAGAAAGAACACGAACAAAAGAGCAGCCTTTTTCCTGCTCTTTTATTCGCTGAAATGCTTCGGCAATGTTTAGTTAAAGTATACCAGCTCGCTCTCCGGCTTTTTGGCCGGTTTGATTTCTTTTGCATACAGAGGCCTCGCCATCGTAAACCTTCATATAGCCCCATTTTACCGTTGCAGTCACGTCAACCCAGGAACCCATTACGAGAGATTTGGCGCTTGCGCATTTGCAGACATAGCCGATAAAAGAAGTATCATCTGCACAGCAGGTCATTGCCATACGACCCGGAACAAAGAAATCGGCTCCGACATCCTGCTCTTTAATACCATACCGCGGAAATGAACAGTCTTGCCCTCGTAACGCTCCGGGTTGTCGCCCATATCGACATACCAGATTCCGTAATCGGCATCGTCGATCTCGATCACATCGGCATCGGTATCAAACGGCATCTGATCCTCAAAAATGTTGTCAATTTCGCCTTCTTCGTTCTCAAACAGAACGTCGCATGCCTGATTGACTACTTTGATGCTGCGGCGGAATGCCGGAAGCGGATCTTCCGGACGACAGCGGTTGAACATAACCATATCCGCATTTTTTGCCATCTCCATGAAAACAGATTTCATATTCTGCATATAAATCTGGAAGCAGCTTGCATCGACCGTCACAATCTCCTGTACAATGCCCCAGCCGCGCGGCAGCTCCATTTCTTCCAGTTTTTTTACACTCCAGAGCGGATTGTATTCCAGAATAATACGCTCCGGGCGATATTTACGGTTCAGTTTTTTCAGGTAATCTAAGGTAAACTGCTCCGGTCCTTCTACGATTTCCAGTACTGTATTGTGTTTGAGCAGTTCTTTTTCGTCATACTCTACCTCACCCTCTTCGGTTGTGATCAAAAGGGTCGGCCCGTCAATCTGGAAATATTCCTGTGCTACGGTAAAATTGATAAAAGAGGTTTTTCCACTCTCCAGAAATCCTGTTATGAGATAAATCGGAATTTCTACTTCGTCTTCTTCGTACATTTTGTACCTCCGTTGTCTTTGACGTACTCCCGGAATCTTTCTGCACTTGCTTTTGCGGCTGAGATTCCGGGCGTGCCTTTTGCTTTGTCTCTAAATCAAGAAAAAAGCTGCCACATCGGATTTTGTTTCTGATGCGGCAGCTTCACTACAGTTCACAGGTACCCTGCGGACCGTAATTTTCGCAGCTACTTTGTATTTTTACAGTCCGAACAGCTCTGCCAGCTTATCTTCTGCTAATTTGGAACCGATGACACAGATTCTTCCGGTGAATTCCGGTGCTCCGTCACGTACTTCGTACTCTTCCGGAACCATATCGAAATAGATCCACTGTCCATCGGCGCCTGCTACCATACCTTTGGCCCGAAGAACCATACCATAAGCGGTATCCTCGGAAAGTTTCTTTAAGATGCCTTCGATCTGCTCTTTGGTGAAGGTCTTCACAGTCTCCTGACCCCAGCTTGTGAAAACTTCGTCTGCGTGGTGATGATGGTGATGCTCGTGACCGCAGCCACACGCATCATCGTGATGATGATGCTCATGGTCGTGATCGTGACCGCAGCAGCATTCGTCATCATGGTCATGATGGTGATGCTCGTGTTCCTCGTGATCGTGACCGCAGCAGCATTCGTCATCATGGTCGTGATGATGGTGCTCGTGCTCCTCGTGATCGTGACCGCAGCAGCACTCGTCATCATGATCGTGATGATGGTGCTCATGCTCCTCATCGTGGTCATGGCCGCAGCAGCACTCGTCGTGGTCATGATGATGGTGATGATGCTCTTCCTCTTCTACCTGCGCAAGGTTGATGATGGCACCTTCCATCGTATCGAGTACTTTCTTACCACCCAGTACTTCAACCGGTGTGGTAATAATGTGTGCTTCCGGATTCAGTTCGCGGAGCATTTTTACAGCTGCCTCTACTTTTTCCGTATCGCTTTATCGGTACGGCTCAGGATGATGGTTCCTGCGCTCTTTACCTGATTCTCGAAGAATTCGCCGAAGTTTCTGAGATACATTTTGCATTTCATAACGTCGACTACGGTTGTTGCGGAATTCAGGGCTACGCCTGCTTCTTTTTCTACGCCGTCTACCGCTTTGATGACGTCGGAGAGTTTACCTACGCCGGACGGCTCGATGATGATGCGGTCCGGGTGATATTTGGTGATAACGTCTTTTAATGCTGCGCCGAAGTCTCCCACAAGAGAGCAGCAGATGCAGCCGGAGTTCATTTCACGGATTTCGATACCGGCATCTTTTAAGAAGCTCCGTCGATTCCGATTTCACCGAATTCGTTCTCGATCAGGACAACCTGCTGGCCTTTCAGTGCGTCTCCGAGGAGTTTTTTGATCAGGGTTGTTTTTCCTGCGCCCAGGAAACCTGAAATAATGTCTATTCTTGTCATTGATTTAACCTCTTTATCTTGTTGATTCCGTTTATAGTTAGCTGCAAAAGGGCCGAAGTTTATCCTCCGCCCCACACTCACGCTTATTATAGCAACCATAGAACAAAAAATCAAGAGAATTTCCCTTGCTTTTTCTGCATTTCACCATTATAATATATTACATGTCTTTTCTACTTTAACGCGTTGAATGGGCAAATCATTTTACCTATGAATGGGGGATTTTTTTATGAGTGGAACGAAAGAAAAAAAACTCAATCTGCCACAGTCACTGCTTTTGCTGCTGCTGATCATCGTATCCGTCGCAGTCTGTATCCGCCTGAAAACCGGCGGTCCTATGATCGGCCTGTTTGCAAGCTGGATTTTTATCTATCTGTTTTGTAAGATTTTCGGTATTTCTTACGCCAACATTGTTGCCGGCGCATACGATGCCATCCGTATGGTCGTCCCGACGCTCTGCCTTCTGATGGCCATCGGTGTCATGATCGGCACCTGGCTGCAGAGTGGCACCATTGCCACCATCATTTCCTGGGGCTTAAAAATGATTAACCCGTCCTGGCTGCTGCCTCTGACGCTGCTGTTCTGCTCCATTTTGAGTATTGTAACCGGTACTTCCTATGGTTCCGCCGGAAGCGCAGGTGTTGCCATGATGGCGATCGGAAACGCCATGGGTATCCATCCTGGCATGGTAGCCGGTGCTGTCATCTGCGGTGCCATGTTCGGTGACAAATTAAGTCCTCTTTCCGATACCACAAACCTTGCTCCGGCCGTTGCAGATGCAAAACTTGGCGATCATATCCGCTCGATGCTCTGGACCACCCTTCCAACGTATGTGATTACCTTAATTCTTTTTACTATTCTCGGTTTCCAGCAGACCAGCGGAAGCTATACCGAGGGAAGCATTACCGTTTACATCGATGCTTTAAACGGTGAATTCCAGCTCGGATGGATTACCATGATCCCTGCCATCCTGATTATTGTATTGCTCCTCTGCAAAGTAAATGCGATCTCTGCACTTGGTCTTTCCAGCTTCGCTGCCGGATTTGTTTCCTATTTTGTGCAGCACGATACTCTGCAGGACATCATCCGCACAGCTTACAACGGTTACACAACCGCAATCGAAGAACCGGTATTACAATCCATCTTAAACCGCGGCGGCATGGGAAGCATGCTCCAGTACGTAGCCATTATCTGCTTTGCTGTCGGCATGGGCGGCATGCTGGAAAAACTCGGTGTACTGGATCACATTCTTCAGGCGATTGTAAAGAGAATCAACAGCGATGGAAGTATGATCCTGGCAACGATGATTGTCGGTTACGTGACCAGCCTCATCAGCTGCTCCCAGCCGATGGCACACGTTCTGACCGGCCGTCTGATGGCACCTGTCTTTCAAGAGCGCAAGGTTGCACCGGAAATTCTTTCCCGCTGCCTCGAAGACTCCGGAACTATGGCTGGTCCTATGATTCCATGGCATGGCTACGGCGTATACATGGCCGGCACACTTGGTGTTGCATGGTCGGCATTTTTCCCGTACTTATTCCTGCTTTACCTGACCCCGGTTTTCAGTATTTTCTATGGATTTACCGGAATTTCCATTAAGCATCTTCCGGAAACCAAAAACAACGAATCAAAAAGAAGAGAAATAAGGCAAAAGCAGAAATCATAACAGAAAATCATAA
>ENA-OQBT01001044-OQBT01001044.1-human-gut-metagenome-genome-assembly--contig:-NODE-1044-length-12816-cov-7.003546_pt1 | contig 12816 bp, 14 predicted proteins | sample MGYA00242749_ERZ504557 | MGnify/ENA primary metagenome ERZ504557 (study PRJEB26092, sample SAMD00036243) | human gut metagenome | host: Homo sapiens | study: EMG produced TPA metagenomics assembly of... | reverse complement strand
ATGATAACACAAGAGGTCTCAGGATAAAACAATTTGATGGAAAATACGTCAGATTCCTTTATTCCAAGACCTCTTTTATTACGCCTTAAAGATGAAAAATAAGTTTGTTATAGTGTGCTTGATAATACCAGGATGACGGAGTTGGGATTGAAGATTTATCGAAAGTAGAATCCGGGTATGGAATCAGAAATGTAAAAGAGAGGATTCAGTTGAACTATGGAGCGGAATATGGCGTGACGTTTGAAAGCGAACGTGGAAAAGGAACAACTGTCAGGATTACAATACCTGAAAAGGCGAAAGGAATGGGGAAATCATGTATCGATTAGTCGTAATTGATGATGAATATATCGTAGTGGAAGGTATCAAGCGATGATCGCCAGAAAAAAACTGGAGTATGAAGTGGTGGGATGCGCTTATGATGGAATCCATGGGCTGGAAGTGATTCGGGAAACAAAGCCCGATCTGGTCATCACGGATATTCGTATTCCCGGTATGGACGGACTTTCGATGATTGAAGCAGCGAAAGAATTTTGTGAGGATACGGTATTTGTTGTGATCAGCGGATATACAGAGTTTGAATATGCAAGAAGAGCTCTGAGACTGGGGGTCAAAGGATATATTGATAAGCCGATCAGCATTGACAAGCTGAATGATGTACTTAATGCAGTAGAAAAAGAATGCTTCCAGACGAAGGAGGAACAGTATTTGCTCGCGATGAGCAGACAACTGACGAAAGAACTGAACGCAATTACGGAAAACAGCATCAAAAGTCTGGTGGAAAAAGATGCAGGGGCATTTTCCGGATATGCGAACAAGGCACTCGAAAAATTAAATCTGCTGTATCCGCAGCTTTTGGATCTGAAACGGGAAGTTTATAAATATCTGAGTGTGCTGTGTGATATTTTGCTGGAAAGCAAAAAAGGAATCGACAGAGAAAATTTGATATCGTTTCACGAGATGGAAAGCAGAAAATCGAAAGATGATGTGTTTCAGTATGCAAAAAGCATTATTTTGGATCTTGAAAAGTATCTTGAAGCAGACAAGACAAAAAGTGGACATGGAACCATTCTGGAGCTGCTGACTTATATTGAAGCCCATTATAATGAGGATATCGGCTGAATGAACTTGCAGACATGGTAAAGATGAATACCGCATATTTGAGTGTGCTGTTTAAAAGTGAAGTTGGAATGTCCTATGTAAAATTCCTGACCAGTCTGCGGATCGATAAAGCGAAGAATCTGCTCAAAAAGGGGTACAAAGTATACAAAGTAAGTGAAATGGTAGGGTATAACAATTATCGCTATTTTACCGATATTTTTAAAAAGTATACCGGAGAGACGCCAAAAAATTACCAGAATCATGTGTATCATCAGGATGTAGAATAAGAAGAAAGTTGTTTTTCGTGTTGCTTGTAAGTAATTACAGACATGGTACAAAGATATCAATATTGGAAAAACGGACAAAATCGAATAAAACATTTTGGAAAAACAGACAAAATGATTGGGGGTTTCATTGTATAATCGGACAAAAAGTGGCATACTATAAATAGAACTCTTGAAAAATGTGCATTTGCAGGGGGAATGATATGTTAGATAGAACGATGGAAAAGAAAATTGAAAAATTTTTCAAAACAGAGCCGAAGTCAGCACTTATGATTACGGGTGCCAGACAGGTTGGAAAGACCTATTGTATTCGTCAGTTTGCAAGAAAGCATTTTGAATCTGTGATCGAGATTAATTTTCTGGAAATGCCACAAGCGATTACGTTATTTGAGAACGCAAGAAACAGCGAAGACATTTTACTTCGTATTTCGGCTTTAATGGATATTCCGCTGATCAAAGGGAAAACGCTTATCTTTTTTGATGAGGTACAGGAGTGTAAGGAAATTGTAACAGCTATTAAATTTTTAGTGGATGAGGGAAGTTATCGTTATATTTTGAGTGGTTCTTTATTGGGAGTTGAGCTAAAGGATATCCGTTCTGTTCCAGTGGGATATATGACGATTTATGAGATGTTTCCATTGGATTTTTTTGAGTTTTGTAAAGCAAATCGAGTGTCGGATAAAGTTTTGGATAAGCTGGAGGAGTGTTTTGAACAAAAGCAGTCAATAGATTCTTTGATCCATGAGAAAATGATGGATTTGTTTCGGTTGTATTTGATTGTCGGAGGGATGCCAGCGGCGGTTCAACGGTATTTGCAAACGAATAATCTGAATGAAGTTTTGCAAATTCAAACGGGTATCATTCAGCTCTATAAAAAAGATATTGCCAAATATGATCCAAATGAGAAATTATATCTTGAAGATATTTTTCAATTGATACCAAGTGAACTAAACAGTAAAAACAAAAGGTTTATTTTGAAGGATTTAAATGAGCATTTTAAATTTTCAAGATATGAACACAGCTTTATTTGGTTAAAAGAAGCAGGAGTTGCTTTGCCTGTATTCTGCGCGCAGGAGCCTCAAATTCCATTGCTGTTGTCAAAGGCGACGAATATGTTTAAGTTGTTTTTGTCTGATGTGGGATTGTTGGCTGCGATGTACGCAGATGGTATTCAGATTAAGATTTTAAATAAAGAGAAAGATATCAATTTTGGCTCTGTCTATGAAAATGCTGTTGCACAAGAATTGCGGGCACATGGATTTGATCTGTACTATTTTAATAATAAGAAACAAGGGGAATTGGATTTTGTAATGGAATATCAGGGGGAGATTCTTCCAATTGAAGTAAAATCTGGTAAAGATTATATGAGGCATAGAGCACTGGATAATGTGTTGAAAAACCCACAGTATGAAATTTCAGAAGCAATTGTATTTTGCAATGAAAATATTCAAAAAAAGGATAAGGTGCTGTATTGTCCGATTTATCTTGTGGGGATGCTGAAAAAACAGAGATTACCAGAAGATTACATTTATCAGATGGATCTGAGCATCCTGCAGGATGCCTGATGTTTTTAATCTATGTTTCCACGTGATTCTACGTAGCGAGGGGGACGGTTTACACCGTCCCCCTCTTCACTAGCATTGTAGATACCTCCGTCTTTGTGGGAGGCTGCCCGGGGGTGTTTAAAAGATCAATGAGTTTTTGTGCAGCAGCTTCGCCCATATACTGCTTTGGGACATGTATGGTTGTCAGTGCCGGTTCGATCACACTGCCCAGGGGAAGATTGTCAAATCCGACGATTCCGATATCCTGGGGAATCCGGTATCCGTTTTCTTTGAGAGCCTTTATGGCTCCTACGGCGATCAGATCGTTGTCTGCAAAATAGCAGGAAGCCAGTTCTTCTTCATTTTTGATGATCTCCAGCATATCGGCATATGCGCCTCCATGGAAGGCGTCAGGCTGTGGACAATGGAACGGGAAGAGGACATGCCGGAGGCGCGGATCGCCTTGTAAAACCCGGAAGAACGCTCGGCGAAATTGCTGATCGGATAGGCAGAGCGAAGATATCCGGGCTGTGTTTTGCAGGTTCGGATCAGATGTCTGGCTGCAAGATACGCCCCCTGTACATTGTTGATCAGAACGCAGTTGCAGGGAACAGTTTCAAAATAGGCGTCCAGAAGGACAACAGGGATCGGAAGATTTAAAAACGGTTTTAAATCTCCGGCTTCCATTTCTGTTCCGAGCAGGATAATTCCTGCGCAGTCCGAATATTGGATTTCTTCGATCTGTTTTGTGATCGTATCTTCATCTTCATAAATATAACTGATCTTCAGACGATAGTCATTCTTTTTGCATCCCTGTGAAATTCCCTCGGAAACCTGGGAGAAAAACGGAGTGTCTGCCACAACGGTTCCATGTTTTTTATAAATGACAAAATAAATCGCCCCGGAAGTGGTATGCTTTTCCGCGATCCGGGAAAAATCATATCCATATTTTTCGGCAGCATCCAGGACGAGCTGCCGTGTTGCCGTACTGACTCCGGGTTTGTGATTGAGCGCCATGGAGACAGCGGCGGCAGAAAGATTTAATTTTCTTGCAAGTTCCTTTGCTGTAATTCCCATATATGATCCTTTCGAATTGTTGTTTTGTGTTCTGAATTTATTATGAACCAGATACAAAGAAAAAACAATAATTAAGTTAATAATTAAGTGAAAAATACTTAATTATTGGATGAAATTGAGTTTCTGCGAAGCTATACTGAAGTTAGAAAACAACAAGAAAATCCTTGAAAGAAAAAGCAAAATACACAAATACAAAGGGTATGTGAAAGGAGACTGAATCATGAAAAAAATCAAGCTGGGATTTGCACCCACAAGAAGAAGTATTTTCAGCGCACCGGATGCGGTTAAGTACAGAGGGCTGACAGCACAGAGACTAAAAGAGTTGGGTGTGGACTTTGTGGACATCACAGACATCAACGAAGAAGGACTTCTGTATGATGACAAAGATGTCGATAAAATCGTAGAAAAATTCAAAAAGGAAGGTGTGGATGGTCTGATGCTCCCACACTGTAATTTCGGTACAGAATACGTCTGTGCAAGACTGGCAAAGAAACTGGATGTTCCGGTTCTTCTGTGGGGGCCATTGGATGAGAGACCGGAGCCAAACGGTGTGAGACTGCGCGACACACAGTGCGGACTGTTTGCAACAGGAAAGGTGCTCAGAAGATTTCAGATTCCATTTACATATCTGACAAACTGCAGATTAAACGATCCGGTCTTTGAACGTGGAGTCAAAGATTTTCTTGCAGTATGTAATGTCGTAAAAACATTTAAAAATATCCGGATTCTTCAGATTTCAACACGTCCGTTTGACTTCTGGACGACAATGTGCAATGAAGGAGAATTGCTCGAAAAATTTAATATTCAGCTGGCGCCGGTTCCGATGACAGAGCTGACAGAAGAAGTAAAAACAGTTCGTGAAGACAAAGAAAAAATGGAGCAGATGATCGCTTACATCAAGGATACCATGGTTATCAAGATCAAAGAAGAGAAAGTAGAAATGGTAGCAGCTCTGGCTCTGGCAATGAAGAGTCTGGTAGAGAAATATGGATGTCAGGCAGCTGCGATCCAGTGTTGGAATGCGCTTCAGACAGAAATCGGAATTATGCCATGTGCAGCAAATGCGATTCTCAATGAACAGGGCATTCCGGTAGTCTGTGAAACCGATATTCACGGAGCAGTGACCGCACTTCTGGCAGAAGCTGCGGGAATGGATGAAAAGAGAGGATTTTTCGCAGACTGGACGATCCGTCATCCTGACATTGAAAACGGAGAACTGCTGCAGCACTGCGGGCCATGGCCGATGTCGGTTGCACAGGAAAAACCGGAACTGACGTATCCGCTGGCATTCGAGCATCCGGGAAGTCTGACTGCAGAAGCAAAACACGGAGAAGTGACACTGTGCCGCTTCGATGGAGACAATGGAGAATATTCACTTCTTCTTGGAAACGCAAAAGGTGTGGACGGACCGAAAGGAATGGGAACATATCTCTGGGTAGAAGTGGAAAACATCAAACGTCTGGAAGCCAAGATTGTAGAAGGACCGTATATTCACCACTGTGTCGGTATTCACAAAAATGTAGTTCCGGTACTGTATGAGGCATGTAAATATATCGGCGTGAAACCGGATCTCTATGATCCGATCGAGGAAGACGTAAAAGCATATCTGCGCGGTGAGTGAGAGAAAGGAAGGTAAGATATGAATTTAAAAGCATTGGCTTATCAGCTTAGAAGAGACACCATAGACATTATCTGTGCCGGAAAGGCAGGGCATATCGGCGGTGACATGAGCGTGATGGAAGTTCTGGTAGAGCTGTATTTTGATCAGATGAACATTGACGCAAAAAATCCAGAAGATCCGGACAGAGATCTGTTTGTACTCAGTAAGGGTCATTCTATGGAGGCATACTATGCAGTGCTTTCGGAAAAAGGATTTCTGGATAAAGAAGATGTCCTGAAAAATTTCAGCAAATTTGGTTCTAAATATATTGGCCATCCGAATAATAAACTGCCGGGTATCGAGATGAATTCCGGTTCTCTGGGACATGGACTTCCGGTCTGCGTAGGAATGGCAAAGGCAGCCAAAATGGATCACAAAGACCGCCGCGTGTATGTAGTCATGGGAGATGGAGAGCTGGCGGAAGGGTCTGTCTGGGAAGGCGCCATGGCAGCACATCAGTATCAGTTGGATAATCTGTGCGCAGTGGTAGACCGTAATCGTCTTCAGATTTCCGGAAACACAGAAGATGTGATGGGACACGATGATTTGCATGAACGTTTCAGAAGCTTTGGGTGGCATGTGATCGATGTAAAAGACGGAAATGATATCGATGAACTGCACGCTGCATTCGAAGAGGCAAAGCGTGTGAAGGGGAAACCAACGGTACTGATCGCCAATACGGTGAAAGGAAAAGGTTCTTCTATTATGGAAAATAAAGCAAACTGGCATCATAAAGTTCCGACACAGGAAGAGTATGATATCATTATGAAAGACTTAAAAACTGCAGAGGAGGCGTTGTCATAATGGGAAAAACAGCAAATAAACAGATAATCTGTGAAGTATTGATGGAAGCTGCAAAAGAAGATAAAGATATTGTTGCGCTCTGCAGTGATTCCAGAGGAAGTGGATCTTTTACACCATTTGCAGATACGTATCCGGAACAATTCGTGGAAACCGGAATTGCAGAACAGAATCTGGTCAGTATTGCAGCCGGACTTGCAAAATGTGGAAAGAAATCTTATGCGGTTTCACCGGCATGCTTCCTTTCTACAAGAAGCTATGAGCAGTGTAAAGTGGATGTTGCATATTCCAACACGAATGTAAAACTGATCGGAATCAGTGGCGGGGTCAGCTACGGTGCTCTGGGGATGAGTCATCATTCCGCGCAGGATATTGCGGCAATGAGTGCGATTCCGAATATGCGCGTTTATATTCCAAGTGATCATCTGCAAACGAGAGAACTGACAAAAGCGTTGTTAAAAGATGAAAAACCGGCGTACATCCGTGTGGGAAGAAATGCAGTAGATCCGACTTACGAGGAAGATAATGTACCATTTGAAATGGATCATGCGACAGTTGTGACAGAAGGAAATACAAATGGAAACGACGTAGCGATCATCGCCTGCGGAGAAATGGTAAAACCAGCCAAAGATGCAGCCAGGCTTTTAAAAGCAGAAGGAATTTCAGCGTCCGTTCTGGATATGTACTGCATCAAACCACTGGATGAGGAAGCAATCGTGCGCATGGCAGGAAATGCAAAAGCAGTCCTTACAGTAGAGGAGCATGCACCGTTTGGAGGACTTGGTTCTATGGTGGCACAGGTAACAGGAAGAGAATGCCCGAAAAAAGTAGTAAATATGTCTCTTCCGGATGCACCGGTTATCACAGGAACTTCAAAAGAAGTATTTGATTATTACGGCCTGAATGCAGAAGGTATTGCGAACAAGGCAAAAGAAATCCTGAAATAGGGGACAGGAGAGAGGACATGGCAGAGAGCTATATTATCAGTATTGATCAGAGTACGCAGGGAACAAAAGCGCTGCTTTTTGATCAGGACGGCATGCTGCTTCAGAGAAAAGATCTCCCGCATAAGCAGATGATCAATGAAAAAGGATGGGTTTCTCATGATCCGGAAGAAATTTACCAGAATGCCGTACAGGTGGTGAAAAATCTGGTAGAGGCGTCCGGGATTTCAAAGGAGAGCGTCAAAGGAATCGGAATCAGCAATCAGAGAGAAACTTCTCTTGTCTGGGAAAAAGAGACCGGAAAAGCAATCGCGCACGCTGTTGTCTGGCAATGTGCAAGGGCCGCTGAAATCTGCCGCCGTGTGGAGAAAACAGGGGCGGCAGAGATGATCCGGAAAAAGACAGGGCTTGCGCTTTCGCCGTATTTTCCGGCTTCGAAACTGGCATGGCTGAAAGAAAATGTAGAAGGTGCAGAAGCACTGGCAAAGAAACATGCGCTGTGTTTCGGAACAATCGATACCTGGCTTGTATACCGGATGACACATGGAACGTCTTATAAAACGGATTACTCCAACGCATCCCGCACCCAGTTGTTTGATATTTTTGAGCAGAGATGGGATGAAGAAATCTGTCAGTTATTTGGACTGGATGCACAGGATCTGGCAGAAGTATGTGATTCGGACAGCTGTTTCGGAGAGACAGATCTGGATGGATTTTTTGAAAAACCAGTTCCGATCCACAGTGTACTGGGAGATTCCCATGGAGCATTGTTTGGGCAGGGGTGTCTGGAAAAAGGAATGATCAAGTCCACGTATGGAACCGGATCATCTATTATGATGAATATCGGGGAGACACCGGTGCTGAGCACGCACGGTGTAGTAACTTCTCTTGCATGGGGAATGCAGGGGAAAATCAACTATGTGCTGGAAGGAAATATCAACTACACGGGAGCAGTCATTACATGGCTCAAGGATGATATGGAACTGATTCAGTCGCCGGCAGAGACGGAAGAACTCTGCAGAAAGGCAGAAGCAGACGACAGTCTGTATTTTGTTCCGGCATTTACAGGACTTGGAGCTCCGTACTGGAACAGTGAAGCGAAGGGCGCTTTAATCGGCATTACAAGAACGACAAGAAAGGCGGAAATGGTGTGCGCAGGAGTAGAATGTATCGCATACCAGATTGCAGATGTGGTAAATGCGATGAGTCAGGATGCAAAAACCGAGATTCAGGAGCTGCGAGTGGACGGTGGTCCGACCAGAAATCAGTATCTGATGCAGTTCCAGAGCGATATCCTGAATCGAAAGGTGCTTGTGCCGGATGCAGAAGAGCTCTCCGGGATTGGAGCTGCTTATGCAGCCGGAAGAGGACTGGGGCTGTATGGAGATGAAGTGTTTACGCGTCTGAAACGTCAGGAATATGCGCCGAAGATGTGTGAAGAAATAAGAGTGCGAAAGTACAATGGATGGAAAGACGCTGTAAAAAGCGTATTAAAGTAAATGCTTGCGAACTTCAGAAGGTGTGTATGCAGTAAATCGTAATAAATATGGGAAATTCGGATTTCATTGACGTATTGAAGAAACGAAATTCCCATATTTTTTTGAAGAATCGGCAGAAGTGCTCTTTGAAAAAGTCAATATCGACTTAAAATAAGTTAAAAAGGCTCTAGTATCTTTGGAAAATACACCATATAATATACTTGTAAAGAGAAAAAGAGATAAAAAAGGATTAGGTGAGGAATATGAACAATACAGTAGTATTGAAAGACAGAGCATATGTCGAGAAGAAGCAGAGTAAGAAAACATGGATGGACAGAGTGAAAAAATATTTTCAGGAAAACAGAGAAACGATCATAGCAGGACTTCTCTCTATGAATGGTGATGTAAATGCGTATCGCATGTTGGAGTGGAAAGATAAATAATGGAATATACAGTTGGCAAATAATGCTCCGGGGTCGAGAGAGACTTACGGAGTTTTTTAATGGTTTTATTTAGGGATAAAGGAATTGTTTTTCATTGGCTGATGTCGTATAATAGCACAAAATGTAGTAATCTGAAGGGGTGGAGTGTATGGAAAAGGATATGACCGTTGGGAATCCAACGAAGATGATACTGAATTTTACGATTCCTCTTTTTATAGGAAATGTTTTTCAGCAATTATACAATATGGCAGATACCATCATCGTTGGGAAATTTGTGGGAGCAGATGCGCTGGCTGCAGTTGGTTCTACAGGAACGATCATGTTTTTGATCATTGGATTTCTGCAGGGGATGGCAGCCGGATTTACAGTGCCGACCGCGCAGAAATTCGGAGCCGGAGATATGAGAGCCGTCAGAAAAAACAGTAGGTTCCGCGGCAATCCTGTCACTTATTGTGTCAGCGATCATGACTGTGATCAGCATGGTGGGAATGAGATGGCTCTTGTACTTTATGAATACGCCGGATAATATTTTTGACGATGCTTATGCATATATCATGGTGATCTGTGCCGGAATTTTTGCACAGGTACTGTATAATCTTCTGGCCAGTATCCTGCGTGCACTGGGAAACAGCAAGACACCGCTTTATTTTCTGATCCTGGCTGCGGTTTTGAATATTATTCTGGATCTGGTATTTATTATTGTGTTCCATATGGGAGCGGCAGGCGCGGCTTATGCAACTGTGATCGCACAGGGCATCTCAGGAGCGTTATGTCTGGTTTATATCATCAGAAAGGTTCCGATTTTAAGACTTACAAAAGAAGACTGGAAATTGGATGGAACATTGGTGAAGATCCAGTTTGGAATTGGATTTCCGATGGCGTTTCAATATTCCATCACGGCGATCGGCGCAATGATGATGCAGTCTTCTCTGAATATCCTGGGTTCCGTGGCGATTGCAGGATTTACGGCGGCCAGCAAGATCGAGCAGCTGGTAACACAGGCGTATGTGGCGCTGGGAACGACGATGGCAACTTATTGTGCCAGAATATGGGGGCAGGAAAGATTCTCAGGATTCGACAGGGATTTAAAAGCGCGACATGGATGGGCTTTGCATATGCCGTTGTGACGGGGATCTTTGTGATGTTTGCAGGCAAATATCTGACGCCATTATTTCTGTCAGAAAATCTGGGGCAGATCATGGGATATGTGGATATTTATCTGAAATGTGTCGGACTGTTCTTTATTCCGCTTACTGTGGTGAATGTGTATCGAAATGGAATCCAGGGCATGGGATTTGGAATTCTTCCAATGATGGCCGGGGTGGCAGAACTGATCGGAAGAGGTGTAGTTGCCATCGGGGCGGCACACTATAAAAGTTATGTGGGAGTATGTCTGGCAAGTCCTGCGGCATGGGTGCTGGCAGGCGGGCTGCTGCTTGTGATGTATTTTCATATCATGAAGAGGTACACGGAGGATTTGAGCGGCCAGAAGTAGAAAGAATTACGAAAGAGGAAAAAGATGCGCGGCAAAAGAGAAAGAACCAAAACAGTAAAGTATATATGGAGCGGACTTTTATTTCTGGCGGTCAGTGGCATTTTGACACTGATCGCAAGAATCAGTCTGTCATTTTCGGAATGGTATTCTACTTATATTTACAAAGGCCTGGTGTCTGTGATCGGGCGGTTGTTTGGGAAAGTTCCATTTTCGTTTGTGGAGCTGAGTCTTTATGTTGTGATTTTTTTGATGATTGGAACTGGAATCCATGCAGCTTTCGAGTCCAGGAAGGCAGGAAGAAAAGCAATTTGGCAATGGCTTGCGGGATTGTTTTTGGGCGGCTGTATTATGCTGTTTGTATTTGTGATCAACTGCGGCATCAATTATCATAGAGAATCTTTTTCGGAAAAATCCGGGCTCAAAATACAGACGTATTCGGTGAAAGACTTGCAAGCAACCTGTCAATGGCTGACAGAAGAGGTCAATCGTCTGAGTACACAGGTAGAGAGAACTGAAAACGGAGAGCTGCAGCTGCCGGAGGAGATACGACAAGAAGCAGTCCGGTCCATGCAGGCACTTGGCAGGCAGTATCCTGCGCTTCAGGGATATTATCCGAATCCCAAGCCGGTGCTGGTTTCAGAAATCCTGTCATATCAAAAACTGATGGGAATTTATGCGCCATTTACGATCGAGGCAAATTATAATCAGGATATGCCGTCATATGATTTTCCGTTTACCATGTGTCATGAATTGTCTCACTTACGAGGATTTATGCAGGAGGAAGAAGCCAATTTTATTTCATTTCTGGCATGCAGGGAGTCAGACATGACAGAATTTCAGTACAGTGGAACGCTGTCTGCGTGGGAGTACGCCATGAATGCTCTATACAGGCAGATCCAAAAGTGTGGCAGAAAGTAAGAGAAGGTCTGAGCAAAGCGGCAGAACCGGATTTGCGGGCAGACGATCAGTTTTGGTCAGAATATGATGGGAGCGTGGCAGAAGTGGCGAATATGGTGAATGACACGTATCTGAAAGCAAATGGACAAAAGCAGGGTGTCAAAAGTTACGGGAAAATGACGGATCTGTTGGTTGCTTATGATCAGAGTCTTTGAAAAGAGTGAAAAAGTGATTTGAAAACGGAATATTTTGGGTTTAGGAACATAGAATAGAAGTGTAGAAAAAGTAAAAGAAAAAAAGAATAAAAAAATTTTCAAAAAACACTTGCAATTCTAATGGAGCTATGATAATATATAACTCGGTCATCACTGAAGCAGTGATACAGACAAGGCTCCATGGTCAAGCGGTTAAGACATCGCCCTTTCACGGCGGTAACACGGGTTCGATTCCCGTTGGAGTCATTAGTCTTCGGACTAACAACAAAATAAGGCGCAGTAGCCAAGTGGTAAGGCGTGGGTCTGCAACACCCTGATTCACCGGTTCAAATCCGGTCTGCGCCTCTTGGGAAACCTCAGAAACTTATGTTTCTGAGGTTTTTTGTTGTGTCACAGTAAAAATACCCCCTGGAGTGGTAGTAGGAAATCAAAGCAAACCAGCAAGCGTATCACAAAAACCCAGTATGATCCCAATGCAGAAGTAGATTATCTGGATAGCCAGATGAAACGTATTCCATTTATTGCGCAAATGAAAGCATTGGATTTTGAAAGATATAAAGTACAATACCGGCAGGACGGAAGATTAGAGCAGGAATGCCGGTGATAGATGGACGGGATCAGGAGCTTTGCCTGGAAATTCTGAAACCGTTATGCAGATAGATTATAAGTTTCTTCAGGATGGATTGTTTCTTCCGGGTGACAGCGGATAAACCTAACAGCAGAAACCAAAGCTACCTTAAAAATAAATTTTACGTAACTATTCAGAACCAGCTTTACTCAAAGATGAAATCAGGGTGACCTGTGATCGCATTTTTGATTGCTTCGTAAGCATTGTATCCCTGTTTATGTGCCGTGCTACGTAGGACATGATTTTTAGATA
>ENA-OQBT01001042-OQBT01001042.1-human-gut-metagenome-genome-assembly--contig:-NODE-1042-length-12861-cov-2.499843_pt1 | contig 12861 bp, 19 predicted proteins | sample MGYA00242749_ERZ504557 | MGnify/ENA primary metagenome ERZ504557 (study PRJEB26092, sample SAMD00036243) | human gut metagenome | host: Homo sapiens | study: EMG produced TPA metagenomics assembly of... | reverse complement strand
ATTAGATGAGCTGATGATGCATTAAGCCGTCAGGGAATTCATATGGAAGCAGATCATATGGATACAATGATCATTTATAAAGAAGCAACAATGAAAGATGCGATCCTTCGAGCAGAAGAATTAAGAAAAGAAGGAAAGAAAAGTCATTTTAGAGAGAAAGAATGATCTGTGCAGCAAAGCAGACTATGAAAGATTTGCTAAAGAGCATCGCCTCGGTGGAATTCTTTATTTCATCTAATCAACAAATCGAGCAAAAGAAGGGAAACAAAAGACCATGAGATATATTACATTTGCCCTGGCAAAAGGGCGCCTTGCAAGGAAAGCGATGGCTTTATTAGAAGAGATCGGGATCACATGCGAGGAAATGAAAGACGAGAAAACAAGAAAATTAATCTTCGTAAACGAAGAATTAAAATTAAAATTTTTCTTATCCAAAGCAAGTGACGTGCCAACTTATGTGGAATATGGAGCAGCTGATATCGGTGTTGTTGGAAAAGATACGATCCTTGAAGAAGGAAGAAATCTATACGAAGTATTAGACTTGAAATTTGGAGCTTGCAAGATGTGTGTGTGCGGACCCAAAGAAGCGAAGAAATATTTAAACAGTAATGAGATCATCCGTGTGGCATCCAAATACCCACATATCGCCAAAGAATATTTCAATAATCAGAAATTACAGACAGTAGAGATCGTTAAGTTAAACGGATCTGTTGAACTTGCACCGATCGTTGGATTATCAGAGGTGATCGTCGATATCGTTGAGACAGGAACAACCTTAAAAGAAAATGGATTGGAAGTCTTAGAAGAAGTTTGCCCATTATCAGCAAGAATGGTAGTGAATCAGGTAAGCCAGAAGATGGAACAAGAACGAATCAGAAGATCATCGTTGCACTAAAGAAGATCTTGGATGAAAAAGAATAGGCCGGAGGAGAGAAATATGAGAATAGTAAAAGTTAACAAAGATTCCATTGCAAATATTTTATCAGATTTATTAAAGAGAAGTCCTACAAACTATGGGGATTTTCAGGATAAAGTCGATGCGATCATCAAAAATGTCAGAGATAATGGAGATAAAGCTGTCTTTGATTATACAGCACAGTTTGATAAAGCGGAGATTCAACGCAGACAATATTTTAGTTACAGAAGAAGAAATTAAGGAAGCTTACGAAGAAGTGGACGATGAATTGATCAAAGTTATCCGCAAAGCGATCAAGAATATTCGTGATTTCCATGAAAAACAGATTCAGAAGAGCTGGTTTGAGACAAGAGAAGACGGAGTAATGCTTGGACAGAAAGTAACACCAATGGAAACTTGTGGTGTCTATGTACCAGGTGGAAAAGCAGTTTATCCATCTTCTGTTTTAATGAACATTGTTCCAGCACACGTTGCAGGAGTGAAAAATATCATCATGACAACACCTCCTGGAAAAGACGGAAAAGTTACAGCAAATACATTAGTTGCAGCGAAAGAAGCTGGAGCAACAAAAGTATATAAAGTCGGTGGAGCACAGGCAATTGCAGCGATGGCATTTGGAACAGAGTCTATTCCAAAAGTAGACAAGATCGTAGGACCTGGTAACATTTTTGTGGCTCTTGCCAAGAAAGCAGTTTATGGAAACGTAAGTATCGATTCCATTGCAGGACCAAGTGAGATCTTAGTGTTAGCTGATGAGACAGCGAATCCAAGATATGTGGCAGCAGACTTACTTTCCCAGGCAGAACATGATGAGATGGCAAGTGCAATCCTTGTTACAACAAGCGAAGAATTAGCACATAAAGTATCTGATGAGATTGACGGATTCTTAAATCAGTTATCAAGAAAAGAGATCATGGAGAAATCTTTAGATTCCTTCGGATATATTCTTGTTGCAAGCGATATGAAAGAAGCAATTGATACGGCAAACGCTATTGCGTCTGAACATATGGAGATCATGACAGCAAATCCATTTGATGTTATGACAAGGATCAAGAATGCAGGAGCAATCTTTATCGGAGCATACAGCTGTGAGCCTTTAGGAGATTATTTTGCAGGACCAAACCACGTACTTCCAACAAATGGAACAGCAAAATTCTTCTCTCCATTAAGTGTTGATGATTTCATCAAGAAATCAAGTGTCATCTACTATTCAAGAGAAGCCTTAGAGCCAGTACACAAAGACATCGAATTCTTTGCAAATCAGGAACAGCTGACAGCACATGCGAATTCCATGAAAGTAAGATTTGAAGATAACCAGGAAGGATAAAAATATGAGTAGAAGTGCATCAATTGAGAGAAATACAAGTGAGACAAAGATCAAACTTTCCATTGATCTTGATGGAAACGGAAATGTAAATATCCATACAGGGATCGGTTTTTTTGACCATATGTTAAATGCATTTGCACGTCACGGATTTTTTGATCTTGATGTGGAAGTTGAGGGAGATCTCTATGTAGACTGCATCATACGATCGAAGATGTCGGAATCGTACTTGGAGAAGCAATCAGACAGGCCGTTGGAGATAAGAAAGGGATCAAACGTTATGGATCTTTCATGCTTCCAATGGATGAGACATTAATGTTATGTGCGATCGATCTGTCTGGAAGACCATATTTTGTGATGGATTGTGATTTTACGGTTGATCGCGTTGGAGAATTTGACACAGAGATGGTAAGAGAATTCTTTTATGCAGTATCTTACGGCAGCATGATGAATCTTCATTTGAAGAAATTACATGGAGAGAATAATCATCATATGATCGAAGCAGCATTTAAAGCATTTGCAAAAGCTTTGGATGAAGCAACCAGCATGGATCCAAGGATCACAGATGTACTTTCCACGAAAGGAGCCTTATAAGATGAGTAATGAGGCAAAACCATTAAATAGCAAGATGAGTTTTGATGAATTCAAATTAAACAGCGACGGAATGTTAACCGTTGTTGTACAGGATCATAAGACAAATGAAGTTTTGATGGTCGCATATATGACAAAAGAAGCATATGATAAGACGATCGAGACAGGGATTATGACTTATTACAGCCGAAGCGTGATGAATTATGGATCAAAGGGGAGACATCCGGACATTATCAGTATGTCAAAGATTTATATATTGACTGCGACAGAGATACCTTACTTGCTAAGGTAAAACAGATCGGGGCTGCCTGCCATACAGGAAATTATTCTTGCTTCTACACAGATTTATTAGAAAAAGAAGATTAAGAACGTAATCTTTGTGAGAAAATATTTGTGTTTCTAAGTTCGATTTGGTATAATCGACTTTATAAGATAAGGAGGCAAGATTATGACAGCATTTTTATCAGAATTAGTCTCTTATGTATTGAAGTTTGCGATTCTTTTTGCATGCTCTGCGGCAGGAATTTATTTCGGAGTCGGTCGTGCGAAGGCAAAGAAGAAAGAATCATAAGATCATACATGATTAAGAGAAGATCATTTAGCTGCATGAGAATACAGGCTCATGCAGCTAAAAAGCCGTAAAGGCAAGGTCTTCTTAAATATAATGAAACGACACTAGGAGGATGAAACGTTGAGAGCATATGGAGTCAACGAACTCAGGAAGATGTATCTTGAGTTTTTCGAAAGTAAAGGACATTTAGCATTAAAGAGTTTTTCACTCGTGCCAAAGAATGATAACAGTTTATTACTGATCAACGCTGGTATGGCACCACTGAAACCTTATTTCACAGGACAGGAAGTACCACCAAGAACAAGAGTGACAACATGTCAGAAGTGTATTCGTACAGGAGATATTGAGAATGTTGGTAAGACAGCAAGACATGGTACATTCTTTGAGATGTTAGGAAACTTCTCTTTTGGAGATTACTTCAAACATGAAGCGATCGCATGGTCTTGGGAATTTTTAACAAAAGTGATTGGATTAGATCCTGACAGATTATATCCATCTGTATACGAAGATGATGATGAAGCATTCGAGATCTGGGAGAAAGAGATCGGAATCGCACCAGAGAGAATCTTCCGTTTTGGAAAAGAAGACAACTTCTGGGAGCATGGGGCAGGACCTTGTGGACCATGTTCAGAGATCTACTATGACCGTGGAGAGAAATATGGATGTGGAAGCCCAGACTGTACGGTAGGATGTGACTGCGACCGTTATATGGAAGTATGGAACAACGTATTTACACAGTTTGAGAATGATGGACACAACCATTATACAGAATTAGAGAATAAGAACATTGATACAGGTATGGGACTGGAACGTCTTGCAGTCGTTGTACAGGAAGTAGATTCTATCTTCGACGTAGATTCTATCAAAGCGATCCGCGATGAGATCTGTAAAGTTGCAGGAGTCACATATGGTGCAGACCACGAGACAGATGTATCGATCCGTGTGATCACAGACCATATCCGTTCTGCTACATTTATGTTGTCTGATGGTATCACACCATCCAACGAAGGACGTGGATATGTACTTCGCCGTTTGATCCGCCGTGCAGCAAGACATGGAAGATTATTAGGGATCGATCACCTGTCTTAACAGATATCAGTAAAGTCGTGATCCGTGAATCCAAGGATGGATATCCAGAATTAGAAGAGAAAGCAGAATTTATCTTCAATCATTTATCTCAGGAAGAAAAACAGTTCAACAAGACAATCGATCAGGGACTGTCTATCTTAGCAGATATGGAAAAAGCTATGAACGAGAAAGGCAGCAAAGAACTTGCTGGTGCAGATGCGTTCAAATTATATGACACATATGGATTCCCATTAGATCTGACGATCGAGATCTTAGAAGAAAAGGGATTTACTGTAGATAAAGAAGGCTTTGAAAAAGAAATGCAGATTCAGAGAGAGACTGCCAGAGCTGCAAGAAAGACAACAAAACTACATGGGTGCAGATGCAACTGTATACGAACAGTTAGATCCAGCCATGACAACAAAATTCGTTGGATATGATGAACTTACTTGTGAAGGTGAGATCACAGCTATGACAACAGAGACAGAAGTTGTTTCAACTCTGAACAAAGGAGACAAAGGAACGATCGTCGCTGACCAGACAGTATTCTATGCTACAAGCGGTGGTCAGGAAGCAGATAAAGGTGTGATCATCAGCGGAGATGCATCTTTTGAAGTAGAAGATGTCATTAAATTATCCGGTGGTAAGTTTGGGCATGTTGGACATGTAGTCGAAGGAACATTCAACGTAGGAGACAAAGTGGTCTTTACAGTGAATGAGAAGAACAGAGCATTAGGTGCAAAGAACCATAGTGCAACTCATTTATTACAGAAAGCATTAAGAGAAGTGCTTGGAACTCATGTAGAGCAGGCAGGATCTTTAAATAATGCGGAACATTTAAGATTCGACTTTACACATTTCTCACCATTATCTGATGATGAGATCGCAAGAGTTGAGAAGATCGTCAACGAAAAGATCGCTCAGGATCTTCCAGTTGTGACAAAAGTTATGTCTATGGAAGAAGCTAAGAAAACAGGAGCTATGGCACTGTTTGGAGAGAAATACGGAGACGAAGTACGCGTTGTATCCATGGGTGATTTCTCTGTAGAATTATGTGGTGGTACTCATGTGAAGAATACAGGAGCGATCACAGCATTCAAGATTTTATCTGAAACTGGTGTTGCATCAGGAGTTCGAAGAATCGAAGCAGTGACAGATCAGGGAGTATTTAACTACTACCATAAGCAGGAAGAAGAATTAAAAGAAGCAGCCAAAGCATTAAAAGCTACACCAGCAACACTGCTGACAAGAATTGAATCACTTCTTGCAGAAGTAAAAGAATTAAAGAGCGAAAACGAATCCTTAAAGAGCAAACTTGCAAAAGACGCTCTGGGAGATGTTATGGATCAGGTAGAAGAAGTAAAAGGAGTGAAACTTCTTGCAACTTCTATAGAAGACGTTGATATGAATGGACTTCGTGAACTTGGAGATAACTTAAAAGAGAAATTAGGAGAAGGTGTCATTGTCCTTGCTTCCCAGAAAGACGGAAAAGTATTCTTAGTTGCCATGGTAACAGACGAGGCACAGAAAGCAGGAGCACACGCTGGAAACCTGATCAAAGCGATCGCCGGATGCGTTGGAGGCGGCGGTGGAGGACGTCCAAATATGGCTCAGGCCGGAGGAAAGAATCCAGCCGGAATTCCAGAAGCAGTAGCAAAAGTAAAAGAAATTTTAGAAAGTCAAATTTCATAGTTGACAAAAATCTAAAATGTGATATACTAATCTAGTGCAAAAAATTAAAACCCAAACAGTCCTATGCACAAGTACAAGACTGGAGGGGAGGTCGGGAATAGAATGTCAAACGTAATCGTTAAAGAAAATGAATCTTTAGATAGCGCTCTTCGCAGATTCAAGAGAAACTGTGCAAAAGCAGGAATTCAGCAGGAGATTCGTAAAAGAGAACATTACGAAAAGCCAAGCGTAAGACGTAAGAAAAAGTCTGAAGCGGCTCGTAAGAGAAAATCTAAATAATTTTTACTTGATTGAAAAGATAAGCATCATTTACCTGGGAACAGGTATATGGTGCTTTTTTCGGCATATATTAAACCAAATGCCACAAAAGGAGTTTTGCATGAAGAAGAAACCAAAAGAAGTGATTGCTAAAGGACTTTCTCTTCCAAGAGATGTGGTGTTTGGAGATTTCATTATAACCTTGACAGGAAACTGTGAAGCATACATAGAAAATTACAGGGGGATCGTATCATATGATGAGAATAAGATCTCCATTCAGGGGAATCATGTCGTATTAAATATCTGTGGATGTGATCTGGCAGTTGATTTTTACTCACAGGAATCAATGAAGATCAAAGGAAAGATCAAAAGGCTGGAATATGTATGATATTCTTTGAAAGGAGCATGAGAAATGCTTAAAATTCTGCACTTTATATTTGGAAGGCTGTATTTTCAAGTCAAAGGATATCAGACAGAGCGTTTTTTGAATCTCTGTGCAAAAAATCATCTTGTATTGTGGGAATTAAAACCAGTATCAGACGGCTATGTGTTTTTTATCAGACGAAGTTCTTATCAAATGTTGGAAGCATTAGCAGAGAAAGCAAATGTTGATCTTGCGTTACAAGGCAAAAAGGACTGCCATATTTCTTAAAAGAACATAAAAAACGTAAAATATTATTTTTTTCCATGTGTTTGTGCGGTTTAATGATCCTTTCGCTGAGTCAGTTTTTATGGGAGATTACAGTTTCTGGAGGAGAAGTATATTCAGAAAGTGATATATTAAAGTATGTTACGGATAACTACTACCATATTGGAACATTAAAATACCAGATTGACTGCGATGCATTGGAAGATCATCTGAGGGAAGATTATGCTGAGATTGCGTGGGCATCCTGTTCGATTCAGGGAACAAGACTGCATATTGAGATAAAAGAAACTTTAGATCGTAAAACAAAGCAGAATCCAAAGAAACCATGTGATATCGTGGCAAATAAATCAGGGATCATTACAAAAATGGCGGTCAAAAGTGGAACACCGCTTGTAAGTGTTGGGGACAGTGTCAAAAGCGGAACAACTTTAATTCTGGATTGATCTATTACTACAGTGATGATTTTACCGTGACACAGACGGATAAGATCAAAGCGGACGGAGAGATCGTGATGCGCACCAAAGAGGTGTACAACAATTCAATTCCCATGGAATATTACGAAAAGCTGATCACAGGCAAGAAAAAGAGCATCAAAAATTTATATTTTGGACAGTATCAATTCGATTTTCCCGAAAAGAAAAGACAGGATCATACAAATGTTATGACAAAGAGAAGATCATTAAAGATAGGGAAATCTTTTTATCTGCCCATTGGGATCACGATGCAGATAACTGAAAGATACAGGCCAAAGAAGAAAATCTTGACAAAAAAAGAAGCACAGTTAAAATTAAAAAAACAGCTGGAACGATATCTTATGAAGAAAGCAAAAGCAGGAGCAAAGATCGTTCACTGTGAAGGAAATTATAAAAAAAAGAACAACCGATATGAAGTTAATGCATCGATCATCAAAGAAGAAAGTGTCGGAAAGATCCGAAATATCAAGAAATTAACAAAGAAACAAGAAGAAATGATCACACCAACAACAGCGCAGCAATAAATAAAAGTTATGAATCAGGCCATATGGATTTTGCCACTCAGGTTGAAAAACTTTGTAACAGATGGTAGAATACATAAGGAATATACACAAAGAAGGAGACTGAGAATTAGATGAATCCAGTTGAAATAGAAATGAATTTTCCGGCAGAACATGGCGGGAATGTATTCGGGCAGTTTGATGCTATATGAAGAAAATCGAAAAAACACTGCATGTGAGTCTGATCCTGAGAGGTGACCATTTAAAATGTATTGGAACACAGCAGGCAGTCAATCATGCGATCTCCGTGATCGATGAATTACTCGAATTATCCAAACGAGGAAATGTGATCACAGAGCAGAATGTAACTATGCGTTATCGTTATCAATGGAAGAGAAATCTCCAAGTCTTTTGGAGCTTGATAAAGATGTTATCTGTCATACGATCCAGGGCAAAGCAGTCAAACCAAAGACTTTAGGACAGCAAAAATACGTCGATGCGATCAAGAATAAGATGATCACATTTGGAGTCGGTCCTGCAGGAACTGGTAAGACATATCTTGCAATGGCAATGGCAATCACAGCATTTAAGAATGATGAAGTCAGCCGTATCATTTTAACAAGACCAGCAATTGAGGCAGGAGAGAAGCTAGGTTTCTTGCCTGGAGATCTACAGAGTAAAGTTGATCCATATTTAAGACCATTATATGATGCATTATATGAGATCCTTGGGGCTGACGCATTTATGAAGAATATGGAGAAAGGCTTGATCGAAGTCGCTCCATTGGCTTACATGAGAGGACGTACACTGGATAATGCATACATTATCTTAGATGAGGCACAGAATACGACACCTGCTCAGATGAAGATGTTCTTAACACGTATTGGATTTGGGTCCAAAGCGATCATCACGGGTGACTTAACACAGAAAGACTTGCCATTTGACAGTATTTCAGGATTAGAAGAATCTCTAAGAGTGTTAAGAAAAGTTAAGGAGATTGGGGTCTGTGAGCTTACCAATAAGACGTTGTCAGACATCCATTAGTACAGAAGATCGTTGCAGCATATGATCAATATGAAGCAGCCAGATCTGCGAAAAAGAATAAGAATAACAATAACAAAAAGAACAGAAGATAGGAATGTTATGAGTATTATAATCGAGAATGAATACGAAGGGGAGATCAATATCCCTTATGAAAAGATCGCACATGAAGTGATCGAGCAGCGATTGATTATGTGGACTGCCCTTATGAGTGCGAAGTGAATTTAATGCTAACCGATAATGAAACGATTCATGCGATCAACAAAGAACAAAGAGAGATCGACCGGCCAACAGACGTACTGTCTTTTCCAATGGCAGAATACGAAGAACCAGCGGATTTCTCAAAGATTGAAGAAGATCCGATGGCATTTGATCCAGAGAGCGGTGAATTTCTGCTTGGAGATATCGTGATCTCCATGGACAAGGTATGGGAACAGGCTGAGAATTATGGCCACAGCCGAGAGAGAGAATATGCCTTTTTGATCGCTCACAGTATGTTACATCTGTTTGGATATGACCATATGGAAGAGGAAGAACGAAAAGATATGGAAAAACGTCAGGAAGAGATTTTGACAAAGACGAAATATACAAGAGATGAAAGAGGTTTAGTATGAGTAAAAGCAGCAAAAACTCATTTTTAATGCAAGGAATGATCTTAGCCGCAGCATCCATTGTCTGCCGTGTGATCGGATTATTATATCGTAGTCCACTGTTTGGGATCATCGGCAAAGAAGGTATGGGGTACTATTCTTATGCATATAATATCTACAATATTATTCTGCTGATCGCATCCTTTAGTATTCCACTTGCGGTATCCAAATCAATTTCTGCAAGACTTGCGAAGAAAGAATATATCAATGCTCAGAGAATCTTCTATGGAGCATTAGTTTATGCAGTTGTCGTTGGTGGTATCGCGTCCATGATCGCATATTTTGGAGCACCAACCTTTGTCGGACATCAAAAAGGTGCAGCACTTGCCCTTCAGGTCATTTCCCCAACGATCTTTTTCTCTGGGATTCTTGGAGTACTTAGAGGATATTTTCAAGGACATAATACAATGGTGCCAACATCCATTTCCCAGATCATTGAGCAGATCTTGAATGCGATCTTTAGTATTTTGATGGCATATGTACTGATCTTACCATATCTGCCATCTAACAAGATCACATATGAGATCGCAAGACATGGGGCAGCAGGTAGTGCGATCGGTACAGGAGTCGGTGTTTTAACAGGATTGATCTTCTGCTCTATCATTTATCGTGCATACCAGCCAAAGGTCAAGATTCAGATGAAACATGACCGTACAAAATATATTGAATCTTATGGGAATATCTTAAAGATTTTATTATTAACGATCACACCGGTTATCTTTAGTACAGCGATCTATAACTGTAGTGCAACGATCGACCAGACGATCTTTAGTAATATCTTAGTAGGAAAAGGAATTACGGCGAAAGTAGTTTCAGAATTTTATGGTTTGTTCAGCGGTCAGTATAACGTGCTGATCAACGTTCCAGTTGCGATGGCATCTGCACTTTCTAATGCGATCGTGCCAAATGTTTCTGCAGCTTATGCGTTAGGCAAGAAGGACGATATGAACGACAGTATCCAGATGGCGATACGTTTTACGATGATGATCGCGATCCCATGTGCGGTTGGACTAGGTGTGTTGAATAGTTCGATCAATGGATTGATCTTCGGTGCAACATATGCTAAGGGATTAGGAGCTGCCATGCTTCGGATCGGTGCAGTTTCCGTTATTTTCTACTGCCTGTCAACGTTGACAAATGGTATCTTACAGGGAATGGGAAAGATGAGAGTGCCAGTCAGACATTCTGCGATTTCCGTTGTGGTCAATATCGTTGTATTATGGCTTTTATTAACATACACAGATTGTAAAACATATGGATTGGTATTTGCGACTATGGCATTTTCCCTTGTGATGTGTCTGTTAAATGCACACTCCATCAAGAAATACACAGGTTTTCATCAGGAGATCACAAAGACATTTATCAAGCCTGCATTAAGTGCAGCAGTGATGGGTGTTGTCTGTTTTCTGATTCAGTATGCGGTTCAAAGCGTTCTTCCATTCGGGCGAGTATGCTTTGCGGTCTGCGTGATCATTGCAGTGCCAGTTGGAGCACTGATCTATTTTGCAGCGATCATTAAGTTAAGAGTATTTACAGAAGAAGAACTTACTAAGATTCCAAAAGGAAATCTGATCGTCAGATTAGCAAAGAAATTACATTTGCTGTAAGGATCGTAAGGGCTTCCATTTATAAAAGGAAGAAAAAGTCCAGATCTGCTATGATTTGGGCTTTTTGTATAAATTCCCTTATCTTTGGTAACAATATAGCCAAAGGAGGGTTGCATTATGAAGAAGATCAATCGATTTTTGATGATATATATGGTTGTGATCACAGTTTTGTGCATCTGTATGTGTTATCTTGCATTCTCAGCAAATGAAAAGAAGGACAACCTCAAGGAAGTTCGTTCTCAGATAACAACAACAGCTGAAAAAAAACAGACCAAAGCAGTCAAGAAGGTTAAGGCAACGTACAGTCTGAAGATTCTTGATGGAAGTCTGGCTGTGATCAATAATAAGACCAAAGAAGTTTTTGAATATACAGATATGAAGAAAGAGAATCTGCCAGCAGACATCAAAAATATGCTGAAAGAGAATTTTATCTTTGAAAACAGAGAAGAAGTATATCATTTTCTGGAATCATACAGTAGTTAAAATAAAAATTTGGAGAAAAATAACGAATGAAATATGATGTGATCATCGTTGGAGCAGGGGCTTCTGGTATGATGGCAGCGATCACAGCAGCTAGTCATCATAAGAAGTTCTCTTGCTTGAACGGATGGATAAATTAGGAAAGAAAATATTAGCAACGGGAAATGGAAGATGCAATCTGTCAAATGCTTACATGGACGAGAATTGCTACAGAGGGCAGAGACCTTCCTTTGCCTATCCGATGATCGAGGAATTTGGATTAGAAGATCTCATTCAGTTCTTTGAATCTCTCGGAATGCTTGTGACAGAGCAAAATGGATATTATTATCCTGCATCTTTGCAGGCAGCAACTGTTGTTGATACATTGACACAGAAATTAAAGCATCTGCACGTGGATATTCTGACAGAATTTGAAGTCACGAAAGCAGAGAAACGTAAGTCCACATTTTATGTCTATGGAAATGACAAATGTTTTCAGTCAAGCAATCTGATCCTTGCAACTGGTGGATGTGCACAGCCAAACTTAGGAAGCAACGGAAGTGGATACAAGCTTGCCAAAGACTTTCATCATAAGATCACGGATACATTCCCGTCTTTGGTAGGATTAGAAGCAGAAGGAAAATATTTAAAAGACACCTCTGGAGTTCGAAATGTCAGTAATGTCAGCGTTTACGCGAATAATGAATTGATCGCCAAAGAACATGGAGAAGTTCAGTTTACAAAATATGGGGTTTCAGGGATCCCGATTTTCCAGATCAGTCATTTTGCGATCGAAGCATTAAGAAGAAAGAAAAAAGTAAAAATCTATTTAAATCTCATGCCACAGATGGTAACCTTAGAAGAAACAACAGAAGTATTCTTAAAGAGCTGCAATTATAAGACAGTCGAAGAATTCTTCCAGGGATTTTTAAATAAAAAAAACTGGTATATGCAATCTTACTGAGATTAAAGATTGATCCAAGAAAACCGGTTGCTCAGATATCCAGGAAGATCTTAACAGGATCTTAGATATGATCCAACACTTTGAAGTTGAGATCAAAG
>ENA-OQBT01001040-OQBT01001040.1-human-gut-metagenome-genome-assembly--contig:-NODE-1040-length-12874-cov-2.712168_pt1 | contig 12874 bp, 10 predicted proteins | sample MGYA00242749_ERZ504557 | MGnify/ENA primary metagenome ERZ504557 (study PRJEB26092, sample SAMD00036243) | human gut metagenome | host: Homo sapiens | study: EMG produced TPA metagenomics assembly of... | reverse complement strand
GAAGAAGAATTCCGTCAAAAGAAATTGATCGAATTATATGTGGATTTCTGTACAGGAAGGATTACAACAAGTCAGCTTTATGAGAGAGGAAATATGGTTCTTGATAAGATGCCGGATGATCCGGTTAAGAATCGTATTTATGATCTGATGAAACTGCATCTTTCTATCTTGAAGGAAAAGGAGACTTAGAAGAAAAGATTCCAGAAGATGCATCGAAAGAGCCGCTTTTGATCGCGCAGGGATATGTTTGGTATCTTCAGGCATTTTATGATAAGGAAGAAGAAACGATCATAAGATCAAGAGATGAGATTAAAGAACTCTATGATCAATGCGAAGATGGAAAAATCAAAGGATATCTGTTCTGGCTTTATATGAATCTAAGCGAAGAATTGATGAAGGATGCTAAACTTCGAATGGAATTGATCAAAGAATTATATCAGGAAGGATGTCAAAATCCACTCTTGCAATTTGAAGGATGCTGTATTTTAGGCGAAGATGAACAACTGTTGGATGAGATTGATTCTTATGAATTATGGGTGCTTGAATTTGGTGCAGAGGAGAAGATCCTGAATTCCAAACTCATTGGAAGGATTTGTTTTTTAATTTCAAGAAACAAGGTGTTTTCCGAAGAAGTCCTTTGGTTGTTCCTTTGTATTTATAAAGAATACCGTCAGAGTGATGTGCTGCAGGGAATCTGTGCACTGATGATCCAGGGCAATTGTATGGACGAGGACTGTCATCCTTATTATGAGGAAGCACTTCAAAGAGGAGTACAGCTCATTGGCTTGCAGGAAGCTTTTTTAAGAACGATCCCGAAGGGACAATATCCATTGCTCCCAGAAGAGATCTTAAGATATTTTACGTATAGTAAGAGTCTTGGAAAAGAAGATCAAAGCCGTCTGTTTGCAAATGTTGTACAGAACAGAAGAAAATACCATAAGGTGTTTGCAAATTATGAAGAATTGATCAGAGCTTTTTTAAGAGAAGAATTAAGAAGAGGTCAGATCAATGAAGATCTGATCTTATTATACCGGTATTATTTTGAAGAATTGCTGGAAGATGAGAGATCAAGACAGGATTTAGGTAATATTATTTTTGTCAGACAGTTGATCTGTGACAATGAATTTATCCAGAAAGCGGAGATTAGTCAGAGATGGAAGAAGAATCTGGATGTTTGTTACTTAAGAGAAGAAAAGATCTATGTAGAGATTTTTGACGAACATGCATCATTTGTGTTTTTTGACAGTGAGGAAAACAGATACATTGGATCAGTGGCTTATCAGTAAAACCAATCTGGACGAAGGAGCAGATCCAGGCATATTGTGAGGCAGCAGACGGAACGAATGAGCATTTTGTCCTATATAAAGGTGCAGCTTTTGAAAGAAAACAACAATTAGAAGACGAAGACTTCCCAGTTGTGTTATCTGCATTAAAGAGTAGAGCACTGGATGAAGACTATGAACAGCAGTTATTTGAAAAAGTGTTGGATTATTACTGGGAACATGAGATGTCTGAAGAATTGAAACGTGCACTTTCTTATGTGGAATGGAAGAACTTAAAAGACAAAAACAGAATTCATATGATTCGCTATTTCATAGCAGGGGAATTGTATAATGAGGCTTTGAAAGGAATCGAACAATACGGATATCAGTTTTTGGATAAGCAGCAATTGTGTACGATCTGCTTATATGCACTGACAACATTAAGTACCAGACGCTCAGAACTGTTGGTTGAGATGTGTGAATATGCATTCTCAAGGGGAGAGGAAAACAGTGAGATCGTTGCATATCTGCAAAGATATTTCCACGGAACCAAGGAAGAGAATGCTGGCAATATTTGAAGCAGGAACAAAGGTGGTATGTATGATCGCATTTTTGTGGAAAGTGTGTTAAAAGCCTGTATCGCAGATGGTGTGGATGGAACAGAATTTAAGGTATTTTCTACTTATATTCAGCAGGTACAGACAGATACGGCATTGATTGATGCGATGTTAGTAGAATATGTGAATTTTGCATATGAACAAGATCAGATACTTCCAGAGGAATTTTATGAACTGATCGGAAAGAAGATCGATATCGGAAAGATGGACTGGATGTATCAGCAGCTCTATCTTGATTATTATAAAGATAAAAAAGAGAATTTAAGTGACAGATGTAAAGGACGCATCGAGAAGATCAAAGATCATCAGGTGGTTCAGACGGATCATGTTCTTCCAGTGTTGTTCCAATATCTGGATGTGATAAAACTTCCAAAGTATCTTTGTGCCAGAACATTTATAGAATTTCGTGCAAAGAGTGGGCAGACAGTGATATTCCATTTTATGGATGGGACAAGTGCAGCATGGAAAGAGGAAGTGATGAAAGAGCTGCTTCCTGGATATTATGTATTCTCAGCTTCTATATTTGATCATGAATTAAATGACCATTATGTAACCATAGAAGGAGAAGAAAGAAGATATCGTGACCAGGTGGTCGTGACAGATCATTTGAAGTACTGCAAGGGAAGCCGCTTTTATGAACTAAATGAACTGATCCGGCATCAGCAGGATGAAAAACTCCAGATGATGATGGAGGAATATGCAGCAAAGGCAATGATGGTGCAATTTATAAAACCAATGACAGAGGAATAAGATATGCAGACGGCAATACATTTTGAAGGAGATCTGGCATATATTTGTGTGTCAGATCAAGGAGAGATTAAGGAAGAAGAACCTGTCACTTATGGCAGATCCAGAGTGGAATTTGTCATTTCGACAGCACAGGCACAAAAGGAAGGAACGATCGGAGTTGTTCTTGATGAAGCAGCGCCGCAGATCGTACAACAAGCAGAAGAACAGTGTATCCGTGCAGGAATCACAAAAGAAAGGGTAAGTTTTTTTACCAAAGAAGAAGCAGCGTTGGGAGTTGTTGGATTCCGTGGAGATAATCTGTTGCGTGGAAATTCAGTGATTTTTGATTATACCAAGAAACGATTTATCTGCTATGAGATCCGCAAGACAAAAGATCGTGTTTTGGTTGACAGCAGGGATTATACGGAACAGATCAAGGATGCGGTGGCGAATGAAGAGAAAGATATCGCATTCTTACAGATCATCAAACAGGCACTGGTAAGAGGTGTGACGGCTACAGTTTATCTTTGTGGAGAGGGCTTTGAAGGAAGCTGGTTTAAACAGTCTACGAAAGCATTGTGCCTTGGAAGAAGAGTATTTATGAGCAAACATTTGTTTGCATGTGGAGCAGTGTATTTATGTGAAAATGATAAACATGTTTCCAGAGATGAGGTTGTGTTTGCACAAAATGTTACGATCAGTCAGATCGGGCTGGTCGTGCATCACCATGGAAGAGATATGTTCTGTCCTTTGATCATGGATGGAAAGCCATGGAAAGAAAGCCGTGGAGAGATTGAAATTTTTGTATCAGGAGTGAATGGATTGATCTTTGAAGTCAGAAATCGTTCTGGAATCAAGAAAGCTTCGATCTGTATGTCATTAGACGGAATGAAGAAAGATCCAAATCTTGTATATAAATTAAGAATTCAGGGAGAATACATCAAAGCAGATCAGTGTAAGATCAAGATTACAGATCTTGGGTTTGGACAGATTCGCCAGGCAAGCTATCAGACGTGGCAGCAGGTCATACAGCTGGAAAGAGGTGATTATCATGAGTAAGATCGTTTTGTGTGAGACAAAACCAGCGAAAGTTCCATATAAGATCGCAAAGATTGGGAGAAGCTTTCAAAGTTATGAGGAATTTTGCTGGCTGTTAGAACATTACTTGATATTTTTCTTGACAGAAGGTTTTGAATATCCATTAAAAAATTATTTAAAAGAGCAGCTGGATATTGTGATCAAGAGTGATGACGCGGTACAGCAAGTCAAGGAAGTGATAAATTACTATAATTACTTTACTTCAGATGAGAAAATCCAGTTTCAGCAAAAATTACGCACAACTTATCTTTATTCTGCTGCAAAGAAGCAAAAACTTCTGGCAGATATGTATTTAAAGCATCAATTGTATGTAAGAGCATTGATCGCTTACCAGAAACTTGAAACAGTTTCAGGGAAATTAAATGCTGCGGAACAGATTCAGGTACTATATCATATGGGATTATGCCAAAGCCGGATGTTTTGTTTTGAAGAGGCAAAAGAATCTTTTGTAATGGCATTAAGGATCAAAGAAGATAAACAGATACAGGAAGCGTATTTTACAGCAGCATATCTGGCAGGAGATGAGGAAGCATTTTTGGAAGCAGGAAGAAAGATTTCTTTTGATGAAGATCAATGTAAGATGATCTATCAGAACATAAAAGAAAGAGAAAAAGAAGTTTTTCAAAAAGAAGAGTTTGATAAACTTGGTAAAATAGATTATCATAGAAAGAAGGCAGACGAAAATATAACCCGCCGCCTGATTAAGACAACTTTAGGGAAGTGGAAAGATGAATACAAAGCGCAGACTATCTGATGACCTGTCGAATGATAGTGAGATCTTAAGTGAAAAACGATTTGTAAAACTTTATAAAGAAGAGTTAGAAAGCATTGAGAAACAGATCCATGATCTTAAGAAACTTGATCAGAAAGATTTTGATGTGAAACCAGAGGTAGAGGACAAAGCAAGACTTTATTATCGGACATTTGCAAGAGAATTTTATGATGTTTGTGAAGGAAGAGTCAGTGATGAAGAGTTTTTTGACTTTGGGAACGCGAAGAAGAATTTAAAGGCAGGACTCAATTCGATCAATTCTCTGGAAGGAGAACAAAAACAGTTAGAGAAGGAACTTGTGCATGCGAATGAAGATGAGACCATGATGAATGGGAAGATCAAGGCAGCACAGGAGAAGAGAAGAAATAAAAAGGCACTGTTTATTTCATTTCTTTGCATGGCAGCAGCGATATGCGGAGTGAGTGCTGGATATTTATATCATTTTGAGATGAATGCCAAAGATTATCTGTGGCAGTTGAGTGCAGGAGCAGTGATCATATTATTGCTTCTTGTGATTTTATTTCAGTCACAGAGGAAAGCTGGTGATCAGCTGAAATTATTAGAGATGATGGTCACACACAAGAGTCATACAGGAAAGCGGTTAGAAGATGATAAAAGAGAGATTGGCAATGATCTTAAGTTTTATTATGAGAAATTTGAAAAAGTATTTTCATATATTTCACCGGAACAGTGGAAATTATTTGATTTTTGTGGTAAAGTGTCAGCCAGATTAAGATTTAGCGATGCGATCCTTGAGGCATCCAATGATCTGGAACGATTATTAGAAAAGAACCAGTGGGATAATCCAGGAATCTGGATGTATCATCCAAAGGTTTTATATGATCTGATCAAACGAAAGGATTACCTGAATACATTGAATGATAGAAAAGATATATGCAATCAGGAATTGATCCGGCATGAGCAGATTTTAGAAGGAATCGGTGAACAAGCAGATTCTGAAACTATAGAGTAAGGAGTTTAGAGATGAAGAAAGAATTAGAAACAACGTATGATCCAGGTGCGATTGAAGAACGCCTGTATCAGAAATGGCTGGATAACAAGTATTTCCATGCAGAAGTAGATGAGACAAAACAACCATATACGATCGTGATCCCACCTCCAAATATCACAGGAAAGCTTCATATGGGACATGCGTTAGATGAGACACTTCAGGACATTCTGATCCGTTTTAAGAAGATGCAGGGATATAATGCATTATGGATACCAGGAACAGACCATGCAAGTATTGCGACAGAAGTAAAGATCATCAATGCACTGAAAGAAGAAGGAATCGAGAAGGAAGATCTTGGAAGAGAGAAGTTTTTAGAACGTGCCTGGGATTGGAAAGAAGAATATGGTGGAACGATCATCGAACAGATGAAGAAACTTGGATCTTCCTGTGACTGGGATCGTGAGAGATTCACGATGGATGAAGGATGTTCTGAAGCAGTCAAAGAAGTTTTCATTAAATTATATGAAAAAGGTTATATTTACCGTGGATCAAGAATCATCAACTGGTGTCCGGTCTGCCAGACATCTATCTCTGATGCGGAAGTAGAATACGAAGATCAGGCAGGGCATTTCTGGCATATTAAATACCCAGTTGTTGGAAGCGAAGGTGAATATGTAGAAATCGCAACTACACGTCCAGAGACATTATTAGGAGACTCTGCAGTTGCAGTTCATCCAGATGATGAAAGATATACACATTTAGTTGGTAAGATGTTAGAATTGCCATTATGCAATCGTCAGATTCCAGTTGTAGCAGATGAATATGTAGACCGTGAGTTTGGAACAGGTGCCGTTAAGATCACACCAGCACATGATCCAAATGACTTTGAAGTTGGGAAACGCCACGATCTGCCAGAGATCAATATCTTAAATGACGATGCAACGATCAACAAGAATGGTGGTAAATACGAAGGTATGGATCGCTATGAAGCAAGGAAGGCCATTGTTGCTGACTTGGAAGAACAGGGATATTTAGTTAAGATCAAAGAACATGAACATAACGTAGGAACACATGACCGCTGCGGAACAACGGTTGAGCCTATGATCAAGCCACAGTGGTTTGTGAAGATGGAAGAACTCGCAAAACCAGCGATCGAAGCTGTGAAGAACGGAGATCTGAAATTCGTACCAGAACGTTATACAAAGACATATCTTCATTGGTTAGAGAACATCCGTGACTGGTGTATTTCCAGACAGTTATGGTGGGGACACAGAATTCCAGCATATTATTGTGATGAATGTGGAGAAGTTGTCGTAGCAAGAGAAACACCGGAAGTATGTCCTAAGTGTGGATGCAAGCATTTCACACAGGATGAAGATACATTGGATACATGGTTCAGTTCTGCATTGTGGCCTTTCTCAACACTCGGATGGCCAGAGAAGACAAAAGAATTAGATTATTTCTATCCTACAAATACACTGGTAACAGGATATGATATCATTTTCTTCTGGGTAGTCAGAATGGTATTCTCAGGATACGAACAGACAGGAAAGAGTCCATTTGACACAGTACTGATCCATGGATTAGTTCGTGATGAACAGGGACGTAAGATGAGTAAATCCCTTGGAAATGGTATCAATCCATTGGATGTCATTGCACAGTATGGTGCAGATGCCTTAAGATTTACACTGATCACAGGAAATGCCCCTGGAAATGATATGCGTTACACAGAAAAACGTGTCATTGCAAGCCGTAACTTTGCAAACAAGATCTGGAATGCATCTCGTTTCATTATGATGAACTTAGAGCAGGCTGATTTCTCTGATGTTACATTAGAAGATCTTACAAGTGCAGACAAATGGATCTTATCTAAGTTAAATACACTTGCCAAAGATGTTACAGACAACATGGAGAAATACGAACTTGGTATCGCAGTTCAGAAACTAAACGACTTCTTATGGGAAGAATTCTGTGACTGGTATATTGAGATGGTAAAACCTCGTCTGTACAATGATGAAGACCAGACAAAGGCAGCAGCACTTTGGACATTAAATACAGTTTTAACAGAAGCATTAAAACTGTTACATCCATATATGCCATTTATCACAGAAGAGATTTATTGTAATTTAACAGATGAAGAATCTATCATGTTAGCAAAATGGCCAGAGTTCAAAGAAGAATGGAACTTCAAGGCTGATGAGAAGGCTGTAGAGACGATTAAAGAAGCAGTCAGAGGAATCCGTAATGTTCGTGCAGAGATGAACGTATCACCAAAGAAGAAAGCACAGGTTTACGTGGTATCTGAAGATGCTGAGATCAGAGATATTTTTGAACAAGGGAAAGTTTTCTTTGCTACACTTGGATATGCAAGTGAAGTTATCATTCAGGATAACAAAGACGGAATCGGAGACGATGCAGTATCAAGTGTGATCGCAGGAGCTGTGATCTACATGCCATTTGCAGAATTAGTTGACATTGCAAAAGAGAAAGAACGTCTTGCAAAAGAAGAAAAACGTTTAAATGGCGAGATCAAACGTTGCGAAGGAATGCTTGGAAATGAAAGATTCGTAAGCAAAGCGCCTGAAGCGAAAGTTCAGGAAGAAAAAGACAAACTTGCCAAATATCAGCAGATGTTAGAACAGGTCAAAGAACAGATCGCAAGAATTTCATAAAGATCAGAAGTGGATGATAAAACGAGGTTTTGAAAAATGGAATTTACATTAGATTTACACACACATACAGTAGCCAGTGGACATGCGTATTCAACAGTACAGGAGATGGCAAAAGCAGCGGCAGATAAAGGATTGAAACTTCTAGGCATCACAGAACATGCACAAGGAATTCCTGGAACATGCGATGAGATTTATTTCCATAATATGCGTATTATTCCAAGAAAGATGTATGGGATCGATCTGATGTTTGGCTCTGAGATCAACATTATCGATCATGATGGAACTTTAAGTATGGAAGAGAAAATTATTGAGAAGACATTGGATATCCGAATTGCGGGAATCCATCTTCCATGTTATGAAGTTGGAACCGTCACGCAAAATACGAATGCCTATGTAAAAGCGATCGAGAATCCAATGATCGATATTATCAGTCATCCAGATGACAGCAGAATACCGATTGATTATGAAATGATTGTAGATGCGGCAAAAGAAAATCATACACTGCTAGAGATAAATAACAGTTCCTTGGATTCTTTGTCATCAAGAGTTGGAGCATGGCAGAATCTGCAGATCATGCTTCAGATGTGTGAAGAGAAGAAAGTGCCGGTAGTCGCAGGGACAGATGCGCATTTTTCAAGCGCGGTTGGCGTGTTTGATCATGTGGAAGTCTTATTACAAGAGATGAATTTCCCAGAAGAACTAGTAGTGAATCGCTCTGTAGATGTGTTAAAACAAGAAATTTTACAACATCGTGAAATCCGAAAGATCGGAAGAGATTAAAAATAGAAACATCCATCGAGAATTAAAGTTCAGATGGATGTTTTTTTACTTTATTTTTCAGATAAAATGTAATAAATAATGTCAGCACAATAATTGGTAACATCAGTTTTTGCAGATAAGAAGCTATCTCCTGGAGTAAATTTTGAATAACAATTGTTTTTATCGGCACGAATGATACTCGTAGTATCCACAAATGACTTCATACTTTTATGGATCACAAGATCTTCCATAGGGAGGTAATAATAATTTTTATAATCTTTGAGGTAATGTTTTAGATGACCATTTTCCAAAGGACATGTAAGTATAGCATTTGAATGATCAAGAGTCAGAGATATGCCAGACTTTTCGTAATTGCAGCTGACAGGAATCTGTATATCAAGATTCAGATGAGCAACAAAATGATCATTTTCAATAAAATAGGATGATAAAGTAAATTCTTTATCAAGCAATGCGGGATAAGACATCAATGAATAAATTTTATGTAGACCGATAAGATCTTCGTGGTTATGTAAAAGTAGCGATTCTTTATTCTTGATCTCTCCATTCTCAAGATAATCCTGATAAGTTTTGATGAGTTTTTTTCCAGAAAGTTTGTCGATTCGTTGAATTCCTAAATATTCTTCCAGATTCTTCTGCCGGAAATTCTTTAATCCCCACAGATTTTTATAAGGTTTTAAAATTTGATAAAGATCAAGATGTTCATACGGGTCAAATGATGCATTGATCTTAAACTCCTTGATCTTCGATGTCAAAAATGGAAGATCAAAGGTTTTGCCATTAAATGTAATCAGTGTATTATAAGGTTGGATAAATGCAAGAAAATCAGTTAAGATCTGTTTCTGAGATAATCCGTCTTCATTAAACCATTGTGTTACATTTCCATCCATATCACAGCATCCGATCACAGTAATCGCTGAGATATCAGCACTCAATCCAGTTGTTTCTATATCAAAAAATAAAGATTGTTGTATGTTATGTTCCATAAAAATCCTTTCTGTGAACAAGAATCATATCCACAGATTTATTATATCGGCTTTTGATCGGATTTGCAATGAATGGAAAATCAGAGTATGACACTCCATCATATGATCATTTAAGATAAGAACATATGTACGGATTATTTGTGAATTCTGATCTAATAGACTGGACTGTTAAGACATGATAAGGTATAATACGAAACGAATGGAAAAAGACAGAATAAGGAGAAACCAAATTGATTTCATATATAAAAGGAATACTAGAAGATATGTCACCAGGGATGGTGGTTGTGGACAATCATGGGATTGGGTACCAGATGATGGTTCCGATGAGAGGAGAATCTTTTCCTAAGATCGGACAAGAAATCAAGATCTATACCCATATGCATGTAAGAGAAGATGATGTCAGTTTATTTGGCTTTTTATCAAAAGAAGAAAAAGAAGCATTTGAACTTCTGATCGGAGTCAATGGGATCGGACCGAAGGTAGGATTGTCTGTATTATCAACGCTGTCCGTTTATGAACTTAAGATGGCAGTGATCAGTGAAGACGTCAAGACAATTTCTAAGACCCCGGGACTTGGACCTAAGGGAGCGAAGAAATTGATCTTAGAATTAAAAGATAAGTTAAGCTTTGAAGAATTAGAAGAAGATGGTGTGGGAGCAGAGATCTTTGATACATCTGCAGACAGCAGTGATTCTGTGATGATCACGATTGAAGGATTAGTAAGTCTTGGATATTCAAAAAGTGAAGCGGCGATCGCAGTTAACAAGGTGGAAGATGCGAAAGATCTCACCCCAGAAGAACTTCTTAAAAAAGCATTGAAGAATATTATGATATAGATAGAGGGTAATTATGCAAAACAGAATGATTTCCACAGAACTTGTGGAAGAAGATATCAAAATTGAAAATCATCTGCGCCCACAAATGTTAAGTGATTACATTGGACAGGAAAAAGTCAAAGAGAATTTAAAGATTTTTATTGAGGCAGCCAAAAGTCGAGGAGAATCTTTAGATCATGTACTGTTTTACGGCCCCCCGGGATTAGGAAAGACAACACTTGCAGGGATCGTAGCAAATGAAATGGGTGTACATTTGAAAGTAACAAGTGGACCAGCGATCGAGAAACCAGGAGAAATCGCGGCAATTCTTAATAATCTGCAGGAAGGAGATGTCTTATTTATTGATGAGATTCACCGTTTAAATCGACAGGTAGAAGAAGTTCTGTATCCAGCAATGGAAGACTATGCCATTGATATATTAGTAGGAAAAGGACAGGCTGCGAGATCGATCCGGCTGGAACTGCCAAGATTTACATTAGTCGGGGCAACGACAAGAGCTGGAATGTTAACAGCACCGTTAAGAGATCGATTTGGAGTTGTAAACCGCTTGAATTTCTATAACAGTGAAGAGTTACAGACGATCATTGAACGGTCTGCAGAAGTCTTAGAGATTGGGATCGATCCAGAGGGTGCATTAGAGATTGCAAGAAGATCCAGAGGGACACCAAGACTTGCCAATCGTTTATTGAAACGTGTGCGAGATTTTGCACAGGTAAAATACGATGGACAGATCACATTAGAGATTGCAAGAGATGCACTGAATCATTTAGAAGTTGATACGATCGGGCTGGATCAGACAGATAGAAATTTATTAAAGACGATGATGGAGACATTTGAAGGAAGACCAGTCGGACTTGATACATTAGCAGCAGCGATCGGAGAAGATTCAGGAACGATCGAAGATGTGTATGAGCCATATCTGATCCAGAACGGATTGATTCAGAGAACACCAAGAGGAAGAGTTGTAACAAGAAGTGCATATGAGCATTTTCATTTGCCAATACCAGAGGATAGATAACAGATGAGAACAAAGAACAGACCAATTGAAGTATTAGCTCCAGCTGGTTCCATGGAATGCCTAAAAGCAGCAATTCTAAATGGAGCGGATGCCGTCTATTTAGGTGGAGAGATGTTTGGAGCCAGAGCTTATGCCGGGAATTTTAATAAGGAAGAACTATTAGAAGCAATCGATTACGTACATTTGTATGGTAAAAAATTATTTCTTACAGTCAATACTCTGATGAAAGAAGAAGAACTTCCATTACTGCCGGGATTTTTAAAACCTTTTTATGAGCAAGGACTGGATGCGGTGATTGTACAGGATTTGGGAGCTGTATCCGTGATCCGAAAACACTTTCCGAAACTTGAGATTCATGCGAGCACCCAGATGACGATCACAGGGGTTCATGGAGCAAGGATCGCAAAAAAATGGGTGCAAAACGAGTTGTTCCAGCAAGGGAATTATCTTTGGAAGAGATTCAGGAGATTAAGGATGATACAGGACTTGACATGGAATGTTTTGTTCACGGAGCATTATGCTACTGCTATTCAGGACAGTGTTTTATGAGTAGTATGTTAGGTGGAAGAAGTGGAAATCGTGGGCGATGTGCAGGAACATGCCGTCTGCCATTTTATCTTGATGGGACAAAGAATACAAAGAATGCATATCCATTAAGTTTGAAAGATTTATGTACCATTGAACATTTACCAGAGATTTTAGATCATGGAGTGGATTCCTTAAAGATCGAAGGACGCATGAAAGGTCCAAGATATGTCGGGGAAGTCACAAGAATCTACCGCAAATACGTAGATCTTTATCTTTCAGAAAAACCATATAAAGTAGAATCCGAGGATCTGAAGATCTTGATGGAAGTATTTAACCGTGGGGGATTTACTGGCGGATATTATAAAGAATATCATGGAAAAGATATGATGAGTATGAAACGGCCAGATCATCAGGGGTTATATGTTGGGAAGATCAGCAAACTTATGAAAGGTAAGATTTCTTTTACGGCCCAAGAAGATATCCACAAAGGAGATGCTTTGCAGATCCGTATCAATTCAGAAGAAAAAGTAGAACTTACCAGTCCCTCTGAATTTAAAGCAGGCAGCAAGGTTGTTTTAAATGGACAGAAAATGAAGAAACTTCATGAAGGCATGGAAATCAAAAGAA
>ENA-OQBT01001039-OQBT01001039.1-human-gut-metagenome-genome-assembly--contig:-NODE-1039-length-12878-cov-2.814446_pt1 | contig 12878 bp, 10 predicted proteins | sample MGYA00242749_ERZ504557 | MGnify/ENA primary metagenome ERZ504557 (study PRJEB26092, sample SAMD00036243) | human gut metagenome | host: Homo sapiens | study: EMG produced TPA metagenomics assembly of... | reverse complement strand
ATACAGGTATGATCACTGCTTATCTTCATTCTTTAGTTTCCCCTTATTTGTCAAATTATTAGATACAAATGTAAATATCACTCTCGTAACTAATCCCATGTTAGTACATTTGGAAATAGAAAAACACCAAATAAAATGCCATACACAATAAAATTACCATCTTCCTGCTCCTCTCCGTAAACGCATGATGCATCAGCCATGGTAATAATATCAGATTATAAATATCAAAATATGTTGTTAATCGTCCAAACTACCATTCCACTTGAAAATGTTGCAATAATATATAAGCAAAAATTTATTACAGACATATTAATACTAAAATTAATGAGTTTATTATTCTCATCTTCAATCGCATATCTTGCCATATAAGCGATCACACAAGGAATCATTGCTATTGCCAGTCGAATAATACTACTTCCTTTTCCTTGTGATGAAATATAATCAACATATCCCTTATACTGTGTTTCTGCTAAAAGATTTCCAAACAACGGAAATAACTTGTCAAAGCAGACTCCTGCAATCAACGAAAGAAATATGACTGTCCTCATTTTGGCACCCATGGCTTTACATTTCTTAGAAAATATACTAACAATAAAATCAATGCAGATCCATGGATTGTCGAAAGCAATAAAATCAAAATCACATATTGAGTCCATTTTCCTTCTAATATCATATATGTTGCACAAAAGAATATCGTAACAACAATAAACTGTCTCATCCCATTAACAAAATAGGTAAACATAGTACTTGCGATCAATAAATAACAGCTTAATCCAAAGTATTCCGAATAACGCATTAAGCCAATCATCAATGCGACTCCGGATATAAGTGTGATCAGAAACAGCCATCCATGAAAATCATTTGAAATAAATTGTTTAAATAAAACCGATATTACAAAAAAACCTTTATCTTTATTCACAGATTTCAAATCCATTCCACTAATACTTGATGGATAACCTTTAAACATTTGTATATATGTCCCTGTATCCGCAATTCCACTTCTCAATCCACAGAAAAATATCACAACTGCAAAAAAGATGATTGCCTGACTCCAGTAAGCCTTTCTCTGATATCTTGTCCCATTCCATGTAATCCTTGCACTAGCTTCATTCCAAAAACATATAATTGTCGCTAATAATAAAAACAGCCAATAAATCTTCAATGTTCTTCCTTCCTTTACCTATCTTCCAAGTCCTTCCAAAGTCATCTCAACAACCTTCTCCTTATCAAACCTCTCCTCTATCACTTCTCGTGACTTCTCTCCCATCTGTTTCTTCTCTTCATAGGAAAGTTCAATAAATTCCATCATCTTCTCTTCCAATCCCTTAACATCCTTCACATCCACCAGATACCCATTCTCGCCATCTCTTACAGCTTCCATACACCCATGAATCCTGCTGGTGATCAATGGTCTTCCCATGGCTCCACATTCTAGCAGTGTATTTGCCATGCCTTCATGATACGATGGTAATACAAAGCAATCGCATTTCTTAATGAATGGTTTGACATCTTCCTGATAGCCATAATAATAAATGATCCCATTTCTGACCAATGACTGGATTCGTTCCTTATAATCATCTTCCATTGGTCCTACGATATCAAACGATACTTCTGGGTAGATCTTCTTAATGTTCTTTGCTGCTTTGAACAGTTCTTCGACTCCTTTTTCTTTCATCACACGTCCGATAAACAAGAACCGGATGTTTCTTGATTCTTCTGGATATGGTGTCATCTTGTATTCATCAAGGTCAATCCCTGCTCCTGGAAGGGTGCATGTTCTGGATTCTTTGATAATATTATTTTCTATAAACACCTGCTTATTTCCTTTATTTTCAAAGAAGATTGTTTTTGCCTTTTTGCAGGATAGTTTATATAAAAATACGACGAGTTTCTTAATCATATTTTCATTCTGAAATGCAGTTCCTAATCCTGTGATGTTAACTGCATATGGAATTCTTTTGAATCTTGCTGCGATCCCTCCGTAGATGTTTGGTTTGATCGTGTAGGTGATCACGAGGTCTGGCTTTATCTTGCCTAAGATGTTAAAGTATCTCATCATCAGTTTAAGATCTGTTGCTGGATTGATCCCTCTTCGATCTACCGGTGTTTCGATAAAATGACATCCCATTTCTTTTAAATTCTGTACTAACATTCCTTTTGGCAGGGATATATAGACTTCATTTCCTTGATCTATAAGCTTTTTGATCAGTGCTTTTCTGAATTTGTATAATCCTACGTCTAGGTTTGCTAAAATTAATATCTTCTTATTCTTCATCGTTTACTCTTCTCACTGGTACTCCAACATAAGTTCCTGCTTCGTTGATATCTTCGATCACTGTACTTCCTGCTCCCATGATCACTTCGTCTGTGATATGCAGTCCTTGTATGATCTGGCTTCCTGTGCCGATCTCTGTCTCAGTCTTTAAATGGACATCTCCTGACAGTAAAACTCCCGGATACAGGGTATTATAATCTCCAATCTCATCATCATGCCCGACAATACTTCGGTTGCAGATCAGGTTAAAATTACCGATCTCTATATTCGTTGTCATAATAACGGATGTACAAATGATATTTCCTTGTCCTAGATGCACTCTTTGTGATGTGATCACGGATGGATCGATCAGATTAGGATACCATAAGTTTGGATTTGGCAGACATTTTAAAACTAGTTTTTCACGGACTTTTGCATTGCCTATAGCGAAGGCGACGGCAAGTTTTTGTTCTTTGTCATATTCTTCGAGGTATTTCATTCCTCCAAGAATCGGATAGCCATCTATGATGCTGCCTTGCTGGATTCCATCGTCTATATATCCAAGAATCTCATATGTTGGTTCTTCTTCATTGATCCGTTCGATCAGCCACTGAGTATCTCTTCCCATACCACCGGCTCCAACGATCACGATTGGTTTTATCTTTGGTTCTTTACTCATATAACCCATCCTCATTCTTCTTCCAATAGCATTCCATTCCTAATGCTTTCGGTGCAATAAAATCTTTCTCGATATCATCTCCGACAAATGCCATGTTCCTGCATGGTATTTCTAATCGTTTTCTCATGATCAAAAATGGAAGATCATTTGGTTTCCTGAATTCCATGACATTTCCATGTCCTGCAAGTTCGTCTGTGATCAGTATCTCGTCTGCCATTTTATCTAACCCCAGGGCTTCTATCTTGGCTCGTTGTACTTTTGGTGTTCCATCGATCAAGATTCCGATACTTCGCTTTTGTGTGTGTAGTTCAAAGAATAATTCTTTGACTCCTTCATACAATGAAATCTCTGGTTTATGGTCCCTGATGGCTTCTCTGCATTTTAATAATAATTCATCCGAATACATTCCTGCATCTTTTAATACCGTTTCCAGTGGCGGCTGCCCTTTTTCCAGTGCTGCGCATAACTTATTAAAGATATTGTTCACTTCTGGAAGCATTCGTTCTACCACTCGGAAACTGCTTCGTACATAATCTTTCTCTGAGTATAATGTGTCATCCAGATCAAAAATCACTGAACCAATTTCCTCGTCTAAATGATACAGATCTTTAAAATCATGAATCTCTACAATCGGTTCTTCTCTTGTATTTAAACATACACTTTTTTCAAATCTTGTGAAAATAACATTGTCATCGGCTGCATCCTCTTTGTATTCCATTGGTTCACCTAACATCATGGAGAGTGCTGCATATGGTGCGTCGGCTCCTGCTTGATTGATACGGTGTTTGCCTGATGATACCATGGTTCCATTCGGATAAAATAATCTTTGTCTGTATGTTCTTCACGAAGCATAAAGATCGTCATCCATCCGGATGGCCTTAATTTTTTATCACTTTCTTTGCTTCTTCTACGATCTTGTGATCTCTTACAACTCTGTATCTTGCACTTTCTTTTCCCTCGACTTCTTCCTTTGCCCTTGGTGTGATGTAAACCGGGCTTCCGTCTAGATTGCAGAATACGTCGATCTCATACATCTTCCCATTTAAAAATGGACGTATCGTGTAATTCGCGTATTTTGATGCATGAAAACTTAATTCTTGTTCATCATGGATCATGATGCTTTTCTCCAGATTATCCATCTCATCCAATACTGCAAACATTGCTGGGAATCCTTGTGTATAGTCATTGGCACTGCTTACGACCTGTGGTGCGTTAAGACCACATTCTTCAAAGAAACGAGCTGTCCAGCGTTTGTTGCTGCACAGCAGAGCTAATTCTTCATTTGCAATGAGAACTTCTGTTCCAACAGCTTCAAATTCGCTGGCTCTTTGTGACAGGATAAAAACGTCTTCTTCTGTTCTTGGAATGAGCAGAGCGATCTTCTCCTGTTTACAGATATGTAAGAGTTCTGTGACATAACCTTCTTCCCCTGGCTGTGGAACCTGATAGTGCTTATGGCAGCGATATAATGCTGGTGCTTCCAGTGAATGATCACAGCCGACAAATGTTACTTTCACCCCTAATCTGCCGGCAGCATAACGGAAGGTATCGATAAATTCGACCTGATCTGCCACGCTTGAAAATAAGATCTTTAAGTGTCCTGCTTTCTTGTATTTGGAAAACTGGTCTTTCTTTGTTCCCTGAAAGGCATACATTGTCACAGATTCCTGTGCACTGATCCCTGCTCTTTTTAAGACTTTGGTCACAGTCTTTAATATAATCTTGATGTCGGTAAGAAATGAAATGTTATCCACATATTCAAGGTCGAATTCAAACTTTTCTTCCCAGCTGATGGCATTTCTCCCATTCACCTGTGCAAGTCCAGTCAGTCCTGGTCTTACATCTGCACGTCGTTTCTGTCTTGCACTGTAGAAATCTATGTATTGTTTCAATAATGGTCTTGGCCCGACAAAACTCATATGTCCAAATAAGATGTTGAAGAATTCAGGTAATTCATCAAGACTCGTGGATCTTAACATCTGACCAAATCTTGGAAGACGTTCTTTGTCTGGCAGCAGATCACCATTCTCATCGACGGCGTCTGTCATACTTCTGAACTTGTAGAGTGTAAATATTTCGTTATGATATCCCGGTCTTTCTTGTTTGAAGATCACGGGGCTCCCTAATTTGATCCTTACTAACAGTGCTGTGACAAGCAGAATCGGGCTTGATACAATGATACAGCACAGTGACAATATGATGTCAAAAAATCGTTTGATATATTTGTGATACATCTTTATATATACTCCGTTTACATTTTGTTCTTATCGGTCCAGTACGGATCTTATGATTCCTATGATCCGATCCATATCTTCTTTTGTATTCTTAATATCACTTGGAAGACATAATCCGCGATCAAAGATATCTTCTGATACTGGTTTCTTATCATCTTCGTAATGAGAATAGAATTCACACCCTTTAAATACTGGTTGTTGATGTAATGGTTTCCAGATCGGACGGCTCTCGATATTCTCTCTTTCCAAAGCTTCTATGATATCTAATGGTTTTGTCTTACTGTCTTCATCGATCGTTATACATGATAACCAGAAGTTTGGTTCACTGCATGTTTCATATGGATTCATATGCACTTGTTTATAATCCTTGAAAGCATCTTTGTATGTCTCATAGATTGCTTTTTTCTTCGCAATGTGTTCATCCAGATGCAGAAGCTGACCTCTTCCAACTCCCGCTGTGATATTAGACATTCGGTAGTTATATCCGATCTCCTTGTGTTCATAATGTCGGACCGGTTCTTTTGCCTGTGTTGCCAGGAATGTTGCATGCTTGATGTATTCTTCATTCTCTGATGCGATCATTCCACCGCCTGATGTCGTGATGATCTTATTTCCATTGAATGAAAATCCTGCCATGACTCCGAATCTTCCTGTCTGAACTCCTTTATATGTTGCTCCCAGACTTTCTGCAGCATCTTCGATCAATGGAACTTTATATTCTTCACAGATTGCTTTGATCTCGTCTACCTTGGCTGGTGTTCCATAAAGGTGTGCAACGATCACTGCTTTTGCTTCTTTATGTTCTTCCAATGCTCTTTTCAATGCCTGTGGTGACATATTCCATGTCTCTGGTTCAGAATCCACAAATACAATCTTGCCTTTTTCGTAGGCGACTGGATTCACTGTTGCAGCAAAAGTCAGCGAAGGACATATCACGGTATCTCCTTCCCCGACTTCTAATAATTTCACCGCCAGATGCAGTGCTGCGGTTCCTGCACTTAGTGCACTGCAGTGTGCGATTCCTGTATACGCTTCCATCTCACGTTCAAAGCCATTGACATTTGGCCCAAGTGGTGCGATCCAGTTGGTGTCAAATGCTTCCTGCACAAACTTCTGTTCTTCCCCATGCATCGTTGGTGATGCCATATATATACGTTCTTTCATGCTGTCTCATCCCCCTGTCATTTTGTCTGTTTATATGTATACTCTGGAACTAATCTTTTTACAACTTCACGAATATTCGGATCTTCGGAAAATGCCGCATGATCTAATTCAGCGATCAGTTCACTAAATTGTTCTGTCTCCATCATCCTTGGACTTCCAATGAAAATTCGTTTGTTCTTTGTCTCTTTTTTATTCTCCTCATCGATCAGAAGTTCTTCATACAGCTTCTCCCCTGGTCTTAAGCCAGTAAACTGGATTTCTATATCTTCTCCTGGTGTAAGTCCTGATAAACGGATCATATTCTTCGCAAGATCTAAGATCTTGACTGGTTCTCCCATATCAAGGATAAATATTTCCCCGCCTTCTGCGTAAGCTCCTGCTTCTAACACCAGACTGACGGCTTCTGGGATCGTCATAAAGTATCGGATGATCTCTGGATGTGTAACTGTTACCGGACCACCATTGGCAATCTGCTTCTTGAACAACGGAACGACACTTCCGTTACTTCCAAGAACATTTCCAAATCTTACAGCAACGTATTCTGTATCGTATACGCTGTTCATGTATTGAATGACCATCTCGCAGATCCTCTTGGAAGCGCCCATGATATTTGTCGGTCTTACTGCCTTATCCGTGGAGATCAGTACCATTCTCTTTACGCCGCTCATTCCTGCTTCTTTGGCTATGTTAAATGTACCAAATACATTGTTCTTGATCGCATCATGCGGGCTGTCTTCCATCAATGGCACATGCTTATGTGCTGCTGCATGAAATACGATATCAGGCTTATAATCTTCAAAAATATTGTGTATTCGCAGATGGTTCTGGACAGACACGATCAATACTTTCAAATCTAGTTCTGGATGTGTTCTCTTTAATTCCATCTGAATCTCGTAGGCGTTGTTCTCATAATTATCAATGATCACTAACTTCTTCGGCTGATATCTTGCGATCTGTCTGCAGATCTCACTTCCGATTGATCCGCCTCCCCCTGTAACAAATACGACTCTGTCTTTGACATAGCTCATGATTGATGGAAGATTGGCTTTCACTGGCTCTCTTCCAAGCAGATCTTCAATCTCTACTTCTCTTAGAGCAGATACTGTAACTTCACTGTTGATCAGCTGATATAAGCCCGGAAGAATACTCAGACGGCATCCTGTCTGCTTGCAGATCTCAAGGATGTCCTTGCGATCCTTGGGTTCTATTGTCGGAATTGCCAAAATGATCTCTTCAACATCAAATTTAACTGCATTGCGCAGGATCGTATTACGATTGCCAACCACTGGTATCCCAGATAAATATGTTCCTTTCTTCGCTGGATCATCATCTATGATGCAACGGATCGTTTTAGTCACATATGTACTCTTTTTGATCTCATTTAAAATGATGCTTCCGGCTTCTCCTGCTCCGATCAACATTACCGGAACTTTCTTCTTGCCAATATCATTCACTTTGAGTGGTTCACTTCCCTGAATCAATCGGACAAGTAATCGGATAAAAAACATTCCCAACAGCAGATATACCAAATACAAGAAATAGTAACTTCTTGGTATCTCCCATTGTAACATACAAATTCCGATCAGCTGGAAAGCTGCTGCGATCACAACTGCTTTAACGACATTAATAAAATCGGAGATTCCTGCATACTTCCATTGCGTTGAATACAATCGATATGCCATAAAGATCACAATACTGAAAAAGAGATTCAACGGCATGTATTTTGCAGCATTTTTCAAAAAAATCGATGCGATCTGTGATGGATAGAATTCAAATCGCGTTAATAATGCAAGATATGATGCTATGATCATCATTATAATATCTGAAATCCCAAGTATCATATTCCATTTCTTTCTTTGGATGATTATTTTTAATTTCTTCATATACTTTCCCCTAACATATGCTCTCACATATTTGTTTTAAATCCATTATACCATTCCTTTTCTTAATTTCCTATATCTACTCCTGCTCATTTCCTGCTTTTTGGTAATTTTTTCTTAAAATACAGCAAAAAGAGATGGAAAAATCTATATTGTTTTGATCTTTCCATCTCTTTTTATATTAAAATTTTATCTTATTATACGTTGATCTCAGCTGTTAATCCGAGTACTTCTTTATTCTCTTCCAGAATTGGATTGATCACTTCATTCACAAATTCTTCTGTCTGCTGTGGTGCACGTCCTACGAAGTTCTCTGGTTTCATGATCGCCTGTAACTGCTCCATGTTCATACCAAATGCTGGGTCTGCTGCGATTCTTTCTAACAGATCGTTTGCTTTTCCTTCTTCTTTGACAACTTTTCCTGCTGCCATAGAATGTACACGGATCTTCTCATGAAGTTCCTGTCTGTCTCCACCAGCTTTTACTGCATCCATCATGATATTCTCTGTTGCCATAAATGGAAGTTCGCTTCTTAAACGGCTTTCGATAACCTTAGGGTATACAACTAATCCGTCTACAACGTTTAAGTAAAGGTCTAAGATACCATCGATCGCTAAGAATCCTTCTGGTACAGATAAACGTTTGTTGGCTGAGTCATCTAATGTTCTTTCAAACCACTGTGTAGATGCTACTAATGCTGGGTTCATAGCATCTGACATTACGTAGTTTGCTAAGGAAGCGATTCTTTCACTTCTCATTGGGTTTCTCTTATATGCCATTGCAGAGGATCCGATCTGGTTCTTCTCAAATGGTTCTTCTACTTCTTTTAAGTGCTGAAGAAGTCTGATATCGTTTGAGAACTTATGAGCAGACTGTGCGATCTGGCTTAATACGTTGATCACGCGGGAATCAACTTTTCTAGAGTATGTCTGTCCAGATACTGGCTGGCATTTGTCAAATCCCATCTTCTTGGCGATCATTCCATCGATCTTCTTGATCGTTTCGTGGTTTCCTTCGAATAACTCTAAGAAACTTGCCTGTGTTCCTGTTGTTCCTTTTGATCCTAATAATCTCATGTTAGCGATCACGTGATCAAGATCTTCTAGATCATATACGAGATCCATCAGCCAAAGGCTTGCTCTCTTACCTACTGTTGTAGGCTGTGCTGGCTGAAAATGTGTAAATCCAAGTGTTGGAAGATCTTTGTATTTCATTGCGAATTTGGATAATTCGTTGATCACATTTAATAATTTTACTCTGACAAGCTTTAATGCTTCTGTCATGATGATGATGTCTGTGTTATCACCAACATAGCAGGATGTTGCTCCTAAATGGATGATTCCTTTGCCTTTGGACATTGTACTCCGTATGCATATACGTGAGACATAACATCATGACGGACTAATTTTTCACGTTCTTTTGCTACATCGTAGTTGATGTCTTCTGCATGTGCTTTTAATTCGTCGATCTGTTCCTGTGTGATATCAAGTCCTAATTCTTTCTCTGTCTCAGCAAGTGCGATCCATAACTTTCTCCATGTCTTAAACTTCTTGTCTGGAGAAAAGATGTACTGCATCTCTTTGCTTGCATAACGTTCTGATAATGGGCTCTGGTAACGGTCGTTCATAAAAATCTCCTTATCCTTATCTTTCAAAATTTCCACGAATATCTCTTGTTGGCGGTTTCATCGGATACTCACCTGTGAAACATCCTTTACAGATCGGTAATCCCTGTACCATCTGTGAAAGTCTCTCTTCTCCTAAGTATCCTAACTATCTGCTCCGATCACTTCACAGATCTCGTTGATCGATCTGTTATATGCGATCAGCTGTTCTCTCTCTGGAATATCAGTTCCAAAGTAGCATGGCCACAGGAATGGTGGGGAACTGATCCTTACGTGACTTCTGTCGCTCCTGCATCGCGTAACATCTTCACAATGCGGTCACTTGTTGTTCCTCGTACGATGGAATCATCGATCATGATAACTCTCTTTCCTTTGACTGCTTCTTTTAAAACATTTAACTTGATCTGCACGCTTGATTCACGGCTACTCTGTCCTGGTTTGATGAAAGTTCTTCCAACATAACCGTTCTTGACAAACGCGGTTCCATATGGGATTCCTGACTCTAAGGAATATCCAAGAGCTGCTGCATTTCCTGATTCTGGTACTCCGACAACCAAGTCTGCTTCTACCGGTGAATCCTGTGCGAGGTATCTTCCTGCCTGAATTCTTGAGTGGTATACCCCAACTCCGTCAATCTCACTGTCTGGTCTTGCAAAATAAATGTATTCAAAGATACATCTTGCTGTTTTTTCCTTTGGAAGACATAAATCACAGTCTGACTGAATTCCATCCTTTGTGATCGTTACGATCTCTCCTGGATTCACGTCACGGATAAATTCTGCTCCGATCGTATCTAATGCACAACTTTCAGATGCTAATACATAAGCGTTATCTCTCTTACCGATACATAATGGCTTAAATCCATATGGATCTCTTGCCCGATCAGTTTCCTTGGTGACATAACGATCAGGGAATACGCACCTTTGATCTTCTGCATTGCTCTGGCTACTGCTTCTCAATTGATGATGTATTCACGCGTCTCTTGCGATATGATATGCGATAACTTCGGAATCGATCGTTGTCTGGAAAATAGCTCCTGTCTTTTCTAATTCTTCGCGAAGTTCTATTGCATTGATCAGATTACCATTATGTGCAAGTCCTAAAGTACCTTTTACATAATTTAAAACCAGTGGCTGGGCATTCTCAGGAACACTCTCTCCTGCTGTTGAATACCTTACATGCCCCACACCGATATCTCCCTTTAATGCCTGAAGGGAATCTGGTGTAAACACTTCATTACATAATCCCATACCTTTTCGAGATGTGACATTACGTTTTGGACCATTCGTATCAGAAACTGCAATTCCGCAGCTTTCCTGACCTCGATGCTGAAGTGCAAACAATCCATAATAGATCGTTGACGCTACATCATTGCCATCGAAATCGTAGATACCGAAAACTCCACATTCTTCTCCCAACTTATCAAAGTTCTCTCTGCTCATCGTGATCTTTTGACCTTTCTGTTATACAATCTTTAGTTTCCTTTGTAAAATACACATTTTTGATAGTAACATATTCATTTTAAATCTGCAAGCATCCCTGTTATTGATTCTCTTTTAATAATGTAGTATCTGGAGGAATCTCTCCTCGCTTAAGCTTCGTATATATGATCCTTCTTACAGATTTATCGATTCTTGATTCTTTGATCTTGCCACTTTTTAGTGCCTTCTTAATTGCCTTGTATGCTTCTTTATAGTTATCCGGCATCACGATCAGGTCAACTCCTGCCTGAATTGCTTTCACTGCTGCTTCTCCGGAACTATAGTTATCTGTGATCGCTTTCATGTTCATCGCATCGGTCATGATAACGCCCTTATATTCAAGTTCATCTCTTAGAATATCTGATACAACTCTGCTGCTCAGGCTTGAAGGCTCCTTCTCATCTGTCACATTAGACAGCATCAGATGTGACACCATCACTGCATCAGCTTTTGCCTTGATTCCTGCTTTAAATGGTTTAAAATCTGTATCTCTTAATGTATTGATCGTCTGATCGGTCTCTGTGCTTCCGCGGTGTGTGTCTCCTCCAGTCTGTCCACTTCCTGGAAAATGCTTTAATGTCGCTGAGATCTGTTGTTTCTGCATGTTCTTTACCAGTGTTGTAATAATATCAGCAACTTTCTTTGAGTCTGTCCCAAAGCTTCGGTCTCCAATCTCTGTGTTATTCTTATTCGTTAAAACGTCTGCGACTGGTGCCAGATTCATGTTAAATCCAAGCTCTTTTAATTCCTTTCCCTGTGTCTTTCCCATCTGCGCGATCTTCTTGTTATTGTAAGTTCTTCCAACTTCCTGTGCAGATGGATATACTGTCATCTTCATCTTGGGATTTGATGCGACTCTTGAAACCTGTCCACCTTCCTCATCCACTGCCATAAATAGTGGAATATAGGAGGCATCTTGAAGCTCATCCGTCATCTTCTTTGTCTGATCAGGTGTGTTGATATTCTTCGCAAACATGATCACTCCACCTGCTGGATACTTCTTCAATGTCTTCTTCATCTGACTCGTCACACTTGTCTGATTCTTGCTTTCTGCCTCATCTAATTGATAAACAGATACCATAAATAGTTGTCCGATCTTATTCTTTAAGGACATCTCCTTTGTGATATCTTTTGCCATTCCCTGCAGGGTTGTTTCATCCAGATCTTCTGTCTTGAGTTTCTTTGTTGTACTCTTCTTCCCGCATCCTGCTGTCATGACAAGCATCAATACAAGGACAAGGCTGATTAAACGTCTCTTCATTCTTTCGTGTCCTTTCCGTGCATGCTCTTTTCTTTTTATTATACCAGAAGCATTTGTTTGTATCAAATGCTGTTACGTCTTATTTCTAATAGTAAGAAAGAATCCTGCTTTGCAGGATTCTCCGCCTGCGGCGGGTCGCTTCAGCGCAAAATCTTTCCCTTCCGCCGCAGTGCGATCCCTGCCCGGAGCTTTTTCTTATTTCATAGGGGATTTCATCGAAATTTCCTATGAAATAAGAAGCCCCTCCAGATCTTAATGTCTGAAGAGACTTTAAAAGCAGATGTCTCCAAATACGCAACCG
>ENA-OQBT01001038-OQBT01001038.1-human-gut-metagenome-genome-assembly--contig:-NODE-1038-length-12901-cov-2.186159_pt1 | contig 12901 bp, 18 predicted proteins | sample MGYA00242749_ERZ504557 | MGnify/ENA primary metagenome ERZ504557 (study PRJEB26092, sample SAMD00036243) | human gut metagenome | host: Homo sapiens | study: EMG produced TPA metagenomics assembly of... | reverse complement strand
CTGCTCCGTCGAGCATGCGCAGCGACTTGGCGGCGGCAATGCCGTCAACGTCACGTCGACGGCATGGTTTGCGCCGAGCCAGCCGTGCCCGCGCCGATCTGGCGAGCGTTCTGAAAACGCCTCGGCGCCCGCGCCCAATCAGATATCTAAATTAGAGAGCGGCCCAGTCAACGGCTTCGTGCCAACGCTCAACAAGACGCTCCAGACGCCAGGCGGCATTGGCGGGACTCGTCGAGGGCAGGACGATGGCGGGCAGCCCGGTGCGTTCTTGTAGATAGCGCTTGTAGAGCCGGCCAGCTGTACCTCCGTTGCATATCACCTGCTCAATGGGAGCTGCGCCGGTAATGCGCTCGATATGTGCCGGCACAACGTTGCGAATGCTCGCGTCACTCGAGCCTTAATGTCACAGCTCTCGATCACGTCCCACAGGGCCACGCCGCCGTTCAGCAGCATGGAGCGCTTGGCGACAATCGAGCGTCGAGCGTCGCAGGCTCACCGCTTGCCAAAGGGTCGCCCTCGTTGGGCGGCACGGGCACACCGAGGCATGCGGCCATCACGCGCCAAAAGCGATTCTGAGGGTTACCGTAATAAAAGGCATTGGCACGCGAAAGCACCGAGGGAAACGACCCGAGCACCAAAACGCGCGAGCGCTCGTCAAACACGGGTTCAAACCCATGCTCAATATGTTGATAGCCCTCGTCCGGCGCGGCCACGAGCTAGGCCCTCAGCAGATAGCGCACCTCGTAGGGTGCAAGCTCAAGGGTACCCGTCAGCTCGACCGTGGGAGCATCGTCGGCAAGCAGGTCGACGAAGGAGCCGTTGAGTTCGCCGGCTCCAAAGGTATAGGCTCGTTCACGGCATTGACCGCCACAAGCACCGTCGCGTCGTCGCAGGCGCGCTCGAACAGCAGCTGCTTGTTCTGGATCACCACGTTGCGATAGGCACCGTAGTTGAGAGCACGGGCCGCCGCGTCGTCGGCCGAGCGCAGGTGCGTGAGCTGCTTGATGAAGCCGTCAGCTCGTTGGGCGCAGGCTCATCGAGCGCAGGTCGCAGCGCCCAGTCGCCATCGGGGCCGCCCTTTTCGCCAGCAATTCCCCACTCGCTACCGTAATAGACGCACGGAATGCCTGGCATGCCAAACAGCATGCCATAGGCGGGGCGTAGGCAAGACTTGTCGGTAAGGATGCTCGCCAGGCGCGGCACATCGTGGTTGTCGACAAACGACAGCAGGTGTTTGCCGCGGTAGATGCACCACGGATCGCCGCCAAACTGGCGATGCAACGAATGGGCAATCTCGAACATGTTGACCGAATTAAAGCTGGAGTAAAGGCCCTTGTAGCACTCGTAGTTGGTGCAGGAGTCGAGCATCTCTCGTTGACAATCTGGTTGTAGTCGCCGTGGAGCGTCTCACCGATCAGCACAAAGTCGGACTTGAGCTCACGGGTAAAAGTATGCAGGCGGCGCATAAAATCGCGATCGAGCATATAGGCGACGTCCAGGCGCAGACCGTCGACGCCAAAGACTTCGGCCCAGCGGCGCACGGACTCAAGCAGGTAATCGACCACAGCGGGATTTTGCAGGTTGAGCTTCACAAGCTCAAGATGGCCTTCCCAACCCTCGTACCAAAAGCCGTCACCATAGCAGGAGTCGCCGTCAAAGCTAATGTGGAACCAGTCCTTGTACGGCGAGTCCCACTTACGCTCCTGCACATCGCGGAAGGCCCAAAAGCCGCGACCGACGTGGTTGAAGACGGCGTCGAGCACCACGCGGATGCCGTGGGCGTGCAGCGTCTCGCATACGGCGGCAAAGTCGGCATCCCCACCCAGGCGGCGGTCGATATGGCGCAGGCTGCGCGTATCGTAGCGTGGCTATCAGACTCGAGCGGCGGTTGATCAGCACAGCGCCAATACCGAGCTCTTGCAGGTAGTCGGCCCATTGGGCGATTTTCATGATGGGCGCATCGGGGTTGGGCGCGGCGTTGGCAGCCTGGGCGAGCTCATCCTCGGCAACGGGTGCAGCGTTTTCGCGCGGAGCCCCGCAAAAGCCCAGCGGATAGATCTGATAGAACGTCGTCTCGTATGCCCACATAGCACCCTCCCGGTAAGCGCAACACAACGACATCCATTGTATGCCCGGCTTGGATCCTCTTCCCCAAAATAAGTTGCGGTGAATAGTTCCTGCTTGGGCCTTCAGAAGCCTTAAACAGGAACTATTCCACCGCAATTGATGAGGGAACGTGATTAGGCGACGGGCTTGGCGCGGCGTATGGCTGGGAATAGCACCGTGATGGCGAGGATGACGCCTACGACGGCGATCGCCCCGCCCACGAAGCCGATCCAGGCGATACCGGGGCCCGACACCACGGCGCCACCAATCGCCGTGCCCGTGCCGATACCCAGATTGAACAGGCCCGAGAAGATCGACATGGCAACGGCCGACGAATCCGCCGGCGTGTACTTGATGAGCTCAGCCTGGAACGCCACATTGAAGGCCGTGGCGCAGCAGCCCCATAGCGCGCAGACGGCAAGCACCAACACGAGCGCCGAGGCTGCAGGAGCCATAAGCAGCAGAGCCGCCGGCACGCCGGAGAGCGTAATAGCCAAGAACGGGAAGCGATGCCCATCGAACAGGCGGCCAAACAGCCAGCTTCCGAGCAGACCAGAGCAGCCAAACGCCGTCAGCGTCATGGTGATAGCGCCCGCGTCGACGTGCGCGACCTGTGCCAGGAAGGGCTCGATATAGCTGTAAGCCGCGTAGTAGCCGGTCGCCATAAAAACCGTGACGCGTAGAGCGCGATCAGGAGCGGGTTCTTGAGCAGCTCGGGCAACTGTTTGACGGTAAAGCGCTCGCCCGCCGGCATGGCCGGGAACACGGTCGCCTGGTAGACGACCGCGATGGCCGAGAGGACCCCGACCACGGCAAACGTCATGCGCCAGCCCACGGCCAAGCCAATAGCGCGACCGAGGGGCAGACCAAAGATCTGCGCGATGGACGAGCCCGTAGCGATCATGCTGATGGCGAGCGCCCCGTGGCGCGTGTCGACCAGGCGCGAGGCCATAATCGAAGCGACCGACCAGAACACGGCATGTGTGCAAGCGACCACCAGGCGCGCACAGACCAGGATGGGATAAGTCGGCGCCACAGCGGACAGGAACTGACCGAGCGAGAACACGGCAAGCACGCCCAGCAGCATCCGCTTAAACTCGAAACGCGAAGCGAACACCATGAGCGGCAACGACAGCAGCATGACGCCCCAGGCATAGACCGAGATCATGATGCCGGCTTGGGACTCGGTGAGCGAGAACGACGCGGCGATGTCAGTCAAAAGACCGATGGGCATAAACTCCGACGTGTTGAACACGAAGGCGCAGCAGGTGAGTCCGATGAGCGGGAGCCACTGCTTGAGCGTGATGCCGTCTTGCCTTGCCTGAGTCATATATAACGTCTCCAATCGTTTTGAGCGGAGGCGATTATATAGCAACGGCCCCGCATCCGTCAGCAACAGATGCGGGGCCGAAAACAATTCGATACACAGAGGTTGCGCCGTCAATAAATAACTAAGCCAACCCCAGCAATATACCTGCCGAATGCACGACAAACGCCACGATCCAGGCGACCGTCACCTGAAACGCGAACACGGCAACGGCATAGCGCGCGCCCAGCTCGCTCTTGACGGCGCCGATGGACGCCACGCACGGCGGGTACAGCAGCGTAAAGACCAAGAACACGTAGGCGGTAAACGGCGAAAACATGGCTGACAGTGCCACGGGAGAGGTTGCGCCCAAAAGCACCGTGAGCGTCGAGATGACGCTCTCCTTGGCAATGAGTCCCGTGACGAGTGCCGTCGAGGCGCGCCAGTCGCCAAAACCGAGCGGGGCCAACACCGGCGCGATAATGCTACCCAAACCGGCAAGTAGACTCTGCGACTGATCGGCGACCACATTAAAGCGAATGTCGAACGTCTGAAGGAACCAGATGACCACGGTAGCAGCAAAGATAATGGTAAAGGCTTTGGTAATAAAGTCTTTGGCCTTATCCCATGCCAGCATCACCGTCGTCTTGACGCTCGGCAGGCGGTAATTGGGGAGCTCCATGATAAACGCACCGGGTCGCCCTTAAATGCCGTGCGGTTGAGCACCAGGGCGGCAATGCAGCCGACCACGATGCCGATCAGATAGAGCGAAACCATGGCGGGAACTGTCGCCTGCGGGAAAAACGCTCCGCACAGCAGACCGTAGACCGGCAACTTGGCCGAACAGCTCATGAACGGCGTGAGCATGACCGTCATCTTGCGGTCGTGCTCGGATGGGAGCGTACGGGTCGACATGATAGCCGGCACGGTGCAGCCAAAACCGACGAGCATGGGCACGAAGCTGCGGCCCGACAGACCAAAGCGACGCAATACCTTATCCATGACAAAGGCCACGCGCGCCATGTAGCCGGAGTCTTCCAGAATGGAGAGGAACAAGAAGAGCACGACGATAATCGGCAGGAAGGTCAGCACGCTGCCCACGCCCGTAAGCACGCCGTCGACAGCCAACGAGCGCACCACGTCGTTGGTGCCGAACGCTTTGAGACCCGCATCGGCCGAGGCGATGATGGCAGCAATGCCGTCCTCCATAAGTCCCTGCAACGCCGCGCCGATCACGCCAAACGTCAGCCAAAAGACAAGGCCCATGATCACCAGAAACGCCGGAATGGCTGTGTAACGACCTGTCAGGATGCGGTCGATTTTGACGGAGCGCACGTGCTCGCGGCTCTCGTGCGGCTTGACGACGCAGCGCCCGCACCACGTCGCCGATAAAGCTAAAGCGCATGTCGGCCAGCGCGGACAGGCGGTCGGTGCCGGCCTCGCCCTCCATCTGGGTAATGATGTGTTCGATGGCGTCGAGCTCGTTGCGATCCAGGTGAAGCGCCTCGGTCACCAGCTCGTCGCCCTCAACCAGCTTGGTCGCCGCAAAACGCACGGGAATGTGCGCCGTCGCGGCATGGTCCTCGATAAGGTTGGCGATGCGTGAATGCAGCGATGCAGCGCGCCGCCGTCCGGACCATCGGGCGCGCAGAAGTCCAGGCGACCGGGGCGCTCGCGGAACCGCGCCACGTGCAAGGCATGATCCACCAACTCGCCAATGCCCTCGTTGCGGGCAGCACTAATGGGAACAACAGGCACGCCCAGCAGGCTCTCGAGCAGGTTGACGTCCACGGCGCCGCCGTTGGCCGTCACCTCGTCCATCATGTTGAGCGCGATGACCATGGGTCGATCGAGCTCCATAAGCTGCAGTGTCAGGTACAGGTTACGCTCGATGTTGGTGGCGTCGATGATATCGATGATGGCGTCGGGGTGCTCATCCAGGATAAACTGGCGGCTTACGATCTCCTCGCCCGTGTACGGCGACAGAGAATAAATGCCGGGCAGGTCGGTAACGCTTGCCTCGGGGTGGTTGCGGATGGTGCCATCTTTGCGGTCGACCGTCACGCCAGGAAAGTTACCGACATGCTGGTTGGAGCCCGTCAGCTGGTTGAACAGCGTGGTCTTGCCGCAGTTTTGGTTGCCGGCGAGGGCAAAATGCAGCGGTGCGCCCTCGGGCACGGCCGTCTTTGCCGCGCGGGGCGAATACGTCCTCTCGCCCAGGGCCGGATGCTCCGTCGTGCCGATTGCGGCGTTAGCGCGCGGACCCGTATCGGTGTCGTGAATGCCCACGAGCTCGATGCGAGCGGCATCGTCCTTGCGCAGCGTCAACTCATAGCCACGCAGGCGAATCTCGAGCGGGTCGCCATAGGGCGTACTTCATCATGGTGACTTCGGTGCCCGGCGTTAGGCCCATGTCCAAAATATGCTGTCGGAGTGCCTGATCGTCCGATGCCACCGATGCGACAACGGCATCCTTTCCAATCTCGAGTGTATCGAGCCTCACGTCCGCGTTCCTCCCCCGGCGCCCACAGGGCGTTGCATTTTGTTTATCTTGGCTAACCGTTTGCATGGCTAACCATTTAACCACGCATGATAGCGCGAACACATAGTGACGTTCAATTAACAGATTGCCGCCCTGGCGGGCTCGCAGCGTCAAGTGGTTACGCGGTTTGGTAAAACGCCGTAACTAAAACCCGTGGCGCTCCAGGAAGCGGAAGGCTAGGCGGATCCAGGGACGGACTGCCACCTGCTTGTCCTCGTTGTCGACCGCGGTGTTGGCGTTGCCGAGCGAAAGGCCGTGACCGCCCTGGTCAAAGACGTGCATCTCGCAAGCGACGCCCTCCTCGGCCATGCGCTGCGCAAACGGATAGACCTGCGCGATCGGCGCCGTCTTGTCGTCGGACACGCCCCACACAAAGGTCGGCGGCATCTGACGCGAAACATGCGTGGTGGGGCAGATGTCGGCCAGATGCTCGTCAGTCGCCTCGCCACCCGTCACCATCGACAAATAGTCGTTGAGCAAATCGCGCCCCGTCTTGCCGCCCGTCTTTGGCACGCGCAGGTCGATGCGCGGGTCGCGCGTCTGCATGTCGCGCACATAGGCAAAGTCGAGCAGCGGATAGCCCAGCACCACGGCATCGGGACGAATGTCGTCCGGACGCGCCCCGGCAAGTGCCGCGAAGGGGCCGGTCTTCCACTGTGTTGCCAGCGAGGCGCAGATCATACCGCCCGCCGAGAATCCCACGACGCACACGCGCTTAGGATCGACATGCCACTCGTCGGCGTTGGCGCGCACCGTGGCGACCATCTTGGGCAAGATCTGCTGGGGGTGCGGAAAGCTCACGTCACCCGTAGAACTCGTGACATAGTTGAGCACAAAGGCCTGGTGGCCGTGATCCAAAAACGCAAAAGCCACGGGATCCTGCTCATGCGGAGCGATATGCGTAAACGCACCTCCGCCACAGATAATCACGGCAGGGCGGCGACCATTCGGTTTATCGGGCAGCGGCTCGGCACCCAAATACGTAAACGTCGCCGGATATTCCTCGGTCGGCTCCTCGCCCCACAGGGCATGGTTCTCGACAATCATATGTGCTCCCTTCGCGCAAATTATGTGCCTTGTTTTTCGCCTTCAAGCGTACCCCACTTGAACCCGTGGCGCAGAAACACTCCGACAATAAGTTTCCCTTCAACTGATATATCACATAATCCCAGTTCAGAGGTATCGTTGAGCAGCGTAAAATAGGGGCGTTGACCAAGCCGCGAAACACATGCGAAACGTTTCCGGCAAACCAAACGCGCGATATGCGCCTATTTAAGTTGGAGGCAACTATGGGTCTGCTCGATTCGCTTAAGTCCACCTTCACCTCGACCGGCGAGGCGTCCGTTCCGCCCGCAGCAAGCTTCGCCACCCGCGAAGGCGTCATCTATGCCCCCGTCAATGGCGTGCTCGTCAACCTGGACGAGGTTCCCGACGAGACGATCGCCTCGGGCATGCTTGGCCAGGGCTATGGCATCGAGCCCATTACCGGCACCATCTATGCGCCCGCCAACGGCCGCATCGGTGCCACCACCGTCACCAACCACTCCATTGGCATGATCACCGAGGACGGCCTGCGCGTGTTTATCCATGTCGGCCTGGGCACCGTGGAAATGAACGGCAAGGGTTTTGCCCGCTTTGTCGAGATGGGCGATGTGGTCAAGGCAGGCCAGCCGCTCATCAGCTTCGACCGCGAGGCCATCAAGCCGCTGGTCACGAGGACATCGTGACCGTCATCGTCTCCGAGCTCGATCGCCTTAAGAGCATCGACCATGTCGGCGAGTCTGGAACGCTTATCGGCGGCAACCCGCTCGTCAAGCTGGGCGACCCGCTGCTGGTAGCCAAGACCAAGTAGCCAGGCCCCGCGCCACACAGCCAAAAGACACCTCGTCAAGCGCCCGCGACCATTTGGCCGCGGGCGCTTTTCGTTTGAAAAACCATCCCGCCAATGCCTTATCTGTATAGCCCAAATGAGCCGAGCTGCTAGAATATCGAACTGTATGGATAACTATCATTCAACCGTTATGGAGGATACGTGAACCGCACCAAAATCGCGCAGCTCTATGCCGATGCCGAGTCGCTCGGCGGCCAGACCGTCACCGTCGCCGGCTGGGTCAAGTCCGTCCGCGACATGAAGAACTTTGGCTTTGTTACGCTCAACGACGGCAGCTGCTTCCGCGACCTGCAGGTCGTCATGAACCGCGAGGCACTCGACAACTACGACGAGATCGCCCATCAAAACGTCTCGGCCGCACTCATCTGCACCGGCACCGTCAAGCTGACCCCCGATGCGCCCCAGCCTTTCGAGCTTTCTGCCACTTCCATCGAGGTCGAGGGCACGAGCGCCCCGGATTACCCGCTGCAGAAGAAGCGTGCAACCGTCGAGTTCCTGCGCACCCAGCAGCACCTGCGCCCGCGCACCAACCTGTTCCGCGCCGTGTTCCGCATCCGCTCTGTCGCGGCTGCCGCCATCCACCGCTTCTTCCAGGAGCAGGGCTTTGTCTACGTCAACACCCCTATCATCACCACGAGTGACTGCGAGGCGCCGGCGAGATGTTCCGCGTGACCACGCTCGACCCCAAAAATCCGCCCCTCACCGAGTCCGGCGAGGTCGACTGGAGCCAGGACTTCTTTGGCAAGCACGCGAGCCTCACCGTGTCCGGTCAGCTCAATGCCGAGAACTTTGCCATGGCCTTTGGCGACGTGTACACCTTTGGCCCCACCTTCCGCGCCGAGAACTCCAACACCACGCGCCATGCCGCCGAGTTTTGGATGATCGAGCCCGAGATGGCCTTTGCCGATCTGAACGACTACATGGATAACGCCGAGGCCATGCTCAAGTACGTCCTTAAGGACGTTATGGCCACCTGTCCCGACGAGCTCAACATGCTCAACAAGTTTGTGGACAAGGGCCTGATCGAGCGCCTGGACCATGTCGCCAACTCCGACTTTGCCCGCGTCACCTATACCGAGGCCGTCGAAATCCTGGAACAGGCCGTCGCCGCCGGCCACAAGTTTGACTACCCCGTGAGCTGGGGCATCGACCTGCAAACCGAGCACGAGCGTTTCCTGACCGAGGAGCACTTTAAGCGCCCGACCTTCGTGACCGACTACCCGGCAGAGATCAAGGCCTTCTACATGCGCATGAACGACGACGGTAAGACCGTCGCCGCCGCCGACTGCCTGGTGCCGGGTATCGGCGAGATTATCGGCGGCTCCCAGCGCGAGGAGCGCCTGGATCTGCTCGAGGCCCGCATCAAGGACCTGGGCATGAATCCCGAGCAGTACAAGTACTACCTTGACCTGCGCCGCTACGGTTCCTGCAAGCACGCCGGCTACGGTCTGGGCTTCGAGCGCTTGGTCATGTATCTGACCGGCGTGGGCAACATCCGCGACGTCCTGCCGCACCCGCGCACCGTGGGCAACGCCGACTTCTAATCGTCGGACGTTAGCTCGCGTCGCCACACGCCAACGCTCATCGCACAAGCGTCTCTCGACATCGGTCGAGAGACGCTTTTTTCAACAGCATCCGTCAAGCTTTTGGCAAGTTTTTGGTCAGTTGGGCAGGGCTGTTGAAACTCGACCCGCCGTTTGCCGACGACTACCGACCGCCCAGAGCGCCCTGCACCCCTGGGAAAACCCCGCGCCCTAGGTCCATACCGTCACCACCCAAAACGGAAAGGACGTGGGCACCATGACCGAAGCCGCTGTTGAAACCTACGACACCACGACCAGAGGCGCCGCCTCGATGGCAGCCTATCGTGCCGTTCGCATCTTGCAACTATTAAGCGAGAACACTGGCGAGGACAAGGCCATGCTTTCCGATGAGTTGATCCGGTGCCTCGCCCATCCCGACGACCCCGCCCGCATGCCCATCTCGGCGGCGCGGCGCAGCATCTACACTGCCATCTCCGCACTTCGCCATGCCGGATACGAAATTGAGTACAAACGCGGCGTGGGGTATCGGCTCTTGACCCGTCCGCTCACCGACGAAGAGATCATCCGGCTCCACGGTATGGTCATGCGCAACCGCTCTACGCCCATCGCCATTCGAAAAAGCATGTCGCAGCACTTGGTCGCCATGGCGAGTGCCGACGTTCGCGGCTACCTCGATGCGCCCGAGCCCGCTCCAAGCGCCGGTGGCAAATCCACCAAGGCCACGCGCACGCCCGTCAAGCGCATCGACACCTGCGAGCTCATCGAGCAAGCCATCGACCACGGAACCACGGTGAGTTTTGATATTTCGAGCGTCACGACACGTAGCGAAACCGAAGTAGCACGGATGACACTCCGCCCCTTTGCCATCAAGCAACGAGACGGCATCTCGTATTTGCTGGGAACGGTCTATGACGCCCGAGGCGCCGATGACACGCTGCGTACCGTTGAGGTCAGCCGCATGAAAAACGTCAGTACGCGCTTGCTCGACGGCAAAAAACTCTTTGCCGCGCTAGACGATGAGAACGCCTCCGCCGCATAAGAACCTCCGCCGTCCATTCGACTACCCGTACCGCCCATCCGGTTCTGTATTAAAAAACCCGCCAGGTTATTGTAAAAATGGACATCCGCGCTACTATAGTTCCACTTGCACTTTGTTTGAGTGCAGTGTTTCCAGCCATTTCTATACTGGGGGGTAACGATATGAAGGATATCACCATCAGCCGCAGGAGCCTTCTGGTCTCTGCTGGCCTGCTCGCGCTCGCTCCGCTCGCCGGATGCGGCGGCAACTCTGGTTCCGGCTCTGCTGCCGCCGGTTCCGACTACACCGTCGGCGTTCTGCAGCTCACCGAGCACTCCGCACTCGACGCCGCCAACGACGGCTTTGTCAAGGCCATCAAGAAGAGCGGTCTTAAGGTCAAGATCGATCAGAAGAACGCCCAGAACGACCAGTCCACGTGTAAGTCCATCGCCGACAAGTTCGTGGGCGATGGCGTCGACCTGATCTACGCCATCGCTACGCCCGCCGCGCAGGCCGCCGCTGGCGCCACCGCCGATATCCCATCGTGGCTGCGCCATCACCGACTACGCCGCCTCGGGCCTGGTCCAGGACAACGATAAGCCGGCACCAACGTCACTGGCGCCTCCGACCTCACCCCGGTCGCCGAGCAGCTCGAGATGATGCAGAAGGTCCTGCCCGACGTAAAGAAGATCGGCCTGCTCTACTGCACCGCCGAGTCCAACTCCGACGTCCAGATCAAGGCCGCCAAGAAGGAGCTCGACAAGCTGGGCCTGGACTACACCGACTTCACCGTCTCGAGCTCCAACGAGATCCAGTCCGTCGTCGAATCTGCCGTGGGCAAGGTCGACGCGCTGTACTCCCCCACCGATAACACCATCGCCGCGGGCGCTTCGCAGGTCGGCCAGATCTGCAAGGAGAATAAGCTCCCCTTCGTAACCGGCGAGGAGGGCATGTGCATGGCCGGCGGCCTGTTCACCCTCTCCATCAACTATGAGGACCTGGCTACGCCGCGGGCGAGATGGCCGTTAAGATCCTGAAGGGCGAGGCCAAGCCCGAGGATTTGCCGATCAAGCACCTCTCGAGCAAGGACCTGGTCGTCGTCAAGAACGACGAGATGGCCGAGGCCCTGGGCATCGACCTTTCCGCTCTGGACGAGTAGCGCCATGCGCGGTAGCGCAGCTAGGGCACGCACCTGCGCCGTTGCCGTGTTATTCAATATCTGAGCCACAGGGGCGAACGCCAAAGACCGGCGTTCGCCCTGCTTGTTACGGATGAGACAAAACATCCGGCCGCAGCTCTTTTATGCATTGTTACCGCTATCATGGTGACTCACGTGTCCACCCTATCCTAGGAGGTATGAAGCATGCTTATTGCATTGCAGGGCGCCGTTTCGCAGGGCGTCCTCTGGGGCATTATGGTGCTTGGTGTGTTTATCACGTTCCGCCTGCTCGACATCCCCGATATGACCTGCGACGGCAGCTTTGCCCTCGGCGGCTGTGTCTGCGCCGTGCTCATCGTAAATAACAATGTCGACCCGCTGCTCGCCGTGCTGGCCGGCATGTGCGCGGCGCCATCGCGGGCGCCGTCACGGGCATTTTGACCACCGTCTTTGAGATTCCCGCGATCCTCGCCGGAATCCTGACGCAGATCAGCCTGTGGTCCATCAACCTGCGCATCATGGGCAAATCCAATACGCCCATCCTCGCCAAGGGCACCGTGTTCTCGGCCGTCAGCAACATGACGGGTCTACCGCAGTCCACCGTCGCCATCATCCTGGGCATTGTGCTGGCCGTGGCCATCGTCGCCATCCTGTACTGGTTCTTTGGCACCGAGATCGGCTCCGCGCTGCGCGCCACCGGCAACAACGAGTACATGATCCGCGCCCTGGGCGTCAACACCAACTCCACCAAGATGATCGCCCTCGTGCTCTCCAACGCCCTCATCGGCCTTTCGGGCGCGCTCATCTGCCAGAGCCAGAAGTACGCCGACATTGGCATGGGCACCGGCGCCATCGTTATCGGTCTTGCCGCCATTGTTATCGGCGAAGTGCTCGGCCGCCTGTTGCCCGGCGGTCTCACGCAGTTTAGCGTCCGTCTTGCGTCCGCCGTCTTTGGCTCCGTGGTGTACTTCCTTATCCGCGCCATCGTGCTGCAGTTGGGCATGGACGCCAACGACATGAAGCTGCTTTCCGCCCGTGATCGTCGCCGTGGCCTGTGCGTGCCCGTGGTTTGGGAGCGCTATAGCTCCGCAGCTCCTACACGAAGGGGGATGAGGCAGATGCTTAAAGCTCTCGCACGTCAAGAAAAACCTTTAACAAAGGCACCGTCAACCCGAGAAGCGCGCGCTCACCGGCGTCGACCTTACCCTCAACGATGGCGACTTGTAACCGTGATCGGCGGCAATGGCGCCGGCAAGTCCACGCTGCTCAACATGATCGCCCGGCGTGTACCCGCTCGATTCGGGCGTATTGAGCTCGACGGCACCGATATCTCGC
>ENA-OQBT01001037-OQBT01001037.1-human-gut-metagenome-genome-assembly--contig:-NODE-1037-length-12911-cov-3.775970_pt1 | contig 12911 bp, 10 predicted proteins | sample MGYA00242749_ERZ504557 | MGnify/ENA primary metagenome ERZ504557 (study PRJEB26092, sample SAMD00036243) | human gut metagenome | host: Homo sapiens | study: EMG produced TPA metagenomics assembly of... | reverse complement strand
GATTCTGATGTGAAAGTGCTGAATTATGGCGTGAAGAAGGAATTGTTAGATCGATATGATGTTACCGAACTCCTTGAGAAGAATCATTTGACGGTTCAGCAGATTGTGGGGGATCTTAAAATTTAATTTGTATGAGTTGAAGGTCATCGAGTATTTAGAGAAAAAATGAAAGATAGCATGTGAGCAACACGAATTCCATTGACGGAGTTTTGACAGAACGCCTATTCGCTGGATCTCCTGCGATAACTCGCGTTCAAAGGTACTGAAACCAGTAGTCTTTGACGCTCAAACAATCGCCCGATCCAGCTGCAATGTCATTAAGTTAAGAATCAGTATTGTTATCTCATCAACAGATATTCATTATGTCTGTTGGTGAGATTTTTATTTTCTGCATTCCAAAAAGACAGATTGATTTCTGCCTACAAAAAGATTATATTAAAGTTGATGTTAGTTGTGTCTGAAAGTGGTAAAAACACTCTGATGTCTGGACTTATCTCGTTTAAACGATCGTCCATCCCTGATCGGAGTCATTTCCATTAATATATGTCCTTCTACATCATTTGGAGTTTTTGCATTTCGGAGATAGTCCTTGCACATTTGGAGTGCATTGGTCATATTCGGCTTGTATTGATACTTTCCACGATCTCTTTTATATCGCAAATGTTGGGTGATCGTGGTCGTAAAGTTATAAAAGATCATCTTGGCCCATATCTCCTGTTGCAAAAACTCTATTTTTTTTGAATGAAATTCCAGAAGATTGGCAGAATACTTGATCAAACGAAAAGATGTTTCTATTTTCCAGCGTATACAATAAAGTTTTTTTAGTGTTTCTGGTGGAAATTTATTTGCTGGCAGATTCGTGATCAGACATTCTTTCTGTCCATTCGGAAGTACGATCATCACAAAACGCAATGTCATTTTTACATAAGGGTGTTCTTTGTTTATAAAATAGGGTGAATTTCTTGTAGCGACCCTTTTATAAAGCTCTGGATTAGCTTTTGTCCTTTTGTTTTGTGTTTTCGTATAAATATAGGTAACTGTTTTATCAAAAGTACCATCTCTTGGAAATGGATATCCTTTGATCATACTGCCCTGTCCAAAATCTTCTCTTGCACGGATCAGGAAATAGTTTCCATCATGTTGGATCTGTGCCATCAGCAGATAACTTTCATAGCCACGGTCTGCGATAAACAGAGCTTTCTGCGGAAAATTTTTACGTTCCAACATCACAGAAAATACGAGAGTTTCACTATGTGTTCGAAAAGGTTCGATATAAGCATCACAGTATCTTTCATTGATAAGATCATAGATACAGGAAACATGAAACTGATAAGCAGGTCTGGTACAGTCTTTATTGGTACGTACGCGTGCGTATTCTTTATTTTCATTTATTCTGTCCATAGGGACCGTGACACCAGTACCATCAACAGATAAAATATGAAGATTATACAAAGTTTTATCTGGAAACGGGTCATTAAATCTGTAAAAAAGAGTTTGAAATGCAGACAATTTTAATTTTTTTTGCTGTTGAAGAAATGCAGAAGTAGTTGGAGTTTTTTCAACTTTTGGAATGTAGCGTTTTATGCAACGGCCAATGCTGCCAGCATCATAAGTAACAATCGTATTAATGGTATCTTGAAAGGATAGTTTTCTTTTTCTTGTAAAATCTTTTTCTGGATTTTTAACATACGAATCTCGATTTTTAGCCATATCATTTAATATAGTTAAATAACGTTTTTTTACTTTCTGTGCATACTTCATAATCATTCACCTCCTACCTAATACATCACTCTTTATCCTGAGTTTGTCAATATATAAAAACAGAGATAAAAGATAAATTTAAAACTTATCTTTTATCTCTGTTTTTCTTAACTTAATGACATTGCGATCCAGCTGCGATTCTATCAAAACTCCTATGGAATTCGATCGTTGCTCACATGCTATCTTTCATTTTTTCTCTAAATACCTGAAGACTTTCAATCATAAAAATAAGAAAATTCAGGCTGATGGATGTATGTTAAACATTATTGTTTTTCAATTTTTGTAGTGGTAGACAGATGTTTATTATAAATGCTAATATAGTAAAATATTCACCCCCCACCAATAACTTCAGTTCATCAAACTACCCTACAAATCGGTGCTTGTAGATTTTAGCTAAACTTCTGTTAACGAATACAAAAATTATCAATCAATACCATACACACTGTATAGTGATTTGAATTACGTAAATTATTTGAATATTATAAAATGTTATATGTCGGCGACCGTAGGAACACGCCTGCACTTAGCGAGTGGATGATCGTAAGATCATTCAGGAGCTTAGTACAGCTGCGTAGTGAGTCGAGCGAGAGCGCGTCGCAGACATATAACCATTTTTATAATATTCCACCAATAATTTCCGTCATCAAACTACAAGTTACTCCCCAAAACTAATTCCAATAGTCTTAGCATCTTTGATCATCTGGCATTCTGGATCTACATACTTTAATTTTCCAGCAACTTCTGATAATGGAACTTTCTGAGTATCTCCATCAACGATACCAACCATATAGCCATACTCTTTATTAAGAATCAATTCAGCGGCATATGCTCCAACTCTTGTAGCAAGTACACGGTCGTAAGCACAAGGAGCGCCACCACGCTGTGTATGACCAGGAACGGTAACTCTGATTTCACGATTTGTTTTTTCTTCTAATGCAGCTGCAATCTCATAAGCAACGGAAGGATATCTTCTTTCTGCAAGTTTTGCTTTATACTGTTTCTTCTTTAACTTCGCATCTTCTTTTGAAATTGCACCTTCAGCAACTGCGATAATTGAGAATTTCTTTCCAGCTGCAAAGCGGTTTTCTACAACTTCGGCTACTTTATCAATATCATAAGGAATTTCAGGCAGCAGGATTACGTCAGCTCCACCAGCAATTCCTGATTGCAGGGTAACATGTCCGACTTTATGCCCCATAACCTCGATGATAAATACACGGCTGTGAGAAGAAGCTGTTGTATGGATTCGGTCGATCGTATCAGTTGCAATATCAACAGCACTCTGGAATCCGAATGTCATTTCAGTTCCCCAAAGATCATTGTCAATTGTCTTTGGAAGTGTTACAACATTTAAACCTTCTTCACGAAGCATATTTGCAGTTTTGTGAGTTCCGTTACCGCCAAGAACTACAAGACAGTCTAATTTATATTTGCGGTAATTACTTTTCATTGCCTCGACTTTATCAAGACCGTTTTCATCAGGGATGCGCATCTTTTTGAATGGCTGTCTGGAAGTTCCAAGAATTGTACCTCCACGGTTTAAAATTCCAGAAAAATCATCTGGTGTCATACGGTCAGCAATATCGTAGATCAGACCTTTATATCCATCGCGGAAACCATAGATCTCCAGATCATTTCTCTTTACACTTAAACCTTTTATTACACCACGCATGGCAGCATTCAATGCCTGACAGTCGCCGCCACTGGTTAAAATTCCAATTCTTAACATGAATTTATCTCCCTTCTGGTTTTATATTTGTATTTAAACCATCTAACATTAGTTAACTACTATTTTAACATATAATTATATACAAAAATTATAAAATTTAGTAAATAAAACGTTAAGAAAGCGTAAAATCTGATAAAAAGATAAGATCATGATCTTTGTTTTCGTACAATCAAAATATCCGATAAAACAGATTAAGAAAATATAAAAATGTGCATTGAAAATAAATAAAAAACCAGATAATATAAATATAGAAAGTCACATATGAAATGTGGCGTATTCACGACGGAGGAAGCCAGATGAAAAGTGATCGTTTTTTAATAAAAGCAGCAGAACTTTATTACCGTGATGGATTATCGCAACAAGAGATTGCGAAAAAATTACATACATCAAGAACCAGTATTTCCAGAGCATTGATCCAGGCGAGAAATGAAGGGTATGTTCAGATCAGGATTCAATATCCTGAACAAAGTGATCTTGCATTGGAACGGAAATTAGAAGAAAAATATGGATTGACAGAAGCATTGATCGCTGTTCCGGCATATGAACAGTCATCGGATCAAGAAGTAGCGTTTCAAGCGGTAGACTATATTCTAAGAGTTTTGAAAAAAAACATGGTATTTGGAATGACATGGGGAAGAGCCATGCATGAATTTGTGGAGCAGTTGGCGAAAGATGAACGTCTTAGATCTCTTTCATTTCAGAATGTAAAAGTTGTTCCATTTCTTGGAACACCGGGAGCGATACAGTCAGATTCATGGAATACAACAACATATTCCAATACACTTGCAACGAAAGTCGGAAATTTATTACACTGTGCAAGTTATAACTTGTCTGCACCAATGTATGTGGAAGGTACAAAAGAAAAAGAGTTGATCGAAAGTATTGATGAAATCGCTAAAGTTCTTCATATGGCAGAAACAGCGGACATTGCATTGATCGGAATCGGATCGATGCAGGACGATTCTTCGATTATCAAGGCAGAAATACGGACAAAGGAAGAATACAAGGAACTAGTGAGAAAAGGTGCTGTTGGAGAAATCGTTGGAAGGATTTATGACAAGAATGGCCAGACGGTTGATGAGGATCTGAAAAGAAAAATGGTTGGAATTTCATTGGATAAGATCGCAAAGATACCAGTCAGAGTCGGAATGTCTTATGGAAAAGATAAGATCGAAGCAATCAAAGGTGCGATCGCAGGTGGATTAGTGAATGTGTTGGTAACAGATGTGCCGACGGCAGAGTTATTATTAAAATAATATAGAGATAAGAATATGAAGCTGATATGCAAATAAAAGTAAGCATATCAGCTTCTTTTTTATTGTAAAAATCTTGTAAATCAGACTTTTTGTGTGATGGAAAATAAAAAATTGTATTGACAAATAAAAACGTTGAATCTATAATAAAAAAATATCAAATGACAATGTACATGGCCATATGACCACATGACGCAAACAGAAAGGAAAAGGGATAAGCTATGAAGACAAGAGCAGTCAGACTTTATGGGGAATCAGATTTAAGATTAGAAGAATTTGATATGGGAGAACTGAAAGACGATGAGATCTTAATGGAACTGATCACTGACAGTGTCTGCATGTCTACTTACAAAGAATCTATTCAGGGAGCAAAACATCAGAGAGTCAACGATGATATCAGCGAACATCCGATCATCGTAGGACATGAATTTGCAGGAATCATTCGTGAAGTTGGGGCGAAGTGGAAAGATAAATATCAAGTTGGAACAAAATATACCATGCAGCCAGCGATCAATATCAAAGGTTCTATGGCAGCCATCGGATATTCTTATGAATACTGCGGAGGAGCAGCAACCTTTATCAAAGTTCCGCCAATTGTAATGGAAAAAGACTGCTTATTACCTTTTGATGAAAACAGTGCATTTTTTGAGGCATCACTGGCGGAGCTATGAGCTGTATCATTGGGGCATTCCATTCTATGTACCACAGTGAACGTGGTGTTTATGAACATAAGATGGGAATTGTAGAAGGTGGAAAGAGTGCACTTCTTGCAAGCTGCGGTCCAATGGGATTAGGAGCGATCAGTTATATGTTAAATTGTGATCGTAAACCTTCTTTACTGGTGATCACAGACATTGATGAAGTAAGATTAAAAAGAGCTAGTGAATTATTTACAGAAGAATATGCCAAAGAACGAGGTGTTGAAATCCATTTTGTCAATACTGCGAAAGTCGATGACCCAGTGAAGACATTAAGAGATTTAACTGGTGGAACAGGATTTGATGATGTATCTGTATATGCACCAGTCAGACCAGTGATCGAGATGGCAGATGAGATTTTAGGATTTGACGGATGCTTAAACTTCTTCGCAGGACCAGTGGATCCAAAATTATCTGCGATGTTTAATTTCTTTGACGTACATTATAAGATGCACCATCTGGTAGGATCAAGCGGTGGGAATACCGATGATATGAAAGAATGTTTAAAACTTGCAGGAGAAGGAAGATTAGATCCAGCTGTTATGATCACGCATATCGGGGGAATTGATGCACAGATCAATACGATATTGAATCTTCCAAAGATTCCAGGAGGAAAGAAACTGATGTATCTTGGAAAGAATCTTGAACTAACAGCAATTGAAGATTTTGAAGAAAAAGGAAAAACAGATGCTAGATTTAAAGAATTAGCTAAGATTACAAAAGAACATAATGGATTATGGTCCAAAGAAGCAGAAGATTATCTGTTAGCTAATTTTTAAAAATGATACAAGTGAAACTTATAAAGTAAAATTTTAGAATGAATTTTCGGGAGGATGAAACAGATGTTAGTAAACAGTAAAAAGATGTTAGAAGAAGCCAAAATAGGACATTACGCAGTCCCAGCAGCCAACATTGTAAACCTTGAGAATATCAAAGGAGTGATCGAGGCGGCAGAAGAAACAAAACACCCATTGATGGTGTGTCTGGCGGAGGTACATACACCGACATTAGGTATTGAAGAAGCAGCAGCGATCGTAAAATATTACGCAGAAAAAAGTAACCAAGATATCGCGCTTCATTATGATCATGGATTTACGATCGAGTTGGTTAAGAAAGCTATTGATGTCGGATTTACCTCTGTTATGATTGATGGATCAAGCCTTCCATTTGAAGAAAATGTGGCAAAGACAAAAGAAATCGTAGCATATGCACATGAAAGAAATGTTACGGTAGAAGCTGAAATCGGACACGTAGGAGAAGGAGACAGCTATCATGTTGAAGGAAATACAATGTTAACAACACCAGAAGAAGCAAAGAAATTTGTAGAACAGACAGGAGTTGATTCCCTTGCAGTATCTATTGGAACAGCTCATGGAGAATACAAAGGAATTCCACATCTGAATTTTGAAAGATTACAAGAAATTGCAACCGAGGTTTCTATTCCACTAGTACTTCATGGAGGATCTGGTTCTGGAGATGAAAATTTATCCAAAGCAGTAGAACTTGGAATTGCGAAAGTAAATATCTGTACAGACTTATTAAATGCAGCAAGAGATAATACAAAAGATGGATATGCCGAAAGAAGTTACTATGATAGTGTAACACTTGCAAAAGATGGATTTAAAGATTGCCTGAAACATTATTACGAAGTATTCCATACAAAATAAACAAAAAGAAATGCGAAAACATACAATTCAATATTGACGAACCGCCAATTCAAGTGTTAAGATAACTTAGTATGATAAAAGCGAAGAAGGAGACAGTACTTCTATCATGAACGCATGAGCGAGTCCGGGGCGGTGGAAGCCGGGTGTTAGTAAGATAAGAAGGAAGATCACTCCCAAGCTGCAGGCTGAAGATAGTAAGCTGTGCCGGTATCCTCCGTTAACGGGATAACATATGATAGTATGTGAAATAGGTGGTTTAGAAGCAACGGTGTTGTCCTATTTTTAGGACGGCACCTTTTTTATTTCCTATTTCATTAGATTTTCTAAGAAGTAAAAGGAGAGATGAAGATGTACAAGAAAGTATCATCTGACATGAACTTTGTTGATCGCGAGAAAGAGACCGTAAAGTTCTGGAAAGAAAACGAAATTTTTGAAAAGAGTATCGAAGAAAGAAAAGACGATCCGACATATACATTCTATGACGGACCACCAACAGCTAATGGTAAACCACATATCGGACACGTTTTAACTCGTGTTATCAAAGATATGATTCCTCGTTACCAGACAATGAAAGGTCATAAGATCATTCGTAAAGCTGGATGGGATACACACGGACTTCCAGTCGAACTTGAAGTTGAAAAGATGTTAGGTCTTGATGGAAAAGAACAGATCGAAGAATACGGTATGGAACCATTCATCAAGAAATGTAAAGAAAGCGTTTGGAAATACAAAGGTATGTGGGAAGACTTCTCAGATACAGTAGGTTTCTGGGCTGATATGGAGAACCCATACATCACATACGATAATAACTTTATCGAATCTGTATGGTGGGCATTAAAACAGATCTGGGATAAAGGATTACTTTACAAAGGATTTAAGATCGTACCTTACTGCCCACGTTGCGGAACACCATTATCCGCACAGGAAGTGGCACAGGGATACAAAGATGTCAAAGAACGTTCAGCGATCGTTCGCTTTAAATTAGTAGATGAAGATGCATATTTCCTTGCATGGACAACAACACCATGGACACTTCCATCTAATATCGGTCTTTGCGTAAACCCAGAAGAAACATACGCAAAAGTAAAAGCCGCAGATGGATATGTATACTATATGGCAGAAGCACTGCTTGATACAGTTCTTGGAAGATTAGCAGACGAAGAAGCAGGAACACCTGCATATGAAGTCTTAGAAACATACAAAGGAAAAGACTTAGAATACAAAGAATACGAACCATTATATGACTGTGCAGCAAAAGTTGCAGAGAAACAGCACAAGAAAGCATTCTATGTAACATGTGATGGATATGTAACATTAACAGATGGTACAGGTATCGTTCATATCGCACCAGCATTTGGTGAAGACGATGCGAAAGTCGGACGCAAATATGAGATGCCTTTTGTACAGTTAGTAGACGAACGCGGTAATATGTCAGAAGAAACACCATTTGCCGGATTATTCGTTAAGAAAGCAGATCCAGAAGTATTAAAAGACTTAGATGCTCGTGGATTATTATACGATGCACCTAAATTCGAGCATAGCTATCCACATTGCTGGCGTTGTGATACACCACTGATCTACTATGCAAGAGAATCTTGGTTCATCAAGATGACAGACGTAAAAGATCAGCTGATCGCAAATAACAATACAGTTAACTGGGTACCAAAGAGCATCGGTAAAGGACGTTTTGGAGACTGGTTAGAGAACGTACAGGATTGGGGAATCTCAAGAAACCGTTATTGGGGAACTCCATTAAATATCTGGGAATGTGAATGTGGACATCAGCATTCAATCGGTCTATCGAAGAATTAAAGAGTATGTCTGATAACTGTCCAGACGATATTGAACTTCACCGTCCATATATCGACCAGGTAACAATTAAGTGTCCACATTGTGGAAAACCAATGCATCGTGTAGAAGAAGTAATCGACTGCTGGTTCGATTCAGGATCTATGCCTTTCGCACAGTGGCATTACCCATTTGAGAATAAAGAAATCTTCGAAGATAACTTCCCAGCAAACTTTATCTCAGAAGCTGTAGACCAGACTCGTGGATGGTTCTACTCCTTAATGGCAATTTCAACTTTATTATTTAATAAAGCACCATATAAAAACGTTGTTGTATTAGGACACGTTCAGGATGAAAACGGACAGAAGATGAGTAAGTCCAAAGGAAATGCAGTTGATCCATTCGATGCATTAGAAGAGCATGGAGCAGATGCGATCCGTTGGTATTTCTATACAAATAGTGCTCCATGGCTGCCAAACCGTTTCCATGCAAAAGCCGTTACAGAAGGACAGCGTAAATTCATGGGAACATTATGGAATACTTATGCATTCTACACATTATACGCTGAGATCGACCAGTTTGATCCAACAAAACATGCGTTAGAATATGACAAGTTATCTGTAATGGATAAATGGCTGTTATCTAAGATGAACACAATGGTCAAATCTGTGGATGATAACTTAGGAAACTACAGAATCCCAGAAGCTGCAAGAGCATTACAGGAATTTGTAGATGATATGAGTAACTGGTATGTAAGACGTTGCCGTGACCGTTTCTGGGCAAAAGGAATGGAACAGGATAAGGTAAATGCATATATGACTTTATACACAGCATTAGTTACTGTATGTAAAGCAGCAGCCCCAATGATCCCATTCATGACAGAAGAGATTTACCAGAACATCGTAAGAAGTGTTGATGCATCTGCAAAAGAAAGTATCCACTTATGTGATTTCCCTGTATACAATGCAGAACAGGTAGATGAGAAATTAGAAGCAGATATGGATCTCGTCTTAAAGATCGTCGTATTAGGACGTGCATGCCGTAATGGAGCAGCGATCAAGAACCGTCAGCCAATCGGACAGATGTATGTAAAAGCAGAAGCATCTCTGCCAGATTATGACGAAGCGATCATCTTAGACGAGTTAAATGTGAAGAATATCACATTTACAGATGACGTATCAAACTTCACAACATACAACTTCAAACCACAGTTAAAGACTGTAGGACCAAAATACGGCAAATTAGTTGGAGGAATCAGAAACTACTTAGCAGCAGTTGATGGAAATGAAGCGAAAGCTCAGTTAGACTCTAAGGGAGTATTAACATTTGAAGTTGATGGAACACCAGTAGAATTAGCAGAAGAAGATCTGTTGATCGAAATGGTAAAACAGGAAGGATTCGTAACAGAAGCAGACAACGGAGTGACAGTTGTACTTGATACAAACTTATCCGAAGAACTGTTAGAAGAAGGATTCGTCCGTGAAGTAGTCAGCAAGATCCAGTCTATGAGAAAAGAAGCAGGATTCGAAGTAACAGATCATATCACATTCTCTTACAAAGGATCAGACAAAGCCGCAGACATCATCGGAAGAAACGAAGCAGCGATTGCTGGAGATGTTTTAGCAGATGAAGTGAAAGCCGGAGAAGTTGCCGGATATGAAAAAGAATGGAACATCAATGGTGAGAAAGTTACTTTAGGTGTTGAAAAAAGATAATTTCATATAATGATGAGAGTGTCAATAAGTATAAATTGCTTATTTGTGCAAGCACAAACGCAATTTATACTTTTGACACTTACATCATATAACGAAGAAAATATAAAAAAGATCAGCTGTAGAAAGTTTTACAGCTGATTTTTTTGCTATTATTTATGAAATTTTCTTTGAAAGTGAAATCACATTAAGACCATGTTCTTCCAGAAAGATATTAATATCAATGAGATTCCATTTTTCATTATTGATATGCATCATGATCGCTGCATCTCTTGGAACTTTTGCATAAAGTTCACCGAGTTGTGCGATTCGCAGAGCATGTTGCGTGGTTTTTAGATCCATATGAGCCCCAAGACACAAAGCCAGCAGATAATCTCTGGAAGGATGAGGTTTCGTTCCATTTAAGATTTCATGGGCATAGCTTTGTGATATCCCACTGTTTTTGATGATCTGCGAAATTTTCAGGTCATGCTTTGCAATATAAACAGAGAAAAAATCCTGCAGGCTTGGTAACTGCTGAAGATTCTTAAGATAATTCGAAAAATTCTCCAAAGAAGTAGATTTTAATTGTTGATCTAAATGATCAGTTAATTGATCCTGCATATGTAAATATCCTTTCTCTCTTTGTGCTTATAATAAACGATCATTGCCCCTTCTTTAAGGAAACTGCTGCAAATACCGCACAGATCAGACACCAGGCAGCCCATACATTTAAATCTGCATAACTTCCTGCCATAGTAAATCCGCAAAGTGCACCAAGTGCAAATAAAACAATTAGTGCGATATTACCGCCCTTTGAACCATTTCTTGTAGCAATAGAAACAATTCCACCAGCCAATAAAATGATCGCAACGATCAATCCGGCAGAACCGCCACTTTCCCCATTTTCTGCTAAAGAATTTGAAATTCCAGCAGCACAAGACTGAAACATAACAAAAGCAAAAAGTACAATTGAGATGATTCCAGAAACTAATTTCCAAGTTTTCATATTTAATTCCTCCCTTCTATATGAACAATAATAAGAGTAGCAAATATTCATATAGAAATGTTTCGCTGACAGCGTAAATTTTTACTGCCAGCGATAAAGAACCTACCATATGATTTCTTCGACTAACAGCATAAAGATCATAAGAATGACCAAAATCCCCAAAGAAATCAGACACTGTAGGACAATTCGAAGTACAAAAGGGAGAGAATGACCCAGAAAAGATTTGGTTCGGATATTTTTGTAGTTAAAATTATAAAAAATAAGGCTGAGCAGCATCAGAAATACAAAAAAACGTTCATGCCATAGTTGTAGCCCAGTTAGAGGAAGTCCGGTTTTTGCATTTGTGAAATCTGAAGTCATACTACAGTAAAGAAAAGAGAGATACCCGAAGAATGCTAAGATCATTTTCCACAGCTTTCCAGTACGAAATCCTGGAATATCAGAATGTATCGAAGAAAGCGTAAATCCAGGTTTTCCAATATCAGAGGAAATATTATCGTGTAAAGCTGTCTTAAGTTCCTCAACCGTCTGGAAACGTTCTTCAGGATTCCAGCGGATACATTTTGAAATGATGGAACGGTATCGGTCATCAGCCAATTGATGTTTCGGATATTCCCCTGTCAATAAGCGATTAAAAATAATTCCCAACGCATAAATATCAGATCGGGCATCAGATTACCCAAATCCATACTGTTCTGGAGGGGCATATTCTTTCGTTCCAAGTAATTCCGTGTCCTGCTCTTGCCCAGATTCATAATATCTGGCAGTATCGAAATCCACGATATAGACAAGATTTTCACTGGTCAAAATGATATTCGATAATTTCAGATCACGATGAATGATTGGTGGAGTCAGAGCATGAAGTGATTTTAAAATATCACAAAGCCTACGCATGATCGCAAGAGCATCCGAATAGACCAGTGTTGTCTGTTCCTCAAGCAACTGTTCCAAAGTTTGTCCATGAATATAATCTTCAATCAGGATTAAAGAATCATTTTCAAGGATCAGGTCATGAATTTTTGGAATTCCGGAGATTTGTAAGTCCCTCAACTGTTTATAAACATTCAAAGAAAATCTGGATAAAACTTTCTTAACGAAAATTTCACCAGACAACTTGTGTTTGATTAAATATATATGATTGTGATTTCCAAGAGTCGTCAGTTCCTCATAGCAGGATAGACGATATTCTTCTTCTAAAGTCATGTGTTAGGATTCCTTTTGGTTTATGTAATATGTCGTTGAATAATTGTTATATAATTAGTTTAACATAGGTTGATTGTGGAGGAAAGGTGTAGAGAAGATGGATTGAAAACAT
>ENA-OQBT01001036-OQBT01001036.1-human-gut-metagenome-genome-assembly--contig:-NODE-1036-length-12957-cov-1.737178_pt1 | contig 12957 bp, 20 predicted proteins | sample MGYA00242749_ERZ504557 | MGnify/ENA primary metagenome ERZ504557 (study PRJEB26092, sample SAMD00036243) | human gut metagenome | host: Homo sapiens | study: EMG produced TPA metagenomics assembly of... | reverse complement strand
CTGCTATGCTTGCTATGCGTGCAGATGATGATTTCCCCTGTTGGAAGCCTGATTGGAAATAGCAATAAAAAAGCACGTAAGATGCTTATGGTCGAAGAGGAAGAACGTTTCCAGAAATATGCGGACTATATTGCAGGAGAAAAAGCGCATATTCATGCTATCGGAAAAAAACAAAAGGAAATCATAAACCAGGAGAATCCTTCGCCGGAAATATGCGAAACAATTCTGAATAAGATGTCGACTTCTTTATGGGAGAGAACAGCGACAGACTCTGATTTTCTGCAGGTCAGAATGGGGGCCGGGTATGCCCCTCTTTGTGTAGATGTAAAGCCGCCTACAGATGTCAACGATTTCCATATGGAAAGGGATGAACTGGAGGAGCTGACAGACCGTATTATACAGGAGACTCATTTGGTAGATGATGTCCCTGCCAGACTGGATCTTTTAAAGTATAGTTCTGTTGGTGTGATCGGAAACAGGGGCAAGGTGACAGACTTATTAAAGAATATACTGGTTTTCGCTTTCTACATTGCATTTTTTCAGAGATGTTCGTATTGTAGGCGTTTTTGATCCGGAAGAAGAGGAAGAATGGAAATCTTTGCGCTGGCTTCCTCATATCTGGGACGATGAATTGCAGACCAGATATTTGAATTTTGATCCGCTTACAGAAGAATCTCTTGCAAGTCTTTCGCTGAATAGTGAAAAAGGATATGTAGATTCTTATGCTAAATTCCGTGAGAAAGTAAACAGTATCATTGCGGAACGAAGGATCCGGATTTTCAGGCGAAGTGGAAAAATGGGACGAGTCCGATTCCGCATTATATTTTTCTTTTCGCTTCCAGAAAAAAAACGGAGTGCTTTTTATCAATGCTTTCCGAAAATGATCCTGCTATGGGAATATCAACAATCTTTTTATATGATGAACAGTATTATCTGCCGAATTTCTGCCAGTATATTGTAAATGTGGATGATCCGTATGATGACAGAACGGCCACCGCTTTTTATAAATACAGAGCAGATGAGAAAATGTGGTTTACCATGGATCAGCCGATTCCACAGAGAAAGTTTGATGCGTTTTGCAGACAGATGTCGGCTATCGAGGTTGAAGATGCTGTCAAGGGACAGATCCCGGTTTCGCTTACCTTCCTGCAATGTATGGATACAAACAAGGTACGCGACCTGAACGTGCTGGAAAGATGGAAAAAGAATGATAGCGCTGTGAATATCACTGCGCCGTTAGGGGAAGGTGAAGGCGGCAAGCTGTTTTCATTATCTCTTCACAGACACTGTTCTCATGGCCTTGTCGCAGGTATGACAGGATCGGGAAAGAGTGAACTGCTTATTTCATGGCTTTTATCTATTGCATGTAATTATCATCCGGAGGATGTTTCATTTGTAGTGATTGATTATAAAGGCGGAAGTACGGCAACATCGCTTGAAAAGCTTCCACATGTCTGTGGAATTATTACGGATGTTGGCAGTGGGATTGACAGATGTTTTCAATCGCTGGAGCATGAGCTGAGGCGAAGAGAAGCCATTTTGCTTCGGTAGGTGCAAAGGATATCAAGGAGTACATAAAAGGATATCACAAGGGTGAGTTTAAAGAAGCGGTGCCAAGACTTCTGATCGTATTTGATGAATTTAAAGAGCTGATCAAGGAAAGACCGGTTGTCAAAAAATGGTTGACTCCATAGCTGCAAAAGGAAGTTCTCTGGGCGTACATCTGATTCTGGTTACCCAAAGTCCGGCAGATGCAGTAGATGAGGGAACCTGGAATAATACCCAATATCAGATTTGTATGAAGGTGCAAAATGCTGCCGCCAGCAAGGTGATGATTCATGAACCGGATGCGGCGATGATTACACAGGCAGGAAGAGCTTATGTAAGAGTCGGAACCTCCGAAAAGGCAGAAATTTTCGCGTTGATCCAATCCGCCTGGTCCGGAGCTCCTTATCAGGAAAATAAAGAGCAGGGTGCTTTGGAAGTGCGCTATGTAGAAGTAGATGGATCGCGTATCAAAACAGTAGAAGAAAACCACACCCGATTTGTTTCGGATAAGAAAGAAATTGAGGCAGTGATAGCTTATATAGCAAGAACAGCAGAAGCGGCAGGTATAGAGAAGCAGCCATCGCCGTGGAAAACAGAACTTCCAGATCTCTTTAGCTGGAAGAAACTGCCGGTTGAGGGTGGCTTTGACGGAGAAAAATGGGAGATGACAGATGCTCCTTGGTTATCAGTGCCGATAGGTATTTTTGACAGACCGGAGCTTCAGGTGCAGGGAATACAGTATATGGATTTCCTGAAGGAAGGCAATTTCGGTGTCTTTGGAAGCTCGCAGACAGGAAAGACATCATTGCTCCGGACGATTTGCAACATCTTATGCGTATGTATTCTCCGCGGGATATGCATCTTTATATCATTGCGGATATGGCAGGTATGGAGGCCTTCCCGCAGGTGGGAGGCGTTGTGGGATCCGGACAGGAAGAGAAGCTGGGTAAGCTTATAAATATGCTGATCAGTTTCCTGAATGAGAGAAGAAAAATCTTCAATCAGGAGAGAGTGGATTCTCTGAAAGCTTACCGGGAACTGGTTAGTGAAGAGATGCCGGCTGTTTTTGTTTTGATTGATCGCTTCAGTGGTATTCTGGAATCGAACCAGGATTATAAAGACATATTTGTCCGTCTTTTTAGCGAGGGTCCATCAAAAGGAATCTATTTTGTTTATACAGGTGTGAACAATACAGGCGTGCCTTATAAGCTGACGGCAAATGTTTCCGGGGCTATTTCTTTCATGCAGTCTGACCGAAGTGAATACAGCACTTTAATAGGACAGGTGAGAGAAGCAAGATTGCCGGACAGAGTAGGTAATGCTCTGATTAAAGTAAATCAGGAACTGATCAATTTCCAGAAGGCAATGTATGAACCTGGAGAAAATGATAAAGAGCGTGAAATGGCTTTGAAAGCAGAAGCAGAGGGCATGACAAGAGCTTGGAAAGGAAAACCTGCTTTGAGAATACCGGTTCTTCCGGAAAGCATTTCTGTGAAAAGTATGGCAGATCTCAGCAACAACGAGCAGGGAATTGCCGTTGGACTGGATGCAGAAAGCATAGAAGCGGTTCATGTAATGCCCGGAGAAACGACGGCAATGGCAGTTACCGGAAGAGTTGGATGTGGAAAGAGCGCAATGCTTCGCAGAATAGGAAAGATGGTACTGGAAGTGAATGGAAATACACTTTTATATTGCCTGGACTCAGAAAGAAAATCTCTGGCGGACTTGCAGGAGAAGGGAACTGCTTATGCGCAGCTTTCAGAAACTGAGAAAGTACAGGATTTATTTTCCCAGATCTTCAAAGAACTGACAGATGCATGCGAAAAAGAAAAGAAGCTGCGGTCGAAATCACGGAAGAACCTTGGATGATCCTGCTTATCGATGACATAAAAGAATGCAGCAAGTTACCGGATGATATACAGCTGCAGTTACACAGGATTATGACAAAGACAAAAGGTTATGGCGTGCTGGTCCTCTGTGGAATCCGTCAGGGTGATCTTTTCAATTTTTATACGCAGGATCAGCTTGGTGTGGACCTCAAATCTTCCGGTGTTGCTCTTGCTTTGTCAGATACGGCAGTGCATTATGAAGGCTTTTATAAGAATAATTTTACGCAAAGCCAAAGAAATGCAGAGCTGGAAAAAGGCTTTGGAATCTTTTTTGCAGGCAATGGCAGCAAGAAGATCAAGTGCATAGATAGTTAGGAGGATGGGAAGATGAATCGAATCATAGTCACAATAAGAATAAAGCAAAAAAAAGAATATGATTTGGAACTTCCTGTAAATCAGAAGATCAAAGACTTGATGCAGGATATTTCAGATTCTCTGGAAGGACTGGATCCTTTGGCATCGTTTGACCCGGAACAGGTCAGTCTTGTGGATCAGAGGAATGGAAGAAGATTAAACGCAGAGAATTCCTTGTCGGAAGAGTGTGTATGGAACGGAGATATCCTGGAAATACAGGGATATAGATAGAAGAATGTATCTAAAATAAAGAGATTACGAAATAAAACGATCTTAAAAACGATGTATGTTTTTAAAGATAAAAAAGTCAGAAATGATGTATTAAGGAAAGGTGGAAATCAAATGAAAATTATTGTAACTCCAGAGGAAATGAGAAGTAACGCAACAAATATCCGCACTGAAAAGGCTAATTTTGAACAGTGTATCAGCAGCATGCGCACAATTGTAAACAGCATGAGTGGCGTATTCGAAGGTGAGGCTGCAACAGCTTTTGTATCAAATTTCGAAAGCTACAATGCCCAGTTACATCTTTTGGAGAACTTCTGGAAAGCTTTGCACAGAAGCTGGATACAGCTGCCAATACTATGGAAGAAACTGACGGGGGACTTGCTGCATCTATGGGACAGTAAGAAAAGGCAATTTGTGCGGGGATACGTCCTCGCACAAAGATGTGCTGAGACAGAAATGAGTGATGAAAAGAATGAAAGAACTAATACTATCTCCGGAAGAAATCTATTATATCGGAAAAGTAAGTGGCGGAAAATATCTGGATTATGATTATATTGCCGCTATGCAGGATATTGGAAAGCGGGGGAAAATAAAAGCGCAGGAAATTCTGGATGGTCTTGAAAGGAAGGGATATGCCGAGGAGGATTTCTTAGGCAATCTGGAAGTAGAGCCGGCATGTACAGAAATGCTGCAACCGGTTTATCAGGGGATGTACGAATCTGAGCTGATTTTACGGGAAGAGTCAGGAGCATCTGTACATTATAAATTTCATCATATGGAGAATAGAATTACATCTGTAGAGTGCCATGCACAGGAGTACCGCGTCAGGGCGCAGGACAAAGAAGGAATAGAAAAGATGCTGTATTCTCTTTTGGAGGAAGATGTGCATACAGAGGAAAGAGAAGCATACATTGCGATTGACCAGGCAGAAAGGAGCATCATTCTGAAAGGTACTCATATCGGAAAGGATACCTGTCTCTATTTCTATGCAGAAAAAGGTGGTTCTTTCTATGAGATAGATCCGGAACAAAAAGAAGAAACGATACTTCGCCTGGTTGAAAAGAATGTCGTTTGTGAGCAGGCAAAAAAGATTCTGATAGGAGACTGAGAAAATGGCATACAAAGATGAAAATGGAAAAATAACAATTGATGATGTCGCAGCCGGAGAGGATATCAGGAAAATCGAGCGGGCACAGTCTATCCTGCAAAATGCATTGCAGAGTCTGAGAGCAGCTCAGACAGAAGGGGCAAATTCAAAAGGTGAGACAGCCAGGCTATTTATGATAAATCCCAGGAACTGATTAACCAGATTCAAAGGCTTGATAGTAATTTGGAGGAAACAACAAATTATATTCGCCATGTGCTTGCTGTTTATAAGGCGAAGGATGAAATGCTCAAGGAGATTATGGCAGCAGCGCAAAACATGAATTAAAGTGGAGGTATCCAACATGGCTAATATTAGAATTGACGCAGATGGATTGCAGAACAATATTTCATCTATGCGAGCTATATAAATGAACTGGATTCTTTGAATGCACGGACACAGACGCTTATGACACAGATTGCTTCTTCCTGGGAGGGAGAGGCAAGCACGGCTTATATTAATATTATGACAGAGAGAATTCAAAAAGCAGGCAGATGAAAGAGCTTTTACAGGAATTTATATCCTATATGGAATCTACCAGAACAAAATTTGTGTCAAGAGATCAGGAAAGTTCGTACTCTATCAGGGGATGCTAGGAGATGAGAAGATGATTATAGATGTGAATCCACAGACAATTACGGGAATCGCCCAGACGATTGCAAATGCTTATGGAGAAGTGGAAGAGGCAGCAAGAATTTTGACATCCATCACGGAACATAACAACTGGAATTGCAAAGAGAGGGATGCTATCAATGACTATACCCGTTCAAATGCCCAGGAGATTTTGAAATCAGTGAAAAATCCGGAAATTTTGCAAATGTCATGAAGGTGGTTGCAGAGAATTTTACGACAGATGAGAAAAATATATCAGAAATGTTTACCAGCGTAGAGAGCATCATTGCCTCCATGCTTACGATCCAGCCGATCGGAAGTGGGACTACGACAAGCAATATCCCGGAGTGTAATGCCAATTAATAAATCAATCGGAGCAGGAGATATCAATCTTTCTTCTGTGATCGATCTGGCAAGTATGAAATTGTAGGGACAGGAGGAGAAGAATGGCATCCAGAATTATATTAGATCCAGAAACCCTGTTGGCGCAGGCTGGTGAAATGCAGAGCCTGACAGCAGAATATGAATCCCTGTTTTCGAAGGTTACGGGTACTCTGAATGACACCAACAATAATTGGAGTGAACTGTTAGCACATAATTTTGCAGGGAAAATAAGCAGCGCCCAGCAAAGCTTTGCAAGTATTACAGAGCTTCTTGCCAGTGGGGCGGCAGCAGCGAAAAACAGTGCTACAACCATGCAGTCGGTAGACCAGTCTCTTTTTAAGGTGTTCGGAGGAGAAGCTGGTGAGGGGATTATTTCCGGACAGGTACAGGGGATGACTGATGTCATAGAGGATTACAGGAAATGGGAAAAGAAATACTAAAAAAGTAAAAGCAAAAAGTAAAAAGAAAAAAGACGGTTTTTTGGATTCTTTGAAAGCAGATATGGCAGGAGTGTCGAAAGCAATTGTAAAAAAAGGAAAGAAGACGTTTGCAAAAATAAAAAAATCCTATGATGAAAAAGGATTTGTTTATAAGGCACTTCAATATGGAAAATCTGCTGTAAAAGTTGGTGCAGGTGTTGTCAAAATTGCCGGTGCGGTAGCTCTGGTAGCAGGTCTCCGGTGGTGCAGCACTTCCTGTAGCTTGCTTGTATTACTTTAAGTGCCTGTCAATGATATTTATAATGGTATGAATGGATGCAACATACACCTATACCGGTGACTATAACAAGGTTGGTAATACAAAATGCATTAAAGGATTTTCTTGTAAAAAAAGGTGGAGAGACAGGAGAAATCCTCTTTGGAGATGAGAAGCTGGGAGAAAAAATGGGCAGTTGGCTTACACAGGATTGGACATTGTTTCTTTCTTAAATGGTGTAGATAAACTTGGAAAATCTTTTGGTAAGCTTCAAACTATAACAAGCGGCACCGCAGAAACGTCAAAGGTATGGGGAGAAATTCACATGGATGACGTTATCGACAATGATCTTAAATATCTCAGCAAAGATGGAATTATTAAGACTATACTTCATATAGACCCCAACTCTGTAGCTAATTTTGGATATGACGTCGTCACAGGTACGATTAAATCTATAAAGTCAGCAGGAAAACTTGGCAATACTATAGCAGATCTGGCCGTTGGTTAGGACGAGAAAGGAAAATAAAATGGCAAAGCAATTACTACCAAATGGAAGCGTTGTAACCTTAAAAGGTGCAACAAAGAAGTTAATGACAATTGGCATTGAGGTTGAAATGGAGGGAGATGAAAAAACCTACGATTATATCGCAATTCCCTATCCGGAGGGTTATATCGATTCGGAAACCATGTTTCTCTTTATGCAGGAGGATATCGAAAATGTATCTTTCGTAGGTTTTGTAGATGCAGAAATGCAGGTTTTTCGAACTGCATTAGAAGAAACAGATGAAAACGATGCTGAGAAAGAAAGTGATTCATAGTATGATCAGCGACATTTATTTGGCACGTAATCGGAGCATAATGAGAATCTCCGCTGCCTGTAGCTGTCATATAGGAAAGCGAAGAAAAAATAACGAGGACAATTTTTTCTTTGCGGGACGCTATATGGCAAGCTGTAACAATGGACTCGGAAGTATTTTAGAGAAAAATTTTCCGCTAAAAAGGACAGATTCTTTGCTGTTTTTGATGGCATGGGAGGCGGAGAATATGGCGAAGATTGCTTCCTATATGGGTGCAAAGGCAACAGAGGAATACTTGAATGCAGAAGAAGCAGATGATATTGCAGGTAAAAAAGGCTATCTGGAAAAAATGTGTACGCATGTAAATGACAGGATATTTAAGGAAACCCTTCGTTTGGATGCGGAGATGATGGGATCTACTTTGGCAGGACTTTATTTTACAGGAAACCAGGTTTGGACTGTAAATGTGGGGGATAGCAGATGTTTTCTCCTGCGAGATGGGAAGCTTCGGCAGATTTCCGAAGATCAGACAGACGAAGCCTATATGAAAGAAAACGGTATTCAGGGACGAAAGCCTTATTTGACCCAGTATATGGGAATGAATCCGGAGGAAGTGCGCGTACTTCCCTATATGGATTGCCTGCAGACGAAAAGGGGAGATCGTTTTCTTATCTGTAGCGATGGCGTGAGTGACATGGTGCCGGTAGATTTTCTGGAAACCATGATGCAGCAAACGCAAAGTACGGCGAAGTGTGTCGATGCAATTCTCACAGCAGCGTTAGATGCAGGCGGTAAGGACAATATTACAGCAATTGTTTTGGAAATAAACAGATAGAATTACAGGAGATGTAAATGGATGAGGAGAGATATCCAGCTCTGCCCTGGCAGGGATGGAAGATTGTAAAAAGGCTGGGACGAGGCGGTTATGGCAGTGTGTATCTGGCACAGCGGAATTCGGCGGGTGTCATGGAAGATGCTGCTGTAAAGGTGATTTCTTTCCCAAAAAATGAAGAAGACATTGAAGCTGATTTACAGATGGATATGATCTTGTCAGTGTAAGAAATAAGTATAAAAATATGCTTCACAGATACGTAGATGAGTATCAGATCATGCTGGCATTTAAAGGGCAGACCAATATTGTCAGCTGCGATGATTTTGAAGCAAAACCGCATAAAGACGGAATTGGATGGGATGTTTTTATCCGTATGGAACTGCTGACCCCATTGACTACATTGATCAAACAGTATGCAGGAATTATTCCTGAGGAAATGGTTATAAAAGTCGGAAAAGAATATCTGTTCGGCGCTGATGCTTTGTGATTCTAAAAATATCGTACATAGAGATATTAAGCCGGAAAATATTATGGTATCGGAATTTGGCGATTATAAATTAGGTGATTTCGGAATTGCCAGAACTATGGATCATACAACCCAGGCAACGACAGTAGGATCAGAGCGTTATATGGCGCCGGAAGTGATTAAAAGAGAAGAATACGGAAAAGAGGTAGATATTTACAGTCTTGGACTGGTGCTTTACTGGATGCTGAATAACCGTAAGCGTCCGTTTATCGATGCGGATCATTTACCAACTCATGATGAAATTGAACTGGCACAGGCAAGGAGAGAAAAAGGGGATCCTTTGCCACGACCTAAATATGGAAGCAGGGATTTACAGAATATCGTTTTGAAAGCTTGTGCATATGCACCAAAAGACAGATTCTCTTCTGCCAGAGAAATGTACCAGGCGTTGGAGGTATTACAATCAGGTGGAAGTATACCAGAACTGCCGAAGCCTGAACCACCCGGAAAACCGAAACTGCCGGATGATGAAGGCGGGCTGCTGGAGGATGGATTTCAGCAGAAGATGGTAAGGAGAATGGAAAGAATTTAGATGATGAGGATGAGTGGAGTTCTGTACATGTCACTGAAGAGAAAAGGAATATAGAAGAAGGACCTGCTGTTTTAGAAGGAGCTTATCCGGATGAGCAAGAACTTAAAACGATAAAGAAGGTTTTAAATATCTGCACAGTTATAATGGGAATCTGTACGTTTGGAATTGCTTTGTTATGGTGTATTCCTATCAGAAAGAAAATTCTAAACAGAATAGACAGACGAGAGCCAATCAGCGACGGATTAAAGATAGCGGCTACTATGATCGGACTTATACCGGGGCTGTTACTTCTTGTAAATGAAGATATTTAATTAAAGTGGCTGGAAAGTTGTCCAATCATAAGAGAAACAGGAAAAGAAAGGAAGAGAGAGTATGAGGAATCGAAAAGTTAAAATTTTTGCACTTGTTATGGCAGGTTGTCTGTGTTTATCTGGATTAACAGGATGCGGCGGTGGAATTAAGATGACAACTGACGATACATCGTCCAAATCAGATAGCGGATTGATGGGATCTGCAAAAAAGAAGCAGATAAAAGTGATGAATCAGAAGCAGATTCTGCCGATGAAAAGGATAAAATAAGTGATGATATGATTGGGCGCTATGTATCCCAGGGATATGAAAATCCTTCCTTTGGATTTGCAATTAATCTCCCGGATACTTATACATTGGAAAATAGAAACAATGTCGCACTAAACGATGAGGACATTGTAGAATCTTCTAATTCAGAAGGCACTTATGATTATTTAAAATCTTTAATTTCGTTGGGAAGTGCGGTAGTTTTTTCGGCAGAGGATGGGAATACATATATTGAATTGAACATTCAAAATGCAGCGGTTTTAGATAAAACAGCTAAATGGGATGAAGAAAAGAATATAGCGGAAAATTCAGTGATGACTGAGGAGGATGCTAAAAAATTGATGGGAGAAGATGCACAGGTTACTGAATTTCAAAATAATGTGGAAGAAATCACATTTTTGGGTGAGAAACATTATGCGGCACAATATACATTTAAGAACTATGATGTTTCGTATTATGGTGTGACTGTGTTTTTGGTGAATGAGCAGGATTCACAGTATATGTTAGCTGTCAATATAATTGGAGTAGATCTGAATGTAGTAGATCAGGCGGATCAGTTCTTTAGTGTATATACGGAGTAAGGTGAAGGGGAAAAAAGAAAGGTATGAAAAAGTTTTGTGTATTGTTTAGCCTTTTGATGTCCACAATGGTGTTTACAGCATGTGGAGCTGGCATTAAGTATAGTAGTGACAGTAATAGTAGTAATAGTAGTGGTAGTAAGCAAACTAAAAATGCAGAGCTGGTGGATTTAGGATCAGATCCCGCAGGCTTATATGCTTTACGGGACCTATCGGAATGAAGAAAATTATAAAGATGAAGATGGTCCTATGCGAATGAGCATGCGGATGATTATGACTATATGACTCTGCAGCTTGAGGATTCGGAAAAATATGAGGTGCAGATTCTTCCGATACAGATATATGCAGACACTGATTTCCTGATTTATGACCTGTCTGGAAAAACAGACAAAGAACTGAAAGAAGAGGAAGGTCTGACAGACCAGCAGATTGGCGCATTGCATGAATATTGGCAATATAATCACATTCGTGCCTCTTTTGTCGAAAGAAAAAAATATAGTGAGGATGGAGAATATTCTTATTCGGTAAATACTCTCTTCACATTTGCCTACGAAGTAGTAGGAGACAAACTCTATATGGGATTAGAAGCTTTGATTATGGATGATGAGGATGAAACTAATCTGGGATATCATGTACAAGATCGCAAGGATTGGGTTGAATATCTTATGGCTTCGACGGTTTGGATTTAATTTTGTCTAAGGACGGAAAAAGTACAAGACTTAGATCTGCGGATATACTTTATGCAGAAAAAAAGAATGAAGGACTTTATGAATGGGGATATGCCAAAAATTCTAGTTCCGGATATGATGGGATAGTTCATTTGTCTTTGAACACGGAAGACGGTGATGATTCTTATATTGAGTGGGCAGATGGAAGAACAGGTGAGAATGTAAAAACACAGATTGATGGCAATCAGTTTACTCTTACCTGGGACAGCACCTATCGTTACGATTATGATCTTGGAGAATCGGAGGAAGGAGAAGGTGGAAAAATCACAGGGATTTTCCTGATTACTAACCGACCAAATGGAGGAATGGATGGAGGCTTGTCCATCTGTGTTGATGGAAAATGGTATCCTTATGTTTATGATTCCACTGCATATTGGAATGGTGAATTAAGTGATAATTTAGAGACAGATGCTGATGTGAGCAGTATGAGTGAACAGGAGCTGGGAGAACTGAAAGAAAACCAGACAGCGGTCTCAAGCGGACTCATGGGAGCTTTCAAAGAGCAGGGTCTTGATTCTGCGAAGATCGATGAGTCAACGGGAACGGTACAGATGGATAATAATGTGCTTTTTGCATGGGATAAGGCAGATTTGTCAGAAGAGGGAAAAGCTTATCTGGATCAATTCCTTGCAGCCTATGTACCGGTAATATCCAGTGCGATAGAAGATGGAAAAGTATCGACAATCGTGGTGGAGGGGTATACCGATTCAGCAGGAGACGAGGCTTACAATTTAAAACTCTCTGAGGAAAGAGCAAAGACTGTTGCAGATTATATTAAAGCAGGTTATCCGGAACTTACGAATGCTATCGAGTTGTCGGTAATGGAGCAAATAATCTGATTCTGGATGGAGAAGGAAAAGAAGACGCTGCAGCATCAAGACGTGTAGAAGTCAGATATGTTCCTGAAGACAGAGTAGTGATAAAAATCAAACATAAAATAATATAATAGAAAATAAAAGCAGACACATAAGGAGAAGATAAGAATGGCGGAAAAAATTGATCTTAATACACTTCCGAAGGGACTTACAAAGGAAGAATTTACAGCTTTGCCTAATTTTAAAAAGATACGTTCTTTTTTTACCTGGTCTGGTGTGGTATCTATTGGATCAGGGATATTGATTTGTTCAGAGTATGGAAAGGTATGTCAAAGTGTACTTCGGGCTGGAGGAAGCCTTGAGGAGGTGAACCAGCTATGGGCAGTAAAGCTTAATATACTGTTTATGATTTTTGATATTGTTATGGGAATACTCCTGATAAAAAAGAAAACAACAAAAATGGCGTATATTCTTGCTATAACAGAATTGGTCTATATAGTTCTGGTACTTGTATTAGGCGGGACGATAGGTACTGGGGCTATAGCCTTTTTACTTGCTTTAGCCTGGTGCGATCCGGATTGATAAAAATGGAAACAGTATCAAGGAAATATCAGGTGGAAGCAATCAGTTAAACCATACAGGGAATAGTAACAGCCAGAACAACACAGAACAACACATATACAGAAATTCACACATCCGAAACTGCTAATAATGGAAG
>ENA-OQBT01001035-OQBT01001035.1-human-gut-metagenome-genome-assembly--contig:-NODE-1035-length-12960-cov-8.277254_pt1 | contig 12960 bp, 9 predicted proteins | sample MGYA00242749_ERZ504557 | MGnify/ENA primary metagenome ERZ504557 (study PRJEB26092, sample SAMD00036243) | human gut metagenome | host: Homo sapiens | study: EMG produced TPA metagenomics assembly of... | reverse complement strand
CCGAAGAAACTGTTACGGAAGTCTTGGTTGCCTCTGTACATAATTATTTGCGTCGGGAATCTTACAACTGGACTTGCTACTATAGGAACGTTGAAAAAAATATTGTAGAAAATGATACACTGACCGACCTGCCAGGAGACCTTATTTCCGAAGAAGCCTGCCCGGAACGCTGCTATTTAGAAGACGAAGTGCGGACGCAGCTTTACTGGGCCTTGGAACAGTTGCCGGAATTACAGCAAACATTCATCCGGTTGCACTTCATCCACGGCTATTCGTATAAGCAGATTGCTCAAAAATACGATTTCAGGAAAAGCACCGTCGGGGATTATGTCAAAAGGGGGTTGCTGAGGATGCGGATTTTGTTGAGCAAAGATAATTCAGCCAGTGGAGATGAGATTATAAAAACAAATTAATACATAAATATAACACTGATACATATCATAAAGACTGTTTACAATGACGATTGTTGTAAACAGTCTTTTTGTTGAATATATCTATAATTATGAAATTTAACAAAATTGCTTGAAGTAATATGATAGCAGTTTACAATTTTTTGAACAAATAAATATCGCGTAACCACACTTTGAAGTATAATAAATCTGATCAAAAACATCATTTCAAAGGAGTTACGCAATTAATTTATTATACCTCGAAAATTCGACTATTGGTAGTCTGTTTCGTTTCTTTTCTCCATATTTTCTATGGCGACACGGCCAACGCGATTCCTACGGACCTGGTTGGTCATCGCTCAGGTAGCCTTGCAGGCCTTCCAGTCCTTTCGTTTTCTTCATTGGAATTTCTTGTCCCAGATGACGCATCGCTGCTTAAATAGTTATTACCGGGTGCTTCAGAACAAAATGGTGACGAGACGTTCTCTCCGCCTGCAAACATCGGAATTGGCTTGCATCCTGATTCCGGCGGCCTTACAGAATGAACCGGTCTTTCTCAGTGTCGATGATACGACGATATCGAAATTCGGCAAGAAGTTCGATGCTGTTTCCCTGTTGCATGACCATGCCTGCCATACAGGCAATCCTTACGTAAATGGTCATTGCTTCGTCAGTTTGACACTGAGTGTCCCTGTCCTAAACCAGCGTAAAGGAAAAGCTACGCTTATCCGCTATCTGGCGGTTCCCGTATACCGGATGTGGACGAAAGAGCAGATCAAACTTGAATTAGCCGGTGACTCATCGAGGAGGTGATGCCCTTACTGAAAGGCCGGCAGGTACTACTGTTCTTTAACAGTTGGTATGCCAAAAGCACGCTAATAGAGCGGGTTTTGCAATATCCCTACCTGGCCTTCATCTGCAATGTCCGCAGTGATTCGGCAATGTATGAACTACCGCCATTGCCTAACGGCAAGCTGGGACGTCCGAAAAAATGAGGAAAGTGGATTCATATGAATGATTTTACGCTGTCCTGGAATATGGACGGTATGCAAGTGGGTCATCGGATTGTTTTGACCCGTATCTGTGGGAATCGCTGTATCCACGCTTATGTAAGCTGCACTGCGTCAGGATCCCGGTGGCTTTTCTTCAGTACCCTGGACCCCAGTGCCCTGCATATGAGCTGCGCCTGGCAGGATCGAAAGATCCTACGGGACGCACCGGCAGAAGGCATGGACTATTATCCTTTGAAGCTGTACAAGCTGCGTTTGGCCATCGAGACCAATTACTATGAACAGAAGACCTTCTGGTTGCTGAATGCTTAACGGATTCGCCACCAAAATGGTATTGAACATAGGGGGAACCTGGTAAACCTCGTTCACAGCAGCCTGAAAATGCTGCCGTATCTGGACAGCATTTTTCGAAGTACTAAAACGCCAGTCCACAAGAGTTACGAAGCCATATAAGCTGTCAAATACAGCGTGAAATATTTTTTGGCAGTTTGGTCTCTAAGGCCCAAACTGCCAAAAATCCAACGGACTTAGTTCAGGCCTTGTGTAAATTGGCTTCGTCAACTTCTGAGGCAGCGTAAAATTTGTAAAGTGCTGATCTAAAAGCTAAAGGTAATGACATTGTCATTATAGGAGAGGTGGCTCGCAGGGCGGAGAGGCTTTTCCGTTTTTTAGAGGACTTGTCGCACATAATCGTGCACAAGTCTTTTTTTGCCTATTTTCCTGGGAAATATTTCATCGGCTGCCTGTCGCCTGGCTGGTTTGCGTGCTCCACTCTTCTTGACGAGAGTGTCATTTGCTGGCGCATGAAATTCGCTGCGCTCGAACAAAGCAACGCGCCGGACGCAAATAGCACGCACGGCATCCGGCACGGTCCATAATGACCGCGCCGGACCGAGGACGTTCTCGCAATGTTACCAGTCAGGTGACAGGCATATGACGTATCTATCAACTTGTTAGAAGAATTCTTTTAAAAGATGAAGGAAGTGGCCTCTTTATATCTAAAAGAATGTTATATGAAAATTTCTTATTGTTTGGGGAATATACTGACGAACACCCAATGTCTTGTGTGTGGGGGGGCGACAGTGGTAAAATGTATACTATAATTACACAGTTATATGAACGTTGGATTTGTAGATGATTTATGAGAAGTTTATCTTTAACGATGGGATGGTTTAATATTTATGTCAGACACTTTGAATTTAATTGCAAAAGAAACGAAAGGAAAAAGCTTTAAAACATTTAAATATTGTTTTGATGGTGTTTCTGTACCTAGATTGGATTATGATGAAGAAAATTATCAAATAACTTGGTTACATTATGGAGAAACTGAGTACAATCGTGATGGTGATACGATTGATTTGAAACCTCTTGCAGATAAATTACTTGAAAGTCCACCACTTTTTCAGTATTTTTTGGATGGCTCTAGAAAAATTTATAAAGTTGATGATATGGCGTATAGAAATCAATTATATCCCATTATTGCTGGCCAAGTAGGGGTTGGTTGCTGTACTAGGGATAAAGGAGAAATGCACCCTTTGTATGTAAAGCAAACTCCTTTTTATGAACGGCTTTTTGTTATTTCACTTCCGCAAAAGGCAAAGCAAAGTACTTGGGATAATGATGAACTTAGTTTTGGATATTTAAGAAAAGCTATTAATAATCAGCCTAGATTACAGAGTTATAACTTTGAAATTGCTAAAATAAAATCTTATTCTACTAGCGTTGAAGCTGGCGAAAAGATGGAAAATAAAGGCATAGCGACCATTCAGGATTACATGATTGAACGAGAAAAAAATATGGTTTCTAGGCTAGTGAAATCTAATTTATTGAATGCAGAACAGTATTTATTAAAAGATGGTTCTTTGGAGTATCAAATCCATGATTTGTCATCAAAGGAAGCGAAGATATTTTGCAATAACTATCGTTTTGTTGTAGGTGCGTCAAAATCATTTAATCCAGCAAATTGTATTGACAAACATAAAAATAATAATTCCAATTTAATTGCTAAGTTACCTTTATATCATAGAACGCCTGTTCAGCTTTATCAATCTGATAAAATTGGCGATAATATGAATTTTGCCATTTGGTTTGTACGGATTCGAAATCAAATGTATACCAATAATGCTTTTGATGGAATTCTCAAATTAGAAAAGATTTTAACTGATGATGAAAGCGAAAAAGGATTAGAAACTGGTGAGGTGGATGTCATTACTGCGAATATCATTAATGAACGTAATCCTGTCTGTTATGGAGTTGATAAGCGCTGGGCAAATCACTTATATCCAATTTATGTAACGGAAAAATTCATAAAAAGTATGTATTTAAGTGAAAATATGTTTTTAAGTTTTTTTTGATATATGAAAGGAAATATTATGGGAAATGTAATTGGTAAAGTATTAGCTACAGAAAAAAATCCATCAACTATGGAAGAGTTTTATTTTTGGACCAAACCAGAATTGATTTTGAATCCTTTTGATGTTGTAAAAGTAGAACATATACAGGAAAGTGTTACTTTTGGTGTAGTAGAAGAAATTTCACATATTACTGATACTGCCAACTTTTTATCAGATTATATTTCGAATGATTTCGGTGATGTTACAATCAATCCTATAACGCATAGAATTGGAATGAACTATGTCAAAGCTAAAATTATTGGAAATACAAGAGGCGTATATACACCAGTTCTCAATGGAAGAGCCGTATGCAAAGCTACAAAGGATGAAATCTCATATGCTTTAGGCTTATCAGATGTCCAACACCCCGTACCTTGTGGATATTTGGATATGTATGAGGGGGGGATTCACAAGAGCAGATAAAATTGAGGGTAAATATTGACTCCAAGTTTTTAATTGGCCCTGAAGGCGCTCACTTGAACATTTCGGGTATTTCTGGTTTAGCAGCTAAAACATCATATGCCATGTTTTTAATGAAAGCAATACAAGATAAGTGTTTGCGTGCTCTTGACGACAATGACGATGAGTCTGATGAAGATGTGGCATTTGTTATTTTTAATGTTAAAGGGCGGGACCTATTGGCTATTGATGAACCTAATGCATTTACTAATGAACAAGAAAAAGTTGATACAATTTCTTTATACAATGAATTAGGAATGTCCACGCATCCATTTAGTCATGTCCATTATTACTATCCTTATTCTACTACAAGAGTTTGGAATACTTATTTGGATAAAGCAGCTGTAGAACATAACATAAGTGTAGGACGAGCACATATGTATAAATATGAATATAAAAAAGACAAAGATAATTTAGATTTAATGTTTTCAGGATTAGATGATCCCAATCAAACTATGGAATCTATACTTAGCTATATTATTCAAGGGCGTGGTTCTTTTGGAATATTAGACGATTGGGGTGATTTTTTAAGGGAAGTTAAATCTTGCGGGGAAGGTGGAGCTAATGGCGATAAAGAAATTACGGTTCAAAGCTGGCGTAAATTTTTACGTATTATTAATAAAGCAATCAATCATAATGACATGTTTGGCAATATAAATGATGAAGGACATGACATTAGAATTTCTGATGCCTTAAGTAATATCAAGAAAAACGAGGTTTATGTCATTGATATTGCGAAATTAAATGATGATATGCAATCATTTGTATTTGGTGATGCCATACGTGCTATTTATAATTTAAAGTTGGGACAAAACGATAATTTGAATTATAATCCGCCCAGCAAAATTGTAATATTTATTGATGAATTAAATAAATACGCTTCGAGTGATGCTCCTAAGAATTCACCTATCTTGAGACAGATTTTGGATATTGCCGAACGGGGAAGATCTTTAGGCGTTATTTTATTTGCAGCAGAACAGTTTAAAAGTGCGATTCATTCACGTGTCACTGGAAATTGTTCTACCTTTGCATATGGGAGAACTAATTCTATTGAGATTGCCAAAAGTGATTATCGATTTATCCCATCCGTATATAAAAGCATGATGACTCGGTTAAAACAGGGGGAATATATTATTCAAAATCCAGTTTTTCGATCTTTATTGAATATAAAATTTCCCAAACCTATTTATAAACAATTTAAATCAAAATAAGGGAGTAAAAGTATGGCTATCATTGGAAAGAATGTTATTGAAAATCTGACTACAGCAATGTATGAAGATTTGAAAATTATTTATCGTGAGTATATTCAAAATTCAGCAGATTCGATTGACCATGCAGTGAAAGAAAAAATTATTGAAGCTAGGGATGCTAGAATTGAAATAAATATTGATGCCAATAAACGTTATATATGCATTAAAGATAATGGTACTGGAATTCAAGCTGATAAATTTGAAAAAATTATGAGTAGTATTGCGGATTCTCAAAAAAGTCGAGAATCTGATAAGGGATTTCGAGGTATTGGGCGATTAGGTGGCATTTCATCTTGTGGCAAATTGATATTTAAATGTTCAGCCTATGGTGAATTAATTCAGTCGTGTTTTATATGGGATGCAAAAAAAGTCAAAGAAATTTTAGCAGATAAAGATTTTAATCCTACAGCTTCAGAATTGGTTGATACAGTTACTTCTTGCTCAACAGAGCCAGCTGAATTTGAAAAACATTTTTTTTCAGTAGAATTACTTGATGTTGACAAATCAGCAGAAGAATTATTAGTTAAGGAACAGGTCGAAGATTATTTAGAAGCAGTAGCCCCTGTGCCGTACTCAACAGGATTTTATTCAAGTGGAAAAATTAAAGAGTATGCTAAAGCGCATAATTTTCATATTGATACATATAATATATTTGTAAATGGAAATCAACTATTTAAAAATTATACAGAAAAATTATATGAACCATATAATAATAATAAAGCAAGAAGGCCTATGATGAATTGATTGGTTTAAAATTTGAAATTTTTAAAGATAATCATGATAACGTCTTAGCCTGGATGTGGTATGGGATAAGTAATTTTGAAAAAGCCATTCCTGTTATTAATAAAATGAGAGGAATTCGTTTACGGAAAGATAATATTCAAATTGGTGATGCACAGACCTTTACTAGTCATGGTTTTTATAAAGAATCACGCGGGGCACAATATTTTGTTGGTGAGGTGTTTGCAGTACATCCCGATTTGATTCCAAATGCAAGACGAGATTATTTTAACTTAAATGATACTTGCAGGCTTTTTGAAGAAAAACTTAGGCCTTTGTTTTACGACCGATTTTATCAGTTGTACCATAGAGCCAATGCCTCAAAAAATGCGTTCAAACGGATGCAAGAATATGATGATTTTAAGAAAAAATACCATGAAAAAGAAGAACATGGTGGCTTTATAAGTTCTAATGAAAAACAGAAAGAAGGAAAAAATTTAGAAACTAAGTTTAAACAGGCACAAGAGGCTAGTAGAAAACTTGACCAGTGGAAAGAAAAATATGGAGATGATGACGTTTTATCAAAAGTATACAATTCTCAAGAAGAAAAATATAAGAAAACTGTAGTAGCGGAACCTAATGATAATACAGGAGTGGAGTATGGCGACAATATAGAAGGGAAACCTAATAGAAAAAAAGGAAATCCTTATTTATCGCGTAATTTGACGCAATATTCAAAAAAAGAACAAAAGTTAATTGGGAAAATTTATGATATATTGCATGATATATTGCCACCTGATTTAGCAGATGATACTATTACCAAAGTACAGGAAAAATTACAAAAAAGTGCAGGAAAAACGAAATGAATAGAGAAGTGTTATTAATAGAACCTAACTATAAAAATAAATATCCACCTATGGGAATCATGAAAATCTCAACCTATTACAAAATGATAGGGGATCATGTCACTTTTTTTAAGGGTGATTTAAATGAACTCGTATTACGAGATACTTTTGAACGATTAAAGAAACAACTATACGCAAATGATGATTCGATATTCTGGGAAAAATACCATGAACCAATTTGCCTTTATTTAAAAAAAGGCTCAACAAAATATTTATCGGAAATCCCCCAAGTCGAGTCTAATGCTTTGATTAAAGAACTATTTAAATATTATCGAAAATATTTTTTTCATAAATATTACTTTAAACCGGAATTTCGCAAATATGATATAGTGGGGATTACTACCTTATTTACTTTTTATTGGGATATTACTATAGATACTATTAATTTTGCAAAGAAACTTTGCAAGTCTCCTGGTGGAGTTATGGTGGGAGGTGTTATGGCCTCTATTTTGCCTGAAAGAGTGGAAAAAGTTACGGGAATAAGGCCCCATGTTGGGACTTTACATATTCCTGGTGAATTAGATAAAAATAATAATTTGATTATTGATTCATTACCATTAGACTATTCTATATTGGAAGAAATTGATTATAAATATCCGGCTTCGGATGCTTATTTTGCGTATATGACGCGAGGTTGCATTAATAAATGCGCTTTTTGTGCTGTCCCTAAACTCGAACCTAATTATCAAGACTTTTTACCAGTATCAGAACAGGTTAAATTAGCAGAAAATAAATATGGGCAAAAAAGAAATTTATTATTATTGGATAATAATGTATTAGCATCTCAAAGATATAATGAGATTATTGATGACATAAAAGCTGCTGGTTTTTATAAAGGTGCTACTTATGTTGCACCTAATCAATATGAAATTGCAATAAAGAATCTACATGAAGGACAAAATGACGCTGGTTATATCAAGTCTTGTGTAAAGCAATTTAAGATGTTACTGAAAAAAGAAAAATCTAAGCAGAAAGCCCAGGAATTGTATGATTTACTACGTGATTTTCATTTGTTAGATGAATACACGGCTACAAAGAAAAATATTTTTCAAACGTATGAAATTTTTAAACCTTATTTTAAGAAAATGTATAAAAATAAGCCTAAAAAACGATATGTTGATTTTAACCAAGGCATTGATTCACGCTTAATTACCGATGAAAATATGGAAAAGCTAGCCGAAATACCTGTTCGACCAGTTCGTATTGCTTTTGACCATTGGGAGCTGCATGATATATATGAACAAGCTATCCGTACAGCTGTACGGCATGGACATGTGGATTTATCAAACTATATCCTATATAATTTTGAAGATAAGCCTATCGAATTGTATTGGCGCTTAAAAATGAATGTTGATTTATGTGAAGAACTTAATGCAAGTATTTATTCTTTTCCCATGAAGTATCATCCTATAGAAGACCCTAAATACTTTAGCAATCGAGATTATATTGGCAAATATTGGAATAGAAAATTCATACGGACTATTCAAGCTATTTTAAATTCGACAAAAGGTAAGGTTGGAAGAGGAAAAGAGTTTTTTTACAAAGCCTTTGGCAAAGATGAAGAAGAATTTTATAAATTATTATATATGCCAGAAGCTATGATTATTTATCGTTTGTATTTTGAAAAATTAGGGATGACCTCTAGATGGTGGGAAGATTTTAAAACTTTGACTGAATCAGAAAAACAGATTGCTAAACCTATTATTGAAAAAAACATATTTACAAATATTGAATCACTCACTGATAATAACAATGTATTACATGTTTTACAATATTATCAAATAAGTCGGAAATCAGTTGAAGAAAAAATAAAATAACTTTAGGAACAGCACTTTACAACTTTCACGCCAACTCAGAAGTTGACGAAGTGAGTTTACACAAGGCTTGAATTAAGCCCGTTTAATTTTTTACGGTTTGGGCCTTAGAGACTAAAATGCCAAAATTTTCACGCTGTATTTGCCAACTTATATGGCTTCATAGCTTTTGCGGACTGGCATTTTGGTACTTTTTGTAGTGTTAGTCAGTGCTTTTCTTCCTTTTCAATCTGGGACAACAAATAAAACTATAGTATGTAGTGTACAGGATTCGCGGCGGCCTTTTTGGCCCGCCGGGTGCCGACTAGCGGAGGCGCAGGACAGGCGCCAAAACGGACAGCAGTGGATGGACGCCCTGGGTCGGGACGTTCCCTACATGGCCCCGGCTGGGGCATTTTTGGTACTGGCGGTTGATTGAAGAGATACCTTATTTTAGAAGAAAAAAAGCTTGACAAGGTATGCCTAAATCTGTAAAATAAATAAGTAAGCTTTTCACTTGGACTCCACTTAGCCCCGGAGAAAGAGCACCAAAAGCTTGGTCAGTTAGTTAAATTCAGGGAGGAATTACACAGCATGAAAACTACATTTATGGCTAATGCAGGCAACATCGAACGTAAATGGTTTGTTGTTGATGCTGAAGGCCAGACATTAGGCCGTCTTGCTGCCGAAGTAGCTAAAATTCTTCGGGGAAAACATAAACCTACTTTTACCCCGCATGTTGATACAGGCGATTATGTAATCGTAGTAAACGCAGCAAAGGTTAAATTAACAGGTAAGAAATTAATCCAGAAAACCTATTTCCATCATTCCGGTTATCCCGGTGGAGCTAAATTCACTCAGGCCGGTCATATGCTCGAAGCACGTCCGGAACGCGTTGTTGAAATGGCAGTTCGCGGCATGCTCCCGAAAAATAAATTGGGTGAACAGATGTACCGTAAACTGAACGTTTATGCAGGTGCCGAACATCCGCATCAGGCTCAGAAACCTGAAGTTTTGAAGTTAAACATTCGCTAATTAATACCGGGAGGAAGATTTCATGGCAGTAGCACAGTACTACGGCACTGGCCGTAGAAAGACATCCGTTGCTAGAGTTCGTCTGGTTCCGGGTCAGGGTAACATCACAGTCAACAAAAAAGAATTGAATGAATATTTCGGTCGTAAGACACTGGAATTGGTTATTAGACAGCCGCTCGTACTTACTGGCGTAAACGAACAGTATGACGTCATTGCTGACGTTAAAGGCGGTGGCCCGTCCGGCCAGGCCGGCGCAATCCGTCACGGCATCAGCCGTGCCCTTTTGGAAGTCGACGCTGATTTCCGTCAGGCTCTCAAAAAAGCTGGTTTCCTCACACGCGACCCGCGTGAAAAAGAACGCCGTAAATACGGTCTCAAGAAAGCTCGTAAGGCTTCCCAGTTCTCGAAACGTTAATCTTTTTTCAAGAGATTTTCGAAAAACCTATGCAAACAGAAGAGGTTGCCGCATGAAGGATATTCCCTTTATGCGCAGCCTCTTTTTTCAGTTCGAATTTGAAACTTCGGCAAACGAACCACGCCAAACGAACCACGCCAAACGAACCACGAAAAGGGCTGTCGCATGAAGCGGCAGTCCTTTTTTACTACTAGCCCCGACGCCGTAAAGATGATAAAATGGATAGGAAACTAAACTGTTTGTGCTGTGAAGGGGGAATCTTCATGTTTACGTATTATATGCCGACGAAGGTATTTTTTGGAAAGGCCTGCGTGGCCCAGTCCGGTGAGGTGCTGGCTGACTTGGGACGGAAAGCGCTGTTGGTCACAGGCCGTCATTCGGCCAAGGTCAATGGTTCTCAGGCGGCTGTCGTGGAAAAGCTGGATGAATTGGGGATTTCCTGGTTCCTTTTTGATGAGGTCGAAAATAATCCGTCTGTGGCGACGATTCGCAAGGCCGCTGCCTTTGCTTCGGAAAAGGGTGTCGATTTCGTCATCGGTATTGGCGGCGGTTCGCCTATGGATGCGGCTAAGGCCATCGCCTTGGTCTGCACGAATGAGCTGGATGATGAACAGCTGTTCACTGGGCCTTATGGCAAGCCTTTGCCCATTGTTGCCGTACCGACGACGGCTGGCACGGGCAGTGAAGTGACCAAGGTCAGTGTCTTGACGAATCCCAAGGCCGGGACCAAGCAGTCTATCAACACGCCTCTCATTTTCCGACGTATGCCTTTGTGGATCCGGCTTTTACGGAAAGCGTCCCTGAAACGGTTACGATTGATACGGCCATTGATGCTTTGTCCCACGCTGTCGAAGGCTATATGTCCACGGCATCGACGCCCACGAGCGATGTCTGGGCGGAAGAGGCTATGCGTTTCCTCGGCGTCCACTTGACGGATCTCACAGGCGATGTTTCGCCTGTCGTCCGGGAAGACCTGCTCTATGGGTCGACCCTGGCCGGCATCACGATTGCCCAGACGGGAACGACGATGGTCCACAGTATGGGCTATATGCTGACGTATTATAAAGGACTCAGCCACGGCCGGGCCAATGGCCTGCTCCTGCCGGCATATATGAAGCTCATGGAAGAAACGATGGCCGATAAGGCTGAAAAGGTCTGGGCTATCCTGGGCCTGGCTGGTCTCGACGATTTTACGGCCCTCATGAAGGATCTCATGGGCGATACGGTCGACTTGAGTGACGAAGAAATCAAGAAATTCGTTACCATGACTTTGCCACTGGCGGCGTCCAGCGCACGCCGTATCCGGTCACGGCGGAATTGCTCACTCATATTTACCAGCAATTGATAGGGAACCGTTAACGTTGCGAGTTTGAAGTTGAAAGTTTGATGTTTGATGTGGAGGAGGTTAAATTTCAATCCATTGCCTCAAACGTCAAACATCAAACCTCAAACATAAAAGAGAAGGGGAACGCCATGATGGTATATTGCATTCATGTGACAGTCCCTACGAACCACGAACCACTAGCCACTATTATTATCACAGGAGGAATTTCATGGCAGAATTATTAGCCCCGGCAGGCTCTTTAGAAAATGTACTCACCGCCATTGACGCCGGTGCCGATGCCGTTTATTTTGGCGGGAAAGGCTTCAATGCCCGCAAATTTGCTCATAATCTTGACGATGCCGAAATCGGCCAGGCTGTCCGGACGGCTCATTTATTTGGCGTCAAAGTTTATGTCACCGTCAACATCCTTATGGCTGACACGGAATTAGAGGCTTTGTCTGCGTATTTGCAACGCCTCGACTCGTTCGGCGTCGATGGCATCATCGTCCAGGACCTGGCCGTAGCGGCCTTGGCCCGGAAAGTCGCGCCCAACCTGCCACTTCACGGCAGTACGCAGATGACGGTAGCCGATTTGGACGGCGTCCGTTTCTTGGAAGCCAATGGCTTCACACAGGCTGTCTTGTCTCGTGAGTTGTCGGCTCAGGAAATCCGCTTTATTTGTTCGCAGTCGTCTATCCCCATCGAAGTCTTCATCCACGGCGCGTCGTGCATGGCTTATTCCGGCCAGTGCCTGATGAGCAGTTTCCTCGGCGGCCGCAGTGGCAACCGCGGTGCCTGTGCCCAGCCTTGCCGCCAGCCGTATACCCTGCTCTGTGATGGCGAACCTGTCATGAAACACGAAGCGTATGTCCTCAGCTTAAAAGATTTGAAGTCCCTCGATTATATGGATGAATTGCTCGATGCCGGTGTTACGTCTTTTAAAATCGAAGGCCGCATGAAGGGCGATACCTATGTGCGGACTGTCGTTTCAGCGTACCGAAAGGTCATCGATGCCCATTACCAGAGTCCGCAGCAGCGAAAGGCAGCTCATCGGGAAGCGGCAGCCTTTTAGAAAGCGCCTTTAATCGCAGTTATCAAGCCGATTTTCTCGGAAATTGCGTCAGCCGCCATACACTGGCTGAACGGAATCCATCGGGCCGGCAGACGGCCGACGACGTAGTCGGCGGCTTGACTCGAAAGCTTTCCATCTACGGCCACGTCGATGTGGCAGAAGATGGGAATTTGCGATTGACTTTGTGGGATGAAA
>ENA-OQBT01001033-OQBT01001033.1-human-gut-metagenome-genome-assembly--contig:-NODE-1033-length-12975-cov-3.280355_pt1 | contig 12975 bp, 18 predicted proteins | sample MGYA00242749_ERZ504557 | MGnify/ENA primary metagenome ERZ504557 (study PRJEB26092, sample SAMD00036243) | human gut metagenome | host: Homo sapiens | study: EMG produced TPA metagenomics assembly of... | reverse complement strand
CACGCCGTTTTCCTGGCGCAGCAGCGCATCCATGACGTGCAGGGTCTCGACCTGCGCGTTTCCTGCGGCGGACGCACTCTGAATCGCGTCGCCGACGGCTTCTTGGGCCATAGTGGTGAACTTCTGTTCCATATCGTATTCCTCCATATCATGCGGTCTGCGCAGTGCGGCTCGCGGGCTTCGAAAGCCCTGCGAGCGTTGCGACAGACCGCAGCTTGTCGTTGTCTGATATGGTCAACCGACCTGGAACCCATTCTATTCCCAAAACTTGAGTGCATATGACTCAAGTTTTGATTTTGGTGGGGAGGGTGACTAGTAGCCCCCTCTGATGAGGAAGCTTGGGCAGCCGCTACTTCAGTGCGCCGACGGCGGATTCGGCGGCGGCGAGGACTTCGCCGGAGAGAATCGCCTCGGCCACGCCCTCAATCTGCGGGGTGGTCCAGGTATCGCGTACGTCGGGCCGATTTCGTTGGCGTACTGGCGCACCACGCGGTATACGGCGGCGCCGCCGCACCCGGACGGTACGGCTTGCGGAAGTCGAAGGAGCGGCAGGAGCACAGCAGTTCCACGGCCAGCACGCGCGCAAAGGCCGGAATCGACCGGCGCAGCTTGCGGGCGGCGGCCCAACCCATCGACACGTGATCTTCCTGCATGGCGGAGCTTGGAATCGAATCGACCGAGGCAGGCACGGCGTTACGCTTCATTTCGGAGACGATGCCGGCAGCGGTGTATTGGGCGATCATGAAACCGGAGTCCACGCCCGGGTCACCAGCAGGAACGCCGGCAGGCCGCGGTTGCGCGCCACGTCAAGGAAGCGGTCGGTACGACGCTCGGAGATAGAGGCTACGTCGGCGGTCGGAATCGCCAGGAAATCGAGCACATAGGCCAGCGGCGCGCCATGGAAGTTGCCGTTGGACTCCACACGGCCGTCCAGCGTGACGCACGGGTTATCGATGGCGGAGGCGAGTTCCACGCCCGCCACGGAGGCCGCGTATTCCACGGTGTCGCGGGCGGCGCCGTGCACCTGCGGGGTGCAGCGCAGCGAGTAGGCGTCCTGCACACGCACGGTGGAGCCGGGCGGCCGGCCTCAATCAGACCAGAGTCCTTGAGCATGCGGGCGATGTTCGCAGCGGAATCGCCTTGGCCGCGATGCGGGCGCAGCGCCTGCAAGTCGGCGGCGAATACGCGGTCGTTGCCGAGCATGCCTTCCACGCTCATCGCGGCGGCGACATCCGCGGTCTTGAGCAGCAGGCGCAGATCGGTGATGGCCATACACAACATGCCGAGCATGCCGTCGGTGCCGTTGACCAGCGCCAGTCCTTCCTTCTCTTTCAAATCGACGGGGCGTGATGCCGGCCGCACGCAGCGCTTCGCCGCCGCCGATCTTGAGGCCGTCAGCGTTGCGGGCCTCGCCTTCACCCATCGCCACCAAAGCACAGGCTGCGAGCGGCGCCAAATCACCGGAGCATCCGAGTGAACCGTATTCGTAGACCACCGGGGTGATGCCGGCGTTCAGCATATCGGCGTAGACCTGCGCGGTTTCCGGGCGCACACCGGTGCGTCCGGTGCACAGGGTGCTCAGGCGCAGCACCAGCAGGCCGCGCACCACCTCACGCTCCACTTCCGGTCCGGCACCGGCGGCATGCGAGCGAATCAGACTTTTCTGCAGCTGCGCACGCTGTTCCTTGGGGATGGAGGTGGAGGCGAGCGCGCCGAATCCGGTGGAGATACCGTAATGCGGCACGGTGTCGTCGGCCAAATGATCGATAACCGCGCGACTCAGCGCCATCTCATGCTTCGATTCGTCCGAAATCGCCACTTTGGCACCGCCGCGCGCTACGGCGATAACGTCCTCGATGCTCAGCGCTCCAACACCTACGGTGACCGTCTGCTCTGCCATGCTCATACCTTTCTATATATGTGCCGCATTCCGCATATACGACATATGCGGCACATGCTTCGCCGGGGATCCGCGACTGCCCGCATTCGCTCACCGCACCTGCCCATCAACAGCAGGCGACGCAAACGCGACCAATCGCTCCCCGAGTAATCAAACCTTGGCCATTTCACCTCAGTCGGATGCCCGCCATAAGCCACTTCGTCCATCTTGTGTCTGAAATCTCAGACATGTAAGGTGATGGAAATATGAGCCATGCCTCGCAGCAATACGCCTTCACCGAGCCACGTACCGTCAAGCGGGCGCAGGTGAAGCCATCAGAACGGGAACATCAGACATCATCATCCGCGCCACGTGTCTCGCTGGCTCCGGCGGCCGACCGTACGCTCGACATCCTCGAGTTCATCGCGAGCAATGGTCAGACGCAAGCCGCCACGCTCGCTCGCGAGCTCGGCATTCCGCGCTCCACGGTGTACCAATTGTTGGAGATTTTGGAGCGTCACGGACTGGTCACCCGCCTTGCCGAGCAGCGCGCGTACGGCATCGGACTCAAGACTTTCGAGCTGGGATCGGCCTATTCTCGCCAACATCGTGTATCGCAGGTCGCGCATCCGGCGTTGGCGCGTCTTGTTGACGAGACCGGCGAAAACGGACATCTGGCCGTGCTGCACGGCAACGAAATCATTTATGTGATTGAGGAGCGCGCCGCGCATCGCCCGCCGCTAGTGTCAGGCGTGGGCGTGCGCCTACCCAGTCACCTGACCGCCACCGGGCGGGCCATTCTGTCCGCACTCCCCCGCAATCAGGTCCGCGCGCTATATCCCAATCGTCAGGCGTTCACCGACCGCACCGGCATCGGCCCCAAATCGCCCAAGGAGCTGGAGGCAACGCTCGCCGAAACCCAACGCACCGGTTTTGCCGAGGAACACGGAGACGTGACGCCCGGCTTTGATTCATACGCCGTCGCTGTGCGCGACTACAACGACTTTCCCATCGCCGGGCTGGCTCTCACTTTCGTGAGCGGATCGCTGCGCCCCGAACAGGAGCGGTCGCTTAAGACCAAGCTGCGGCTTGCCGGCACGGAACTGTCCCGGCGTCTCGGCGCGGTCGGCAGTTTGACATGAGGATTCGCGAGATCATCGTGCTGGCTCCTTCGCCCCGATCACGATTTTCTCAACTAAGTTCACCGATTCGCTGACCGGCAACGCCAAACTCGCCGGCTTCTCGCTGACAGTGACGGCCATCATCAGCCTGGTGGTGATGACCGCCCTGCACGCACTTCTGCCAGGAGCGTAAGGCGCGTTCTTGGTTCCCTCAGTCAGCTTCTCCGCCTGGACGGTTCCCCTCAGAGAGGGGAGCCAGAACGAGTCACGCCCGAACGATTACGTTGCGCAGATCACCGATGCCTTCGACGTGCACGATGGTCTCGTCGCCTGGGTCGAGGTGGCCGGAGGCGTTCGGGGTGCCGGTCATGATGACGTCGCCAGGCAGCAGCGTGGAGAACGACGAAATGGCGGCAATCTGCTCGGGGATGCCGTGAATCAGGTTCGCGGTGGTGCCAGACGCCATCGGCACATCCTCGCCGTTCAGCGTGAAGGAAATCTTGGCGTCCTTCCAGTCGAGGTCGTCACGCATCACGATCCACGGGCCAAGCGGACAGGAGGTATCGAAGCCCTTGGCGCGCGTCCACGTGGGGTCGATGCCCTGCAGATCGCGCAACGTCACATCATTGACGCAGGTGAAGCCGAGCACGTAATCCATCGCGTTCTCGACGGTCACGTTCTTGGCGATACGGCCCATCACCACGGCCACTTCCGGCTCGAAGTTCATGTCCTTGGAGCAGGCCGGGTACACAATCGGGTCGTCGGGGCCGATTACCGAGGTGGACGGCTTGGTGAAGATCACCATGTCTTCCGGCGCGTGGGCGATTTCGGAGTGGCCGGCCTCGTGCATGAACTGGGCGTGGGCCTCATAGTTCTTGGCCAGACCGTAAACCTTGGAGGGGATGACCGGGGAGAGCAGACGGATGCCATCGCCGTCGACCGGGTAACGAGTGCCGGTGGGCTTGACCTGGTCGCCGGCCAGCGGATGGCCGTCCAGTTCGATGAGGTAGTCCTTGCCGTCCGTTTCGTCCTTCTGCACGAAGGCGTAGCGCGGCGAATCATTCAAAGAAAAACGTGCGAGTCTCATGCCTGTAAGCCTACTCCTTGGCGGTTCCTTCCGCAGAAGCATCCGTCCAAGGAGCAAGCAGACCGGCCTTCAATCGACCAAAACGCACGTTCGCTGGGATTGCTACTTTTCGGTCCAGGTTTTGTCATACAGCGACTGGCCGCTTTGCGTGTGCATGATGACGCGCAATGATGCCTTGCCGCTGGAGGTCTTGCACATCGAGCCCAGCAGATTCGCGGTGGATTGATAGGTGCTGTCCATAGCATCCAGTGAGGAAGCGGCGGTATCGCCTAGCGAGGCATAGCTGTCGTCGAGCACGTACTCGTACACCAAGGTGTCACCGTCGACACGGTAGTTGAAGGTGATGCCGGTGTCTGCAAACGTATCCGCTTCGGATTCAATGGAGTCCTTGAATTCCAAAGAGTCGACGAAATCCTGAATCGAATCGTACAGCCCATAATCGCCGTCGGTTAGATCGTCATGGGTTTCGCCCAACGTGTCGTCCAGCGCATCGTCAAGATTATCTTGAGCTTTGCTCTTATCGCTGCTATCACCGTTGCCCGAAGAGGACTGACTATAGAAGGAATCGGTTTTCGCCTCATCTATAGCCTTGCTGGTGTACGAGACACCGCCGACGATCAGCGCGATGACCAGTATTACCTGTATCACCATGCCCGCCGCACTGATGATGATGCCGGCGATGGCCAAGCCCTTGCCCTTGCCGCCCTGTTTCTTAATCTGGTTGAGGCCCACGATGCTCAGGATCAGACCGGGGAGTGAGACAAGGAACGAGCAGATAAAACCGGCAATAGCCAGGCCGTTGTACTTCTGGTTCGCTTCAGGCGGCACACTGCCGTAAGAACCAGACCATCCCGGCTGGCCGTTCGGTTGGCCGCCTTGCATATACGGGTTATAGGGCGTTTGCGGAGGCACGGCCCCGCCGCCCGGATATACCGGAGCACTACCGCTGCCATAGACCGGAGGAACCGATCCGCCTGCCGGAGCCGCCCCCGGATAGGGCGAATTGGGCGCTGCCGATGCGGGCGCGGGCGCAGCGGCAGGAGTCACTGGTGGCAAAGTGCGTAGGCGGTACCGGCTGATTGACCGGCGCAAGAGGCTGGGTGGACTGCTCGGCAGGTGTAAACGCCTGCGTAGCTGCTCAACAGGAGTGAACGCCTGAGTGGCTGTTCGCCCGCTGCGAGTGCTTGGGTTGGAGCATTGTTGCGGCGGTTCCTGCTTCCCCCGTCATCGCATTTAACGGCTCAGTCGGATTGGCGTCAGCTTGCTGCCCCGGCACCTGGCCGTTCGGATTGACATTCGGATCAGTCATGACATGCACTCCTTCAACTGCATCGCACCCTACTTGCGAGATGCGCCCCTCGTCTTACGCGCCACATTGTGCGGTACAGACAACTGTACTCCTCGTGGCGAGCCTTAAGTACCCCAGGAAATTGGCTTCCCAAAAACACAGAAGCCTGAAACCGGCTATTGCCTCAGCAATATTCAGTCGGTTTCAAGCTAAATCGTTAATCCTCTGGTGAAACGACGGTCTACTTCTTCAGCAGCGGCGCGACTTGTTCCTCGTAGGCGGTCAGGGCGGTGTCGATCACCTGGTGCATGTCATAGTACTTGTAGGTGCCCAAGCGGCCGCCGAACACGGTGTTCGGCTCGGCCGCGGCCTTGGCCTCGTACCGCGCGTACAGGGCCTTGTCCGCATCGGTGTTGATCGGATAGTACGGCTCGTCGCCACGCTCGGCAAAACGGCTGTACTCCTCCCACACCACCGTCTTGTCCGGATTCTGCCGCTCGCGACGCTCCGGGTTGAAGTTCTTGAACTCGATAGCCCTCGTGTACGGCACGTCCGCGTCCGAGAAATTCATCACCGGGCAACCGAAATGGTCGCCCTCATCGTAACGGACCTCCTTGAAGTCCACCGTGCGCCACTTCAGGTCGCCAAGCTCGTAACCGAAGTAACGATCCACCGGACCCGTGTACACCACCGGCACGCCCGCGGCCTTCAGCGCCTCCTTGTTGTACGGCTGGGACTCGTCGAAGAAGTCCACGCCCAGCGAAACCGTGATGCGCGGATCGTCGATCATGCGTTCCATCCACTTGGTGTAGCCGTCCGCGGGCAGACCCTCCACGTGTCCTTGAAATAGCGGTTGTCGTAGTTGAAGCGCACCGGCAGACGCTTGACGATCGACGCGGGCAGCTCAGCAGGATCGGTCTGCCACTGCTTGCCCGTGTAGTTCTTGATGAACGCCTCGTACAGGGGACGGCCGATGAGCTGGATGCCCTTGTCGTTGAGGTTCTGCGGATCGGTGCCGGCCAGCTCGCCCGCCTGCCCGGCGATAAGCTTCTGCGCCTCGGCCGGCGTGTAATGCGCATGGAAGAACTGGTTGATGGTGCCCAGGTTGATCGGCAGCGGATAGACCTCGCCGTCATGCGTGGCATACACGCGGTGCACATAGTTCGTGAAGCTCGTGAAACGATTGACGTAGTCCCACACACGCTTATTGGACGTGTGGAACAGGTGCGCGCCATACTTGTGGATCTCCGCGCCGGTCTCCTCATCAAAGTACGAGTACGCGTTGCCGCCGATGTGGTCACGGATATCGATGATGCGCACGCGCGCGCCGGTGTGCTCCACCGCCTGCTGCGCCACCGTCAGGCCAAACAGGCCCGCGCCGACAATGACTAGGTCTGGGTATTGAGTAGTTTCCGGCATGCGCGCATTCCCTTTCATAAAGTCAATATATCAATTATTATGTTCGATTTCCGAGAAAATATCTTACTCACCCAATTGCAAATCGGCAATCTTCCTAGACTGACCAGAAAACTGGACACAATCCAAGACCAGACGACAGACTCAAGGCAATGAATGGCATGTTCTTACATTTCTGCGTCTTTGCCCGGACCCGTTCGCCGCCACAAAGACAGAGCGCAGAACAACGCAACCACCAATATAAGCCCCCGCACTCAGGCAAACCTCAGGTTACGATTGGTAGATATGAGCAATTCCGAACAGGCCCTCGACTCAACCAACGAAGCAGTCAACAAAGCATCCAACGAAGCAACCAACCCATCATTCGCGCCGCAACACATTCTGGTCACCGGTGGCGCAGGGTTCATCGGCGCAAACTTCGTGCACTGGGTGGCGCGCAACCATCCGCAGGCCCACATGACTGTTCTGGATGCGCTCACGTATGCCGGCAAACGCGAGAATCTCGATGGCGTGCCGGCCGCGAACCTGACCTTTGTGCATGGCAATATTTGCGATGCCGAGCTTGTGGAATCCCTGTTTCTGCTGAACCAACGCTCTGCAGCCGCAGTACCCCCGATTGACGCCATTGTGCACTTCGCCGCCGAATCGCATAACGATAATTCGATTCTCGACGCCTCCCCATTCCTCAATACGAACGTGACCGGCACGTACGTGTTGCTCGAGGCCGCCCGCCGCCACGATATTCGATTCCACCACATCAGCACCGACGAAGTGTATGGCGATCTGGCTCTGGACGAACAGCGCAAATTCACCGAGCTCAGCCTTACAAACCGTCCAGCCCATATTCGGCGTCCAAAGCCGCCAGCGACCACTTGGTGCGCGCCTGGCACCGCACGCACGGACTCAAAACCACCATCAGCAATTGCAGCAATAACTACGGCCCCTATCAGCACGTGGAGAAGTTCATTCCCCGCCAGATCACGAACATTCTTGCCGGCATTCGCCCGAAACTCTACGGGCAAGGTCTGGCTGTGCGCGACTGGATCAGCGTGGAAGATCACTGCAGTGCCATCTGGACTATTCTCACCCGAGGCCGCATCGGGGAAACCTACCTCGTGGGAGCCAATGGCGAATACAACAACATTGATGTGCTGCACATGATTCTGAAGCTCATGGGTCGTGACGCCAATGACTTCGACCATGTGAACGACCGCCCCGGTGGCGATAAGCGCTATGCCATCGACGCCACCAAACTTCAGACCGAGCTCGGCTGGGTGCCAAAGTACACCGATTTCAAGGAAGGTCTGGCCGCGACCATCGACTGGTACCGTGCGCACGAAAGCTGGTGGATGCCGGATAAGGCCGGGACTGAGGAAAAGTACCGGAAGCAGGGTCATTGATAGCCGTTGACAGGCCGCCGATAGTCACTGACAGCGCAATCAATGAATACCGATTGCGAGATTTGGTGGCGAAAATATATCTTATGTTGTACAATAATCATATATTTCAATTATAAATTGATTATTATGACTTTTAAAGAACGGTAATGCGATGATTCGTTTACAAAGACTTGTTCTAGACAACATGAGGAACATATCGCACGGCGTCTTGGATTTTGACGATCTGCCCGCTGGCGGCAGCGTAACGGGTATCTATGGACAGAATGGATCAGGCAAGACCACCGTTATCGATGCCATCGGGATACTGCGCGCGCTGCTATCCGGGAATATGCTGCCGGACACCGCCGGCGATGCCATTAGCGTCAGCACCGGTCTTGCAACCTTGACGGCGACGCTCCTCATCGGAGGAAAACAGAAGCCCAGCTACCTTGAATACAAGGTGTCCCTGCGTAGAGCGAACCCGGATTCGACGCGAGCGCGCGTCGTTTCCGAGTCGGTTCGCATCGGCGACGATCTCTCACGCCTAGGCAGGGAGGCGTTGGGGCATCGGATGGAGGATTCTGAGACCGATGGTTTCGTGTCAACTCCGGTATATGTGTGGCGCTCCATCGAGGCGGTCACCTCGGTGAAAACCGTGGTCTCACGCACCGCTGATCGTGCGTACATGGAGGGGCGCTCATTCCTGTTCTCGCGGTGTGCCGCGCTTGAAGACCGACCCGATGCCGAGTTCCTCATCGACTGGGTGGTCTCCCGCGTGCGGGAAGCGAATGGTGTGTCCGCCAGATCACTGACATACATCAACGAACGTTTCGATGAGTTCGTACGCCTACGCAAGACCTTATGCGATTACGCGACCAATGATGTCTTCGTATCCACTACCCGTCGTGGCTCCTATGCCGCATATGCGTTCATCCCCATCATGGAGGAGGATTCCGCAGGTCGCAACACAGAGTTTCTGTTCGACCTGTTGCAACCGAACCCGCTGACCCCGGGCCAGGCGAAACGACTTGGACAGACCGTGGAGTCCTTCGACCGCATCCTGCCCACCCTCGTGCCTGGTCTGCATGTCCTGCTGAAGATCGGAACCGCGCCTTCCGGCAAAGATGGCGAGGACCGGGTCACCGCGGAGCTGTTCTCGCGTCGTGGCGATATCACGGTCCCATTCCGCTGTGAGAGCGAAGGCATCATACGCATCACCGCGCTGCTTGGCTATCTCAAGCACGCGTATAACGACGAGAACGCGCTGGTTGCCGTGGATGAGTTCGACTCCGGCGTGTTCGAGTTGCTGCTCGGTGACATGCTGTACCAGTTGGCGGACGGGTGCGCAGGGCAGCTGGTGTTCACCGCCCATAACCTGCGTGCGTTGGAAGTGCTGCCGAACGGCTGCATTCGCACTACAGTGACCGATCCCAATAACCGGTTCGCGATCATCCCCGCAAGTCCTCCACGAACAACCAGCGCCGACGGTACCTGACGGCCAGCGAGCTCGGCTGGAGCGGCCCCGACATCTATGATTCGCCCATACCACGCATGTTCGGCAACAGTCTCTATGCCGCCGGCCATCCCGATGAGGACGATGACATCGACGACGATCTGGCAGCACTCAACACCTCCGGAACGAAGGTGAACCGTGGCTAAACGCAAGATCGTCCTGCTGGTCGTAGAAGGAGCAAGCGACGCCAGCCTGCTCGTGCCGGCATTCTCGTCGTTAATCGAGAACCGCCTATTCCAAGGGCAGGAATTCCACTGCGACGTGTTGACTGCGCCAAACCACCGTGAGGAGTTCCGGCGTCGTAACGGGTTCTATCCAGCGGACAATCCTGTCCAGACGGTGCGCGAACTCGTGGAGTACTACCTCAGAGACCACGACCGCACCTGGGGCCAGCTCGGCCATGTCATCCAGATCTGCGACCTAGACGGGGCGTTCACATCTGACGACCGAGTGCGGGAAGACCCATTGGTGGATGGAACGCAATATTCAACGACCGACATCATCACGCCAAACCGCACTATCCTGATTGCGGATCGCACGACCAAGCGAAACGGCGTGGATGCCTTGCTGAAACTCGATGGGTTCAGGAAGAAGAACGGCCGCGCCACGCTCATGGTCCCGTACCGCCTGTTCTACGTCAGCCGCAACCTCGAACACGCATTTCGCGGTAGGATTGACAATCTAGACGCACAGCACAAGCAGAGCAGCGCCATCAAACTAGCAGACCGCTTTACCCGCAACCCGAACCTGTTCTCTACAACCCTTCAATCTCTTCGGCGAATACACGGCAATCCGACAACGTGGGAGGAATCTTGGCAATATGCCATGCAAGACCTCCACTCACTCGAACGCGGTAGCAACCTCGCATTCGTGGAGCCATACTTGGCAGGCGAACTGCGGTAAATCCATCAGAATAGTTTCAGAACCATAGCTGGTCCGAGCCCAGCTAGACACCAAAGTTGGAAAACGTAGCCCAGTGCACCTTATTCTGGTTATAAAACGTAAGAACAGGGCTCAAATTTGGTTGGAAAACGTAAATTATGGCGCTATTGCTGTTTTCGTGGGTGGGGTTTCTCCGTTGAGTTGTTGAGGGAGTAAGAGAAGAGCGCTTTCCGGGTAGGATGTTTTCGACCAAGATAAACAAACAACCGCAAAGCGCCTGATGAACAGCATATTCAACCAACTTCTCAACGTCCCCGGGTTCTAGGTAAAAGTGCAACGCCTGTCTATGGTTGGAAGTGTTCAAGTCCACAACCGAAGAGAAAGCGTTGCACTCGATATGAAAGCCTATTCCCACCTGTCGGCACAGGAACGCATCCGGATCGACGAGCTGAGGAACCGCGAGGGGCTCGGCGTGTGCCAGATCGCGTTGAGGATCGGCCGCGACAAGTCCACCGTCAGCCGCGAGCCGGGACGCGGCCCGTGGTTCGCGTCCGACGAGAACGAGTCCTACCGGCCCTACAGGCCGAAACGGCTGAAGGCTGTATTTCGTCAAATTGAGGTGGACGTGTTCGGCACTTAATCCGAACACCGTCGGCGTTCAACTTGAACACCGACGGCGGTTGGTTCCTTGTTTTGTTGTTTGTCTGGTTTATTTCATGAGGGAGTGTCTGTTCCGGTAGGATTCGCCGTGGAAGCGGAGGATACTGCCGTGGTGGACGATGCGGTCGATGACCGCGGCGGCATGCCCCGTCGCCGAACACGTCGCCCCATCTGCCGGACTCGAGGTTCGAGGTGAAGATGACGCTGCGGGTCTCGTAGCTGTCCGCGATGACCTGGAACAGAAGCCTGGCCCCGTCGATGTCGATGGGCAGGTAGCCGAGCTCGTCGATGATGACCAGCCCGGCCCTGCCTATCACTTGAGCTCGGCGTCCAATCTGTTGTCGTCCTTGGCCTTCCTCAAGCGCATGACCAGGCTGGAGGCGGTGAAGAACCTCACGGGTATCATGCGTTGCATGCGAGCATGCCGATCGCGATGGCCAGGTGGGTCTTGCCGCAGCCGACGTCGCCGTAGAACACGAGGTCCTCGGCCCGGTCGACGAATTCCAGGCTTTCCAGCTGTTCGCGGCCCCGGTCGGCGGGGAACGAGGCCATGCCCCGGTCGTATCCCTCCAGGGTCTTGCTCTGGGGGAACCCGGCCTGTTTGAGCAGCCGCCGCCGTTTGGATTCGGCCCGGCTCGCGTTCTCCTTCTCGAACAGGTTGGCCAGGAAGCCGAGCTGGCCGGGCGTGGCGTCCGCCAGGGCCTTCTCGAGCACGCTGTGTGTCAACGGCAGGTTGCGGGCGAGGCCCATGACCTGTTCCGGCGTGGCCTTGTCAAGAACGCGGCCGCCGCGCTGCCCGCGGTTTTTGCTGGCTCATTCGGCCTCCTTCATGTATTTGTCGTAACGCTTCAAATCCTGCCCGCCTTCGGTTCCCGCACCCTCGAGGATGCGTTTGGCACATGTGCCGATCGCCGCGCGGTCGACGGTCCGTCCCGCGTTGATGACGGTTTCCACCGCTTTGACCGTGGCGGCGAACCCGCAGTCGGCGGCAACGGCTCGGATGTCGTCGAGCAGATTGGAGCGCGTGCGTGCGTCCATGCGGTCGAGCAGGGCTCGCACGGTTTCGGGGAAATCGTTCCTGATCGGGCTTTCGCCCCATATGCGGGGCTTTCGCGCGATGATCGCGAGCAGGCTCGCCGGATCCACCTGGGTTTTCTGTTTTGCTTCAATGTTTGTTCGACAGGTTCGGCAGTGTTTTTCCGTAGTGTGGGCTGATGGTTTTCCCCGGTGTCGTCATCGTTTCCCGGTGATGTGATAGGCATCGGTGCCGCCGCCTGTATATTCCCGAGTTGCCAATCGGTTTTGATTCGGCCGGTTGCCGCCGGCCGGCGCTCGGGAAGGAAAGGAACATGGCGATACCGATGCCCATTGTGCAAGATATCAGGAGACTCGACCGGCAGGGAATGTCGCGCGCGCAGATAGCGCGGCGTCTTCACGTGGATCGCGGGACGGTCGCGAAGTACGCGGATATGGAGGATTGCTCGCCCAAGCCGAAGGCGGATCGCAGGTACGGGTCGAAGATCGACCGTACGCGCATCTGGTGGACGAGTGGCTGGAGCCGATCGTCTGCTGCCCAGGAAGCAGCGGCACACGATCAGGCGCGTGCACGACCGTCTGCTGGCGGAGACGGATTACGACGGCGAGTATTCGACCACGATGCGTTACGTGCACCGGTGGCGCGAGGCGAACCGCGGCGTGCCGGATCGCGAGGGGTACGTGCGGCTCGAGTGGGCGGCGGGCAGCATGCAGG
>ENA-OQBT01001032-OQBT01001032.1-human-gut-metagenome-genome-assembly--contig:-NODE-1032-length-12976-cov-14.456300_pt1 | contig 12976 bp, 13 predicted proteins | sample MGYA00242749_ERZ504557 | MGnify/ENA primary metagenome ERZ504557 (study PRJEB26092, sample SAMD00036243) | human gut metagenome | host: Homo sapiens | study: EMG produced TPA metagenomics assembly of... | reverse complement strand
GGTTGGTCGGGGGCCGGTCGGTTGAGTAGGCGTAGCGCGTTCGGAGAGATTTGGCTTGGAACGGCGGGTCGCACGGCTGGTCAGCGGCGGCGATGGTGGTGCGTGCGATCAGCGAATCGTTGTAGCCAACCACCAGCACGTCTTGAGGCACGCGAAGCCCGAGCGAATGCAACGCCACCATCACACCGAACGCGATCGCATCGTCGGCGCACACCACGGCCTCCGGTTGCACGAGCGGCTCGGAAAACAGTCGCATGGCGCAGTTGAATCCGCGCTGCACGCTACGGTCTCCGAACTTGTTCCATTCGGCTTCGGTGTTCAAGTGGTGCGCGCGCACCTGCGTGTGGAACATGGTGAACAGTTCCGCCGATTCGAAGGAGATTTCCTTGCCGGCCATGTATGCCACGGATGCGATGCCACGTTCGGCCAAATGCCCGATCACGATTTCCATGGCTGCGTTTTCGTCGACGCTCACCATGGATGTGCGGAACGAGCATCGACGGCCGCCCACCTGCACAATCGGCAATGTGGAGGCGTAATGTTCAAGTTCCTCGGAAAGGTAGGCTCCCCAGGCGGGCAGTACGATCAGCCCGTCAACATGGCGGTCCACCAACGATTCGATGCGTTGGATCTGCGTGGCCTGATCGCCGCCGATGCCGAGCAGCAGTTGCTGCGAATCCACGTCGATGACGGGTTCGATTTCGTCAAGCAGTTGCGCGCAGAACGGGTCGGTGGCGGTTGGAATCACCAGTCCGATGGTGTTGGTGACGGTGCTGCGCAATGCGCTCGCCGCATAATTGACCGAATAGTTGAGGTGTGCCGCGGCCGCTCGCACGCGGCGTGCGATGTCGTCGTCTTTGGTGCGTTTGCCGGAAAGTACGCGGGAGACGGTGGCGATGGAGACGTTGGCCAGCGCTGCGACGTTCGTGATCGAACTGTTCGCCGAAGCTGCCGAAGCCGAAGCATTGTCGGTTGTGCGTGCCATGCTCTCCTCACCACAAATATTCGAAATGCTCGAAAAACTCGGATTATTCGAATTACTGCCGTATCTCAATCGCGTATTCAAGAATAAAACAGCCACCCGTCGAAAGCGGCAGGTGGCTGAAAGCAAGTATCGCAAGTATCGCAATCATGCATGTTGCATTGCGATTCCATAATTGCGATGCAACAACTGAAGATTGTTGAATATCTTGCGAAATTCTGAAATCTTCAGCAAGAGGAAGATCACTCGGCGTTGACGAGGATGTTCAGCAGGTTGTCTGCCACGGTTTCATCATCGGCGCCCTGCACGTCGATGACCACGGAATCGCCCTGCTTGATGCCCAGACCCATGACGGACAGGATGGAGTTAGCCGGAACCGGGTTGCCGCCTTCCTTGGCGATGGTGACGGTGCAGCCGGAGGCGGTGACGGCTGGGTGAACTGTGCGGCCGGACGGGCGTGGATGCCGACGGGATCGTTGATGACGGTGGTGCGGGTTGCCATGATGGACACTCCTTTGAGTCGTGTGTTGATTGATTTTTGGTTGTGTTATTTGAAAGTCGTGCTGCTTGCCGAGCGAAATGCGTCGGTGCGCCGCTGATAATTACTATAGCACCTTTTTTCACGAAACGCAGAAAACGTTTACCGGTTGTGTGTTACGGCTTAAAGTGTGTATACTGTGTGCAGGCTGAAAATGATTTACCGGCAAAGACGGTGGGAATCACGCAGTAACTCGACGCGCAAAGCAAGCGCGGAAATCACAACAACAAACGTTCGGTTCGCGTTCCTTTCGCGGGCAAACAACAAAACAAGGAAACAGGCCAAAGGAGTTCACATGATTATCAAAGGTGTTGGCATTGGTCGCGGTGTTGCAGTCGGCCCGGTCATCCGTATGGCGCAGCCGCTGCCGGAACCGTCGGACGCTCCGCGTGCGGAAGGCATTGCTGCCGAAAGCGAAATCGCTCGCGTGGAAAAGTCCCTCGCACTGGTGAACGCCGACCTGAACCGTCGTGCCGAAGAGGCCGCCAATGGTGACGAAGGCGCCAAGCAGGCCGCTCCGATTCTGCAGGCCGTCGCCATGTTCGCTTCCGATCCGTCGCTGGCTGAATCCATCAAGGGTCTGGTTCAGCAGGGTAAGACCGCTGAACGTGCAGTGCTCGAAGCTTCGCCGCGGTGGAAGACATGTTCCGCGCCATCGGTGGATATCAGGCCGAGCGTGCCGCCGATCTGCATGATGTCGGCCAGCGCGTGATCGCCGACCTTATGGGCGCTCCCGCACCGGGCCTGCCGCAGAGCGAAACCCCGTTCGTGCTCGTTGCCGAAGATCTTTCCCCCGCCGACACCGCGGCGCTCGACATGAGCAAGACCCTCGCCATCGTCACCTCGCAGGGCGGCCCGACCTCGCACACCGCCATCCTGGCCCGTGCCCGCGGCATCGTGGCGGTTGTTTCCGCAGCCGAAGCCGAGAATCTGACCGACGGCACCACCGTGGTCGTCAATGCGGCCAAGGGCGAACTGGTCGTCGACCCGACCGAAGAGGAGATCGCCGCAGCCGAAGCCGCCAAGTCCCGCGCGGCCGCAGCCAAGGAACTGCGCGGCAATCCGGGCTCCACCAAGGACGGCCACCTCATTCCGCTGCTCGCCAACGTGGGCAAGCCGGCCGACGCAGCTAAGGCGCTGGAATATGGCGCTGAAGGCGTTGGTCTGTTCCGTACTGAATTCCTGTTCATCGGCAACTCCGAGCCGCCGACCGTCGAAGAGCAGACCCGCGCTTACACCGAGCTGTTGAGCCAGTTCCCGGGCAAGAAGGTCGTGATTCGTATGCTCGATGCCGGCGCTGACAAGCCGCTGCCGTTCCTCACTCCGGAAGACGAGCCGAATCCGGCTCTCGGCCTGCGCGGTCTGCGCACCTGCGCGCCCACATGGACGTGCTCGAAGGCCAGCTCAAGGCGCTCGCCGCAGCCGATGCCGCCACCGACGCGAACCTGTGGGTCATGGCTCCGATGGTTGCCGACCAGCATGAGGCTGACTATTTCGTGAAGCTTGGCAAGAGCTTCGGTCTGAAGTTCGTGGGTGCGATGGCTGAGGTGCCGTCGATCGCGCTTATGGCTGATAAGGTGGCCGACGTGGCCGACTTCGTGTCGATCGGCACCAACGATCTGACCCAGTACACGCTGGCCGCCGACCGTACGCTCGGTTCCGTTGCCAACTATCAGACCGCCTGGCATCCGGCGGTGCTGCGTGCCATCAAGATGATCTGCGACGCGGGCAACGCCAAGGGCATGCCGGTGGGCGTGTGCGGCGAGGCCGCTGCCGATCCGGACTTGGCCGTAGTGCTGGCCGGTCTTGGCGTGAACTCCCTGTCCATGACTCCGGTGGCACTCGACGACGTGCGTGCCTCCCTTACCGAAGTCACCTTCGAAGAGGCTCAGGCCCGTGCCGAAGCCGCCCTCAACGGCGACTTCTACCACCCGGCCAACTGAGCCGTACTAGCTGTGCCTATCGCCTGTAATGCCTTGTTTTTCAAGCGATGTGAGGTCTGATAGGCCCTGTTTCCCGGACCGACCCCTGCCCGCGTGCCCCACAGGCTCGCCGCAGGGGTCGTTTCGTTATGTTTCGTTATGCCGTCAATTGAAACCTTGTATGAGTCAGACGCTTGAGGGATACTGGGTGCATGAAGATTTCCGCAGATTTCACCGTCATTCCCGACGCGTTTGCCAAGCGCGCCGCCTGAGAACTGCATCGACGGTACGCCGATTGTTTCCTTCCCCTTCTACATTGATGCGCTTGATCCTGCAGTGCAGTTCCTGCATTGGGAATTCGTTGATCCGGATTCAATTCCGGTATGCGGTTTCCAGTGGAATCATTGGTCCCTCGCGAACCTGCCCGTGGATGCGCTGATGTACGATTTCAACGATTCTCACGCGCTCGCGATTCCGGCTGATTTCTCGCGCACGGTTTCCGCGATGATTCCTGAAACGATTCAGGGACGCACGTCCGCCGCCTCGCCGTTGCTGCAGGGCCGCAGCAGTGATCCCGCAGTGACGATGCGTTACAACGGTCCATATCCGCCAGATCAGGATCACGACTACTATCTGCATGTGTGGGGTACCACGGCTCCGCTCGCTGGCCTCAATCAGGGATTCTGGCTCAACGAAATGGAACGTGCGCTGCGTACTTCCGGTACAATCGTTGATCAGGGCGCTATTTTCCTCACTGGAAAAGCCTGATTTGTGAAAGAGGATCTCAAGTAAGGCCAGAAATTTGATTTCCGCAGCAATATAACGATATAAAGATGCGGAAATCAGAAATATATCCGACGAAAACGTATTGACAATAATCGAAAGGATTACTGAATAATTATGGCGTGCACCACGATTTTGGTTGGCAAAGACGCAAGTTATGACGGATCGACCATCATCGCCCGTAATGAAGATAGTGCAAATGGTGAGTTTTGCCCGAAGCGCTTCATCGTAGTCAAGCCTGAAGATCAGCCGCGCAAGTACAAGAGCGTGCTTTCGCATGTTGAAATCGATCTTCCTGACAATCCGCTGCAGTATACGGCTGTGCCGAATGCCGATCTGAAGGAAGGCATTTGGGGCGAAGCGGGTGTGAACGAGGCGAACGTTGCCATGAGCGCCACCGAAACGCTCACCACCAATGAGCGTGTGCTCGGTGCCGATCCGTTCGTGGAACTCACGCCGGCCAAAGGCAAGGAAGGCGAAGAGGGCTATGAGCCGGAAGTCGCCGGTGGCATTGGCGAAGAGGATTTCCTTACTCTCGTGCTGCCGTACGTCACCACCGCCCGTGAGGGTGTGGAACGTTTGGGCGCTCTGCTTGAGGAGTATGGCACGTATGAGATGAACGGCGTTGCTTTCTCCGACGTCGACGAGATCTGGTGGCTGGAAACCGTTGGCGGCCATCATTGGATTGCCAAGCGTGTGCCGGACGAAGCGTACGTGACCATGCCGAACCAGCTGGGCATTGACGAATTTGATCTTGAAGATGCGCTTGGCGAGCAGGAGGACCACATGTGCTCCGCCGATCTGGCCGAGTTCATCGAACGCAACCATCTTGACCTGTCGGTGGAGAATTCCACTCCGTTCAACCCGCGTGACGCGTTCGGCTCCCACTCCGATTCCGACCACGTGTACAACACTCCGCGTGCCTGGTACATGCAGCGTTTCCTTAACCCGTACGACGAGCAGTGGGATGGTCAGGATGCCGACCACAAGCCGGTTTCCGACGATATTCCGTGGGCTCGCCAGCCGGAACGCAAAATCACCATCGAAGATGTGAAGTATGTGCTGAGCTCCCACTATCAGGGCACTCCGTACGATCCGTATGGAAAGCTTGGCGACCAGCGCACCCGCCACATGTTCCGCCCGATCGGCATCAACCGTCAGAGCCAGCTTGCGGTGATGCAGATCCGCCCGTACCGCCCGCAGGTGAGCCGCGCGATCCAGTGGATCGCCTATGGTTCCAATCCGTTCAACACGCTCGTGCCGTTCTTCCCGAACGTCAACTCCACGCCGAAGTATTTGGAAGACACCACCACGCGCGTCACGTCCGAAAACTTCTATTGGGAGAACCGCATCATCGCGGCCCTGTGCGATTCCAGCTTCGCCGACACCGCCAACGCCGTGGAACGCTATCAGGAGAAGACCGGCGCGATGGGCCACCGCATGGTTGCCTCTACCGACGAGCAGATCGAACGTTTGGTGGGTGACGTGACCGACGAATTCGATGCGGAAGACGAAATCGGCGATGTTCAGCCTATGGAACCGGATGAAATCATCGAAGCCGTGCGCAACGGCGAAGCCCGTGAAATCCTTGCCGCAGCCAACGAGACCATGGCCGCGCAGCTCAAGGAGGAAACCGACAAGCTTCTTGATTCCGTGCTGTACACCGCCAGCATGAACATGAAGAACGGCTTCCACATGTCGGACTTCTAAAATCTCACTATTCGGCTCTCGTGACCACGTTGCGGGAGCCGATTTTTTCCTGCAATACAACATCGTTAGAATGACGTGCATTCCAATTTGAAGAAAGGAACCCTAGTGACCAGCATTGAGGATTTCACCAGCCAGTACGGCTTGGTGCAGAAGATTGATGCGTTCGGCTATCTCGATTATTTGAAGAATGATCCGGATGCTCCACGCAAGCATGGCAAGGTCGTGCTCGTCACCGCCGATACTCCGCTGAAGGCGTCTCGCGGCGAGGGCAAGACCACCACCACGATCGCGCTGATCGACGCGTTGCGTGAGCGTGGCATTGATGCGGCCGCAGTGCTCCGTCAGCCGAGCATGGGCATTACCGCTGCCGGTTCCAAGGGTGGCGCTTCGGGCGGCGGCAAGGCTTCCCTGACCCACCCTGAGCTGATCGACTGGGGTCTGTGCGGCGAAATGGGCGCTATCGAAGCGGCCCAGAACCTGCTGGTTTCCTTCGCTGAGAAGGCCATCGACGACGGCAAGCTCGACGATATCGCCGTGCCGCGCGTTTCCGAAGTGCCGTCCCGTTCGCTGCGTCAGATCGCGGTGGACCGCGGCAAGGGCAATGTGGCCGAGCGTGTGGTGCTCACTCCGACCTGCGAGCTCATGCAGATCGTGGTGCTCTCCCGTTCCATGGATGAGATCGCCGAGCGCGTTGCCAAGATGATTGCCGGCACGAAGGACGGCAAGGCCGTTACGTTCGGTGAATTCGTTGATTTGTGGCGTATTACCGGCATTCTTTCCGATGCGGTGAAGCCGGCGAAGACGGAAACGGTGAATGGTTCTCCCGTGTATGTGCACGGCGGTCCGTTCGCGAACGTGTCGATCGGCATTCCGACGCTGGTTTCCGTGGAAATGGCGTGCGCCCTGCATGATGTGGTGATCGTCGAGGCCGGTTACGGTGCTGACGCGGGCGCTCAGAAGTGGCTTGACATTGCTTGCCGCGAGTATGGCGCACAGTGGCCGTCCGCCGCGATTGTGGTGACCCGCGCTTCCACTTGGCGTGACGATCCGGCGCTTGCCTGGCGTTACCCGTTCCACGTGCAGCGTTTGGAAGGTCTTGATATTCCTACGTTCCCGCTGATTAACCTGTGGGATGGCGAAGACGATCAAATTCCGGCGTTGCAGCAGACCGCCAAGGATCTGGAGTTCCGCGAGCCGATTATCGGCAACCTGTATCGCGATGGCGGCGATGCGCTCGCCCCGCAGCTTGACGCGTTCGTTGACGCGGTGGTGAATGGTTCCATGCCGGCACGCCGCACAGCCACAAGGGTATGGCTCTGGTGGAGAACGTGCGTTGGGTTGCCGAAAATGCGTATGGTGTTCCGGCAGATCGCGTGATCCTGAAGGACGGTTTTGCTGAATCGCTTAATAAGGCGGTGGACCTGTGCGCCAGCGCCGGTATTGATTTCGGTTCGCTTGCACTGGTTGCGGTGAAGTCTCCGGCCACGATGACTGACAACGATTCCGCTCCGGCTGAAGAGCGTACGGTGACGTTGAAGAAGGTTGAAGTGCATTCCGGTGCCGGTTTGGTGCATGTGAATCTCACCGTTTCGCTGACCACGCCGATGCCGAAGATCGTGTGATAAACGAGTCGTAGCGTTCTGATCGCAACATTTTAGGGCGGTCACTTGCGTATATGCGTAGGTGACCGCCTTTTTGCACCTTAATTTCGGCGGTTTCTAGCGAACGCCGCAACGCCATGACCTCGAAGGAACGGAGGTGACTTCGTCAGAAGTTGCCGCCCCGAACCGTGAGGCGGGAAACACGGTGTGTTTCCCCGTAGGTGAGGTGAGAGGTTCGCAATATGGGCGAACCTCGAAGGAACGGTGGAAACTTCGTCAGAAGTTGCCGCCGTTCCAGCCCCAGTCGGTGGTGGCGGTGTAGCGGATGTACGTGCGGTCGGCCGGGATGCCCAGTTCCTTCTCCAACGCGGCCATGATCTGCTCGGTCAGCTTCTCCCAGGCGGAACCGGGCACGGAACGACCGAACACGTTCACCTCGACGTATGCGGCCGGCTTGGAATCGTCACCGCCGAAATAAATCGGCATATTGTCTTCAAACGGGCACATCAGCCAGCCTTCAGACTTGCCGGGAACGGCGGTGATCGCCTTGCCGTATGCGGACTTCAGCGCCTCGCGCTGCTCGGCGGTGGTGGAAACGGAAACATGAGTGTGGATGACTGGCATGATGCTCTCCTTGGATTGTTGGAATCAGCCTTTGCGTGTTCATCTCCAGTCTAGGCGTCGAACGGCGCAGTCGGGGTGGCTGTGTGAGAAATTTTGGGCTTTGTCTGGATATCCGCCAAGGTGGTCTGCGTGCGCGTGTTAAATATTCGTTGTGAGAAAACTGATTGAACAGCTTATGAAATTTGGCCTCGTGGGCGTGATCGCTTCATTATCGACTGGGGCATTCTGAATCTTCTCGTCGGCGTATTCCGCATGCACAACGTGCTCGCCGCAACCATCTCGTTCATTATTTCCCTGATTTTCAACTACATTGCCAGCATGAAACTGGTGTTCAAGCACCGTGACGACATGGCCCGCTGGATGGAAATCCTCATTTTCGTGATTGGCGCGCTGATCGGCCTGTTCATGAACGACGCCATTATCTGGATCTCCACGTATGGCATGAACCATGATGCCTACGTGTCGCAGAGCACCGAATACCTGATCCGCACCAACGTCGGCAAGCTCATCGCCACCGCCGTGGTGATGGTGTGGAACTTCCTGACACGCAAATGGTTGCTCGACGATACGCACACCAACGCCATGAACCGTTTGCGCAAAGCCGACAACCGCCTCACGCCGGAAGAGCTGGAAGCCAAGTGGCAGAACAGCTTCTCGCACAAGCTTGGCATATGGTCGCTGGAACACACTCCCAACGGTTGGCCCAAGTAGTCCTGAATTCGGAAAATCTGCCTGCACAACCCGGAAATCTGCCCTGATCAAATCTGCCCTGATTCCCGACTCGCGCAGACGGCCGGACAGTCCTGAATATGAAAAGGCGGTGCTTACACCTACAAAGGTATAAGCACCGCCTTTTCGTATGCTCTGCATGCTTTACGTGCGAAAGGTCACACGCTTACGGTGGTAAGCATGGGCTGCTCGGTGGAGTCCTTGATCTGCTTGAAGCCGAACAGGGCGATCGCCAGCGAGGTGAGCGCCAGAGCCGTCACTACAATGAAACCACCGTGTGATCCCATACGGTCGATGAACTGGCCGGCAATCGCCGAGCGACGGAACCGCCGATTGAGTTCATCGCACCCATCCAGGCCATGCCTTCGGTGAAGCGTGTGGGCGGCACCAAGTGCAGCATCAGCTGGTTGCCGTTCACCCACGTCGGTGCCTGGCATACGCCGATGAACAGGTAGATGATCATGATCACCCACAGATGTTTGGCGAACATGAACGAGCCGATGCTAGATCGACCACGGCAAGGCAGAAGTAGAAACGCTTCCACAGCGGAATAGTCCAATTCTTTGCGCCATACACGAGCGCGCCGATCAGCGAGCTGAACGAGAAGCAGGCGAACACGAAACCGGTGTACTGCTTCATATTCGCTTCCGTGGCGAACGCGACGATCGAAATGCTGGCGGCCGACTGGAACGCGCCCAAACCGAACCACGTCACGCATACGGCGATTAGGCCCGGCCCCCAAATCGATTCCTTGCGCCCGGCATTCACATCGGCGGCGGCCTGATCCATGGCGGCCTGCACTTCCGCAGCCGTTTTGCCTTCGGAACGTGCGCGATCGCGAGCGTACTCAATGGCCGCTTCCGCCTGCAACGCCTTGGAACGGGCGGCTTCGCGCTCACGGTATTCCTTGCGGGTCATGCCCGCTTCGCGAGCCAGCTGCGTCTGCGATTTCGGCTCGGTGGAAAGTTCGGTGAGGAACATGAGCGCGCCGACCACCACACACACGCCAGTGAATGAGAATGCCAACAGCCCGGAAATCACGGCCAGTGTGGAGGCGAGCGGATTGCCGATCACCCACATGCATTCGTCGAACACGCCGGAAAGCGAAAGCGCGCGGTTGGTTTTCTCCGTGTCACCTTTAAGCAGCGTGGTCCAACGCTGACGGCTCATCGCGCCCCACGGCGGAATCGCCGCCATGAACGGTACGATACAGAACAGAATCCACGACGGCACTCGGGCGGTGATGCAGGAAACCAGTGCGGTCGCCGCAATCATCCACACGATGATTGTCGGAATCGACACCTGACGCTGGCCGAACTTGTCAACCAGCTTGCCGAGCACCGGGCTCGCAACGGCCAGCGCGATCGCCTGCACGGCCGTCAGCGCGCCTGCCAGCGAATAATTGCCGTAATAATGCTGCACGGAAATCGTAATCGTCATGCCGACCATCGGGAACGGCATGCATGCGATCACTGAACCGACCGAAAATCGGGCGGTGTGCGGTATGCGAAGAAGCTCCGCGTACCCTCCGAAAAGATGTTGGCCGATGCTTTTGGCGCCGGCGAGGACTGAATTGGTCATGTTTTGCCGCTCCTTTCTGCTCACGGTTGGTGCTTGCGTCCGCTGCGTTGCGTTGCCGCGGACCGCTTGATATACCCTCGTTCTGTCTTGATTGTTTGCTCTCCAGCCCCAGTCTCTCACTTCAACCTTGCTTGAACGTCAATCGATTGACGTTCAAGCGTGTTGCATAGGGGGTGGAGACTGGTTGTGTGCCATTTTCTTGAACTAGACAACTTTATGCGGAGGTACTGTCGCAACACGCGGTGCATTGAGGTTGGCAGACATAATTCGATTGGCTATTTTGTAAGTACTCACCACACGTTCACTTGGTGGACGAAAAGATGTCCGGCGGGCGAAAGACGGTTGTTGCAAAATGGTTGCGCAACGCTTCCAAAGCTTGCGATTGCAGAATTTTCGTTCCATCGGTCAACGTCAGCAGTCCGGCAGCATCTTGCGGAAAGGCGGTAGGGATGCCCGCAACAACCATCCATTTCGTACGTCACGGCAAAGTCGAAAATCCAGGGCATTTGCTCTACGAACGACTGCCCGGATTCCACCTGTCGGAAGTGGGTGTGCGCATGGCGCAGGCGACCGCGCACTACATTGCCGTCAATCCACGACTCAACACAGTTTCCGCCATCTACTCGTCGCCGCTGGAACGCACGCGCGAAACGGCCGGCGAAATCCTCACCGCACTCAACGAAGTGCGTGAAACCCGTGGCGAGGAGCCGCTGGAACTCACCACCGACGAGCGCATCATCGAAGCGCGCAACGAATTCCGCGGCACGCGCATCGGCTACGGCGAAGGCGCACTCTGGAAAAACGGCAACTGGAAGCTGGTACGCAACCTGTGGAAGCCAAGCTGGGGTGAAAGCTACCAGTCGATCGCGCATCGTGTGCAAGCGTTCGCCCTCGAAAAAGTGGGGGAGCATCCCGGCGAGCAAATCATCGTAGTCAGCCATGAATCGCCCATCTGGAGCTACAGGCACATGCTGGAAACCGGGCACCCGGAACATAATATGCTGCTACGCCATACGGCACTCGCCTCCATCACTTCCATTACGTACGATTGCGATACACGCAAAGTATTGTCGATCGCTTACGTCGATCCCGCGGCCGACGTGAAATAGCGCATAATGCGGCATGGAATCGCCGGATTGGAAACTTTTGACCGAGACACGCGACAATGAGTGCGGCGGTTGTTGAAAGAACGGGGATTCCATGCAATCATGGAAGGGCTGGATGCTGTTGGTCCAGTGAGGAAAACAAAATGTCGAAGCTGCAAAGGGGCACGCATGGCTTTCACTATCAACAACGGAGCGCTTTATCAATTATTCGATAGGCCTCATATGAAAATTGCCATCGAAAGCTGTGTTGGAGTGGTGGAATTATGGCCGCTGCAAACCGTTCAGGAGATGGAGAATGACGCAAAGTACACGGAAGATCTGCAAGTAAGATTCTCCTGCACCATGGCAAGGGCAATGCTGCGATTGTCCCACGGGATTAACCCGTCCGTGGCGGAAGCCGTGTACGAGGGAATGGACGAGATTCCGGGTTGCGATCCGGAAATTGTGCAAGCGCTCACGCGGGCCAATCAGGCATACGATGTGATGCGCAATTATTCCGAAACCAACAATGCCGACCTGTTCTTCGAAGCGGCCGACATTCTGGGCATCTTCATCGACGCCCATGTCGAGACGGAAGTCCGCAATATACTGCAAAAGATCGTGGAGTACATTCGGCAGAGCGTCAGCCTGGGCTTCGACGGCGGAGCGCTGGAAGATGTCAACTACTGCTACGCTTTCACCACGACCCCAAGGACGCTCACCGGGCGATTCCTCGCGGCGCTCGCGGTGGGTGACGGTCTGATGAATCTCATGTGCGAAGGCATTGACGATGTGGACGAACAGACCGTGCGCGTGCTGCCGGTGATGCTGTACATCAACGAGTTGTGCGAGCAGATGGCTGTTCCGCCGATCTATGTCGGCGACGTGACCTTGTCTCGAATGGTTGCGCTGCGTAATGCTGTGCGTGAGGCGGGCAGGGCAACGCCACTCGAGGAGAATTCCTTCTGCGACAACACATTCACCATAACCGCGGACAATGTCATTCCGTGCGCGGGCATGGAGTGGGATCATCATGCGGAGTGCCTGCGTTGGGATCCGAAGAGGGCCGAGCAGGAAGCCAAAGATGAGGATGAACGTAAGAGCAAGGAAGCGCTCGCTGAAAAGTTCAATTTGATGACGGACGCTATGAAAAGTATGAGCTACATGGATGATTCCGATGATTCGGGTGATTCAGGCGAAGGTGCGGATGCTGCGTGACGTGGGCAATCCGAGATAATCCGAATTAGTGGGAATTATCGATATAGGAATAAGAAAATCCCGGCACTTGCGATTGTGAACCGCACCCCGATTGTTGGACTGAAGAAATTCAGATTCGATGATCGGAGGTGCGGTTCTTTCGTATGCGTGAGGATCGAAGGAGACGTTACGACGACGGGTTCCGGCGCGAGGCGCTGGAACTC
>ENA-OQBT01001028-OQBT01001028.1-human-gut-metagenome-genome-assembly--contig:-NODE-1028-length-12999-cov-1.517014_pt1 | contig 12999 bp, 16 predicted proteins | sample MGYA00242749_ERZ504557 | MGnify/ENA primary metagenome ERZ504557 (study PRJEB26092, sample SAMD00036243) | human gut metagenome | host: Homo sapiens | study: EMG produced TPA metagenomics assembly of... | reverse complement strand
ACGCCGTTTACGCTGGTAGGAACACCCTTTTCAAAGGTCATAGTAACATATTCATCTTCATCTGGTGCCTGCTCTGGGGTAACACCCATAACCAGCATGTTGGAGAAGTTTGGCTCTAAGGAAGGATCTTCCAGTTCCAGACCTTCGTGGCTTACATGCCAGATGTTGCTGTCACGGCTGTAGCTGTGGCTGTGGTCAAATGGAAGATCAATACCATGCTGCTTGCAGTATTCGATCTCATCTTCACGGGACTGCATGGTCCATACATCTGTCATACGCCATGGAGCGATGATCTTGATGTCTGGGGCAAGAGCTTTAATAGACAGCTCAAAACGGATCTGGTCATTTCCCTTACCGGTAGCACCGTGGCAGATGGCAACAGCGCCTTCTTTACGTGCGATGTCAACCAGTCTTTTGGCAATAGCCGGACGAGCCATGGAAGTACCTAATAAGTATTCATTTTCATAAACTGCATTTGCCTTTACACATGGCATAATGTAGTTGTCGCAGAAATCATCTACTAAATCTTCAATATATAATTTAGAAGCTCCTGACAGCTTTGCTCTCTCTTCCAGTCCCTCTAACTCTTTTCCCTGTCCACAGTCGATACAGCAGCAGACAACATCATAATTGAAGTGCTCCTTTAACCATGGAATAATAGCGGTGGTATCCAGACCGCCTGAATATGCTAAAACTACTTTCTCTTTCATAAGTACATCCTCCTGAAAATTATTTTGATGTTTGCTTTGATATTTGTCCTGATTATGTTTTGCTTGATAAGCTTTCATAAATATACAACACAATGCAGAAAAATGCAAGCATAAAAATAGAAAATTTAAAAAGGTATTGCATATTATGCATTGCAGATGTATAATTATGAAATCTTATACAGATGAAAAATATAAAACCTTATAAAAACACACTTTTCAATTAAAGAAAAAGTAACTATAATAAGGTCGCAGGCTTTCATACTGTAGTCTGCTGCAGTTTATAAAAATAATTAAATAATGGAAATATATACAGAGGAGAGTAAAGATATGATAAAAGCAGGTATTATCGGATCTACAGGTTATGCAGGCGGAGAACTGGCAAGACTGCTGCTGCAAAGAGATGACGTAGAGATCAAATGGTATGGTTCCAGAAGTTATATCGATCAGAAATATGCTTCCATTTACCAGAACATGTTCAAGATTGTAGATGACAAATGTATGGATGATAATATGAAGGAACTGGCTGATCAGGTAGATGTAATATTTACGGCAACTCCCCAGGGCCTTTGCTCCACACTGGTAAACGAAGAAATCCTTTCTAAAGTAAGATCATCGACTTAAGCGCTGATTTTCGTATTAAAGATGTAGCAGTTTATGAAAAATGGTACAAACTGACTCACGGATCACCGGAATATATTAAGGAAGCTGTATATGGACTTCCGGAAGTAAACAGAGATAAAATTAAGAATGCAAGGATCATTGCAAATCCGGGATGTTTCCCCACCTGTTCCTTCTTATCTACATACCCGTTAGTGAAAGAGGGACTGATCGATCCGAACACTATTATCATTGACGCTAAATCAGGTACTTCCGGTGCAGGCAGAAGCGCTAAAGTTGACAGTCTTTTCTGCGAGGTCAATGAAAATATCAAGGCATACGGCGTGGCTTCCCACAGACACACACCGGAGATCGAGGAGCAGCTGTCCTATGCAGCAGGAAAGCCGGTGGTCATCAGCTTTACACCTCATCTGGTTCCAATGAACAGAGGTATCCTGGTAACTGCTTATGCTTCCCTTACAAAAGAAGTGACCTGGGAAGAGGTAAGAGCTGCTTACGATAAATATTATAAAGATGAATATTTTGTACGTGTTCTGGATAAGGATGTAGTTCCCCAGACACGCTGGGTAGAAGGAAGTAACTTTGCAGATGTAAACTTCAAGATCGACCCAAGAACTAACCGCATTGTTATGATGGGTGCAATTGACAATATGGTAAAAGGTGCTGCAGGACAGGCCATCCAGAACATGAACTTAATGTTTGGCCTTCCGGAGAATACAGGATTAAAGCAGATCCCGATGTTCCCATAAATGTGCTTTCGGGAGTACATAATAGATAAGCAGCCGGAAAGGAATAAAAATGGCAGGGACAATGGATATTCTGGTTCGGGAAATGACCATGGAAGATTATGATCAGGTATATAAATTATGGACGAAGATATCAGGCTTCCGTATCAGGAGCATTGATGATTCAAGAGAAGGGGTGGAACGCTTTTTAAAGCGGAATCCAACCACCAGCGTAGTGGCAGTCCAGAACGGGCATATCATTGGAAATATCCTTTGCGGACATGACGGACGTACCGGGTGTTTTTATCATGTATGTGTAGAAGACAGCTATCGTCATCATGGGGTCGGTTATAAAATGGTACGTGCAGCCATTAAAGCCATGCAGAAAGAGGGCGTGAGCAAGATTTCACTGGTGGCATTTAAAGATAACCACATTGGAAATGCGTTCTGGCAGGGGATTGGCTGGACAGAACGTGAAGATTTTAACAGCTATGAGTCATTTTAAATGAAGAAAATATTATCAGATTTGTAAAGTAAAGAGCGCAGGGAAAAACAAGCGGCTGCGAAGCAGACATTTGTTTTTCACAAGCCTTTAACGAGCAAACAGTTTGCGATAGCAGACAGTAGAGCGCGACAGCGCGGGTTTGCGAGTTTGAAAAGAAAGGAATTAAATCATGAACGAAAAGATAAAAGTGATTGAAGGCGGTGTTACCGCAGCCAAGGGCTTTATGGCAGCATCTACAGCAGCAGGTATTAAATACAAAAATCGTCAGGATATGGCGATGATCTACAGTAAGCAGCCTTGTAAAAGTGCAGGAACCTTTACCACAAACCTGGTAAAAGCAGCTCCTGTAAAATGGGACAAGAACCAGGTAACAAGCGGCGCTGATGCCCAGGCAGTGATCATCAATGCAGGTATTGCAAATGCATGTACAGGTGAAGAAGGAATGGGCTACTGTGCACAGACTGCAAAGGCTGCTGCAGAAGTCTTAGGAGTTGCAGAGAATGGTGTTTTAGTTGCTTCTACCGGTGTTATTGGTATGCAGCTTCCTATTGACAAGATCGCAGCAGGGGTAAAGACTATGGCCCCCCTTCTCGGTGACAGCTGGAGAAAGGTACAGAAGCATCTAAGGCATTATGACTACAGATACAAAAAACAAGCAGGTAGCCGTACAGATCGACATGAATGGAACGATGGTTACTATTGGTGGTATGTGCAAAGGCTCTGGAATGATCCACCCAAATATGTGTACAATGTTAAGCTTTGTTACAACTGATGCAGCCATCAGCAAGGAACTGCTTCAGGAAGCATTAAGTGAGGATATTAAAGATACTTATAACATGATCTCTGTAGATGGCGATACTTCTACCAACGATACCGTTCTCCTTTTGGCAAATGGTCTTGCAGGCAACAGGGAAATTACAGAGAAGAATGAAGATTACGCATTATTCTGTGAAGCATTAAACTACATCAACGAAACTCTGGCTAAGAAAATGGCAGGTGACGGAGAAGGCTGCACAGCATTATTTGAAGTAAAGATCATAGGTGCACAGACAAAGGATCAGGCAAAAGTTTTAGCAAAGTCTGTTATCACTTCCAGCCTGACTAAGGCAGCTATTTTCGGACATGACGCAAACTGGGGCCGTATTCTTTGTGCAATGGGCTATTCAGGGGCTCAGTTTGATCCGGAAAAGGTAGATCTGTTCTTTGAAAGTGCAGCAGGCCATATGCAGATCATCAAAGACGGCGTTGCAGTAGATTACAGCGAAGAAGAGGCAACCAGGATCCTTTCTGAGCCGGAGGTTACTGCCATTGCAGATATAAAAATGGGTGATGCCCAGGCAACTGCGTGGGGCTGTGACCTGACCTTTGATTATGTAAAGATCAACGCAGATTACCGCTCATGATCATTATCCCATAAAGACACTATAAAAATATAAAAAGCCACCCCCAAAGCATTCTCACAAAATCGGGCGCAACTGACAAAAAAGTGTTCTCACAAAATCAGGCGCAGAAAGATTCCGGGAGAATATTAAATATATCAGGAGGAACCAGACATGAACCTTGAACCAATGCAAAAAGCAGCAGTGCTTATTGAGCACTGCCATATATTCAGCGTTTTAACCGTAAGATCGTTGTTATTAAATACGGCGGCAGCGCCATGGTAGACGAAGAATTAAAGAAAAAAGTCATCCAGGACGTGGTATTGCTTAAATTAGTAGGATTTAAGCCAATTATCGTACACGGAGGCGGCAAGGAGATCAGCCGCTGGGTTGGAAAAGTAGGCATGGAGCCACATTTTATCAATGGCTTGCGTGTAACTGACGAGCCGACCATGGAAATAGCAGAGATGGTATTAAATAAAGTAAATAAGAGCCTGGTACAGCTGGTAAATGAACTGGGCATCAAGCAGTAGGCATCAGCGGCAAGGACGGCATGATGTTAAAATGCCATAAAAAGCTTTCCAAAGGCGAAGATATCGGCTTTGTAGGCGAAGTTGACAAGGTAGATCCACAGGTCATTTATGACCTTTTAGAGAAAGACTTTTTACCGATCATCTGTCCTATTGGATATGATGAGAATTTCTTAAGCTATAACATCAACGCAGATGATGCAGCCTGTGCCATTGCAAGAGCTGTAAAGGCAGAAAAGCTGGCTTTTTTAACAGATGTAGAAGGCGTATACAAGGATTTTGAGGATAAGAGTTCCCTTATTTCTGAAATGACCGTAGAAGAAGCCAGGCCTTTGTAGACAGCGGAAGCTTAGGCGGCGGTATGCTTCCGAAGCTGCAGAACTGTATTGATGCTATTGAAAATGGTGTTTCCAGAGTACATATCCTGGACGGGCGTATTCCACATTGCCTGCTTCTGGAGATCTTTACAGATAAAGGTATTGGTACTGCTATTTATAATTCCAAGGAAGATGAGAGGTATTATCATGGCTGATGAGAAAATGATCGATCGGGCAGAACATGTCCTGTATAAAACATATAACCTTTTCCTGTAGTATTTGATCATGGAAAAGGTGTAACCTTATGGGATACAGAAGGAAATGAATATCTGGATTTTGGCGCAGGCATTGCTGTTATGGGACTTGGATACTGTGACGAAGAGTATACAAATGCAGTGAAGGCCCAGATGGACAAGCTGACCCATATTTCCAATCTGTTTTACAATCAGCCGTCTATTGATGCTGGTGAAAAGCTGTTGAAGGTATCTGGAATGGATAAAGTATTTTTCACTAACAGCGGTACTGAGGCTATTGAAGGTGCATTAAAGATCGCAAAGAGATATCATTACAATAAGCTTCATGAGACCATGGGAGACGGCTGTGATGGCTGTGAGGAAAAGAAGTGGATATGACCGGCGAGATTATTGCCATGAACCATTCTTTCCACGGAAGAAGCTTAGGCGCTTTGTCTGTAACTGGAAATGCACATTACAGAACTCCCTTTAATCCACTGATCCCAGGCGTGCGTTTTGCTGATTTCAATGATCTGGAAAGCATAAAGGCACAGATCACAGACAAGACATGTGCCATTATCATGGAGACTATCCAGGGAGAAGGCGGCATTTATCCTGCAACAGAGGAATTTTTAAAGGGTGTCCGTGCACTTTGCGATGAGCACGATCTGCTGCTTATCTTAGATGAGATCCAGTGCGGTATGGGACGTTCCGGAGAAATGTTTGCATGGCAGAAATATGGTGTAAAACCAGACGTGATGACGGTTGCAAAAGCTTTGGGAAATGGTGTACCTATCGGTGCATTCTTAGCCTGCGGAAAAGCAGCAGCTGCTATGGTGCCTGGTGATCACGGAACTACCTATGGCGGAAATCCACTGGTAACAGCCGCTGCAGACGCAGTTCTGGATATTTTTGAAAAACGTCACATTGTAGATCATGTAAAAGAAATCGGAGCATATTTGTACGAAAAGCTGGAAGGCTTAAAAGATAAGTATGAGGTGGTAAAGGACCATCGCGGCACAGGTCTGATCCAGGGGCTGGAATTTACAGTTCCGGTAGGCCCCATCGTATCTAAGGCATTGTTAGAGCAGAAACTGGTACTTATCAGTGCCGGCGCCAACATTATCCGTTTTGTTCCTCCGCTGATCATTGAAAAGAGCGATGTAGATGAAATGGTTAAGAGACTGGAAGCAGTTATTGAGAAATAGTTACAACTAAATGACATTGGTCCAGCCATGACACATTCTTGTTTCCATATATATGAAAATCGCAACAAAATATGGCAAAAGTGCATGAATAATGAACTTCATAGTTCAGAAAACACGACAAAATAAACAAAAAATACAGTTTTTTCCCCTCCTGATTTCTGGTAGACTTAAGTCAACAGAAAAGACAGGAGGTTTTTATTATGAAGAAAAAACTTGCATTGTTACTGGCTTGTACCATGGCGTTAAGTCTGACAGCATGTGGCGGTTCAAAACCGGCTGCAACAACAGCAGCTCCGGAAACAACCACAGCAGCAGCTGCAGAAAGCAGCGCAGAGAGCAAAGCTGATGAGAAAACAGAAGCAGCCGGCGGGGATATGGATGCTCTGATCGAAGCAGCTAAGGCTGAAGGCGAATTAACTGTATATGGTTCCTGCGAAGAGGAATACTTATCAGCTGCCTGCCAGAACTTTGAAAAACTCTATGGAATTAAGACAAAATACCAGAGACTTTCTACTTCAGAAGTTTATACCAAGGTTTCTGAAGAAGCAGGAAAGCCTTCAGCAGATGTATGGTTCGGCGGAACAACTGATCCTTATAATGAGGCAGTTGCAGCAGATCTGTTAGAGCCGTATGATGCCATGAATGCAGTAAACCTGATCAGTGATGATTATAAGGATCCTACTAATTGCTGGTATGGTATCTACAAAGGCATTCTGGGATTCATGGTTAATACAGAAGAGCTGGAGCGTTTAGATCTGGAAGCACCTAAGACATGGGATGATCTGACAAAGGAAGAGTACAAGGGACTGATCATGATGTCCAACCCAAATACAGCTGGTACTGCTAAACTGGTCATCAATACAATGATCCAGATGAAGGGGCATGATGAAGCTATGGAATACTTCAAGGCTCTGGACAAAAACATTGCACAGTATACCAAGTCCGGTTCTGGTCCTTCCAAGATGGTTGGCCCTGGTGAGTGTGTGATCGCTATTGGTTTCTTACATGATGGTATTTATCAGATCCTTCAGGGATATGACAATATCCAGTTAGTTGTTCCGGAAGATGGAACTTCCTTTGAAGTTGGCGCAACCGCTATCTTTAAGGGAGCAACTCATCCAAATGCAGCAAAATTATGGATCGAGTATGCATTATCTCCTGACTGTGTAGACCATGCAAAAGAGAATGGTTCTTATCAGTTCCTGGTATTAAAGAATGCAACACAGCCAGAAGAAGCTGAGAAATTTGGTCTTGATATGAACAATACCATTGACTATGATTTTGCAGATGCAAAGAGAACAGTGCGAAGTATGTAGAAGACTTCTTCGAAGCATTAGGAAGCACATCTGATGGCGCAGATCCAGCCGTTTCTTAACTGAGTAATAAAGAGGCTGCGAAAGTCATTATTAAAAAGAAAGTAAAGCTTATGTAAGTTAAGCTAAGCAGAAAATGCTGCGTGATGGAATAAACATTGCGCAGCATTTTCAAATCAAAGGTATACTAAGGATTTAAAGTTTAGAAAAGGGGGTCTTACAATGGCCGGAAAACAAAGTGCACAGCTGGAACGGAAGAAATTTTTTGCTGACCCGATCATGGTCTCAATGATCGTTGTCCTTCTGGTTTTTCTGGCGCTGTTTATCCTGTATCCGCTGTTAATGCTGTTAGTGGACAGCTTTTATGCAGAGGGAACCATTACACTGGATGTATTTAAACGTGTTTTAAATCTGGAACGTTTCCGCAATGCATTTAAAAACACACTTACACTTGGATTTATCGTAGGTTTTGCTTCTACAGCCATTGGTTTATTATTTGCTTATGTAGAAGTATATGTGAAGTTGAAAACAAAAATACTGGAAAAGTTATTTGGTCTGGTATCCATGCTTCCTGTAGTATCCCCGCCATTTGTGCTGTCTTTGTCCATGATCATGCTGTTTGGGCGAAGCGGTATCATCACCGTTCCCTGTTAGGAATTTATGATTCTAATATTTACGGGCTTTTAGGCATCTCCGTAGTCCAGACACTTACATTTTTCCCTGTATGTTATCTGATGTTAAAGGGACTGTTAAAGAACATTGACCCGTCACTGGAAGAAGCGACCAGAGATATGGGAGCTACCCGCTGGAAAGTGTTTACAAGCGTAACTTCCCACTTCTGCTTCCAGGTCTTGGAAATGCATTCCTGGTAACATTTATTGAGTCTGTAGCAGACTTTGCAAACCCGATGCTGATCGGTGGTTCCTATGATACTCTGGCAACTACCATTTATCTGCAGGTAACAGGTGCTTACGACTCCACAGGTGCAGCAGCCATGTCTGTGGTCCTGCTTTCACTGACTGTTATCCTGTTCCTGATCCAGAAATATTATCTGGAGAAGAAAACAGCAGCTACTCTTACTGGCAAAGCTTCCCGTATGAGTAATGCTTATTGAGATAAGAGCGTAACTGTTCCGCTGACTATTTTCTGCGGCCTGGTAGCAGCTTTCGTGCTTTTAATGTATATCATGGTTCCGTTTGGCGCACTGTTCACCCTTTGGGGAAGAGATTACAGCTTAAGCCTTAAATGGTTCCAGTACATGTTTAAGACCAGTGGACTAAAGGCATTTAAGGATTCCTTTATACTGTCCCTGATCGCAGCTCCTCTTACAGCACTTTTATCCATGGTCATTTCCTATCTGGTTGTTAAAAAGCGCTTTAAAGGAAGAAACTTTATTGAATTCGTATCTATGTTAGCAATGGCAGTACCTGGTACTGTTCTTGGTATTGGATATATCCGTGGTTATGCAAATGGTCTGTTCCGCAGCGGCTTTATGAGCAGTCTTTATGGAACTGGTGCTATCCTGATCATCGTATTTATCGTTCGAAGCCTTCCTACCGGTACACGAAGCGGTATCTCCGCTCTGCGCCAGATCGATAAATCCATTGAAGAGTCCGCCTACGACATGGGTGCAAATTCAGCAAGAGTATTTATGACCGTTACGTTACCGCTTATTAAGGATTCCTTCTTCAGCGGCCTGGTAACTGCATTTGTCCGCAGTATTACCGCTATTTCAGCAATTATCCTGTTAGTAACTCCTGACTTCCTGCTGATCACCTGTCAGATCAATGAGCAGGCGGAAAAAGGAAACTACGGTGTTGCCTGTGCTTATGCAACCGTATTGATCATCATTACCTACGGTGCAGTGCTGATCATGAATACGCTGATGAAATTCTTCGGAGTCAGCAGAAAAATCAAAACGGAGGAATAGGTTATGGAAAAGCAGAAAAAAGGTGTTCGTCTGGAACATATTTCCAAAATATATAATGATCCGAAAACAGGAAAAGAATTTTATGCGGTACAGGATACCACACTGGATATTGAACCGGGTACGTTCGTTACTTTACTGGGACCTTCCGGCTGTGGAAAGACTACCACACTGCGTATGATCGCAGGTTTTGAAAGCCCGGATGAAGGTGAGATCTACTTAGGTGATGAGGCTATTAACAGCCTGACGCCAAATAAACGTGACACAGCAATGGTATTCCAGAGCTATGCCCTGCTGCCACATTATAATGTATTTGACAACGTAGCTTATGGCTTAAAGATCCGTAAGCTGCCTAAGGAAGAGATAAAAGAGAGAGTTTTAAACATCCTGAAGCTGGTAGAAATGGATGGAATGGAATCCCGTATGACCAACCAGCTTTCCGGTGGACAGCAGCAGCGAGTTGCTTTAGCCCGGGCTCTGGTCATTGAACCAAGTGTCCTGCTTTTTGATGAGCCATTAAGTAACCTGGATGCAAAGCTGCGTGTGACAATGCGTACTGAGATACGTAAGATCCAGCAGAAGGTAGGAATTACTGCGATCTATGTAACTCATGACCAGTCAGAGGCGATGAGCATTTCTGATAAGATCATTATCATGAGCAAAGGTAAAGTAGAGCAGATCGGTACTCCAAGAGAAATCTACTATCATCCAAAGAGCCGTTTCGTAGCTGACTTTATTGGTGAAGCAAACTTCTTAAAGGCGAAGGTTAAATCTGCTCAGGGTGAAAAGGCTGTGATCGATGTTATTGGTGAAGAGATAGAGGTCAATAATTATGGTGAGAAGGCAGCCGGTGATGATGCCAGTCTGGTTCTTCGTCCGGAAGCAGTTGTTCTTTCTGAAAAAGGACTTCTGGAAGGAACGGTTATCCTGTCAACCTTCATGGGTTCCTATCAGTATTATCAGGTAATGGTAGGTGATATGGAGATCCAGATCACAGACTACAATCCTGTAAACCGCCGGATTTATGAAGTAGGCGAAAAGGCATATCTGGACTTTGATCCTCATGGGGTTTATATCCTGTAAGAGCAGTTGTTTTGTAAAGAGTATACAAGTGACTTGTAAAAGCGTATCCAGAAAAGAAAAAAGCTTTGGATACGCTTTTTTACGGTTATACGCATTTGCGTGCAGGCACGAAGACCCTATAGCCGCCTGACAATGCTTTTATAGTAAAAAATGATAAATCTGATATATATTAAAACAGATGCTTTTCCTGTATAATAAGAAATATCAAAGAAATATAAAGGCACAGTTAAATTTTTATAAAGAAACAGCGAGAAAGACTCGAGAGGACATAAATCTGAAAAGGAGAAAAGTATGTATTACGTTGATGAATATAAGGCAGACAGAAACCGATATGAGACTATGCAGTACAATCGCTGCGGAAAAAGCGGCCTGAAACTTCCTGTAGTGTCTTTGGGATTGTGGCACAATTTCGGTTCTAAAGATAATTATGATATGATGAAGACGCTTTGTTTCACAGCTTTTGACAATGGTATTACCCATTTTGATCTGGCCAATAACTATGGTCCGATCTATGGATCAGCAGAGGAAAACTTTGGACGGATAATGCGTGATTTTTTACGTCCGTACAGAAATGAACTGATCATTAGTACTAAAGCCGGATATGACATGTGGGATGGCCCTTATGGAAACTGGGGTTCCAGAAAATATCTTATTGCCAGTCTGGATGAGTCCTTAAAGAGAATGCAGTTAGACTATGTGGATATCTTCTATCATCACAGAATGGATCCGGAAACACCATTAGAGGAAACAATTCTGGCTTTAGATCAGATTGTCCGTTCTGGGAAGGCACTGTATGCAGGAATTTCCAACTATGACGGAGTTCATGCAAAGAAGGCACTGGAGATCGCAAAAGAAATCCACTTACCTCTGATCATCAACCAGAACCGTTATAATATCTTTGATAGAACAGTGGAAAATAATGATTTAAAGGCTTATGCCCGTGAATCTGGAATGGGTCTGATCTGTTTTAGCCCTCTGGCGCAGGGAATGTTATCTGAAAAATATATTAACGGCATCCCGCTGACAGCCGTGTTGCAAGAGATGGACGATTCCTTCATGCAGAAGATATTACTCCGGAAAAGATTGAAAAGATCAAAAAGCTGGATGCTCTTGCAAAAGAGAGAGGGCAGAGCCTTCCACAGATGGCACTTTCCTGGCTGTTAAAAGACAGCGATGTTACCAGCGTATTGATCGGTGCTTCCAAACCAGAGCAGATATTAAGCAACATTGGATTATAGGACATACAACATTTACAAAAGAAGAACTGGATTTGATCGATCAGATTTCCAAAGAACAGTAATTAAGCAATAATGTGGCAGGTGCTATAATGATGGGAGCAGTAAAAGGGTGATGGCAGGAAATATTCCATATTTAAAAAGAAGAGGTACATACAAGGATGTTTAGAGGAGGCCATAAGAATAAAAAAATACATTTATTGCGTCTGGCAGTGATGACAGCTTTTCTGTCCCTCTGTCTTTCCGGCTGCGCTATGACACATTCTATGAAAAACCGGGAAGGAAGTGCTGAAACAGATGCAGACAGTCTGGTTGTATACAGCCCCATCCTTTGGATTTTATTAATCCCATTGTGTCTGAATTTGAGGCTCAGACAGGGATTTCAGTGCAGGTGCGTACTGGGGGGACCGGAGAACTTTTAAAATGGGCCAGAGAAGGGGACGAGCCGGTATGCGATGTATTCTGGGGCGGTTCTTTGTATGCAGCAGGGGCAGGAAAAGACCTGTTTGAGCCTTATATCAGTGAAAATGAAGAGTATGTCCGGGAAGAATTTAAAAATAAAGAAGGAAATATGACCCGGTTTACAGATATTCCTAGTGTACTTATGGTCAATACCAATCTTCTTGGTGGTATGAAGATCCAGGGATATGAAGATCTGCTGGATGAACGGTTAAAAGGAAAAATCGCTATGTGCGATCCGTCCACATCTTCTTCTGCCAGTGAACATCTGATCAACATGCTTTATGCTATGGGAGAAGGCAATCCGGAAAAAGGCTGGGATTATGTGGAAAAATTTTGTAAAAACCTGGATGGAATGCTTTTAAAAAGCTCATCGGAGGTATACCAGGGAGTGGCAGAAGGACGTTATACAGTAGGGCTTACCTTTGAGGAAGGCGGTGCTGGTTATGTATCCAAAGGAGCACCTGTAAAACTGATCTATATGAAGGAGGGGGTTATATCCACTCCTGACGTGGTATGTATTGTGAAGGGAAGCAGACATAAAAAAGCAGCAGAGGAATATGTGGATTTTGTGACAGGAAAAGCAGCCCAGACTGTGATCGCTGACAGTTTAGACCGCCGGTCTGTGCGGAAGGATGTGGAAGCAGCGGCTTATCTGCCAGATAAAGAAGAAATCCATATGATCACAGCAGATGAAAATATGGTCAATGAAAAGAGGGAACAGTGGAAGCAGAGGTTACAGAAATTTTTACATACT
>ENA-OQBT01001027-OQBT01001027.1-human-gut-metagenome-genome-assembly--contig:-NODE-1027-length-13001-cov-3.249417_pt1 | contig 13001 bp, 14 predicted proteins | sample MGYA00242749_ERZ504557 | MGnify/ENA primary metagenome ERZ504557 (study PRJEB26092, sample SAMD00036243) | human gut metagenome | host: Homo sapiens | study: EMG produced TPA metagenomics assembly of... | reverse complement strand
CCAGGCCTACGCGCGCTGGCAGAACGGCGGCGCGGACGGCTGGCAAACGGACGCTTCGTGGTCACCAACTCCCGGCTCGGTGGCGGTCCACCATCCAACGGCATCGGCGGCGCAATCATCCCCGACTCCTCGCGCGCTCCGGAAGTACCAGGCTCGGCGGTCGATTTCATCATCACCGCCGCGCGCGAATACGGCCCGGACCTGACCATCGTGCCTACGGGCGCGATGACCACCATGGCCACCGTATTCCGCAACGCTCCGGACCTGAAGGATTCCGGTGTGAACGTGACGTTGATGGGCGGTGCCCTTACATTGCCCGGCAATGTAAGCCCGGCCGCCGAAGCGAACATCTCCCAAGACCCAGAGGCAGCAGACTATCTGTTCAAGTGTGGCGCACGCACCACCATGATCGGCCTCGACGTGACCCACCAGACCGCGCTCACCCGCGAGAAAGCCCATGAATGGGCGTCTCTGGGGACGCCGGCCGGCGACTTCCTCGTCACCATGACCGACTACTACATCGACTTCTACCTGAAGAACCAGCCGGAGATTCGCGGATGTGGACTGCACGACCCGCTGGCCGTGGCCGCCGCGCTCGACCCATCGCTGGTCACGACCTTCGGGTTCAACTTGCAAGTCGATCTCGAGGGCCCGTTCCGAGGCCGTACCATCGGCGATCGTTCACGGCTTCAGGACCCCGACAAACACACGCAGGTCGCCTTGGGCGTCGATGTGCCGGAATTCCTGGATCGTTTCATGGGGCGCGTCACCGCGGCGGCCCGGTGACGCGGACGGCGGCCGTCCGGTCCGCTCCACGCCGTGGATGGATATGACCCATGGCGTGGAGCGCCCTTTTGGGAACCGACAGAACATAGGGGGGGCGCTGGCATGCGCAGCGCCCCCCTATGTGTCCAGATCATGCCGCAGCCCGGAATCAGGCCGCCGGGCGGATCGAGCGTGAGATATTGCTCCTCCAGATCGATGTCGGGGACCAAGGCCTCCACGAACGGGACCAACGCGGTCTTTTCGACCACATCCTCGCCCTTGGAATTCTGGCCGGTTACCACCGGCTCGGTCAAACGAATCTTGAGCAGGGATTGGGCGGGGGAGTCGATCACATCCACCACTTTGCCGACACTTGGCCGGCGGCAGTCCCAGACCGTTGCCCTCGACTAGACGGGCCTCAAGGCCAATAAGATCCTTGGGATACCATTCGTCGGCCTCGAGCATGTCCTCCGCATCGTCGACCTCGCCGTAGAGTTCGACACCGTTTAGGGCCTCGGCGGCATTGCGGTCGTCGACGCCCTCAAGCTTGAGAATCCAACGATCCTTGAACGTGCGCGAACCCTCGACGATGTACTCGGTCTCGCCATCCTGGCTGTAGAGCACGGAGTCCGGCTCGAAGCGCCACTCGGGATCATCGGTGTACAGGCGCACGGTGACTTCGCCCTTCAGGCCCTGTGCGCGGCCAATACGAGCGACCCTCAGCAACTCGAGCTGCTGAGGGTCGTCGTGCATGTCTTGCTGTACCATGCTGTGAATCGTTCCTTATCGGTTATCGACGGACGTCCATGATGTCAACGCGGACCTTGTGGTCAGACAGTGCCTGAATCACGGTGCGAATCGCGTTGGCGGTGCGGCCGCCACGGCCGATCACACGGCCGATGTCTTCCGGGTTCACGCGTACGCGAAGCAGTTCGCCGCGCGCGTTCTCATGAGACTTGACGGAAACATCGTCGGGAAAATCAACGATGTTCTTGATGAGGTGTTCCACAGCTTGTGCAAGCATAGCTAGCCTTTCGTTTCCGCTCAGGCCTCAGCCGGAGCTTCTTCGGCGGCCTCTTCAGCCGGGGCTTCCTCAGCGGCGGCAGCGGCTTCGGCTTCAGCCTTGGCCTTGGCAGCAGCTTCGGACTTGGCGGCCTTCAGCTTCTGAGCCTGGTCCTCAACGGCCGCGATGCGGGCCTCGGCGTCCGGGCCAGCCTCAACGGTCTTCAGGGTGCCTTCGGCACCTTCAAGGCCCTTGTACTTCTGCCAGTCGCCGGTGATGTTCAGCAGCTTGAAGACGGGCTCGGACGGCTGAGCGCCGACGCCGAGCCAGTACTGAGCGCGATCAGACTTGATCTGGATGGTCGAGGGCTGGGTGTTGGGGTTGTAGGTACCGATCTCCTCGATGACCTTGCCGTCACGCTTCTTGCGGGAATCGACGACCACCACACGGTAGAAGGCGTAGAACTTCTTGCCCTGTCGCTTCAGACGAATCTTGGTTGCCAAAATGGCTCTCCTTGTAATGCTAGGTGTGCGGGTTCTCGGTTTGCCATGTGGGGCATGGCCGTCCGGAATCCACGTGTCTCGCGGCTCGGGGTGTAGAGGGCGCCACGCGCGCGCGAATAACTGGCCTATTATAGCGCACAGGGCCGGACTGGGCGTGGCGCACTGTGGTTGCGGTGTGGTGCGCGTTCCCCGTTGCGCAACATTCCGGGGAATGTATCGCGAAAATGCCGGCTATCGCAGTGCAAGCGTTGCGGTCAGGGCCAGATGATCAGTGCCCTCGACCTCAAACGACTTCACGCCGGACGGTTTGAGCCCGGGAGTGAACAGCACGTGATCCAGCTCGATGCGCGGCCACTTGAGCCAGCTCGGGAAGGTGAGATTCGGGCCGGCGGCTTGAATCAGACTTGCGTCCTTGAATCCGGACTTGAGCAACGCGCGGAAGCTCGGATGGTCGGTGCTCGAGTTGAGATCGCCCATAACGACGACGATATTGCGATTGCTGACGGATTTTGCACGGGCGAGTTCTCGCAGACCCAGAATGCCGGCCGACCAATCCGCGCAGCCGCGCATCGGCGATTTCGGGTGAGCCGAACAAAGCGTCACCGTGCGATTACCGGAGGTTTTGAGGGTGATGGCGGGAACGTCGGCGGCGGGGATGGAGACCACGTTGGGCACCGCTGCGCTCGGCTCGTAGCGGGAATAGATCACGTTGAATCCGCCATTATCGGTCTCTTTGGCGTCTCCGAACTGATGGTAGGGGAGAAGTTCGTTGATGTCGGCTTCGGTAAGACGTGTGATGAGGTCGTCGGTGACTTCCTGCAAGGCCAATACGCTGATATTGCGTTCGCGAATATTGCGAATGATTTCAGCGGCGTCGGCGCGTCCGTATCGACAATTCATCGTCATAACCGAGAACTGGGGCGAGAGTGTTTCACGCGTTGTTTCACGGTGTCCATCGGAGATGGTTTCGGGCCCCTCCTTCGAAGTGTTTGAGGTACCCGATGTATTGCTGTTATGGCTTTTTGACAGCGTCGGCGAAGTTGTTTCACGGGCTGTTTCACGGTGGGATTCTTTGCGTTTCCCGGCCGGGTCGATTGACGTACCCCAGTAGTTGATGCGCTGTGAGCTGGCAATCAGCGCGACCACAATAAGCAACGACATCGCAGTCCATTCATGTTGCCATGCGGCGACCGCGGCAGAATCATCAAAGGAACACACAACAGCGGCGTCAGGGCAATCATGTACGGAAGCGGCATACGGGCCTCGAGACCGGCGGGCAGCGCGCTTAAGGTCGTCCATAACAGTGCGATGATTGCCACCGCGCTGAGGATTGTCGTCATGGAAGTTCCTTTCGAAATATAAATTGAACCGAGATATAATTTGGCTCCCTCTGCGAGGGGAGCCAAGTTGTGAGATCAGCGACCGAACAGTCCGCCAAGCTCCGCCGAGGTTCGGCGGCAGTTCAGTGCCACCGTCGACGTTGCCCATCATCTGCTCAAGGCCAGCGGGCAGGGCCGGGTTCTGTGGCTTCTTGGCGAAGGCGGAACCGCCGGTCGAACCGGAGGACTTGCCGGCCAGCTTATCGCGCAATGCCTTCTCCTCGGCCTCGCGCTTCATCGGATTGCCGGACTTGCCGCCCTTCTTCTTGTTCTTGCCCTTCTTCTTGCCGCCGCCCATAGCCGGGCCGCCGAAGCCGGGGATGCCGCCGCCCATGCCGCCACGATTGGACATGCGCTTCATCATCTTTGCGGCCTGCTCGAAACGCTGCAGCAAAGCGTTCACCTGAGAAACCGTCACGCCGGAACCATAGGCGATACGGGCGCGGCGGGAACCATTGATAATCGACGGATCGCGGCGCTCGGCCGGGGTCATCGAGCGAATAATCGCCTCGGTGCGGTCGATTTCCCTCTCATCGAACTGCTCGAGTTCCTTGCGGTGCTGGGCCATGCCCGGAATCATGCCGAGCAGCGACTTCATTGAGCCCAGCTTGCGCACCTGCTGCAGCTGATCGAGGAAGTCGTCCAGGCCGAAGGAACCTTCGGAGATTTTCTCGGCGGCCTTGCGGGCCTCTTCCTCATCGAACTGCTTCTGCGCCTGCTCGATGAGCGTCATGATGTCGCCCATGTCGAGGATACGCGAGGCCATGCGGTCCGGGTGGAAGACCTCGAAGTCCTTCAGGCCCTCACCGTTGGAGACGAACAGGATCGGCTTGCCGGTCACGGACGCCACGGACAGCGCGGCACCACCGCGGGCGTCGCCATCGAGCTTGGAGAGCACCACGCCGGTGAAGTCCACGCCTTCGTCAAAGGCCTTGGCGGTCTTGACGGCGTCCTGGCCGATCATCGCGTCGATGACGAACAGGATTTCGTTGGGACGCACGGCATCGCGAATGTCGCGAGCCTGCTTCATCAGCTCCTCGTCCACGCCCAGACGACCGGCGGTATCGATGATCACCGTGTCGTAGAGCTTCTGCTTGGCGAGTTCGATGGAATCGCGGGCCACCTTCACCGGGTCGCCGGAGGTCTGGCCCGGAGCTGCGACGGCCTCGCCGCCATCGGATTGGACGCCCTTTTCGGAGCATAGACGGGCACACCGGCGCGTTCGCCGACCACCTGCAGCTGCGTCACCGCGTTCGGACGCTGCAAATCGGCCGCCACCAGCAGCGGCGTGTGGCCGGAATCCTTGAGCCAGTAGCCGAGCTTGCCGGCCAGCGTGGTTTTACCGGCACCCTGAAGGCCGGCGAGCATGATGATCGTCGGCGGGTTCTTCGCGAAGTTCAGCGGACGATCGACGCCTTGGCCGAGCACGTCGGTGAGCTCCTCGTTGACGATTTTCACCACCTGCTGGGCGGGGTTGAGTGCGTCGGACACCTCGGTGCCCAGTGCACGCTCACGCACCTTGCCGGTGAAGGAACGCACCACGTCGAGCGCCACGTCGGCGTCGAGCAGCGCGCGGCGGATTTCACGGATCGTGCCGTCGATATCCGCCTCGGAAAGCTTGCCCTTGCTCTTCAGATGCTTGAACGCATTCGAGAGTCTGTCTGTCAAAGATGAAAAAGCTGCCATAATGGGCAACAGTCTAGCCGCCACGCGGGAAATTGCGGTGTTGGGGACGACGCTTTTCGGGGAATGTGCCGCGTAGTAGTCAGGGATGTTGGGCATTCAGACGGCAAATGCCGTGCCGTCCGCTCGTGGCGAAGCCAATCGAGTGCTTCCGATACCATGGAAACCGTAAAGAATCCTGTGTTTTTTGGAATACTTACGCTGTTTTGAAAATCGCTGGACACCGCTTATACGCAGACTGCCGTGCGCTCCGAACCATGACGTTCGGGCCAACGCAGACATGCCGTGCAATAAGGAAGGCCCACTGATGCCCACCCAAAAACTACTCGAACGCAAAGCCCTGATCGTTGGTATCGTCATCAACGTGCTGCAGGTCTTAGCCGGCATGGCCGTGTTCTTCATGACCGGTCTCAAGGCCATGTTCCTCGACTTCTCCTTCACCGCGATTTCCGTCCTGTCCGGAATGGTGGCGGTGTACCTCTCGTCGCGCACGGTGCGAACCACCGAGCGCTTCCCCAATGGCATGTTCGCACTGGAACCTATCTACGCGATCTGCAAGGCCATTTTCACCATGTCGTTGTTGGTGTATTCGCTGATTGACGTGTGCCGAGTAGCGTACGACTACTTCGTGTTCGGGTCCGGCGAACGCATTGAAACCGGCCCGGTGGTCATCTACGAGATCCTGACCGTAATCGTGTGCTTCAGCCTATACACGTATTACCGGCGCTCCAACCGATCCATCGGCGATTCCAGCACCATGCTCACCGCCGAGTGCAAGAGCACGTTGGTCGACGGATCGATGTCGTTCGGCATCGGCGTAGTTGCCATCTTCCTGATGCTGCTACCGGCCGGCGGTCCGCTTGACTTCCTGCACTACACCGGCGATTTCTTCATCACCGTGGCTTTGGTGGCATTGACCATCAAGGAGCCGTTCAGCGTGCTCAAAGAGGCGTTCGTGGAATTGGTCGGCGGCGTGCATGACGACGATGAAACCAACGCCTACGTGGAGGCCGAGGCACAGCGCCATCTGCCTGCCAACACCGACTACGAGCAGACGCTGATCTTCAAGACCGGTATGAACTACACCGTTGACGTGTATCTGAGCGGCATCGGCGAAACCATTGATGTAGCTGACCTCATCGAATGCAAGCGCTCGCTGGAAAAGGAGCTCAGCAAGCGCCTGCACATCGTGGACGTGGACTTCGTGTTTGACTGATTGATGGGTTTGAAGCGACTACTTCAGACTCCAAGTGGAACCCTGCGGGCCGTCTTCGATGGCGATGCCGGCCTCGGTCAGAGCGTCGCGAATCTGATCGGCCTTGGCGAAATCCTTGGCCTTGCGAGCTTCGGCACGGGCGTTGAGCTGTTCGGCGATCAGTGCTCCAGCGCTGCATGCTCGGGCGACTCGGCCGTGCCATCAGCGGCACCGCCAGCAGACACCCACGGTTCGGCCAGCGGGTCGAGACCCAAGGTGTCGAGCATGGCACGCACGGCGAGCAGCGCCTCACGCACCTCGGCCTTGGCGGTTTCGGAATCGGCGCGGTCAGCCAGCTGTGAAAGCAACGTATTGCCGGAACGGATGGCGGTGAAGATCGCGGCGGTTGCACCAGACACATTGACGTCGTCATTCATGGCGGCCACGAAATCGGCGGGCAAATCGTCGGCGGAGACGGCAGCAACCTCCTCGCGAGAAGCTGACCGCCCAGTGCCACACCGGCGCGCTCGATGAAGTTCGAGACACGGTCGTATGCAGCCTGCGCCTCGACCAACGCCTGATCGGACCATTCGAGCATCGACCGGTACTGCACGGAGCCCAAAGCGTAACGCACCACCCAAGCGGAATGCTCGGCCAGCACGCTCGGCACGGACAGGCCGGTGCCCAGTGACTTCGACATCTTCTCGCCCTTGGCGGTCACCCATGCCGAATGCATCCAGCGCGCAGCGGAGGGGTAGCCGGCCGCGCAGGTCTGCGCCATCTCGTTTTCGTGGTGGGGGAAGCGCAGATCCAAACCGCCGCCGTGAATGTCGAAGCCATCGCCCAGGTAACGGTGGGACATGGCGGAGCATTCGATGTGCCAGCCAGGGCGGCCCACGCCAAACGGCGTCGACCAACGGGCGTCCTCGGGATCGGTGTCCTTCGGAGCCTTCCACAGGGCGAAATCACGCGGATCATGCTTGTCGGGGGAGGCATCGGCCGGGTCGACCGGATTGTACTTGTCGGCACCGGTGGCGTCCACGGACGGGCCCATGCGGTCGGCCACGGCGGCGGCCTCATCGACTTCGGAGGTCTGCTTCTGGTGAGTGAGTTCGCCGTAATGCGGCCAGGATGCCACATCGAAGTACACGTTGCCGGTGGCTTGCCGTCCGCATCCGTGACCACATAGCCGTGACCGTTGTCGAGAATGCGCTGAATCAGTCGATCATGTCCGACATGTGCCGGTGGCGCGAGGTTCCACAGTGGGCGGCAGTACGCCGAGCGTGTTGTATGCCTCGGTGAATTCGCGCTCGTAGTAATAGGCGCGGGCCCACCAAGCTGCCTGCGGCCGCGGCCTTAACGAGAATCTTGTCGTCGATATCGGTCACATTACGCACAAAAGTGACTTTGTAGCCGAGCTTCAAAAACCAGCGGCGCACGATGTCGAACGCCACGGCGGCACGGATATGGCCAATATGCGGTGACGATTGCACAGTCGCGCCACACACATAAATGCCGACTTCGCCCGGCTTGAGCGGCACGAAATGGCTGACCTGGTGCGAGGCGGTGTCATACAGATTCAGGCCTTCTGCGCCTTGGCAACATGCACCGGCGTCAGGCTTGAAGGCATGACGGAAATGTTGAAATCCTGCGGTTCTTGGCTGTTTCCCATAACACTCAAGCGTAGGGTCCGAACCAGACATGCTGAATCGTTACTCGAAGAGTTTGATGAACGCTTCACAGGTGGGGCCCGAACGAGGTGACAGACGGATGAGAAGCGGGACAACAGTCTCGCGAGAACACGTCTTTGACCGCTGCGGAAACTGCGAGATTCATGGATTTGCCCTGCTCGTTACGCAAACGGGGAACGCTCGTGCCACAATAGAAGTCATGGCCACACCACAAGTGCTCATTTTGCAACATGTCCCATGGGAACGCCCGGGACGCATATTGTCGAACCTCGAGGACATCGGTCTTGAGACGGTGACGATGAATATCGTCGACAAAAAGAAACCGGACTTGCCTGATTTCGGCGAACTGGCTGGCGTGGTAATCATGGGTGGGCCTATGGGCGCGCTTGATTACGACAAGTATCCGGGCTGAAGGCAGAAGCCAAGTTGGCGCGTGCGCCGTGGCTTCAGGCAAGCCGATTCTCGGTGTATGCTGGGGCATCAGATTATCGCCACTGCGCTTGGTGCGCAGCTGCGCAAGGGCGATGCGCCGGAGATTGGGTTCGCGCCGATCAAGCGTGTGGACAAGCATGACTTCTTCTCCATGTGGGATAAGCAGCTGACAGTGCTGCACTGGCATAACGACGTGGTGGGCCTGCCCGCGGAAGGCCAGCTGCTGTCGCGTTCGTCTTCCACCAAGGTGCAGGCATTCCGACTGGGATCCGCGCTGGGCATGCAGTTCCACCTGGAAGTGTGCGGCTCGCTGCTGGACGAATGGCTGGATGAGCCGAGCATGGTCAAGGATCTCAAGGCCGCGGGTGGTTCCAAGTCCCAATTGCGCGAGCAGTTCGCCCAATACGACCAGCTACTGCAACCGCTCGCCGAGCAAGTGTTCTCCGGTTTTGCGGCCCGCTGCAACTCCTACGCTCAGACGCTGAACAAATAACGTTTGCGGGCCGCCGCTGGGCAAGCGTGGCGCTACATTGGTGAGTCATGCCGACTTATGACATTGGACTGGAACACGTTTCGCTCGCTTTCGCTACCAAAACCATCTTCACTGATGTAACGCAGGGTGTTTTTGAAGGCGACCGCATCGGCATCGTCGGCAAGAACGGCGACGGCAAATCCACGTTGCTGCACCTGTTCCGCGGTGCTCAGGAGCCGGATTCCGGCCGCGTGACAAAGCGTGGCGGACTCACGTTCGGCATGCTTGACCAGCGTGATCCCCTTGATGACAACGCCACCATTCGCGAAGCCGCACTTGAGGGGCGCGCCGACTACGAATGGGCGTCCGATAACACTTCCCGTGAAATCGTCGAGGCATTGCTCGGCGGCATGAGCTGGATGCCAAGGTCGGCTCCTTGTCCGGCGGCCAGCGTCGCCGCGCCGATTTGGCCCGACTGCTGCTCAAGGATTGGGATATTCTTGCACTTGACGAGCCCACCAACCATCTCGACGTGGTCACTATCCACTGGCTTGCCGAACATTTGAAGAACCGCTGGTCCAAAGGCCAGGGCGCTCTGTTGCTCGTGACCCACGATCGCTGGTTCTTGGACGAGGTCTGCGAATCGATGTGGGAAGTCCACGATGGCGTGATCGAGCCGTTCGAGGGCGGCTATTCCGCATATATGCTGCAGCGCGTGGAACGCGATCGCCAAGCCGATGTGCGCGAAACCAAGCGCCGCAATCTGGCTCGCAAGGAGCTCGCATGGCTTTCCCGCGGTGCTCGTGCCCGCTCCACCAAGCAGAAGTTCCACGTCAAGGCCGCACGCGAATTGATTGCCGATGTGCCGCCGATGCGTAACACACTTGAACTGAAGCAAATGGCCACCTCCCGTCTCGGCAAACAGGTGTCGATTTGGTCGACGTGACGCAGATTTTCGAAAAACCGCAGGGCATGGCCGATATCGACCCGGATGTGGCGGCGCTCTCCGCGTCCGCTTCCCGCGTGGATGTGGTCAACGCCATGTACGCCGAGCCGCAGCTGCATGGTTCCGTTGAGGTGGCGGTCACCGACATGACTGACCCGCGCTGGTGGACGCCGGCGTGCCGGAAGCCGTCGAGTCCGCTGAGGAAGCGCGTAAGAAGGCCGAGGCTGAGAGCGGCAATCCGCAGCTTGCTGACGATCGCGAGGTTCGTCGCATGAACACGGGTGGTGAAACCATCGGCGGTGGCACTGCTGCAACGGATTCGGATGATGACACTGCTGCAGCCGGTGTCACCTCGGCTGCACGCAAGGTGACGGTTTCCGGCCGCGAGATTCTTGACGATGTGACTTGGCTGATTGGCCCGGGCGACCGCTTCGGCATCGTCGGTGCGAATGGTGCCGGCAAGTCCACGCTGCTTAAGTTGATTGATGGCACACTCACCCCGACCGCAGGCCATGTGAACATTGGCAAGACGGTGAAGTTCGCGGTGCTCTCGCAGCGCCTCGATGAGCTGGAGAAGCTCGGCAAGTACAAGATCAAGGAAGTGCTTTCCCGCTATAAGCCGAGCTACATTGTGGATGGCAAGGAAGTGACGCCGGGACAGTTGATGGAGCGTCTCGGCTTCGAATCCGCCAGCTGATGACGCGATCCGCGATCTCTCCGGTGGTCAGAAGCGCCGCATGCAACTGCTGCTGATTCTGCTTGACGAGCCGAACGTGCTCATCATGGACGAGCCCGGCAACGATCTGGACACCGATATGCTCGCCGTGATGGAAGACCTGCTCGATACTTGGCCGGGCACGTTGATTGTGGTCTCCCACGACCGGTACCTGCTGGAGCGCGTCACCGATCAGCAGTTCGCGCTGATTGGCGGCAAAGTACGTCACTTGCCCGGCGGCGTGCAGGACTACCTCGATATGGTTGAGGCTATTAAGAACGGCAAGGGATTGCCGGCTGACACGCCTGGCTTCGCGGGCACCGGTAGCAGCTCGGCGAAGTCTGGTAAGGGTAAGGCGGCCGCCGTCAACGCTGCCGCATCTCTCCCTCAGTCCGCTTCGCGGATAGCTCCCTCGTCAGAGGGAGCCAATAACGGTGAGAACTCCACCTCGAAGCTCACCGGCAAGGCCTTCCACGAGGCATCCAAGCGCGTGAATGCCATCGAACGTAAGCTCGCTAAGCTTGAAGAGCAGAAGGCCGATCTCGAGGCGCAGATGGCCGCCCATGACCCGAGCGACTACGAGGGTCTCAACAAGCTCAATGAACAACTCACCGCCGTCAATACTGAAAGCGATGATCTCGAAGCCGAATGGCTCGAACTCTCCGAACAATTGGAGTAGCGGGAGAAACCGTAACGTTCACAAGGCCTCGGCAGTTTGCCGGGGCCTCCCGCTATGCAAACTCCCACGGATTAATCAATTCCACGTCGGTACCTTCGAAGTCCTTGATATTGCGCGTGGCTATGGCCGCATCCCAGGAACAGGCAATTGCCGCAATCATGGCGTCTTGAATACTGGTAGGTGTGCCCCTGTGTTCGCGTTCGACAAGGATATGGGCATAATCCGCAGCTGCCTGAGTGTCAAATGCGAACGTTCTGTCCTCTAATGTCATAAGCGCCAGCTTGACGGTCGTATCTGTGTACTTTCGTCGTTTGCCTTCAGGCATGCGACATATTCCGGCCAACAACTCGGCGACGGTGATGGCGGTGGTTGCCAAATTGCTTGTATCTTGGTTCCTCAGCCAATTGGCAACGTGTTCGTCTGGCTGTTTCTTGATGATTTCGCTGATGACGTTGGTGTCCAGAATAATCATGGCCGATTCCTATTCAAAAGATACTGGCGGTCGGGAATCGGCGGAATTTCGCTCGGATAGTGGGAGTTCCCCCTTGTCGAGTCCCTCAAAATCCATGTTCTTCATGAATTCGCGGATCTCGTCATAGAAATTGGTCTTTCGCGTGATTTCATGCGCCACCGTGCCAGCCAGCCATTCTTCAAGAATGGATCGCACCTGAGATTCCATGGAGCGGTTGTTTTTCTCAGCCACTTCTTTGAGCTGCTGAATCTGCTCATCGGGTATTTTTCGGATGGTCAATGTTGCCATGATGCACCTCCTTGTTGCTGTCATAATGCTAGCATGAGGTGCTGTCGTTTTGCTTGCAGTACGGGTGATGAGGTATGCACGCATGAAAAAAGGCGGATATGCATCATGCGCATCCGCCTTTTGAGCTTGGACTGGGTCTTCCCGCAGTCGCCGAATCAGCGCCCGGTAACCTCGGAACCGACGACCTTTTCGCTCAGGGCGCGCGGGCCGCGGGTCACGGCTACGGCACCGGAGCGCACCAGCTCAATCACACCGTAATGCTCCAAAAGCCCCAGCAGGGCGTCGATCTTGCCTTCGGCACCGGTGGCCTCAATGGTCAGCGATTCCGGATTCACGTCCACCACGCGCACGCGGAACAGACGCACGATCTCCAGCACGTCGGAACGGTTGGATTCGTTGGCGGCCACCTTGATGAGCACCAGTTCGCGTTCCACGGTGGAGTTCGGGTCGAGTTCCACGATTTTGAGCACATGCAGCAGCTTGTTGAGCTGCTTGATGATCTGCTCCAGCGGCACGGCCTCCACGTCGGCGGTCACCGTGACGCGAGAGATGTCCGGACGCTCGGTGGGGGAGACGGACGAGCGAGTTGATGTTGAACGCACGGCGGGCGAACAGGCCGGCGATACGCGCCAGCACGCCTGGGCGGTTCTCCACCAGCACGGACAGCGTATGACGCTGGGAACCAGGCTGGGATGCAGGATAGTTAGCCATGAGTGTTCTCTCTCCTCAGTGCTCGCTCGCAGTGGCACGGCGGTCTCGTGCTCGAACACGCCGGTCG
>ENA-OQBT01001026-OQBT01001026.1-human-gut-metagenome-genome-assembly--contig:-NODE-1026-length-13007-cov-5.732997_pt1 | contig 13007 bp, 20 predicted proteins | sample MGYA00242749_ERZ504557 | MGnify/ENA primary metagenome ERZ504557 (study PRJEB26092, sample SAMD00036243) | human gut metagenome | host: Homo sapiens | study: EMG produced TPA metagenomics assembly of... | reverse complement strand
ATAACAAAAGAAGAGGAACCGGCCGACAACCGGGGATAGCCCGCTAAAAATGGGAAGCCTCTGGATTCAGACGTATCGCCTGAATCCAAGCAAGCCCAGTTCGCAGGAATCCCGTGGTTTCAACCACAGGAGTGTCAAAAGCTCCTGAAACTGGATCGCATCGAATACGGAAAGAAGCCCTCCATGACCGGACCCGATGCCGAGGAATTGGAATCCATACGGAAGGAATACCGGCGTCAAACGGAACGCGACGAACGAATATCGCGCCGGGCCGCGGAACTGCGGCATGATCGGCTGAATCGGACAGGAAGGCAGCAGGGGGAGGAATCATGAGTCTGGAAGCCGTGCGCCGTCTCGCGTGGACGGCGATCGTCCTATTTATTATGGCGATCGTGTTCGCGTTCAACCACGGGCCGATACTCGCGTGGCTGGCCGCGAACCATACGCCGCTGCTCGTCGGGATCCTTCAGGCGCCGTTGTGGCTTGTCGCGTTCCTGCTCATCGTCCTTGGATTGCAATGCTGGCTGGACATCGTGGATGATGACGAGACCCCGTTCGCGATCGGCATGCACGCGCTTGGCATCATGCTCGGCATCGGCTGGTGGGCAGGCCTGGCGGCCCTTTCATCGCATCAGCCGGCGACGCGAACTGCTACGGGCTGCTGGGCGGCTGCATCCTTTTCGGCTTGTTCGCATGGATCATGGACCGGCGCCAGAAGGCGGGCAGGGAGGCGTTTCCGAGGCTGCGCGACAGATAGCCGACTTCGCGGTCACGTACATCGCCAGCGAAGAGTATCGGAAGAACAACGGGGACGGCGAATGATGGATGAATGCGAACGGCTGACCTATGTGAGCGGCGAGGCAGCATGCAATGCGGTCGATATCGCCGCCGCATTGGGCGGCGGGTTCCACGTGAGCTTTCCGCCCGGCCGCGGCACTATGACGTTGATCAAGTATTTCCTGGACGGCTCCGATGTGAGCATTGAGGTTGGCGACGATCGGGCCGCCGCCTCGAACAGCCGGTTCGAAACCGTTGAATGGGATATCGAGGACGGAATACCACAGAAACTAGTGGACATGTTGCAACCTAAAGCGGGTTAATGCCACGGTTTTCAGATTTTCTTCAAGAATCGTTCTTTGAACGAATGATAATCGTAGTATCCGTCCGGTTTTCCTCCACCCAACTTCGGAACAGGAAAAGCCGGTCAATCTTCCAGAACGTTGTCTTAAAAAAAGGATGCTGCGCCGATGCGAAGAATTAAGATATTCATCGATAACACCATTATTCCCGCAGACATATACGCCGGGCAGAAAATCGCTTTCATCTTCCTGCCAGCAGGCCGTCAAACAGCTCAAGGTCGTGAACAAGTCGTGCATCAAGCCTCAGTGGATAATGAGAACGGGCGTGTAATCAATGTGACCTGGCAGGCTAAAGGCTGGTTCAACCGGCTCGTCACCCGGCATTCGCCTCTTCTTCGACGTATGCTCGGACAGCCCGACACCTACCGGTTCGACGATAACATCGCCTCTCCGGAATTTATTCAGGAGCGTGCAGATTGAGCGGGGCAGCACATAAGACCGTTCAACCAGTAAGCCGATCAGCCGTAAGAAGGAAGAACCGATTCCAACGACGTGTCGCCCTATGTCTGATGTCGGCAATGCTTTTGTCGGGCGGAATGGCATGTCTTTTTCTGCCGCATAATGAAACCGCATACGCAGGTGAACGTTTCGACCGGTCCACCGCATTAACCACGGAACAGTTGACAGCATCAAGCATCGATGATGCGGCTAGCAGGAGCAGTCAAAGGGGAGATCTCACGGTGGACGGCACATGGGATATGGGCGACCAGCCGGACCGCAAGCTCACCATCATCCATGCGGACAATCCAGTGGTCCGTGACCTGATCAACGGGCGCGACGAGGATCAGACTCCGGCCGGATTCAATCCGGATCATGCGACCGGCGACACGGGCAACGCATACGCATACGGGCAATGCACATGGTGGGCGTACGTGCGGCGCACGCAACTGGGATTGCCGGTCGGCAGCCATCTGGGGATGGCGGCATGTGGGCCGATTCCGCCAAGGCGCTCGGCTATTGGGTGGACGATACCCCCGACAAGGGGATGTGATCGTGTTCAGCCGGCGCAGGTCAACAACGCATGGGGCACGTCGCCATCGTGGAGAAGGTCAACGGCGACGATTCCATCGAGATCAGCGAAGCGAACGTGAACGGCAGGTCGGCCCGTTCCGACGCACCATCGAGGCGAAACAGACGCATGAATACCAGTACATCCACTATTAAACGCGCTCCCATTATCCTGACGTTTCTCCTGCCAATCGTCATGCTCGCCATGCCGACGATCCCGGCATGGGCGGCCGGCTCCGATTCGGCTCCGATTTCCATGGCCAGTGTCAGATCGTTCCCGAAACGCCCGATCCCGCATCGTTCGTTCAGTGAGGCCGTATCGACCGACGTGGACGGCTCATGGGGAGGCATCGAAACCCTAGACGTGCCGCATACGGAAAGCCCCGAGGAACAGGCCACGCGCATCCAAGCCGAACAGGCGCGACAGTCGGAGGCCGCGTCACGCGCCGAACCACGCACACCGGTCATATCGGCGCCGACGACAGGTGACAAGGAGAAACCCGCCTCGGATACGGCCGCCGCCCTGGTCTCCTACGCGCTCCAATACCAGGCGCGCCATACGTGTACGGGGGCAATACGCCTGCCGGCTGGGATTGCAGTGGTTTCACCCAATACGTGTACGCGCGGTTCGGCATCCAATTGCCGCACCCGTCCGGCATGCAGGCCACGGTCGGCACGCCCGTTACTGACCCGCAGCCGGGTGATCTTATGGCAAACGCGGGGCATGCGGGCATTTACATCGGCAACGGTCTGATGATCCATGCGATGAACCGGTCGATGGCACGAAGGTCACGGCCGTCATGCCCGGCATGGGATATTATCGTCTGCTCGGCTAGGGCACGCTATACTGTGTGGAAAGGGTCGGTGCGCGTTTTCCGGTTCTCTGTCCGAACGACGCGCGTCGACCTTCTTTGTCACCGGTTGTTGTTGCGTACGGGTTTTGCGTATTGCCTGATGTTTTTAGTTTAGGGTGGCGGTACCGGTGGATAGTGTGATTGGTTGGGAAAGTAGTGGGCTGATCCATGCCCATTCGGCGAATAGTAGCGTTACCCAGAAGAATAGGCAGGTGGTTGCGCGTAGGATGATTGGGCCTGATTGGATGCGCCAGATTAGTGTCATGAGGTTCCATGATGTTGTTTTCTTCTGGCGGTCTTTGTGCCAGATGAGCCATGACAGGCCTGTGAGGATGCACCAGATTGTTAGTGTTGCGGTGAACAGGAGTTGGCTGACTGGAGCGTATTTGCTGGCTTTTTGGATACTGCGTGCGATGGTGCTTTTGCCTGTTGTATGGGAGTTGATTGTTTGGGGGCAAGTTCTTGCGGTATTCCGTCAGCAGTGTTGGCCCAATATTTGAACCGTCCGCGGACGATGAGTCTAGCACTCAGACTGTCCTGTTCATCTAGCGAGTATTTACAGGTGGTGAGCGTGATGAGGCGCGCGTCTTTTTGGTCTGTCTGGTCGGCGATGACGGCGGCATCATCGGGGGTCGTCATCCAAGATGATTGCATTTCATACACGTACCAGTGGTCGGCTGTCTGAATGATGATCGGATCCCCGGGTTTCAACGTGTCCGCCGGCCCTAGGTCGCCGGGGGTGCGGTGTCCGGCGTAGGAGCTGTTGCCGATGCTTCCGGGCATGACGGTTCCTTGATAGTGTCCGATACCGTAGTTGTCAAGGACTTGCAGATCGGTGCCTTCTTGGATGGCTCGTTGCCATTCGGTGCCGAACCGGGGGATTCGCATCCAGCCGATCACTGTCGAGTATTCGGGTTCCGGTTCGGTGGGTGGTTCTCCGGTTTGGGGTTTGGCGATGCGGGTTGAACCGTCGGTTTTAGTGGGTTGGGCTGTTTTGAATCCTTGGTTGGTGACGATGGTTTGTTGGGTGTGGATCTGGTCCATTCCGTTGCCGATGTATACCCATCCGACGTGCATTACTAGGATGATGGCGAGGAAAATCGACATGCCTGCGAACAATTGCAACAGCCGGTAACCCACTCCTTGTGATTGTCTGTCTTCTCTCTTAGGAACGGTGTTCTCTTCAATATTCCGGAGCGAAATGTCGTCAGTATTGTGCTGAGGACGGAGTCGGCCGGGTCTTGAGGCGGCATGTCTTCCCATTAGTCTTTCTTTCTTCCCGGATACGGTTTGGTTGACTAACTTCCGTTTTACCGTCTCGCTGCTTAGAACGAATGCTATCGTCGTTATCTCGTGCGTCATTCACCTTGTCGGAGGCCTCCTGCGAATCGGACCGGGATGTCCGCGCATTTCGCCGTCTCCAACAGGAGACGGAACAGTTGGACGGTTTCCTCCTTGCCTTCCATGGGTCGAAGCGGATGCTGTCGCCTTTCGACGTGGCGGTCTCCAGCATGTATGCCACCTGACTGTCCGCCCCGATGAACGCGAGACCGGAACCGGCTTCCACCCACGCCTCGCGGACCGTATTCCAACGGAAGTTCAGATATCGGCCGAATCCACGGAGACATCTGCGCCGATCCACATGGAGCGGCAGCAGGCCAGGAACTCCGCCGACGTGATATTGACGTTGAAGCCGTTCGATGTATCGCCCATCATGAATCCCACTTGGTCGCCGTCCTTCCCCTCCACGAACGGGACGAGGGTGGCGAGGACGGCGGCAAGAAGGGCGAGCAGTGCGTGATCGCCGTCCTTCAGCGGTGTCCGCTCCCCGCTCACGATGCTCATGCCGACATGGTTGAACGCCTCCACGATGGCGGCGGACCCCTCGAAGACGGCGGGCATGTCCCCGTCACCGGTCATGTGGCAGACACCGTCCGGGTCGAACTCCCAATCGTATTCGACCGGATTGTTGCCGGTCTCATCGTTGGTCTCCACGGTGATGCGTTCAATCATGATTGCTCCTTCATCCATTGGGCCAGATAGTCGCGCACGTCGCCGGCAGCGCCTTCCTTGCCGGTGTCGAAACCGTCCGGCCGCCATGTGCCATCCGACATGATCAGCAGGTCCAGGCCGACGGGATGCTCCTCCCCGCGTTGGGTCTGGAAGATGACGGCGCCGATTTCGACCGGGTCGCCGTTCGAGAACAGGTCATCCCAATACACGTCATCCGCATCCAACGCCTCGACCCTGCCAAGACCGGCGACGGTCTTCCGGTAGCCATCGAGAATCTTCCCGCGATTTCTGACCGCTTCGATCAGCCGACTTGCCGCATGCGTCGGATCGGCGGGCAATAGCGCACGGAACACGCTTTCGCCGACCTCGAACACCAGATAGTCCGGATCCGAAGAGCGCGTGGCGGGGATACCTGAATCGTTCAACCGTTTCACGGCCTTGTCGGCCTCGTCCATGATGCCGCGGTCCTTGCGCCACTGGTCGTATCCGACGTCGAACAGGACCGTCATGGTCGTCTCATAGTCGGTGTCGAAGGTCGTTGTTTTCGGATGCCACCAGCCGTCGGAAACCGTCCAGTGGATCAGGTTCCCGTCGAATTCAAGGCGAATGCGCCAGTAGTCGAACGGTCCGCTTCGTGTTTCGAATGTGGATTTGCAGTCGAACAGTCTTCTCAGGTTCGACCATTCGTACGGTAACATCGGCGTGATTCTGAGCAGAATGATGTTGTCGGCCATCAACCAGTGACAGTCTGCGAAGAAACGAATCTCGGGCGTGACGACGCTCATTCCCTGCACCATCCTCTCTGTTTCGTCTCCACATACATGGCGTCGCGCACCTCGGTGTCGTTCCAACCCCATTCGCGGGCGAGATGCAGGTAGTGTTCGCCTATCACATCGATGACGGATTGCAGGCCCGCACGGTCGGGCACCCCGTAATCGTTGGCCTCCGTATTGAATTCCAGCCAGTCCGCTTCGGATACCGAACGCGGTCCGTCATGGTCGGTGATATCCGGTGTGGCCGGTTTGGGTTCCGGCTTCCATTCTGGTTGTGGCGGTGTGTAGTCGGTCCAGCCGCGCTGCCTGTCGGCCTCGCGCGCCTCCGGTTCGTCCGCCAGCCATTGCTCATGCGTTTCCGCTTCCTGCCTGTCATCGAACTGCTTGCCATCCGAAGTGGTGTATATGATGCTTGTTTCGATACTCATGATTCCTCCAACTGGTATCCGATGTGGCGCAGCGCGTCCGTGATGGTTTCGCCCGGTTCGCCGCCAAGCGACCGCCCGCTATACTTGTCGTATATCCGCCATTCGTCGGGCTCGGACTGGTAGGCGTATACGGTGTCCGTCGGCTTCCCGTCCGGCGCCGTCAGTTCGATCGGTTTCGACTCGCCCCGCTCCGACCGCCATCGTGCGATGCCGTGCTTGCGTTCCATGAGCGTTAGGCTCGCGCCGTCCAGTCCGGCTTCCAGCAGGCTCATGTATTGGCTGTCATCGTTTTCGCGGATATGCCAGTCGTCGCCGTAGTTGTCCTCCATGCCGACCAGCAGCAGGGGCAGGCCGGTGCGGCCGCGCCCCTCGTCGCGCACAATCTCGAACGGACGGTCCAACTCGTTGAACGCGGTCTGCCAGATGATCCAACCCTTGTCGCCGACGCGCGGCGAATCCGGACCATAGCCGTCGCCGTCCTGCCGATCGTCGTAATGGAACCGGTCGAGCAGCCGATGCTCGAAGCGTTCGTCAACCGGATTCATCGTCCTCTCTACCTTTCCCCGCAATCCCAACGGTCGTAGCATGCGGGGCATTCGTATTGCGCGTATTCGGGATTCCACTTGGCGTGCTCACGGCATACCAGACGCCAGCAGGCCTCACATATCTCGCCGCAGTCCGTGCAGTTGACGCGCCCGCAACAGGGGCATTTCCTCGCATGCTCCTCACACAACGGTATGCCGCAACCGCCGCAGTGGTCAGCCACGTCATCCGGCTCGTACGGGCCGTGGATTGAATCTTCGCAGGTTTCGTTCGCGTTCATGATGGTTCCTTTTCATTCCTTGCCTAACAGGTCAAGTCCGGCGCATACCGTCTCCCATACGGTCTTGTCGTCGAATGCGATGAGCATGCCGGATATGCTGTATTCGCTCGCATGAGGCAACGCGTCGCCGCAATCCACGGCCGCACGCCAGGCGCCGTCGAACATGCCGTAGTCGTCCAGATCGCCCGCATACGACACGTCCGACGGCTTCGCATGGCCGAGCCGTCGGAATTCCTCGTCAGTAAGAAAGCGCCATTCGCGCGTATCGCGCACGCGCAGGTCGTCTCGGTTGGCTTGCAGTGTAGCGAGTATCGCCTTGCGGGCGGTCGTGTGGAAAGATGCTGTTTTCATGATGTTCTCCTTTTCGTCCGTTCTACGTGCGACGCGAATTCCAATGCCTTCTCGCCCTTGTCGGTCAGCGCGTCGAACACTTGGTCGATGTAGTATCTGCGTTCCAGCACGCCCAGCTCACGTAGTCGTTGCGATTCCTCCGCCGGTTTGACCACGCCATACGGTTTAAGCTCTTTCAGGATTGCGATGTCCCGCCCGTCCAACAGTGGCGGGTCGTCGGGTTCCAGCAACGCTTTCAGACGGTTGGCCTTGTCTTCCATGTCGGATACGGTGACGGCCAGCGACTCCGGCATGGGCGTATCTGTACCTTCGCACAGGCTCGCCCACTGTTTGCGCTTGTCTTTCGCCTTGTCGAGGTATTTGTTCGCTGTGAGGGTGATTATCCGCACGCGGAACTCGTCGAAGTCGCAGACTCCTTTATGATGGTCGTAATCCCGCCAGACGAAGGTGCCGTTCGGACGAATCGAGCATTCAAGGAACACGTACACCTTGTTAGGGTTGCGGATGTCCGCTACGTAGTCGGAGTATTCCGATTCGACCAGAGCGAACTCCACGCCTTCCTTGCCCAGCCTGTCCAATAGGTCGCGGACGGATTGCAGCGTCTTCTCGATGTCCAACATGGTTCACTCCTTGTCCAGTCGGTGCACGTTGCTCAGCATGCGCGACGCGGCCTGACGGCGCGTCTCATACGGGGTGCCGAGTTCCTCGCCCAGCAGCCACCCCTCGAACACGGACACCGGGTCATGTCGGCCGGAGTATTTGTTGTTGCAGGCTTCGCACACATGCATGTAGTGTTCGGCCATGTCTTCCACATCCTTCGCCTCCTGTTCGTCGCCAAGCGTGTCCCGGCACCATTCGGCGGTCTTCTCGAACTTGTCTTTCAACCGCATGAGACGGTCGGTGCGCGGCATGGGCGAAGCCAGCAGGCGGGCCAGTTCGTCCAATGCCTGCTCCTCGCCCATGTCGGCTGTATCGAGGACGGTGTTATCCTCGACAAGCTCGTACCGCGTGCGGACGATGCGGATGGTGTCGCTGTCGGGAATGTTGACGGTGACCTCGTATCCCGCTTGAGGGTCGAATGCGGTGATGCGTCCGAACTGGTGGTCGTTGTACACATGCCAGCCGGCAGTATGCGGGTGACGGTGATGAGGATGTCGCGTGTTTTCATTTCGTCAGTTCCAGTTCTTCGGGGCGACGACAATCCAGCCGTTCCGCTTGAAAGCGTCGAGTACATCTTCCGTGACCTGTTCCATAGTGTCCGTCATGAGTCAGTCCTCCACATTTTCGGTCTTGATGACCTGTGCGTCACTGTCGCTGAGTTCGACCTGTTCGCCTAGACGGTATTCGTCGGCGTTGTTGAGGAGTTCGTTGATGGCATCCTGTTCGGTGGAGTCGTCGTCGAGTTCGACGGTGAAGGTGCTGAGTAGGTTTCCTCATAGTTGATGGCGTAGCGCTTCATGGTTTCCTCTTTCGTTTTTATGTGGACATATTCAGTATAACAGACAAATAGGATAAGGCAAAACCCGCCTCCCCAAAAAAAGGAAACGGGTCGGCGAATATCAAAAAAACTAGGGGTGTGTTTACCCTATTTAAGTTTTGCGTGATGATTGTCGTATGCGTACGCCGAGGTATGACATCACGCCTGACCGGTTCATGAGGGTCGCGCATCCGTTGCCGCGATAGCACGGCAACGTGGCGGTCGACAACCACACGTTCGTCAACGCCCTGCCGTGGATGTGCCGCACGGGAGCCCGTGGAGGGACCTGCCGGAGTGCTGCGGCAAGTGGGTCACCGTCTGCCAACTGTTCAACCGCTGGTCCAGGAACGGCGCGACAGGGCGCCTGTTCGCGGCATTGCAGGAGAAGCGGATCAACGGGGCGGAATCTCAGCCACACCAGACTTTCTGTTTTCTTTTTCCTGCTTTCGTGCCTTGTCCCATGCGGCTCGGTTCCATGGGAGTACCGGCTTCTTCGGCGGCTCCCCGTATTCCGGTAGGATGAACGTGTAGCCTGTCTCGCTGGTGGATGCTGTAAGCCGCGTTATGGGAGCGCTCCACCGTCCGGAAGCGTGTGCGTTGAGTTCCGCGCGCTGCCGTTCGAGCCGTTGGCCTGTTTCCTCCAGCTCGTTGATGTCAGGGTTTGAGGTGGGTGGGATGATTCGTTTGATGGTGACGTTGCCGGACTGGTATTCGACGGTCTGGTAGTCGTATAGGCCGAAATCTTTTTCGAATCCCGAACTGTGCGTGACCGTCAGGGTGCTGTTGTCGGGGCCTGTGAAACGGCGTGTGTCCTCATGGTAGCTGCCATATCCGTCGGCGTTGCGTCATGTTTTGTTCCGGCTTCCGTCCATCCGTCCGGCAGCGTGATTGGTGGTGGGGTGATTTTGCCGTGCTTTTGCAGGCGCTGGAGTACTGGGATCTGCGAGGTCTGTTGCTCGTATGCGCTTAGTGTTGCCGCGTCGGGGAAGCCGAAGCTGTTGAGTTCGTCTGCGAATCGTCCGTCTGGGGTGCGTCTCCGGTGTTTCGCTTGTGCTGTTCGGCTGGATGTCGTCAATGTTTTGGTGTTCTTTCGACGAGTGTTGTTTGTCTTTGATTCTAATCGCGCCTTGAAAAAAGGAAGCAGGCCGGACGAAAGCAAATCAGCCAAGAAGAGGCACTGGATAGAATCCGCTCTCCGAATACATGAGCAGAGACCCGTCGCCAATGGGAGTACCGTTGCTCATCGTGGAAAACGTGTCGCAGAACCACGCATCATGCTCATGCAATACGGTCGGTACGGGCGTATGCCCGACCACCTGAGTCAGGTGCATGTCCCCGTCTTCGGCGAACTCGCCGCGATCGCACCATAGGGAGAAGGCGTTCCTGCGCCGCCGCGCGCCGGGCCGATGTCCGTCATGGGCACGACCAGTGAGGCGGATGGAGGAGCATTCGGTTCAAGCGATCCGCGACTTCCTCGACCGGCATGTCCATGTAATCGGCGCCCAGCCGCCGTCGCCCCCATGCACGGGTGAGCCCGGCGTGCGTGGCCAGAATGTTCCCATCCGACCAAGCCAGTTGGAATGGGATATTTTGCATCAGCTCATGCACCTTGCGATGGGCGCCGGGTTTGAAGCCGGGCGCCAGTGCGCGCACTCGCGCATAGGAGGAGGAGCCTTGCTTCAGGAAGTACGGCACATCATGATTGCCGAGCAGTGGAATCACCTCACGTTCAAGGGATTCACGCCGATACCATGCGGCAAACGTATCGAAGAACCGGACCAGCCCGTTGTTCGACACGTTCCAGTCATCGCAGATGTCGCCCAATAGCACGATGCGTTCCGCATGCTCTCGTCTGGCGACTCGGGTGATTAGCGGCAACAGGTCTGCTTTCGCATGCAGGTCGCCGACGAACAATGTGCGCATCAAATTGTCGCCCCTAGGGTGGGCAGGATGCCCATGTCCGGTGTGGTCAATGCGATTCGACCTTGTTGACTATGAGAATGGCGGTGTGGATGCGATTCTCCCTGCCGTCCGTATACCAGGCGACATACTGTCCGCCTTCGGTGATGACCCGGACTGGCTGGTTCATGTCATCTGCGTTCAGGAGACGGACGACCGCCACACCGTAACCATGTTCGATGGTTCGACGAACGGTTTCCATGGGAGTCCAGCCGTAGGTCGCAAGCCGCCAGCCGACGAATGCGATCAGGCGAGCAGGCAGATGACCGCCAATGCGGTTTGCCTTGCCAGCAGGGATACGATGACCAGGATGAGTAGTCCGACGGCTTGCAGTAGCTGGGGGAGTGCCGCATGGGCCAGCTCCTGCCATGTGGGTTTCGGAATGATGCAGAACGGCCTTCCGGTTTGAGTCTGCCAGTCTCTTCGGCCTGCTGTGATGGGGTTTCTGCAGCGGTTTTCGTGTCCTCATCCGTTTTTCTCGGTGCCGGTGATGTGCGGTGGCGTTTCCCTGCTGGTTTCACCGAGGGTGGTTGCTGGTTGAAGTCTTCGGTCTTCGCGTTCGGGCCGGCATGCGGGTTTGATTCCGCGAGCCTACGTTCCATTTCGTTGATGGCCTCTGCCATGTGCTATCTCTCCTTTATCGCTTGTCGCCCGGTGTCGTGTAGTCGTGTTCGCGTACCTGTCGTTCACGGTTGAAACAGTTATGCAGCAGGTTGACGGTGCTGAAGTTCGCGGAATCGTCGTCACGGACTGCTTGTAGGATGCGCTGCCGGTTGTCCCAGATCAGCTTGTCAGCCTGTTTCTCGGTGAGGCCTTCCAAGTCGCCGTCTTGGTTGAAGTGCACGTACTTGTGCTTGTCGGGGTCCCATCCACCGTACTTGCGGGCCTCTTTGATCTGTTCCTCGCTCATGTCTTCCAGATGCAGGTCGTGGGGGTTGATGGATGGGGCTATGCGCAGGTCGCCGATCGTGGATTCGCCCTTGTTCTGCTCGTCGTGGTTGATGGTCTGCCATGCGGCGGCCTTCAACGCGGTCATGTTCTCCTCGTCGGGTTTGAAGAAGATCTGGTCTCGGATGGCGGAATCCATCATGTCGTGGCGTTTCTCCTCCAGTTCAGTGTCGAGGTCGAAGTCGTCATCCCCGGATTTTTCGGCGAGATCGTCCACGAGGTCGTTGTCGGTGAAGCCCCAGTCGTCGCCGTGGATTTCGGTCAGTTGGCCGCTGTCTATGCGTTGGCTGAGGTCTTCGGTGGTGATGAAGTCCATCCTGTGGTTCACGTACCCGTCATGGTCGATGGACAGGGTGGTTTCCCCGTCTTCGTCGCCGTCGCTTTCCATTACGGAGTAGGCGTGCCAGCCGGCCGGCACCTTGTTGCGGTCGATTCGCCCATCGTCCAAGGCGTAGCCGTTGAGGGTGGATCCGTCGGGCATGTCGAATTCGATATGGCGTGCCTCGTAGGGGTCGTCGAATGCGCCGGTGGCTGTGAGCAGCTGGTTGAAGTCAGGCTCCGTGTCGTCGGTGAGGAGGCTGGCCACCTGTTGGATTTTTGTGTCGGAGGGGAGGCTGTCCTGCTTGTCTTCGTCCGCGAATCGTCCGTCCGAGCTGCGGCGTCGTTGGCGGGCTTGGTCTGACTTGTTTTGGTTGGTCATTGGAACTCTCCTTCTATGTGGACATATTCAGCATAACAGGCATATTGTCGTTCGGAGACAATTCTAGGGGTCCGGCCTCCCGTTTTGGCGAGAAGCCGTGATGTCGCGAAATCGGCAATACCTGTTATACTGAATTAGTCCACATAAAATTTTCGTAGAAGGCACCAATCATGCTCGGAAAACATCAAACAACAGGGCAGCGAGCCTGATGGCAATCGACCCAGGAACCACGCTCATCCTCATCACGTGCCTCATCTGCACGATAGTGCTCGCCTTCGCCGGAAAAGAAACAGGCGACAAGACGGACACCAAACACGACAACGAACAACGAAAACGCAAACGTTGAAAATTCACTCGACCGTACGCGGGACGCCGGGGAATGGACGCTCTCCTATATCGGACAGCCCGGACGCCGGCGGCATGTGAAAGGCGGACGACGATGAGGCACGGCGCATCATCCCGACACATGGGGGAGCCCCGGCCGGCGGCGGGCGTGGAGCCGGGACTGCTGGCAGCCAGCCTCGCCATGGCGCT
>ENA-OQBT01001024-OQBT01001024.1-human-gut-metagenome-genome-assembly--contig:-NODE-1024-length-13030-cov-3.403317_pt1 | contig 13030 bp, 17 predicted proteins | sample MGYA00242749_ERZ504557 | MGnify/ENA primary metagenome ERZ504557 (study PRJEB26092, sample SAMD00036243) | human gut metagenome | host: Homo sapiens | study: EMG produced TPA metagenomics assembly of... | reverse complement strand
GCTCCGCGGAGCCCGAACCGCTCTCAAGGGCCTCAACGACCTCGGGGCGATCGCCATGGTTGGGCAACATGGAAGGAGACGCCTCGTTGTCGTAGGCGACCGATCCATCCCTGTTGATCAGCGTGATACGAAGGTCCTCGCGATCGAGGCTTCGCAAAAATGCGATGGGTTCCTTCTGCTCGTTTAAGGCGGCGGCAATAAGCTCGGTTTCTTGCGAAAGGTTGGCACTCGTGGCATCTGCCAAGGTGTTTTGCACGAAGAACGCGCCCAGCACCGTAAACGCCAAAATGACGGACATAGCGCAGACAAATATCGTCGCAAACACGCGATGCGAGAGCGTGTGTTTTCCCTGAGGGGCAAAGACCACGGACTACTCCTCCGATGCTGCTGCCGCAGCGACGGCATCTTCAGTATCGCTACCGGCGGAAGCTCCGCCAGGCGATAGCCCACGCCGCGCACCGTCTCGATAGCGCCGGCACGCTCGCCGAGCTTTTGGCGAAGCGTCTGCACGTGCACGTCGACGGTACGCGAGCCGCCATCGAAGTCCCAGCCCACACGCTCTGCAGCAGCGACTCGCGGGTAAAGACCACGCCGGGCTTGCGCATAAGATATTCGAGCAAATCGAACTCGCGCAAGGTGAGTTTGAGCGGCTCGCCGGCAACGGTCACTTCGCGATGGCTGGGCGAAAGCACGATATCGCCCACGCTGAGCACATCGCTTGCCTGTTTGACCATGCCGCCGCGGCGCAGCAGCGCACGGCAACGGCTGGCAAGCTCCATGAGCGAAAACGGCTTGGTCAGATAATCGTCGGCACCGCCATCGAGCGCCATCACCTTATCGAGCTCGGTATCCTTGGCAGTGAGCATCATGATGGGCACCGTCGCCGTCAGGCGGTCGGCGCGCAGGCGACGCATAATTGCCAAACCGTCGGTATCGGGCAGCATGATGTCGAGCAAGACGGCATCGGGTACCCGTCGCACCACGGCGGCCTTAAACTCGCCATCGCACGAAAAGCCCTCGGCCTCGATCCCCTGCTTGCGCAGCGCATAGACCGTCAAATCCCTGATGTTGTCATCGTCCTCGACGTAATAGATCATGTTGAACCCCTTTGCGGCCGGCATGACCGCATCTTAACCCTAAAGGTACCTTTACTAGATGGTATCAGCCAAAACGTCCCGTCAAATAATCCGCCGTGCGCGGGTCGGTGGGATTTTTGAAGAGCTGAGCGGTGGGCGCGTGCTCTACCAACTCACCCAGCAAGAAAAACGCGACCGAGTCGGAGATGCGCGCCGCCTGCTGCATATTGTGCGTAACGACCACGAGCGTGCAGGTCTCTTTGAGCTCGCAGGCCAGCTGCTCAACCACCAGCGTCGACACGGGATCGAGAGCGCTCGTGGGCTCGTCCATCAGAAGAATATCGGGTTGCACGGCAAGCGCGCGGGCGATGCACAGGCGCTGCTGCTGCCCGCCCGAAAGGCCCAGCCCCGACTCCTTGAGTTTGTCCTTGACCTCGTCCCATAGCGCAGCGCGACGAAGAGAGTCCTCGACCAGCTCATCCAGCACGGCGCGGTCGCGCACACCCATGCCGCGCGGGCCATACGCGACGTTGTCGTAGATGCTCATGGGAAACGGGTTAGGGCGCTGGAACACCATGCCCACACGCTGACGCAGGCGGCAGATGTCGTAGTCGCCCAGGATATCCTGGCCGTCGAGCGCGATCTTGCCCTCGATGCGGCAGTCCTTGATGCCGTCGTTCATGCGGTTAAAGCAACGCAGCAGCGTTGACTTGCCGCAGCCCGAAGGACCGATAAACGAGGTAATCTGCTTGTCGCGGATCTTGATGGACACGTCCTTGAGCGCGTGATGGTCGCCATAGAACAGGTCGAGGCCCTCGACGTCGATGCGTGTCGGCGAGGCGGCAAGATCCTGCGCCGTGGGGCGAGTCGCATCCCCGACTTCGCGCTCGTGCGCAGCCTCGGCTTGCGCCTCCATTAGCTCCTCGAGCTCCGTGGGCTCCATGGCCGCAGCAGCCGTCATACCGCATACCTCCACATCGATATCAATTCAGCAGTATCGATAGTAGAAATCGCGGCTCATATGCACGTGAGCGCATTGTCAGGTGTTTGTAAGGGCGCCTACGCTACGCAGCGGGCAGCTCGATGGTAAAGACGGTATGCTCGGGCGTCGATTCGCACGCGATGGTACCGCCATGCGCGCATACAATCTCCTTGGCGATGGCAAGCCCCAGCCCAGCACCGCCGCGATTGGTCGCACGCGCTGCATCCAGGCGATAGAACTTCTCAAAGATCACCTTGAGCTTTGGCTCAGGGATTGGATCGCCCTGGTTCACAAATCGTACGCGTACGCCACCGTCGCCCAAACGCCTGGCCTCGATCGTGATCATCGAGCTTCATAGCTATAGGCAACGGCGTTTTTCATGATGTTGTTGAATACGCGAGCCATCTTGTCGCCGTCCACGAGCACCGTCAGGTCCTCGCAGATATCAACCTGGGCTTCCTTGTGCTGTTCGTTGAGAATGGGATAGAACTCGTCGGCCACCTGCGCCAGCAATAGCCCCAAATCGACGTAGGCGCGGGTAAGCACGATATCGTGGAAATCGAAACGCGTGATGTCGAAGAACTCCTCGATGAGCGCGTCGAGCCGGTGGGCCTTGTCGAGTGCCACGCCTGTAAAGCGCGCACGCTGCTCAAGCGGCAAATCGGGAGCCTCCTGCAGGAGCGAAAGATAGCCCACCACACTGGCGAGCGGTGTACGCAGGTCGTGCGCCAGGTACGTAACCAGATCATCTTTGCGATGCGATTCGTCGCGCAGGGCCTGTTGAACCTTGCGCTCACAATCGCGCGCCCGATTGAGCGCACCCTCGACCTCGAGAAAGTCGCCGTCGATGGTATCCCACGTGTCAGGGCTATCGATCAGACGGTCCTGAATACGGGCGGCGATTACGCGGTCGGCATGCTGCTCGCCTTGCTCATAACCCTGGTAATACAGGCGCGCCCGCAAAAGAACAGGACACAGACGGCGAGCGCCAGCACAAAGCCAAGCATGTTGAACACAAAGGCGGCATCAAAGAACACGGGCTCGCCAATACCGCCAAGCGCCATGGCCCCGATCGCCAGCGTAATTGTCCACGCGGCACCGCCGATTACCACGCAGCGGCGAACGATTTCGAATCGATCGATCAGCAAAAAGCCAATGAGCAGAACTGCCAGGATGCCAACAATATTGTCAATGCCGATGAGTAGCAGACTCAGCAAAAAGAGCAGCACCGTCGCAAGCGCGCGGTTGTCGACGACCGCCCTTATGTATTCAAAGAGTCGATCGGGCACCTCGAATACCCGTCTATCGTCTTTTGTCATATCCACTTCCCCACCACCAAAGGCGTTATTCGATTATGTAGCCGACGCCCCAGACGTTTTTGATAAAGCGCGGCTTTTGGGCATCATCGCCGATCTTTTCGCGCAGATGGCGGATGTGCACCATCACCGTATTGTTGGAGCCGGGCATAAAATCCTCGTTCCACACCGCGCGGAACAGGTCCCCCACGGCCACCACGCTGCCACGATGCTCGACCAGATACAGCAAGATGGAATACTCGATGGGCGTGAGGCGCACCGGTGCACCGTCCACCGTCACACAACGAGCATCGCGGTTGATCTCGAGGCCATCGAGCTGGATGGTCGGCGATTCGACGCCTGTGCGCGGCTGCCGTAGCTGGTGTAACGACGGAGTTGAGCATGAACGCGCGCTATGAGCTCCAGCGGACGGAACGGCTTGACCACGTAATCGTCTGCACCCAGTGAGAGGCCCTCGATCTTATCCTGCTGGGCATCGCGCGCCGTCAGCATAATAACGGGATAGGTATGGCCAGCGCGGATGGTACGCAGCAACTCAAAGCCGTCGATATCGGGCAGCATGACGTCCAGCAGCGCCAGATCGAACTCCTGCTCCAAAATCGCCTTGGCAGCATCTGCTCCGCTATAGGCAATCTGAACATCAAAGCCCTCTTTTGTAAGGTAGATACCGACCAGGTCGGCGATGGCCTTCTCGTCATCAACTACCAAAATGCGCTCATTCATGCGTGCTCCTCTCGCGCTCCATTATGCCCGAGGCAGCGCGCGCCACACACAACAAGCGCGGTCGTTTAAGTCGACCTTAAGCACCTATGCGTCCGTTCGGGCGCAGACATGGGCCGCGCACGCCCGCGCACTGATTGTCCACGCCGGTAAACGATATACTTTGAACTCTAAAGAGACCATCCCGTCGAAAGCGAAATCTGTGAAGACCCTTAGTTCTCTTGTAAAGCGCTCCGCGCAACTGACCGCCGGCATTGCCTGCGCTCTCGCCCTTGCTGCCGGCGTGCCGTCTATCGCCAACGCCAGGTGCTTACGACTGATATCGTTTGCGGCAAGACCGCCGACGCCGCGGCATCACGGCCGAGAATCTGCCCGATATCGATGCGACCAACGCCATCGTCATGAGCAAGGACGGTTCCGTCTATTACGCCCGAAGTGCCGACGAGCAGGTCAAGATCGCCTCAATTACCAAGGTCATGACTGCGATTCTGACCGTCGAGAACTGCAAAATGGACGAGAAGATCACGGTGAGCAATGCTGCCGCCACCGTAGGCAACTCGACCGCCGGCCTGCTCGAAGGCGACGAGCTCACCGTGGAGCAAGCTCTGCGCGGTCTGATGATCCCCTCGGGCAACGATGCCGCCATCGCGCTTGCCGAGCACGTGGGCAAAAAGATCGACCCCAAGACCAAGGACGCCGTGGCCACCTTTGTAAAGGCCATGAACGAGCGCGCTAAAAAGCTCGGCTGCACGGGAACGCTTTTTGAGAATCCGCACGGTCTGGACTTTGATGAGTGGGCCGGCGACATGCACTCTACCGCGCACGATGTAGCCTGATGATGCAGGAGGCAATGAAGAGCGATACGTTCCGCGAAATCGTGGCGAGCGATGATTCCTGGATTGAGGTTACGGGCGCCGACGGTTCCGACCATTCGCATTCCATGGATACGCACAATGAGCTGCTGGGGCAGGACGGCAATATCGGCGGTAAGACCGGCACCACCGACGATGCCGGCTATTGCTTTACGGCAGCCTACAACCGCGATGGCGACGAGACCTACACCGTCGTCTTGAACTCCAGCACCACCGATCAGCGCTTTGCCGACACGGCCGCCCTTGCCAACTGGTACTACGGCCACAAGGTGACGGTTGCAATCGCCAACACGCAGGAAAAGACTGCCAACGGCAATCCGCTCATCGCGCGCATTGGCCAGACCGATTGGACGGACAAGACGATCGATGCCACGCTCGCCGATCCCGCAGCTCAGGCGACCGTCTTTGCGCTTGCCGGAGAGGTGACCGAGAAGGTTACCTATGATGACCTTTCGGGCACGGTACATGTAGGCGACAAGGTGGGTAGCGTGATGCTCAAGCAAGACGGCACCAAGATCGCCGTCATGGATTTGGTTGCCGACGAGGAAGGCTCGGGGCCGAATCCCATTGAGTGGCTCCTTGTGAAGCTCGACCGCCTGGGCCGCCGCATCGACAATCGCCCGCTTACGGCAGAAAGCGAGACCATCGCCAAGGCGCCCGAGGTGTAGGGCTGGGGGAACATTACATTTGAGATTGGAGAGGCGTCCAACGGGGCGCCTCTTTTTGAATACCTCTTAAACGGGATGCGTCAGAATCACCAAAGCGACATTGCTAGCCGTTTACCTTCGCTGTGCCTTTTCGGACCTTGAAAACGGGTCCACCGGGCATGCCAGTAGATCCTTTCGACCTCCTTGGTCAAGGCCCTGAAAAGATCCCCAGATGAGGGTCTGCCCCAGGACACAGCGATTGCCAGGCACCCGTTTCTCCGATGGTGCCCGCACTCGTCATAACAAGATCGTCGCTCCGCCTGCGAATGGAGACACTAACGGAGCGGCCATTATGGAACCCATGGATATCGACTTTATTTATGCGCCCATCAGCTAGATAACTAATCATGACATTGATGCTGTCACCATACTCCGGCAATTCGAAGCCGTGGGAATCCATCAATAGCTTCACATCCTGATGGTAAATGCGGGCCTCGACGACATTCTTGGGCATTTTCCCCGTCTTTGTTGGAGAGCAAAAGCTGATGCTTGGCTCCTCTTCGCTCATGCCTCGGTCAAACCTAAGCATGCACGGGCATACCGACTCAATGGTTCGCAAGGCGTCCGCCGCGACCTTTTCCTCGGTAAACATCTCCACGTCGATGCCGTTTTCTTCCATATAGCACGGTTTTTACGTTGAAGCTCTAGCCGAGCCGCAGCCTCCCCATCTCCACGCTGTTCCCAATTTCCGGAGTCGGCGACATTTCGATCGAATGTAGAATCAACGGAACATGGCGCTTGCTGTTGAGTCGGATCACTGTCGCCGAGACGCCTTAGCTCGGAGCGTCTCATCAGTAGTGTCACAATATCAAACAGCCAACCAAATCCAAAAAGGCCAAAGGTAAAGAGATATAGAAAGAAGCTACCCCACATCCGTGCATACGCCCTATGAGCGCCCGACCACCCAAGAAGGAAGCATAGCAAAAGCGCCTTGTTTGCCCTGTCAACCGACGTAATCTCTCGAGTGAGAGATTTCTGTTCAGCTTCGCCAAAGGTGTAATTTCATGCGATGAAACAGTAATTGAGGACGTCCTTGACGCCGAGCTCCGAGCGCCTGATTTAGCAACGGCGCGAGCGACATCCCCAACTCCGACGGTCGTTCTGCTGTATACGGCATTGTAAGCAGCCTTCTTCGGATTTTTGATCCACCCCATGCCCTTCTTACCATAGCCGGGGATTATCGCCCGCCTTACCGCGCGCTTCGCTCTGCCGGTCGTTCTTGCCTTGAGTGATGTCTTTAGATTCGGCTTACGCAGCCCGACCTTTACCATATTTCTACTCCATCCCCTCGGAACCCCACACCGGGGTGCACGAGCACGCCTGGGTCTCCCCGTTTTCAAGCGCCCCGTGTTTGCCTAATGTTCACGCCCTTTCGGACTCTAATCCCCAGCCGCCATTCTTGATAATAAAAAAGGGCCCCAAATGGGACCCTTCTTCAAAGTCATACTGGCGGAGAGCTGGGGATTCGAACCCCAGATGCCCTTTTGGGGCATACTCGCTTAGCAGGCGAGCACCTTCGGCCTCTCGGTCAGCTCTCCGTAACAGCCGTTCTATAGTAACCAAACAGCCGAAGTTGGGCAAGGGGAATTTTGAGGCGTTTCCTCTTTTACCTCTCTTTTACCAGTAAAACGTCTCAGTCAATCATCTCAATCTGTAACATCTGCAGGCCGTAATCCCCTCCAGATGTTACAGATTGAGACAAAGATACAAGGACGGCCCCAGCGACAGCGCGGACAGCCCATTCTTTATTAGTCCTCTCGAACGGTCTCCAACAGATAATCGCGCATGTACGGAATTGCAAACGAAACACAGCCATAGCCCGCGGCTCAATCAACCCCGCATCGATCAGACGCTTGCGATATGACCCAACTTTGTTCGCCGACAAACCCATCTTCTTGGCGATATCGCCGTTGGCGATATCGACGCCCTCGCATTGAGCCATCGCCGCGAGATACTGAAACTGCCGTTCCGACACCCTGCGCAGCGCTGGGGCAATCACCATAGCATTAAAGCTATCAAGAGCCGCTGGATACCCTTACGAGCCGCCTCTTCGCTCACACTCTCCGCCCCACTGCGCGCAGCAACCTGCCAAGCGTAATATCCGACCAGCTGGACCATAAAGGGATAGCCTGCCGAAGCTTTTGTTAATAGCTCAGCGGCACCTTTGTCGAGCTCCTTGCCCGCTCGTCTCATCGTATCCTCAAACGATCCGCCAACTTCAAAATCGGAAAGCCGAGTAAGTTCAACATGTTTGGCTCGCTGAAGGAACGTCAACGTATCATCCACCACCACGCCATCTACCGATGTCGGCAGCCCGGCGAAAGCGAAAGCGACATTCGCTCCTTGGCGAATCAAGAGCTGCATCTCATTGCCTAGCTCGCGCATTTCCTCAGTTGAGGCATCCTGGATCTCGTCGAGCGTAATGAGCAGACCACCGCGCTTCGCAGCATCGTACATCGCCTCGCCCAGATGAGAGGCCGACTTCGACATCTCCATGGAGCCAAGGCTGACCCCTAAAATCGATGGGGAAATCGAGATTGATTCAAGACGAACGTTTCGCTGCAGAGCCTCGAGGATTCTATTGCAAAAACCAGCATTGGAGGCAACGTCAACGACCTCGAATCCTTTTTTGCGTGCAAGGTCACCCAATGCATTAAGGAGCACCGTTTTACCTGTGCCTCGGACGCCCGAGATGCGCATGAGTCGATCGGGGGCACCAGGACCATTCTCAAGAGCCTCGGCAAAGTCATCCAAAACAGTGTCCCGTCCGATAAGCTCAGGCGGATTCATGCCCGCCGTTGGCTTAAAGGGGTTAACAGCTTTCGTCATTCTGCCCTCCTCTGCTAGTTTTAACAACTTTAACAAAGTTTAGCAACTTTAGCAGAGTTTAACAGTTTTAGCAGGCTCGGCGGCTTTATGCCTTACCGATCCTGCCGGGTCCTCCCGCCCGCGCCGATACAAATAGCGCAGTGCGGCCCCTCTATATCGCCCCTACCCCAGCGAGCGACTGAGGGAGCCGAGCTCATCGTTGCCTATGGTGCGCCACATTTGGAAGATGCAGACGCGCGCCAGGAAAAAGAAGCCGTTATCGACCAGCTGCACGGCGGCATCCGCAAGCTGATTGGTCACCGCGGGCACGGGCGGCAATTCGAGTCCAGCCTTGTGGATGGTCTCGACCGCTTCCTCGAACGTCGGAGGCTCGCTGACGCCCATCTCGTTCATAAGGCCCTGCATTTCTTCCAGTGCGCTGCTGCCCGACTCCTCGCCGCGCGGCACCAGACGGTAACAAGCCAGCGCCAGATCGAGCTGATCGCAATTCCAATAGGCAAACGCCAAGCGATAGAACAGGTAGCCGATTGCAGAACGATCGCTGGCAATACGTAGGCCGTGGCGCGCCACCTCGATAATCTCGTCAAAGCGCTCCAGACGCGCAAGCACGTTGATGAGCGCAAAGTGCGACTGCATGGACGAGCGCGCCAGATCGTAAAGATGGCGCACCTCGGGCAGTGCTCGTTCAAAGTCCTCTTGCTCGGCGTAAAAGCTGCAGATCTCGTGCTGGGCAAAGTACAGCGCATCGGGCGCACGAAGGATTCGCACAGAGCGGTCTTCTTCCAACACCGGTAGCACCATGCGCACCAGCTGGTTATCGCAAAACTGCGTTTGAACCGGACCTGTCGCCAAAAGCTCGGCGACGGCGCACTTAGCTCCAACTCCTCAACAAGACGGGAAAAGCCTTCAAAAGCACCTGTACGGTCGACTTTTGCCTGCTCGCGCAATTCAACAACACGGGCCACGTATGGGTCGTCGTCCTCTTCCATGACCTCCAGCTCGTCAGCCGTATCGGCAAGCAGCAGATCGCGCAGCGCCGGCGGCAGCATGCGATGGTCATCACGCGGACGAGCATGAACCTCCGCAGGTTCAATCGTCTCCGGAGCGGTTGACTCATATGCCTCAAGCACACGCTTGCACGGCATATCGTCCATGTCCATGCTCTCAAGATCCTTGGCGACAGGCACGCAAGCGGCCAGATAGCCGCGCGCCCAAAGGAATATGTTGCAATGACGCGCTCGCCCTGCTCGGCGTCGGGAGCCGCAATCTGAACATAGCAGCGCGCAATGCAGGCACCTGCGGCAAAGCAAGCCGCTGCCAGCGTAAGCGCCACGCGCGCGTCGTGCTCCGCGGCCCAAATCACACGCGCGTTCTCGTCCAACTCGCGCCAGACATCCTCCCGGGCGTCGTATTCACGTTGTGGCATGGCATCCACGACAGAGTGCCCAAACCGAACGAGCATAATCCCCTCGCAACGTTTGCCCGATAGGTATAGTCGAGCCGTGTGACCACGTTAAGTGCCTCGACAATACGCGCGAAGCGGCTGCGCACATCCCACTCACCGCCCGGCTGGCAAGCCACCGTTCCCGGTTTGCCCCACGGGTTGTCGCTCGAGGCCGTATCGAGCAGTCGGGGAACAACGTTGGTCGTCTTGGCGATATGCCACGCGTCAAAGAGCGCGCAGCCTCAAGGCTCGGCGAGGATGCCGCCGGGACCAATCCGGCCCCGATGCGTTCAAGGATGCCAGAGAGGCGATTGAGACGGCACTCGATGGCAAGCAGCATGTCAATCTCGTCCTGGTCCAGCAGGCTGCGATCAAAATTGAGATAGAACAGCTTTGAGCGGTCGATGCGCGCTAGGCTCATTTCGGACTTGGCAGCAATGGTGCGCAGGCGGGGTAAGTCGATCTCGCTCATAAGGGCGGCGGCATAGCGCTCGATACCGCTCGGATTCTCGGCATGGTCAACACGGTAAAGCAGCGTCTCGATAGCATCGGGGAGCGGTGCCGTGTCAAAGCCCAAAAACACCTCGACCGGCTCGGGCAACTTTACGAGTTTGATCTTGTCGACAACGTTTTGCATGTCTGCATCGAGACCGTCGACGCCCGCCGTGTTCGCAAGAGCGCTTTCGGAGTTGGCAAATATCAAGTAGCGCAAGAACATCGAGGCCATGAACTCGCCGAAAGGAAGGGCGCGGGTCGAATTCCATGTCTCGTGGTCGGACTGCTCGCGCATGGGGCCTTCGGGAGAGCCGGCAGTTCGCGCACACGCGCGCATTGCACCGTTAGCTTCCCTCACCATAATCTCGCCAATACTGGAATCGGACTCGTGAAGGACCAGCTCCATGTCAGGGTCCTCGGGCAACGGTACTTCCCGAACAGGACGATCAACCTTATAAACCTTGCCCGACACGCTCACGTAGCCCAAGAGCGATATGTGAGTTTTGCCGACGAATTCGACGACATAGCACGACTCTTTGGGGTCCTCGCCAAAGACTTTCCAGACAACACCATATGAGCGCCCCGCAGGCTGCTCTGGCATCGATGGAAAACGCTTTTTGGGGTCGAGAAACCTGAGCTTGTATGTCGGACGCTCTGCCACGAAATATCACCCTGATCAGTCGTTGAAAGAAGGAGTGGTCGCGGATGGGCCGCGACACCTACTCGGAATCTTACACGAGTCGATAAGAAATAGTCTCCCGCGGACGGCGGCGCACGATTCCAGTCGAGCTTCTGGTGTCGAATGCCGCCATAAAAGAAAAGCCCCCGTTGCCGGAGGCTTTAAGTTCAAATGGTGCGGCGTATAGGATTCGAACCTATGACGTTCTGATTCGTAGTCAGACCCTCTATCCAGCTGAGGTAACGCCGCAGCGCAAGACATATAAAACCACTTTAGTTAGTTGGAGTCAAGCACAATCTCAAACTTTTTGGAGAATATGTTCCTCACGCAGCTCCGCATGCGCCAATGTCCCCCATACGATCAATCGGTTTTTCAACTACATCGAACCCAGCACCGAGCTCCCCCAGAAGCGACCGCACCCGTTGGGCACAGTCGTAGTCAGCAAACGAGATGCTCAGCATTCGGGCCACCTGATTAGAAGTTCCAACACCATAGAAGTGCTCAAGGACAACAAGCGCCTCATGCGCCACAAACGTCTCGACCACATGCGGCGACTCCTCATAGCACCATTGCGTCAATGGCCCCTCACTCGTCTGCCGAACCACCAAGCCACCCATACCCGACGGCTCGCACGTTACCAGCAGGTGCTCCCCGCCCTCATCGCTCTGGAACAAAACAACCCGCTCGTCGAACAGCTCCATCACATCCCCTTTCTCTTGCTCTTAGCTAGCAAAAGCATAGCAGGTAAATGGCTGTATACAGAACGTTTGTTCGTGTGTTTTCTATCGAGCTGTCCGCACGGCATGGTATAGCCGTACACAAAAAGGGCGCCCCTAAAAGGAGCGCCCTCGCAAATCGCCTATGCAGCTAGCTTACGCGACCGGCTCGATCTTCTCGAGGCCGCCCATGTAGGGACGCAGAACCTCGGGGATCGTGATGGTGCCGTCGGCGTCTGGTAGTTCTCCAGAATGGCGGCCATGGTGCGGCCAGCCGGCAGGCCGGAACCGTTGAGGGTGTGCAGGTAGCGCGAGCCTTGAAGTTCTCGGGGTCGCGATACTTGATGTTGGCGCGACGGGCCTGGAAATCGCCGCAGTTAGAGCAGGAGCTGATCTCTTTGTAGGCGTTGTAGCTCGGCAGCCAGACCTCGATGTCGTAGGTCTGACGGGCAGAGAAGCCAGGTCGCCGGTGCACAGGCTAATCACGCGATACGGAAGGCCCAGCTGCTGAAGCAGGAACTCGGCCTCGGCGGTCATGCTCTCGAGCTCCTCGTCGGACTCCTCCGGCTTGGCAAACTTGACCATCTCGACCTTGTCGAACTCGTGCTGGCGGATGATGCCGCGGGTGTCGCGACCAGCGGAGCCGGCTTCCTCGCGGAAGCAGGGGGTGAAGGCGGTGTAGCGGCGCGGCAGGGTATCAGCATCGAGAACCTCGCCGGCGTGCAGGTTGGTAAGCACGACCTCGGCGGTGGGGATCAGGAAGTTGTCGCCCGAGACGTGATAGGCGTCGTCCTCGAACTTGGGCAGCTGACCCGTGCCAAACATGGTCTGACGCTTGACGACGATGGGCGGCCACCACTCCTTAAAGCCACGGCTGGTGTGCGTGTCAAGGAAGAAGTTGATGAGGCGCGCTCAAGACGGGCGCGGCGCCACCGAGAACGGTAAAGCGGCTGCCGGAGAGCTTGTTGCCGCGCTCGAAATCGAGGATGTCGAGGTCGGTGCCCAGGTCCCAGTGCGCTTAAAGTCGAAGTCGAACTCGCGCGGGGTGCCCCAACGACGGCGCTCGATGTTCTCGTCCTCATCCTTGCCGTACGGCGTGGCCTCGCAAGGGATGTTGGAAGGTGAGCCATAAAGTCGTACTGCTCCTGCTCGAGAGCGGTGCGGCGCTCGGCCAGACCGTCAATCTTCTCGTTG
>ENA-OQBT01001023-OQBT01001023.1-human-gut-metagenome-genome-assembly--contig:-NODE-1023-length-13053-cov-15.784775_pt1 | contig 13053 bp, 16 predicted proteins | sample MGYA00242749_ERZ504557 | MGnify/ENA primary metagenome ERZ504557 (study PRJEB26092, sample SAMD00036243) | human gut metagenome | host: Homo sapiens | study: EMG produced TPA metagenomics assembly of... | reverse complement strand
TAAATAATTAAAATTAAAAGAAAATACACAAATAAATAATTCAAAGTAATATATTGGAACATTTTTGAAATTAAGTAAACCATACACTTCACCGCCATTATAGGCAACATACTCTTGATAAAGGCAAAAATTAATAGGCACTGCAATGATACTAAAGAAAGATATAGTAGCTTTTTTGAAAATAAGAATCATCTGAATGACTGCAACAATCAGACAAAGACTACTATTCGATGAAAATAAAGCCATAACGCCCAATAACACTGATGCAATAAACAAAAGTATATCTTCTTTTTTTATTAACATTATAAGCTCTAATCAGCGATCCATATTCCGGTATAGGTTTTCTAGAGAGGACGCTTCGATGTTAATGTCATAACACGCAGCACGAAGAGCCTCAATATTTTTCAGGTATCTTGTAGAAACACCCTCTTTAAGAATCTCATTTGCCCAATGCAAAGGCTCCTCTTTGACTGAAAGAAAGTGAGCACCCTGTGCAACATCGATGGACCGGTCTATATTATCCGAGGCGTATAGAGGAAGCCCCGCGGCCTGCACCTCGATTGAAACAACAGGGAATCCCTCATATAGTGATGGCAATACGAAAACATCCATTGCTGAATAAAAATCTTCGACGTTGGCCACGCTTCCTGTGAAAATGACCCTGTCACTTAGCCCACGTTCATTTACATAATGATGAATCTCGTCTTCAAGTTCGCCAGTTCCAAGAAGCAGAAGATATGAATCTGGAACCCTGCGGTTAAACTCGGCAAATATACCTATCAGATATTTATGATTTTTCTGCTTCATAAATCGTCCGACATGGCCTATAACATAATCCGTTTTCCCGATGTTATATTCTCTGCGAATACGGTCTCTGGCTTCTGAGTTGAACGCATATTTCTCCAGCTCAATTGCGTTATTCAGTATCTGGACTTTTCCAGACCGCACGGCCTTCTCTCCGTATAAGAAGACTCCAGCATCATGCCCACAAGCCATCCATATATTGGCAGACGCCTTATTCAGCATCTTCAAAACAGACCATATGGCTTGTTTTACCTTACTTTTGGAAACGAATGAATTATGCGAGTGCGAGATAAGCTTCTTCGCTCCGGTAAGACGGGCGATCCACAGGATATAGAAATTCGTTAAGGTCGTATGTGCGTGTACCACATTAAACCTTTCAAAATGCATCAACCGATATAACTCAATCACATTTTTTAAGATGCTCTTGCGCTTATGAGTGACAATATCAACGGTATAACCCGCATCTTGGAATTGTTTCACGCAACGTTCGTCATTAATGTCTTGCGTAATGATATGGATATCGAAGTCTTCTGGATGCTTAAAATGTCCCAGATAATTAAGGAGCATGGATTCCACACCGCCAGATTCAAGACGTGAAACCACTTCCGCAACTTTAATCTTTCTGGGCATCACATTCTCCTTCCAGCTCTTCGTACCAATGGGCTAGCTCCGCAGCGCTCAAGTGAATTGCATATCCCCGTTTAGCCATTTCTTGCGCATGCGAGACACGGCCCGATGCATCGCTTTCATGTACATCGAAAGCTGACACCCAAGATTCGAGACCTGCATCAAGTGAAATGCGTCGTACCAATGACGGAATTAAATCTGCCTCTTTGGGAACTTTGTCACTGCACACAACGGGAAGATCAGCGGCCTGTGCCTCAATGCTGGCCATTCCCAAGCCTCATATGTTGAGGGGAAAGCAAGAATATCAAATGCGCTGTAATAATCCGCAACATCATCACGGACGCCAAGTAGTTTTACGTTGCGCTCGATTCTTAGGTCGTGTATTTCCTTACGCAACTCAGAGTCGTCGCCATCTCCCACTATTGCAAGCACTGCACTCGGATTATTCTTCAACAATTCCGAAAAGACCTTGATCATAAAGGTCTGGTTCTTCTGAAAGCAGATACGGCCGACCTGGCCGATGAGCAACTGCGAATCGCCAACTCCGAGTTCGTTACGTTTGATCGCACGCGATTGGGGATTGAACGTGAACCTATCTATATCTATGGCGTTGTGAATGATATGGACCTGTTTCGCATCAACGACCTGATCGCCGAATAGCCATCGTGCGGCATATTCCGAACATGCGGCCAAGTGTGTTGGGTAAACCTTGGAGAACGGTCTGAGCACGTTCTTCACCAAAGTCTTGGCTTTCTCGTTCGGATTCGAGGTGCTATGGCTGTGCGCGATACGCACCGGGACTCCAGCCTGTTTTGCGGCCATGAGCGTGAACACGCTGACCGCGTTCATATGGGAGTGCACGATACGCGGGTGGATCTGCTGGAACAGTTTCCGGCAGGCGTTCATGTACTTGACTGGGTTGCTGTATGGAGGAACGTAGAACACTCGACCGCCCAAGGACTCGATCTCGTCCTTGGGAACCACCGTGGAATCCGTCTGCACGATGAAGTCGAACTGCACTTGGGAACGGTCGATATGGCGGTAATGATTCATCACGGTGGCCTCGACACCACCACCCATCATCCTGCCGACTACCTGGGCTACACGAATCGGCACTGGATTACCGTCCCCGAACCGGAATCAAACCGACGTAACGGCCGTTATCGGCTCTTTCTGCAATCAATCGACCTGTGGTCGGCATGCGAGTCCCGTCCTTTCCCTCCAAATGAACCCCGAATTGGTGTTTTTCAAGCGCAGCGCGAACTGTGTAGGAACTGCCAAATCCCGTTCATCACCTTCCAAAGTCGATTTTGGCATCCCCCTCAGACACACCCAGCCCCCCGTCACTCACTTCGGTGGTATTCTTCACAGGTTTCCCATGAACACTTTGCCTGTTCGTGACTTAAAAACTGTGTTTGAAATCTGATTCAGTCGGTTTTCCGGACGTTTCTGAATGAGCGAAAAGAGCCGATAACGGCCGTTATGTCGGGTTTGGCGGGAACGTCGTCCGTACTCCGCTTTCCGAGACCGTTACGGAGGTCCGTGGGATTTGAGCGAGTCGATCCGCATAGCAGTCGCAATGCACAAGCCGTACCGCACGCCCGACGACCCGGCGTACCTGCCGCTCCACGTCGGCGCGGCCCTGCACCCGGACGTGCTGCCCGGCATCCAGGGAGACGACGAGGGAGATAACATCTCGCGCCTCAACGCAAGCTATTCCGAACTGACGGCCCTGTACTGGATGTGGAAGAACTGCGACGCCGACTACAAAGGCCTCGTGCACTACCGCAGGCTGTTTGCGTCCCCCAGTCTCGCGAACCGACTGCGAAAAGACCGATTCGTTCGAATCGCATCCGGCAAGGAGATTAGGGAAGCGCTGAAAAAGACCGGCGCAGTCGTGCCCCGTAGTCGGAACTACTATATCGAGACGATGCGCTCGCACTATGCGCACACGCTCGATGGATCCCATCTGGACGTTATGAGGGACATCCTCATGTCGAAGGCTCCCGAATACGTTCCCATGTTCGACAGGTGCATGGCCTCGACCAGCGGTCACATGTTCAACATGCTCGTCATGCGCGCCGACCTGTTCGACGCGTACTGCGCATGGCTCTTCCCTCTGATCGACGAATTGACTCCCAGATCGACGCCTCGGCATACACCCCATTCGAGAAACGTTATCCCGGCAGGTCAGCGAGCTCCTGCTGGACGTGTGGCTCAAAACAAACGGACAGGATGTCGTCGAATTGCCTCTTACCAGCCCGGAACCGACTGATTGGTGGAAAAAGGGCAAGGGCTTCCTCATGGCCAAGTTCGCCGGTAGGAAATACGCGAAGAGCTTCTGATTTATATCGGCAAATCAGAAAGGAATCAAAGATCCTTGTTCATTTTGTTTTTTATTATTTCAGTCTTCACTATATATTTGGACTATTCTGCCCACAAAGATATATCAAGTCCTGTGATCGTTTTCACCTCTTTATGGCTGTTCATATGCACCCTCGCATCATTGCGACTCTATGGATTTACGGGTTATTCAGAAAAAACAATTGGCTATATTACCTGCGGCAGCATGGCTTTTTCTTTGGGTGCCTTTTCTTCGACACTTGTAAACAAACAGACTACCAAGCAAACACGGTATGCCCACTTGCGCGGAAAAAATCTTCAAACGAGCGACGGCAATCAACAGCAGCTATGCTTTACATTTCTTGAAATAATATTAGCGCTAGCTTGTGTAGGTAGTGCGCTATCTCTCTTTTACTCACTAAACGCATTCAGAAGCGGCGCTTCCTACATGGAAGTGCGTGGCAGTCGTTTAGGATACAATGACGAACAGGCATTTTCGAATCCAATCGTTGGATTGTTTGTCACTTACTTTTGTGGTCCAGCAATGACAGTGCTCATACCTATTGCAATCGTTTTCCTTTTCAAAAAACAGCACAAAAAATTTAGCCTCATTGTTTTTTTGTGCGCTCTTGCAGATATTATTTCCAGTGGTGGTCGTATTCAAATAATATACATAGTTTCACAACTGATAGCGGCTTTTTTCTATTATAGAAAAACTATTTCCAGCAAAACAAAGAAAATCATAAAAAATGCTACAATTATAGGAATTGTAATGCTATTTGTCCTAACATCACTTAGAACAAGTCAGAATTTCTTGCAGGCGATATATACCTATTTTACATTACCTGTAGGTCTTTTTTCATATTACACCTCAATTGTTGATGTAAATAATTTTGAATCTTTTGGCGCGGCGACATTTTACCCCCTATTCTACGTTCTTGCGTCTGTTGCCAGCTTTTTTGGAGCCAAAACGTCGTTTTTGGATAATTTAATCTATTATGTCGGATTACCACAAGAAACCTGGACGTCAACCTTATTCCCAACAGGATCCTACAATGCTTTTTGCTCCCTGTTTTATTTCTTTTATCTCGATTTTCGAATTATTGGAATAGTTCTTTTTTCATTGCTTTATGGCTTCATATCAGGATATGTATATAAAAAACAAAGAACTAGAACTAATGACACATGGTTCATATTCTACCTGCTTATATTGCGAACCATCGTAGGCTCTTTTATGATTTTCCAGCTTGGAAATACAAAATTCTTCGTAAGTCTTTTTATTTTTGGAATTGCGATTCTCCTTGGGAAAAAAGAGATAAAAGAGAAATCATGATGAAAGATAAATCACCCGTCAACATCGTGGTGCCGGTCTACAACGTCGCTGACCTGCTGTCCCGATGCGTCGACTCACTGCTCGCACAGACATACGAGGATGTACGAATCGTCCTGGTCGACGACGGGTCCACAGACGACTGCCCCGCAATATGCGACCGATATGCAGAACAAGACCCGCGCATCACCAGTCTCCACAGGACGAATGGCGGGCTCTCAGCTGCCCGTAACACGGGAATCGACCACGTGTTCTCAATCGAAGAACCCTCGCGCGGACGATACATAGCGTTCGTGGACTCCGATGACTGGTGCGAGCCCGGATACATCGAGTCCATGCTCGAGACGCTGGAGGCGTCCGGCGCGGACGCGGCGCAGTGCGGACATTTCGTCTCCTACGCGCCGGACAACGAGGACGACAAGGACCCCGCCCACACGCGCGCGACGCTCGACCGTGCGCAAGCAGTTGAGAGCCTGTGTCGCAACGGCCTGTGGGACGTGACCGCATGGAACAAGCTGTACCGGCTCGACCTGTTCAGACAGATACGGTATCCGGAGGGGCTCTTGTATGAGGACACCGCCACTACATACCTGATCACGCAGGAATGCGACAGGGTCGCGGTGGACATGACACCCCAATACCACTACACGCAGCGCTACACGTCCATCGCGAACGGCACCATCTGGAAGGACAGCAAGCTGGACCTTGTGCTCGCCGGCGACCGGATGGCCGCATGGGTGTGCGAGCACTATCCCGACCTTAAAACGGCCGCAGCTGAGAAGCGGGCATACGTGCGCCTTTCCACGCTTTCCCAGATGGTCAACACTAGTCATCAAGACAAGGACCTCGCCCGAAGACTGCGCCGGGAGGTCCTCTCGGTTGCACCAACCGTGCTGCGCGATCGCAGGGCGTCGAAGCGCGACAAGCTCGGCATTCTCGCCCTGCTTCCCGGCTTCTGGTGCTATCGCGCCATCTGGAGTCGCTACTACGAGACCAAACGAAACAGGACCGTGGCCGGTCCGGCTGGAACACCCGACACGACAGGAAAGGAACAATCATGACAACAGCGGCGGTGATCACGCTCCATCAAGTCGACAACTACGGCACACAGCTTCAGGCATACGCCACGCAGGAGAAGCTGAAGCAGTATTTCGACAACGTCGTTCTCATCGACTATCGACGTCCCGATACGTATGGCAAAGGCCTGGTCGACTCCTTCGCCAAAGGCAATCCGGTAAAGGCCCTGGCGTTCCTGCCAACCTACTTGCTATGGAAGAAAGTGTTCGACGGCTTCCGCAGCAAATATCTGAACCTCACGGAAAAGACGTATCTCAGCGAATCGGATTTCAAAAACTTCAACGATTTCGCTGACGTGTACGTTTCCGGCAGTGACCAAGTGTGGAATTTCGGATGGAACAAGGGAGTTATTCCATGCTTCTATCTAGACTTTGCCCCTGACGGGAAACCCAAGTACGCATATGCGTCCAGCTTCGGCCGAAGCCATCTCGACGAGAACGAAGTCAACCAGTCGAAGAAGTACATTGATCGTTTCGACATGATCTCCGTACGAGAACAGAGCGGCGTTGATATCCTAAACGATCAGTACGGATACCACAACGCTGTGCAAATCGTCGACCCCACGCTGGCGATGCCGGCATCGTTCTGGCGTTCCATCGCCACGAAACCGCGGGTTAAAGGCGACTACATCCTTATCTACAACCTGAACCGCAGCAAAGAGTTCGACGGATACGCGGATGAACTGTCACGCAGAACAGGCCTGCCTATCTACCGATTCTGCACCCGCGTGGACCAAGTATTCCGAAACGGTAAAAGCCTCGTAGTGCCTGAAATCCTCGATTTCGTTTCCCTTGTAGACAACGCGAAATACGTGCTGACTGACTCATTCCACGCGACCGCATTCTCCATGAACATGGGAACCGAGCCAATTTGCATCTACCGGGCCAGTATTCCGGAAGCTTTCCGAGTTCCTGAAGCTCGTGGACTCCGAGCAGCGCCATGTAGACGGATATGACGACTTCGACGTGATTAATCGGCATGTGGACTTCGCCAAGGTCGAACGAATACTCGACGCAGAGCGCACGAGGGTCGACGAATACCTCGCCAACATGCAGCAAGCAGTACTCGCAAACAAACAATGATTATCAGAGAGACGCCTAGCAAAAAGCTATGGAATATGACCGACCGGGAGAGAGGAAAGACCTACAATGACAGCGAACGATGAACCACTCGTATCTGTACTTTTGCCAGCATATAACGTGGAAGAATATCTCGCGAAGTGTGTCGATTCAATACTTCAACAAACCTATCAGAACTTTGAGATCATTATTGCGGATGATTGTTCTCCAGACGATTCAGGCAAGATTGCCGACAAGCTGGCGTCAAAGGACGCTAGAATCAAGGTTTTCCATCATGGAAAAACATGGGATTATCTGCAGCACGCAATACCGGGTTAAATCACGCCTCTGGAGATTACATCACATTCGTAGACTCGGATGATTGGATCGAGCCGGATTACGTAGAGTATCTGCTACGAATCATACAAGGCACTGACAGTGACATAGCAATCTCTCGTAACTTCTTCACTTCGCGTTTCCGTGAACAAGTTACGGAAGACCGTATCACTACGATCACTCCTGAGGATATGCTGTGCGACTTGTTGTACAACAGAATTCACGTGGGCGTCTGGAACCGCATGTACAAGAAATCCCTTATCGGAAACAGTCGTTTTCGTTTAGACTCGCTGACCGGTGAAGGCATGCAGTTCAATACGCAGGTCGTACCCAAGGCCAGCAAAGTGGGTATGGGTCTGAGACGTGTGTACACATACAACGTTGACAACGAGACCTCCGCAACCAAGAAACCCAACGTACGCAAGCAAGCCTATGGTGCCGTCGCAACCATGGACATGATCAGAGAAGGACTCAAACCGCGAAGCAAACGACTTGACGATGCGGTCGAGTACCAGTATTTCACCACAGCGTTATACGCGCTGACGCATCTCATCCGAGCTAAAGCGGTCTCCGAGAACCGTGACTTCTACAAAAAACTGGTGCGTTATACGCGAAGCACTGCGCTGAAGACGCTTTCCATGGAGACCAGCACTACGCAGAAAATCAAGTCCCTACTGGTGGCTGTAAGCCCGACATTAACGGTCAGTCTCGCCATCTTTTGGCGCTACGGTCTCGGCAGAAAACAGAGAGTGTGATAGTGACAAACAACAAATCACATTCGCGTATTTTTAAGAACGCGTTGTTCCTATACGCGCTCACGTTTTCAAACTATCTGATCGGACTATTACTCCTGCCGTACCTGTCGCGCGTGCTCAGCGTGGAGAAGTTCGGCGTGATCGGATTCGCGACGTCGTTCTGCCTGGTGTTCCAGATGGTGGTGGAGTACGGTTTCCAGCTGTCGACCACCGCGACCATCTCCGTGCATCGCGACGACAAGGCCAAAATGTCCCGAACCATCTCGACGATGACGTACACCAAGCTGCTACTGGCATGTGGCGCATCGGCCGTGTTCCTGGCATGCGCGATGTTCGTGGACATGCTCCGAGGCCATTTCGTGATCATCCTGCTGTTCTTCGTGGACTCGATAGCCAAGGCGCTGCTTCCAGACGCCTACTTCAGGGGCATCGAACGCATGAAGGACATTACCATCCGCGCGGTGTCCGCAAAATCCGGAATCTTAGTGGCGACGCTGTTGTTCGTGAAGGGCGACAACACCCTAATCATATATCCCGTCTCGATGATCGTATTCGATACCATCGCGCTCCTGTGGGCGTTCTCCCTGCTCAAACGCGACGGTTTGAAGGCGACCGGCACCACCATGAGGGAAATGCTGGAAGCGTTGAAAGACAGCTTCTGGTTCTTCATATCCCGCATATCCGTGAGCGTCAACGGATCATTGGATCCATCTTCCTTGGCATGCGCTACAGCCCCGAATCCGTGGAGATGGGCCTGTACTCCGGCGCGACCAAGCTGTCGTCCGCCGGAGAGCAGATGATTCCGCCGCTTGGCGACGCACTCTACCCGTCGATGGTCAACAAGAAGGACTATAGGCTGTTCTACCGCATAGTGTTGCGGGGCGGCATCCTTTGGTTCCTCGCGTGTGGGCTGGTGGAAGTGCTGGCGACGCCGTTGTGCGTGCTGATTCTCGGCGGACAGTACGCCAGCGCGGGCGGGTTCCTACGGATACTGATGGTCGGCGTGTTCTTCGGATATTTCAGTTTCATGTTTGGCTATCCAGCGCTCTCACCGATCGGGAAGGCGACCTGGGCGAACGCGGCGATCATGGTCAGCGCGATTGTGAATCTTACGGCCTGCGCGGTTCTGTGGCTGGCTGGGAACATCACGCCGTTGACGGTGTGCGTGGTGTTCTCCAGCACCAACATCACGACCTTCATCGTGCGCTTCGGCGCGTTCATGAAATTCAGGAACTTAGCGGAACGGGATGCAGAATGAGTGGTTCCAAGCGTATCGAGTGGATCGACGTGGCCAAGGGTGTCGGCATCGTACTGGTCAGTTTCGGACACCTCAGGAACGGTGACGGCGAAAGCGTGTGGCTGCCCGCATTGGACGCGCCCATCGACGCGATATACCTGTTCCATATGCCCCTGTTCTTCCTACTGGGGGGGCTCACGTTCAGTAAGAGGGGCGGGTTCAATGCGTTCTTGGTGCGCAAGGCCAAGACGTTGCTGGTGCCGTATTACGTGTTCTCCCTGTACTTCCTCGCGAAACCGTTTGCGATACTGCTCATACCATCCATGCGCGCGGCCTTCCAGACGAGCCACGACTACGGTATTGCGCACCAGTTCCTCGACGTGCTCGTCATGGGCAACGGACTGTGGTTCCTCATGGCGTTCTTCGTGGGCGAATGCCTGATGTACGGGCTGACCAGCCTGACTGATAACGGGCGCGTGCTTGCCGCTATTGGAATGGCGTTCGTCATCCTGTCGACATTCGTCTCGTCCCAGACCGGATGGCCTGCACTACCCTTCCAGATTGTGGCCGGAGTCAAGGCAGCTGGCTATATGTGCGTCGGATACGTGCTGAAGGAATGGCTCAAAGCCATTCGCGCGGAAGAGCAGGCGTATCGTCAGCTTGCGCGGCCGTAGTGTTCCTGACGTTGGCGGTACCGGCCGTGGTCGGAATCGTACCGGATGGTCCGGCGCTGCTGGCCACATCGGTCGCGGCGGCATTCCTTGGCACGTTCGCCGTCATCTGGCTGTGCATCGCGGTGGGGTCATGCCGGATGCTGGCCTATATCGCCGCTACAGCCTCGTCTATTACGCGCTGAACGCATTGACACTCAATCTCGTGAAGATCGGGCTTTTCCGCGTCATCGGCATTGACGTGGCGTCCACACCGTGGTTTTCACAGCTTCTCGCGGGCCTCGCGGCCACCGCCCTTGCGCTCGTGCTGCTGACCCTCGCGAACCTTTTCGTACAACGCTGGATGTGGTGGGCCATAGGCAAAAAACGCCCATAAACCCGGGTAGGGGGCTGCAGACATTTTCTTGGAGATAATCACGCAGCCAATCCCTGGCTCTGACGGTATTGTACCGGACTCATCCAACCAAGCGACTGTTTGATGCACTCTCGTGGTTGTACCAGTGGATGTACTCGTCGACAAGGGCGAGCACCTCGTCACGGGTACGCTCCTCTTAATGTTCGGGATAGACGGATTCCATCTTCATACATCCGAAGAAGCCCTCCGCGGCCGCGTTGTCCGAAAAGCTGTATGTGATCAAATAAAGGTGTTCAGCGGGGGTGGTGCCGTTCTGCTGGACTCGTCGTTGATTCCATCACCACCAATCATGCCGTAAGACCGAGCCTTCGGCGTTGGCCCATGATGCTCATGCCAAACTCCATCTTGATGCGCTTGTCCCGGTACCAGACCATGTGGTCGTCGAGCATGCCGATGAACTCGTCCATCGCGTCCTCGGCCGACCGCTTCGACTCCACCGCGGCTATCGCGTTCGTCTCCGACGAATACGAGGAACGCGATTCCACCAGCCGTCTGACGGCCTTTGCCTTGAACTCGCCCGTGTATTTCGTGCCTTTTGCCATGGTTCCATCATCTCCCATCGAGTTAGAGGAAATACGGAACAAAAATCAGTTCATATCAATGGCAATCGTGGTCTAATTGCGATTAAACCACGAATTAAAAAAGCCGCAACTGTGCCACCAAGAATGCTACAACGCGCTTTATCTAAAGAGGATCCACCACAGCATTAGCTGCTAAATAAGCTATATCTGTTGGATCGAGATGGAATTTAACCGTTTCCCTTTTTCTATGTTCTGGACGAGAATACTCAATGCTAACGCTCTGCGAACCGCAATGAGTTGATGAGAGCATCTCTTCATACTCACCGCGACCCGTAAACAGCAGAGTGACTTCTGCTTTGGGACTTAAGTATGTTACCTTGCGCTCACGTAATTCTTGTTGAGGATCCCCAGCTGGATGAGAAGCCATTGGCCAAGGAATACCTGGATGGATGTTAACTATGACATCCTGCGCAGGCATGGTCCCCTCATTGACTAAAACATAAGATATCGATTCAGAACGAAACTCACTCTTACTGTAGTGATATTCCTTCTTTATTCGGACCAGTAAAATTGGCTTATGAGCGTTACGGTATTCCTCCCAAGCGATGAATGCGCCCAAAATGGCTACGAAGCATGCAAAAGCTCAATCGTCGACTGGAAAAGCGCGACGGCATCTCCCGCTTGCATTCCATGGCAGGAGCCATATGCCATACAGATTTCGAAGATTACAATAAACGACAACAAGAAACCAAAAAGGAGCCCACAGATTTGTATGAATCGTTTCATTGTCCATTCCTGATTAGAAGCACGTCAATTATTATAAATTATAGGCCTTTCGCTGTTTGGTGTGGGTGAAGCGGGTCAGGCGGTGACGGTGTTGAGGCCGAGTTTGCCGCAGGTCAGGTAGATCATGGTGCCGGAGTGGTCCATGTTCCTGAAGCCGCGGGAGCGGGTCTTGACGTGCCGTATGATGCCGTTGAGTCCCTCGAGGATCGCGTTGGCGCGCCGATGGCCGAAGTAGGCGAGGATGTCCTGCCAGTGCCGGCGGAACTGTCCGGCGAGGGCCTTCATCGGTTCCGGCCGCGAATGCATCATCCACGAGCGCAATGCCTTGGACCCGGCCTCCGCTCCGTGTGGTTGGCGCTGTCGGCGTGGATGTCCTGCAGGCGTTCGCGCATCCCGCACGCCCTGGCGGTCTTCGACCGCCGCTTCGCCGGATCGCGCCTGACCTCCGGCTGCGGGTCCGTGAGGTTGGACTCGTTCCCGGGCCACAGGCACTTCGTCCTTTTCAACAGGCCGTTCTCCCGGCCTCGGCCTTGCGGACCTTGTCGACGGCCTCGTTGGCGTGTTTGACGACATGGAACCCGTCGATGGTTTTGGCCGCGTTGGGCAAACGACCGCGGATGCCCTGCGAAGCCCGGGCCATGTCGCACGTCACCGGGCGCACACGGTCCGGGTCGCCGTCGAGCGCCATGAAATCATCCGCGAACCGTTTCGCCGTGGTCGAGTCCCTGCCCGGCGTCACGTTGGTCACGTTGCGCTCCGTCAGGTCGGCGACGACGGTGATGCGGCCGTGCCCCTTGCGGCTGGTCTCGTCGATGCCGATCGTCTCCACACCCGTGCAGTCCTCGTACGGGCGCGCCTCCTGCACGTAATGCCTTATGAACCGCCACGGTCTCGTGTCGTGCCCGCCGACCCGTTCGGCGATGTCCGCCACAGGCTGGCTTTTCGCCAGTTCCACGACCATCGCCTCGAACAGGAGCGCGGACGCCGCTGCCCGGACGCGCTTACGGCACCGTCACGTCCTCACGCCGTACTCCGGGCGCGCCGCCCGTGGCACGGAGGCGTGGACGAACGCCTTGTACCGGAAGAAATTCAG
>ENA-OQBT01001022-OQBT01001022.1-human-gut-metagenome-genome-assembly--contig:-NODE-1022-length-13089-cov-2.398550_pt1 | contig 13089 bp, 16 predicted proteins | sample MGYA00242749_ERZ504557 | MGnify/ENA primary metagenome ERZ504557 (study PRJEB26092, sample SAMD00036243) | human gut metagenome | host: Homo sapiens | study: EMG produced TPA metagenomics assembly of... | reverse complement strand
TCCGATTCGTCGGCTTCGGCCACCAGGATGTCGCCTTTGCCCGCGTGTCCGCCGTCCAGCGTGGTGCCGTCCGGGCCTTGGATAAAGCCGCCGATGGCGTAGCTTGGATCGGCACCGGCGTTCACCAGAATGTGGGACAGCATGGAGCTGGTGGTGGTTTTGCCGTGCGCTCCGGCCACGGTGACGGCTCGTTTGCCGTTCATGAGCAGGGCGAGGATGTCACTGCGATGCACAATGCGCTTGCCCGCCGCGTGTGCTGCGACGATTTCCGGATTGTCCGGTTTGATGGCGCTGGAGTAGACCACGGTCTCGGCCTGGGCGACATTTTCGGCTCGCTGCCCGAATTCAACGGTGATGCCCAGCGTTTCAAGTCGGCCGGTTTTGGCGCTGTGTGCGCGATCGGAGCCGTCCACCGCGACTCCTTCGGCGTGCAGCATTTCGGCCAGAACGCTCATACCGGCACCGCCGATACCGATGAAATGGGTGGCGCCGAGATCCGCAGGGCGGGCCGCAGCATCGAATGAGGCATACGTAGGGTCAAGCACTATGGGCTGATCTTGAGACAATTCAAAACTCCTTTAGGGATTCCAGCACCCTATATTATGACCGTATCTCGTGCTGCGGAACGGAATTGGTCAGTATCGCGCACGGAATGATATCTGAATACTACTTGGATGGTTCGGCTAATTGCAGAACGTGCCGGGCCATGATTTCGGCAGCGTTTCTGATGCCGTATTCCCATGCCTTGCGGCCGAATTCGGCAAGTCGTTCGTGATCGGCGAGCAGATCGGCACATGCTCATGCACCCACTGCGGGGTCAGGTCCTTGTCTGCGACCAGAAGGCCGCCGCCGGCGTTCACCACTGGCTCGGCGTTGAAACGCTGCTCGCCGTTGCCGATGGGCAGCGGCACGTAAAGGCCGGCAGGCCCAGTGCAGCCAGCTCGGATACCGATCCGGCTCCGGCACGGCAAATCACCAAGTCGGCACAGGCGAAGGCCAGATCGATTCGTTCCAGATATTCGGCGGTATGGTAGTCACCTTGTCCGGCCGATTCGGGGCCGATGCCGGTAAGCACGTCCGCGCCGGCCGAGGCCGTGACCAGTTCGCGTACTTCGCTGATTTTGCCTCGCCCGGTCAAGTGGATGATTTGTGCGTGGGCCAACAGGTCTGCGGCGGAGGAGGCGATGGCGCGGTTCAGGCTTTGCGCTCCCAGCGATCCGCCAGTGACCAGCACCAGCGGACGGTTCGGATCGACGCCAAGCTGCGCGGCCGATTCACGGCGTACGGCGGCACGGTCGTCACCGATGCGTTTGGTCAGGGAGCGATGGCCGGGCGCAACGGCAGACCGACGCGCTCGACGTCGCTCCGGCACGCGGTTTGAGACCGGTGCCCTCGTACACGGTACCGATGAAATCGGCCAACGAGCGCCCAGTTTATTGGCCATGCCGGCACGCGCATTCTGCTCATGGATGGCAATCGGAATGCCCATCTTGTGTGCGGTGGCGTAGACGGGGGCGGAAGCATACCCGCCGAATCCGGCCACGACATCCGCATGCCGCGTTTCAAGAATGGAGCGCACCTTGGCGGTTTCTCGCTTCCATTTTGCCGGGAAGCGCAGCATGTACAGGTTAGGGCGACGCGGGAACGGCACTTTTTCGATGGTGTCGAGCTCGTAGCCGGCCTCCGGCACCAAATCCTTCTCCAAACCCACCGCAGTGCCGATGACGGTGACCTGTGCCGTGGGTTCGATGTCGCGAATCGCCCCGGCGACCGCGAGCAGCGGATTGACATGTCCGGCGGTACCGCCGCCAGCAAGAACGATATGTGGTGTGCCTTGATTCATGATTACCGAGTCTACTTACGCGCTCTGACGCGACTGTTTTATCTGCGGTTGAGAGCGCATAAGTCCCACAACCAGTCCGGCCGCCGTCAAGCACATAATCATGGATGAGCCACCTGCGGAGACGAACGGCATAGGCACGCCCAATACCGGGAACACACCCACGACCACGCCGATGTTGACCATGGCCTGGCCCACGATCCAAATGGCGACGCACATCAGCACCATGGCAACATAACGATCGGTGACCTGCAATGCGATGACGATCATGCACCAGGCGAGAATCGCGAAGAACAGCAATACGATGGCGCAACCGACGAATCCGGTCTCCTCGCCGATGATCGCGAAAATGAAATCGTTATGGGCGGCCGGCAGGTAGTTCCATTTCTCCCGCGAATTGCCGATGCCCAATCCCAGAAAACCTCCGGAGGCGATGGCGTACTTGGCGTGAATGGACTGGTAGCATACGCTCTGCGCGTCAGCGGCCGAGCAATCGCCATATGTGGCCAGAATACGACGCAAGCGGTTCGGGCTGGAAACCGCCAATGCACCGACCATAACCACCGCGCCCAATACGCCGACTCCCATCCATTTGCCGGGGAACCCGACGATCAGAAAGGCCACGCCTCCGATGAAGACCAGAATCATGGCCGTGCCGAGGTCCCTGCCGCCCATCACCAGTGCCACGCCTATCGCATACAGCGCCAACGGCGCGGCATATGCTTTGATTCCCTTCTTGTGGTACATCTTGCTGCAGGCATGCAACGACGAGGGAAGCCATATGCACATCGCGAACTTCATGAATTCGGCCGGCTGGATAGTGGTGAAGCCGAGGTCCAGCCAACCTCTGTTGCCGTAGACGTCGTGACCCAAAGGAGTAAAGGTCAGCGCTGCAACAGGCAGGCACCCACCACAAAGAACACGCCGGTCCGTTTCCAGAACGTCACCGGCATCATCAATGCCACGAAGCCCAGCACCAAGCCGATCAGGCAAAACGCGCCCTGGTTCAGAAGCTGAAGGAACGGCGACTTGCCCAGTGCGGCCATGGTGACCGTGGAGCTGGAGAACACCATGATCAGCCGAAGCATGTCAGCCCCACCACGGCCATGCGGAAGCCGTGGTAGCACCATAGCGGGTTGAGCAAGCTTCGCCAACCCGTGTAGTCGGCGATTTCGAGTGAGGGCTTGTCAGGGGCTCTGTATGCCTTACGCTTATGGGTATCAGTGGAGGCCATGCACCTCGCTCCACGTCTTGGCTGCGGCGGCGAATCGATTGCTCGATCCGCATAGGACTTGAACTGGTCCATGGAGGCGCAGGCCGGAGCCATAAGCACGATGTCGCCGGCGGCGGCATACGTGCCGCAGGCTTCGACGGCACGGTCCATGACGGTATCGTTGTCTTCGGGATCGATGATGGTCACCGGGATGTCCGGAGCTTGGCTGGCAAACGCTCGATCATCGGCTGCTGGTCTTTGCCGATGATGACGGCCGCTTTGATGGTGTGTGCCTGGTCCTTGACCAGGTCCTCGAATCGACTGCCTTTGGCCAGACTCCGGCGATCCAGATCACAGACTTGGCCGGGAAGCTGGACAGCGAGGCGCGTGCCGCATGACCGTTGGTGGCTTTGGAATCGTCCACAAAACGAACAGAGCCGCCCTCGACTGCGGCCTCAGCCACGGTTTCGATGCGATGGCCGCCCGGCTTGAACGAGGTAAGCGCCTTCAGCGCGGTATCGCGATCAGCGCCAAGTCCCAGCACCAACGCCAATGCCGTCAATGCATCGGCCACCAGATGCGGGTACAGTGAGCCGTCCGGCTCTGCCAGATGCGTGAAATCGGTGATGGCGGCCAGTCTGACCGACTCTCCCACTGCGCCGCCGGCACGCCGCTCCTGTCCACGATCCAGCCATCTTCAATGCCGATCTGGCCGGCCTGAGGGGCCTCGAGCGTGAATCCTACCTTGCGGCATCCTTCGGCAGTCTGAGCCTCGGCCGCCAGTTCGCTGACTTTGGCGTCCTGCGCATTGTAGACGATGGCGCGTTTGGCGTTGTGGAACACCTTGGATTTGTCGGCGGCGTAATTCTCGCGCCCGCCATGCCAGTCGAGGTGATCGTCGGCGATATTGGTGATCGCCGCGCAGTCAAGTGCCAGCGAATCGGTGAAGTGCAATTGGAAGGAGCTCAGTTCCACGCACAGTACGTCGTGCTGAGGATTGGTGGCGCAACGAGACAGGCTCATGCTCATGTCTCCGGAGGCGATATTGCCGGCGGTCGGCGCGTCGAGTCCGCAGGCGGTGAGCATTTCCGAGGTCATCTCGGTGGTGGAGGTTTTGCCGTTGGTGCCGGTGATGCCGATCCATGGAGCCGGAGTACCGGTGCGCTCGTTATTCACACGCAGCTGCCATGCGAATTCCACCTCGCTCATCACGGGGATGCCACGGCGTTGGGCTTCCAGCACGAACGGGGTGCGGGGGTTGAACACCGGGGACGACATGACGTAGTCACGTGGTCCCAGTCCACGTCATCAAAGGAGTGGAGATCGGCCTCGGGCTTCCTCTCGTCGACGCCAATCACGTGGGCGCCGCGTTCCCTCAATACCTCCGCCAACGAGGTGCCGGACACCCCCAGTCCGGCGATCACCACTGTCTTATCCGCTACTTGCATTGTTCCTCCTGATATAGGAATTCCGTGGGTGAGCATAATCCACCCAGATTTCCGCTAGCTGAACAGCAGGCCGGAGCGGGTGACCCAGTCGCCGTAGAAAATCGTCAGGGCGAGCAGCACGAAGATGAGTTCGATCATCCAGAACCGCACCACCACCTTGGTTTCGGTCCAACCCTCCAGTTCGAAATGATGGTGAATCGGCGCCATTTTGAATACACGTTTGTGGGTCATCTTGAAGTACCCGACCTGGATGACGTCGCTCATGGCTTCCATGACGTACAGTCCGCCCAGAACCACCGCCAGGAATTCGGTGTGCGTGGCGATGGACAGGGCTGCGAACAGACCACCCAAGGCCAGGGAACCGGTATCACCCATGAAAATCGATGCGGGGTTCGAGTTGTACCACAGGAAGCCGAAGCAGGCGACGGCCGCGCATACGGCGATGACGGTCAGATCGAGAGGATCGGACACGGCATAGGAATATCCGCCATGGCTGCCGCCCTTGATGTGGTAGCTTTCCCAGAATGCGATGATGCCAAAACCAGTGAAGGCGATCATCGACGAACCTGCCGCCAGACCGTCAAGTCCATCCGTCAGATTCACTGCGTTGGTCCATGCGGTCATCAGGAAGTTCACCCAGATGACGAACAGGATGATGGCTACGGCACGGCCGGCGAAGTCGAAGTTGAAGAACGGCTGTTCGATGAAGCTGATGCCTGCCTGCGCACTGGGGAATCCCGATTTGGTGGGAATCAGCAGCGCAAGTACCGCGTAGATGGTGGCGAAGATGAACTGGCCGATGAACTTGCCGCCCACCGATAGGCCTTCGTTCTGCTTCTTACGCACCTTGGCGAAGTCGTCGATAAAGCCAGCAGACCCATCGACAGCATGGCGAACAGTACGAGCGCCGCGGACCAGGAGGGCACGTCGCCCGAACGCAGGTATCGGTACAGTGCGGAGGATGCCCAACCGAGCAGAATCGCGAAGTTGATGACCACGCCGCCCAACGTGGGGGTGCCGCGCTTGACCAGATGCGACTGCGGCCCATCCTGGCGGATGTACTGGCCATAGTGCAGCTTGTGGACCAGCCGAATCAGCAGCGGGGTGCCGACTAAGGTGACGATGAGCGACACCAGCATTCCAATGATCAGAGCAATCACGTGCAGCTTCTCTTTCTTGTCGGTTTCTTGGGGTGGTTATCAGGTCAGTTCTTTGCCCAGCGTTCAGCCAAAGCGCTCAGGCCTGACGCGTGCGATCCTTGAGCAGTACCACAGCGTCGGGATGGTTGCGAGCCAAGTCGATGACCAGCTGTTCGGCCGCATCGATGTCGTGTACGCAATCCACCGACGCGGATTGGCTCTGACGGGCACCGTCCGCCAGAGCCTGTGCCAGTGCATCGAGATGTTGGTCTTGGGCGGAACCGACCGCGATGATCGCGTCGATGCCCAATTCGTCCGCATACGTGCCGATCGAGGTGTGCAATGCCGTTTCATCGGCGCCGAGTTCCAGCATGGCACCCAGCAGCGCCACGCGGAACGGCTCCTTGCCGTCATTTGAGTTCCAGGCCTTCAACCGTTCAGGCCGGCTTTCATGGAGTCGGGATTGGCGTTGAAGGAATCATCGATCAGCGTGAAGGAAGTCCCCTCGCGATTCACCGTGGACAATGCCATGCGATGAGGCTGATGGTGTGCTGCGAGGCCAGAATCCGTGCCACCGTTTCGGGTGCCATACCGTAACGCATCGCCACGGTTGCGGCGGCCAACGCGTTCATCACATTGTGACGTCCAGGAATGCCCAGATGCACCGGCGTATGGTTGCCGTCCGCATCGACCAACGTGAATTCAGCATGATCGGACCGGTCGGCAGTGACATCAATGGCCCGCACCTCGCTCCTGCGACGATCCCAAGCCGAACCACAGCACGTCGCCGTTGGCCAGGCCGGCCATGGGAACCACGTGTTCGTCATCGGCGTTCAGTACCGCGGTGCCTCCGGGAAGCAATCCCTGCACGATCTCGCTTTTCGCCTGTGCGATGCGTTCGCGGGAGCCGAATTCTCCAAGGTGAGCGACGCCGACCTTCAATACGATTGCCGTGTTCGGCGGTGCGATACGGGTCAGTCGCGCGATTTCGCCGATATGGCTGGCACCCATCTCAGCCACGAAGAACCGGGTGTGCTCATCGACCCGCAACGCAGTGAGCGGCAGGCCGATCTCATTGTTGAACGATCCCACCGGAGCCACGGTCGGACCTACGGTGGCAAGCAGGGAGGAGAGCAGATCCTTGGTGGTGGTCTTGCCCACCGAACCGGTCAATCCGATGATATCGAAGTCGCCGTCCAGCTCGCGGCGGCGAACGATGTTGTATCGGGCGAGTTCGCCAAGGGCGTCGACCGTGTCTTTCACTACGATCTGCGGAAGGCCATCGGACTTCACCTCATGGTCGACGATGCCACCGTGGCTCCCTGTCCAGCGGTTTTCGCCACAAAGTCATGCCCATCGACACGCTCGCCTCGGATGGCCACAAACACCGATCCGGGGCCGGCCTGCCGCGAGTCGCTGACCGTATTGGTGGCTCGAGACTCGGAATCGGCGTCTCCGATCAATCGACCATCGACGGCCTTGGCGATCTCCTCCACGCTCATCGGAACCATGGTGTTTCAAACTCCTTTACGATTACGCTTCGTCCCGTATCCACGGACTTAATTGAAATTATTGGCCACATGCAGGGCACTGCGTATGTTGTTTTTCCTCACGCCGGCGGCCTGTACCATGCGATGGCCAAGGACATGTGCCCAAGTCGGACGCGGTCATACATTGCCGGTGAATCCGCAGCCATTTCATCCGATTCGGGTGTCGACGAGGTCATGGACATGTCATGTTCCGCAACGAATGCGTAGCGTGTCTTCAATTCGTTCAAGCTTGCGCTTGCGTTGACATCTTCCGTGCCCAGCACATCCACGTTCACCGATTCCAACGCATGCTCGGCCAACGTGCGGTCATCCATGGCGATGATCACGGCCGCCACACCGTCTTCGGCGCACACGGACAGCGCGCGCTGCATATCGAGGATGCCCAGAGGATAGTTCAGGTTCATGGTACGTGTCATCGACGTGGACCCGGATGCGGTGATTACCGCCACCGGATTGCCCAGCATGTGCAGGAATTCGGAGAGCTGGGACACGCCTGCGTCGACGGCCTGCTCATCCGCACCGGTCACCGCGAACACCGCCATGGCATTGGACGGTCCGCCGGCCAGACCGCTGGGCAGATCGCCGAGTACGCGATCGTCGAAATCGCCGTAGAGCAACGGTATATCGGCATTGGGCGATCTGCCCTTTGGACGCGCGTGGCAGCAACGCCGCATAGGCACCGGCCTGTGCGGCATGCAGTACATCGGGTTCCTGCTCATGCGTGCAGATGAACAGCGAGCCGGGAATCACGGTGTCCACGGCATCGCTGAGTGAGGTAATGGTGACATTGGTGGCGAAGGGTGGATCGACTTCAAAACCGTACCGTTCGACCAGCATTCCCAGGGTCACCCGCTGGGCGATGGATTCGCTCACTGCACTCATGGGCTATCGCCTTTCTCCCCTGATCCTTACCACGTGACTGGAATAGCATTTTTGCGTGGACTGGAGACAGGCACCTCGTATTTCTGCATAAGGAACTCACAAATCTGTGCGGAAACAGGGCCGGCCGTCAGACCGCCGAACACACCATTCGGATCCTTCATCACCACGGTGACCGCATAGCGCGGGTTGTCCGCGGGAATCACCACGGAATAATCGGAGATAATGGACGAGAGCGTGCCATCCGAGCCCTGCACCTCTGCGGTACTGGACTTGGCGGCCATGCGGTAACCATCGACCTTGACGAACTTGTTGTAGCCTTCCGCCACTGATTCCATCGCATTCATCATGTCCGATGCGACCTTTTCATCCACCACGCGGGTGGCTTCGCCCTTCTTGGTCTCAGTGGTCTTGCCATTGGCATCGGTGGTTGATTTGATGATCGACTGCTGCTGCTTGACACCCTTGTTCGCGATGGTGGCCACCACGTTGTTGAGCTGCAGGGCGTTGACGGCGTAGCCCTGACCAAACAGGATGGTGTTGCGCGTACGCAGATCCCACGCCGAAGGGTTGGTGAGCAGACCGCTCGATTCACCGGGCAGGTTCAGTCCGGTCGGTTGTCCAATGCCGAATTTGGTCAGGTACTCGTAGCGTTGCTCATCCGGATAGTTCTCCCCGGCCATAATCATGCCGACGTTCGATGAGTTCTGCAGAATGCCGGCGAGCGTCCAGCGCTCAGTGCCATGGTCGAATGAGTCCTTGTAGGTCTGGCCCTCCTGTGTGATGTGGTCCGGGACCGACAATTGATCGCTCATCTTATGCAGTCCCATCTGCAGATAGCCGGACATGGAGATGACCTTGCCCACCGAACCAGGCTCGAAGGTTTCGGACACGGCCCGAGACGGCTCATCTTCGCCGCATCGGTACCAGCCTGTACTTCATCGCTATCGGCCAGTGCGAGAATCTCCCCGCTCTGGACATCCTGCACCACGGCGATCGCCCACGCTGCACCATACTTGGATTCGGCCTCCTTCAAGACCTTTTTGACATACCATTGCACATCACGGTCAATGGTCAGGGTGACATCGTCGCCATTTTTGGCCGCCACCGATTCGGTCATGGTGCCGGGAATCTCTTCGCCGCCATTACCACGCTGGTAGGTTTCATGGCCATCGGTTCCGGTAAGCGTCTTGTTCTCGACCTGCTCGATGCCGGCGACGCCATCGCCGTTGTCGTTCACGCCGCCAAGCAGCGCGCCCATGAGATCGCCATCCGCATACAGTCGTTCACTGCTCAGCTCACCCCAGACAATACCGCCCAGGTGCAACGACTCGATGCTGCGCTTGACCTGCGGAGTCACATCTTTCTTCAGAATCACATACTGCCCGGTACCGGACAGATCAGCGCCCAGTTCCATGGCGTTCATATCCAGGACTTTGGCCAGCAGTCGGCCCACGGCCGCCGCTCCGGTAGCGCCCACGGGTTTGCCGTCAATTTCGTGGCAGTAATCACGGGTGTTGTCATTGCAAGTAATCGGCTCGAACTCCTGTGCAGCCTCCGGATTGGCGACGATAGTATAACGCTCCACGCTTTGAGCGAGCACGGAGCCGTTGGCGTCGAGGATACGCCCACGCTTGGCGCTCAACGTCACGGTCAGGGTGCGGTTAGCCGTGGCCGCTTGTGCGGTTTGACGGCCGCCGATGAGCTGGGTGGAGGCCAGCTGAATCACGCATGCCGACGCCACCAACGCCAATGCGGCGCCGATGGCGATGCATTTGAACGCGAAGGTCTTGACCTTGGCGAACTCTACGATGCGACGAATGGTGTTCACTGGGTTCCGCCTTTGTTGGACTGGTATCCGCTTAAGTCGATGGACACTGATCCCTGCTGCGGGACCATGCCCATGTCGCTGGCCTTGTCGGGCAGGTTCGCGACCAATTGATCGAGTTTGGCCTGATCGTCTTCGATATCTTGGGTAAGTCTGTTGATGTTGGTTTCGATCTGTGCCGCCTCAAACGAGTTCTGCACCATCTGGGTACGCAGCATCAGCGCGCCGAACAAGGTGCCGACGAGGAAGATCACTGCGATGGCCACGTGCACCAGCGGTGCGCTTCTTGTTCTGGTCCATTCGATGACCCGTCCGACGACATTGCCCTGCTCGTTTCCACGCGGGTTGGAGACCACCCGCAGCTCAGGTCGGGAGGAGGACTGATGCTTGGTGTGCGGTCGGTTCGAGGCTGGAGCCGCGTTCGATCGAATGCTACGTGCAGTTGCCATATGCTGTTATCCCCTCCTTGTACGAATTCGTGCCGTGTTTTTGGCTCTGCCCGGAGACGCGGAGCCTTGTATCTTGACGTCATTCAGGCCCTGCGCGGTTTGCGTAAAGCGTTTCCTCCATCGTGACGGAATCTCACGGCTGACTTCCACCGCCCGCAACCGCACCGAAGCCGATCTCGGGTTGGCTGCGATTTCATGTTCGTCGGCCTTGATGGCACCTCGCGTGAGATCCGTGAAAAACGGTTGGGCATCCGGCGGTATGACAGGCAGGCCAGCCGGAACATCCACTCGCAGCCTTGTGCCATGAACGATTTGACGGTTTTGTCTTCGAGCGAATGATAGGACTCCACCACCAGTCGTCCCCCGACATGCAGTCGGTTCGCGGCCTGCGGCAATGTGGAGGCGAGCTTGTCCAATTCGCCGTTGACTTCAATGCGCAACGCCTGGAAGACGCGTTTGGCGGGATTGCCCGCCGGGCGGTGGGCTTGCGGCACCACTTCATCGACCAGACGGTTGAGCTGTGCGGTGGTGGTAAACGGCTCCTTGTCTCGACGCGCCACGATGGCGCGGGCAATCTGACGCGAGAAACGCTCTTCACCGTATTCCTTGAATATGCGGACCAGTTCCGCCGCATCATAGGTGGCAAGAATCCGTTCGGCCGTCAACGGCTGGCTGACGTCCATGCGCATATCCAGCGGCGCATCAATGCGAAGTAGGAGAAGCCACGATCGGTTTCGTCGATCTGCAGGCTGGATAATCCCAGATCCATGAATACGGCGTCCACGCGTTCGATGTCTTGGTCCGCCAACACCTGATCGAGCTGATCGAAGGCGGCATGCACCGGAATGAATCGATCGGCGAGCCCCTCCCGTTCCATACGTTCGGTGGCCAGCCCCAGCGCTTCACTGTCACGGTCAATGCCGATGAGCCGAACCTGAGGCGCGGCCTTGAGGAAGGCGATGGAATGGCCGGCAAGGCCCAGGGTGCAATCCACTGCGATGGCGTTCTCATGTTCCAGGCAGGTGCCATCAGGTTCACGCAATCGTCAAGCAATACCGGCAGATGAATATTCGCCACATCAACCATCAGAATTCCACCTCCGGCAACACATCGTCAGCAATATCGGAATATCCCTCTTCCTTCTCGGCGAGGTAGGACTCCCACGTGTCCTTATTCCACAGTTCGGCACGGGTGCCAACGCCGATCACCACGACGTCGGAACCCAGATTGGCGTAATCGCGCAGCATCTGCGGCACCAGCACGCGGCCCTGCTTGTCCGGCTGCTGGTCGACGGCACCGGAAAGGAACACACGCAGGTATTCGCGGGCGGCTTTGTTTCCCACCGACACACGCTGAATCTGCGAGGCGATACGTCGAAATTCGTCGAACGGCAGCAGGTACACGCACCGTTCCTGGCCTCGGGCCATGACCAGGCCCTGCCCCAGCTGGGAGCGGAATTTGGCCGGAAGCGCCATACGGCCCTTGGCATCGATCTTCGGCGTATATGTGCCGAGAAGCAATGGCGGCAGACCAGCCATGAGATCGGCCATAGTGGTGGAGCCTTGTGCGTTGGCATCAGCGTCGCGAATCGTCTGATCGGCAACCATGGCTCCACCTCCTTCATCGTTACGTGGGATACACTTCGGCCAACTGGCTCACCACTCTACCCCACGATTCCCCATTTCTCCCCACTCATGCACGATTTGCTCACCCTTTTAGGGCAATTACCGATGGATTGCGCGTGTCGGCCACGACTGTCGCATGAATGGACGCTCCGCACATCAATCCACGTCGCGCACCCCACCGACCGAGCAGCATGGTGAATTCACGCTGAATTCACCTATTCCGGGTTGTCCGCATCACTGACGTAGGGGGTGTGCGGTAAATTTGAATGCCTTAAGTTTTTCTGCCCCACGGAAATGGAACGAAGAGAACAGCATGTCGAGTTACGCCTCCCAGCTGCATGAGGAGCAGCAGGCCGTCGATCGCGCCTATGGACGATTGGATGATCTGCGAGCCGAAATGTGGCAACGACTGGACACCGTACGCGCCGCCGGCTCCCACGGATCCCCCACGCAACGCAGCGAACGAGACTCCTTTGCCACAATGTACGAAAATCGCCTCACGCAATTGCGCAGCGTTGAGGATCGGCTGGTGTTTGGCCGCCTCGATGCCAAGAACGGCGACCGTCATTACATCGGCCGCATCGGCCTGTCGAGCCCGGACCATGAGCCGATTCTGACCGACTGGCGTGCCGAAGCCGCACGTCCTTTCTATGAGGCGACCCCTTCCAATCACGGCGACATCGTGATGCGCAGGCATATCACCTTGAGTTTCCGCGAAGTCGTGGGCGTTGAGGATGAGGTGCTCGACGTGCATTCAGACCAGGTCGGCCAGGCGTCTTCCGCCGGCACATTGACCGGCGAGGGTGCGCTGCTGGCTTCGTTGAGCTCACGCCGCACCGGCAAGATGACCGATATCGTGGCCACCATCCAGGGCGAGCAGGACCGTATCATCCGTGCGGACCTCAACCAGGCGGTGGTGGTGCAGGGCGGTCCGGGAACCGGCAAGACCGCGGTCGCGTTGCATCGCGCGGCCTACCTGTTGTATACGCATCGTCGCGCGTTGCAGCGTTCCGGAGTGCTGGTGGTCGGCCCCAGCTCGACGTTCCTGCATTACATCGACCAGGTGCTCCCCTCGCTGGGCGAGACGGGTGTGGTCAGCCGTACCATCGCGGATCTGA
>ENA-OQBT01001021-OQBT01001021.1-human-gut-metagenome-genome-assembly--contig:-NODE-1021-length-13137-cov-1.440968_pt1 | contig 13137 bp, 15 predicted proteins | sample MGYA00242749_ERZ504557 | MGnify/ENA primary metagenome ERZ504557 (study PRJEB26092, sample SAMD00036243) | human gut metagenome | host: Homo sapiens | study: EMG produced TPA metagenomics assembly of... | reverse complement strand
CACATTTTTATTTGTTTCATATGGAAATTCTGAAGGAACTTCCTATGAACAAAAGGCACTGCGTGCCGGAGATGCGCACTCGCACGAAGATGAAGAATGTCGCAAGCGACTGCGCTCGGCGCGAGAATGTGCGAGGCACATTCTTTCTTATAATTGGAAAATTACGGGGGTTTTCCGAACAAAATGTTAAAAAAGGAAGGAAAGAAAAATGGAACAGAAAATGTTGACTGTACCTGGACTTGCAGTCAGAAATCTGCGGCATCGAAGAGTCAGGACGATGTTTCTGGCAGCACTGGTGCTGATTTTATCGGCAGCGCTGTTTACCAGTAGAGTATTGACAGAAAGTATGAAAACTTGTATTGATAAGACAGTAGATCGGATTGGGGCGGATGTGATCGTAGCACCGGGAGAATATGAATCAGATTTAAGCGATTCTCTGTTTTCGGGAGGGTTGTGCAGTTTCTATTTTGAAAAGTCTTTGATGGATCAGGTGAAAAAGACGGATGGAATTGACAAAATTTCTCCGCAGCTCTACATTGCATCACTGGATGCGGCATGCTGTTCAGTTCCGGTACAGATTGTTGCTTTTGAACCGGAAAGTGATTTTATTGTACAGCCGTGGATGTCTGGAAGCAATGTGAGTGAATTGAAAAAGGGTCAGACTGTTGTTGGAAGCAAGATTACGGCAAAAGCGGGAGATAAAATTTCTTTCTTTGGACAGGAATACGAGGTTGCAGGAAAACTCGAAGAAACAGGAACCAGTTATGATAACTGCGCATTCATGAATTTTGAGACGGCATATACATTATTTGACAGTTTTTCAGATCAAGTATGTGACGGATCTTACAGAACCGCAGAAATATGTTTCCCTTCTGACGATCCGGACGAAAGACGGAGCAGATCCGAAAGAAGTGGCGAACACGATCAACACAAAGATGAGAGATTCCGGACTGAAAGCTTATACGGCAAAAGCAATGTCCGGAAAAGTTTCAGATACACTGGAACAGATGCAGTCTTACAGCGCGCTTCTGATCGGACTGTTGTTTTTAATGGCAGTCCTGGCACTGATCTGCATTTTTAACATTACTGTGAATGAACGTTTGAAGGAGTTTGGGGTACTACTTTCTATTGGTGCACGAAAAAGCCAGATTTTCCAGATGCTTCTTCTGGAAGCAGGAATGATCGGTGTGCTTGGAGGATTTCTTGGAGTGGTGTTCTCCGGAGGCGGAATCCTGTTATTTAAAGACGTGATCATGGAAAGTATGAATATGCCATATCTGAATGTAAATGTTTCCCAATATGTGATTCTTGCATTGCAGAGCCTGGGGCTTGCGGTTGGTGTCAGCCTTCTTGCCACCTTATATGCGGCAGTCAGAGCGAATCGTATGGAACTATATAAACTGATCCAGGAGGTGGAATCATGATTGTAAAGACAGAAAATCTGAGTCGGGAATTTGTACGTGGAAAGAATCAGTTTTACGCAGTAGACCACGTGAATCTGGAAGTAGAAGAAAAAGAACTGGTTGCGATCATGGGACAGTCAGGAAGTGGAAAATCCACCCTCTTCCATATGCTGACCGGGATCCTGAAACCGACAGAAGGAAAGATCACAGTACTGGATCATGAGATTGAAAAAATGAATGACAGACAGTTATCGGTTCTGCGGGGAGGCGACCTTGGTTATATCATGCAGGGACAAAATCTTCTCCAGAATCTGACGGTCATGGAAAATATCCTGCTCCCACTTTCGCTGGGGAAAAACCGGAAACCGGATAAAGAAAGGATCACGTATCTGACGGAGCTTCTTGGAATCCAGAATATGCTTTCCGAATATCCGGCAAATCTGTCCGGCGGAGAGCAAAGGCGTGTGTCGATCGCAAGGACATTTACGCAGAACCCGAAACTGGTAGTCGCAGATGAACCGACAAGCAGTCTGGATATGGAAAATTCAGAGATCATTATGAAATATTTTCAAAAAATGGCAAAAGAAGGAACGACAATCCTGGTCAGTACCCACGACAGAGAATTTGCAAATTATGCGGACCGGTGTCTGTGGATGAAAAAAGGGAAATTAGAAAAAAAAGAATTGGAGTAAAGAGATGCAGACCGAATTTATAAAACTGGCAGTGATTTTTATTGTCATTATGGTGATGGTCCTGGCAAAATTAAAACTGCGTGATGCGATGATCGCTGCCATTTTGCTGACTGTGATCCTGTTTGGAATTCCGCTTGGGGATGCAGCAAAATTGATGATACAGTCGGTTTATGAAAAGGATACGCTGCTGGTGGTCGGAAGCTTTATTCTTGTAACCTTTTTGCAGCGGATCATGGAGAACCGGAAACTTCTGGAAAGAGCGGAGATGGCACTACAGAGGCTTAGCGGAGACAGGCGTATGGTGTGTGTAATTGCGCCGGTGATCATTGGATTCCTTCCGTCTGCAGGAGCTGTCAATATCTGTGGGGCGATCGTAGATAAGGCGACAGGAAAAGATCTGGATGTGGAAGAAAAGACGTTTGTGACCAGTTACTACCGCCATATTTCAGAAAGCTTTTCGCCGACTTATAATGCAATTCTGCTGGCACTTTCCATTACAGCGGTATCAACCGGGCAATTTGTACTTTTTATGGCGCCGATGGTTGTGGTGCTTCTGGTACTGGGATATGTATTTTATCTGCGGAAGCTTTCGAAAGGATATGAAGCAAGTGAGGATGAAATGATAGACAAAAAAGAAGAATTCAAACAGCTTCTGTACTGTTTCTGGCCACTGGTGCTTTGTATTGTGCTTGTGATCGCACTGAATCTTTCTGTGATCAAGGTACTGCCGTTTATTATTGTGCTTTCGATTATTGTATATCGGTTAAGTCTGAAGGAAGTGCTGGATTTTGCAAAGACATCGGTAGAGTGGAGAATCATCTTCAATACGATCATTCTGATGATGTTCAAGAACATTCTTACCTATACAGGGGCAATCGGAAAACTTCCGGATTTGTTTGACGGATCTGCAATTCCACAGTTTGCGGCATTTGGAATCATTATGTTTCTTGGAACGATTATCAGTGGAGCAAATTCTATGATTGTGCTTCTGATTCCACTGGCATTTGCAATGCATACCGAATGCAGGAGCAGGTCTTCTGGTGTATCTGATGGCACTTTCTTATGCGGCAATGCAGATTTCACCGACACATATCTGTCTTGCAATCATTACGGAATATTTCCGGGTATCCTGGGGGCAGCTGATGAAGAAGACGATCCCGGTTATTGTGGTGTTTGTAGTGATCTTGACAGGGTATTATGTATTGCTGAGTGGATTTGGAATATAGAAAATATGCTATATTTTTGGGAATTATTTTGATCGTAGCAGGAACCATTGCCTGTGGTGGAAAGGATACGGCGTCTGAAAAAGATCGTATAAAGGAGATAGAAGTATATGATGATGACAATGAACCGGTAACGATACAGGAGAATGAAATTGTAAATACAGAATTTTATGAATTATCAGGCGATAAATTCCGTTCATACATAAAGAAAGAGAAGTTTACGAAAGAGAACTGGAAGGAATTTTTCAGCATTAGAGAAGAACATTTAGAATATAATGAATATCAGTCAGAAGGAGATCTGTATCATCTTGGAATCTATAAGGTACACCAGAAAAAGGATTTCTGCATGGTATTTGATATTGTAAATGATGATATGGAGTCCAGAGATAATGTATTTGAAAAAGGAACAGGTACATTGGTTGGGGGCAGAATAAATCGGACGGAACAAAATTTCAGCTTACAATTGATGATGTTTCGTGTACAAAGGCAGAAGGAACGATTATTTATGTAGATATTTCGGAGGAACTATGGCAGCCTTGTTCGGACGGAACGGACAGAAAGGGATTTCGGGTAAAGGACGGAGAAAAGTTGTATGAATTTTATGATGATGGAACGCCGGTAAAACTGGATATGTTCAGGTAGCAAAAGAGAGAAGCGTATAATTGCAAGAAGCCCGTCGGCAGATTTGAAAATCGTGCTGACGGGCTCCTTTTATTGGGGGCTTCGAACGTAAATTAGAATCCAACGTATTCTGGTAAAAAATATTGAAAATTACATAATCTTCGTCTCTTCCAGCTTCTCAGAGAACGCCTCATTCACCTTAATGATCGGCTTCCTGAGCACCAGTCCCACGATTAGGGATACAACAAGGAAGATACAAAGCTTTCCAAGATCGATCCAGTAATCCATAGCATACAGTCCACCGACAGCTTCACGCAGGGCTGCCATACTGTGGGTAAACGGCAGTAGCGGATATACCGCTTTGAAGAATCCCGGGGCAACCTCGATCGGGAAAGTTCCGCCGGTTCCGGCTACCTGCATAACCAGAAGTACGACACTGACCGCTTTTCCGATATCTCCGAAGGAGACAGTCAGCGTGTAAATGATGTTGACATATACGATGCTGGATACCCATCCGGCAAGGAGGAAGAGGAACGGGTGCTTGCACTGGATGCCAAGATAGAACAGATCACCGAGGCAGATCAGGGTGCTCTGCAAAAGCCCCAGGATCAGGAAGATAAGGTATCTTCCAAGATAAATCTGATGGAGCTTCAGATGTTTAAGTCCGGTGGTGCCGTTTTCGGATACAGTGACCTTGAGCATGGCAACCAGGACAATTCCGCCGATCCAGATGGAAAGTGTAGAGTAGAATGGGGCCATGGAAGAACCGTAATTTTCAATCGGGTACACTTTGTTGGTCTTAAGCTCTACCGGTGCGGCGAAGAAAGAACTGATACTGTCCTTATCGCCGGAAATCGATCTTCCAGTTCGGAGAAATCGCCGGTTGCTTCCATTTGACCAAGTCTGGAGATGGTTATCTGTGATCTTTGAGGCAGCCGTTTTCAAAAGCTCAGAAGAGGTTTCCAGAGCCTTCTGAATCTGCGACAGATCAGAGCCAGCTGAAGAAGCAAGGGTATAGATTCCATCTGCACTTACACCGAGCTGGGAGAGCAGTCCGGACAGATCATTTTTGGTGGAACCAAGAGAGACGGACAGCTGTTTTAAAGAAGCAGATACATTGGTTTCATAGTCGGATTTGACAGCTGCAATTCCGGAAATACTGGAGCTGATCAGATCATCCAGCTCTTTTTTAGAGGTTGTTACATTGCCTGCTGTATCCCGCAGAGAGGAAGCAGCGTTCGTGAGTTTATCACGAAGTTCTTCCTGAACAGCAATGGAATCGTCTAATTTAGCAAGAATCGGTGCGGTAAGATCAGACAGCTCCGGGTGTGCATCTGCAATCTGTGCAATGCTGTCACGGAATTCCCTGGTAAGACTGTACGATCGCATTAACGCGGTTTCCAAGAAGATCAAGGTGCTGGCAATAGAAGAAGCATCCTGTGACTGCGACTGGAATGCCTGATCGATCGTCTGTGACATCTGTTCGTAAAAGCTTTTGGTAGAGGTCAGTGCAGCATTGATTCCGTCTGTAGCTCCGTCCAGAGTTTCCTGAATCCCGGAGAAGGACTGCTGTGTACCGGAAAGCGTTATCTGCATTTGCAGAAGCCTGTTCTTTCGTTGCTTTTAAGAATTCGGCAGTTGTGTCCAGAAGCTGCTGCGCAGAATCGGTCATCTGTGAGAAGGAATGCAGGGTAGTCGAAGAGGCAGACAGATCAGAACCGATTTATTCAGATTTGTGATCAGTGTGCCTGCAAGCTCATCCGAATCCCTGGAGTCTGCGGTATTTGCAACAGTCTGAAGTGCAGTCAGCACCGTATCGGAAATGGTTTCGATAAATACTTCGTTGACCTGTGTCTGGACTGCGGTTGCTCCTTTGTCTGTTACCTTCGGCGCAATGGCATTTTCTTTTGCATTGGAGTAATAGGTAATCTCCGGTTTTTTAATATCACTGGAAAATACACTCATCAGGTTCGTACTGAAATCTTCCGGGATTACGATTGCTGCGTAATATTCTCCGGATTTTACACCCTTCATTGCTTTGCTTTTGGTCGTAAATACCCAGTTGAGCTGTGTATTCTCCCGAAGAGCAGACAATACCTGATCGCCAAGATTCAGCTGGAGCGGGATCAGGTTTCCGGTATAGCCTTCATCTACGCTTGCTACGGCAACCTTCAGATTCCCCGTATTCCCATAGGGATCCCAGCTTGCCGCAATGTTGAACCATGCATAAAGGCAGGGAACCACTGTGACGCCGAGAACGACGATCAGCGCAATGACATTTGTTCTTATTTTCCGGATATCTCTTGTGAAGATGGTCCACATATTTCTCATTCGTCTTTTCCCTCCTTTACTTTTTTAAGAAATTCTTCTTCAGACAGATGGATATAGGAAAGCTGTCTGGAGGTCTTGTCGTGAATATATTCTACACAGATCAGATAGACGGCGAGTACGATCAGGGAAATGATCCACAGTGTCAGGTATACGATCTTGGATTCCAGGCCGAACATCAGAAGAAGAAAGATCAGCGGAATTACAAGAATCAGGATAAAACCGGTACGGATCAGCTTTGGATACCGTTTTTCGAACCGGTTGGCACGTTGGATAAAATCAGCCCGTCCGTCTTCGTCCTGCATCATGGTTTCATCATCAGTGTAAGCTGTGGGCGGGAGAGCTCACCGGTTGCAGTCTCTCCCAGCACCAGGTCTGTCTCGGCAAGACGTTTGTCGAACAGATGGTTCAGATTCATCAGAAGTGGTCTCAGTACCAGTCCGATGAAGAATGCAAGGAGAAGGAAAAGCAGCAGGTCAGCAGATCCTTTGCGTAGTTATTTTTGTAAAATCCGGCAATACACTCACGCATAGCGCCAATTCCGTAAGAGAACGGCAGAAGCGGATGCAGTCTCTGGAAAAAGACCGGTGTCATCTCGATCGGATAGGTTCCGGAAGAACCAGGGATCTGCAGGATGACCAGGACAACGGCAAGCGCTTTTCCAATGTGCTTGAAGGTCAGCGCCATTGCATAGATCAGATTGACATACACAAAGGAGCAGAGCATACCAGCGCACACAAATGCAACCGGGTGGACACACTGTACTTTCAGAAGCAGCAGATCTCCTATGCACACAATAAATCCCTGGATCAGTCCGACCACGACAAAGAGCATCCAACGTCCGAAATAAGCAGTTGTCGGAGTAAAACGGGAAATGGTTTCGTCTTTGTCTACTTCCTGTTTCAGGATGGATACCAGGATCAGTCCGCCAACAGAGTGCCAGATTAGTGTAGAACGGAGTCATTCCGGAACCGTAATTTTCCACATTATAAAGTACCTTTGAATTGATCGAAACCGGTGAGGACATAAAATCAGAAATGGAATCTGAGTCGATGCCTTCCAGTGAGATCAGATGCTGGTAGGTTTCGGAGCTCTGCAGAGCTTTTAGGTCAGCGGTAATATTTTCCAGAGCAGTATCTACGCTTTCAAGAGTTCCTCCGGTCTGACCAAGTGCGTCTGCACTTTCGTTTAAACTGCTCTTTAATTGGGTAAGGATCACCTTTAACTGTGTGATCGTCGGATTTACCCCGGTTAAAGTAGAAGAAAGGTTTCCGCTTAATGTGGCAAGCCCGTCAAGTGACTGGTTCAGCTGTGGCAGAAGCGACTGGTTCAGACTGCTTCTGTAATTCTGCAGAGACTGTCGGTTCTGGGCAGTGAGTGTCTCAAGAGAACTTCTGGTATTACTTGCTGTAGTCAGTGCATTTCCTATGCTGGAATTGCTGTTCCCAAGAGAATCAATGAGTTCCTGAAGAGAATCATTCTGTGCCTGGAGTTCTGCAATTTTTTCGCTGACGATACCGGACAGGGAAGAATCACTTCCGATCTGCTGCTGAAGGGCGGCAAGCTTTTCCAGAATTTCTGCATTTTTCTTATTTAAAGAGCTGGCAGAAGAAATACTGTCTCCGATCGCAGTGTTGACCTGTGTGGCTTTTGTCTCAAAAGTTCCGAGCTTTAAGACTGCGGAGGTGTAGACATTGTTTAAAAGTGTTTCGCCATCTGACAGGCTGGTAGAAAATTCTGTGGAAAAGGTTCCGATTGCTGTCCGGCTGGTGGCAAGCAGATCTGATGAATCTGCAAGGGCAGCAGAACCGGAAGAGGCAACAGCATTTACAGAGTCCAGTGTTTTCAGAGTGTCATCGATCAAAGAACCGGAATCTTTTACCGTAGTCTGGAAATCCTTCAGGGCGTTCTGATAGTCAGCAAGATTCTTACGGGTATCGGTAAGCGCCTGCATCAGCGTAGAATTTGTTCCGTCAAGCTTGCCGGTCAGTGTACCGGCCGATTTCTGCACGATCTTCGCAATGGAGTCAGCGGCAACGGACGAAAAGGTGTCATTGATCTGCTGCTGGATCGTGCTTGCGCCGGTGGCGGTGATCTTCGGAGCAATCGCGTTTTTCTTTTCATTAATATAATAGTCGAGCTGCGGCTGTTTTAAATCCCCGGAAAGGATGCTGAGGAGAGACTCGCTGAAATCCTCCGGGATTACAATGGCAGCGTAGTATTTGCCGGAACGGACACCGCTTTTGGCTTTCTTTTCATCAACAAAGGTCCAGCCAAGCTGTGATTTTTTTCAGATTCTGTACGATGGTGTCTCCGGCATTCAGATCTATCGAACCGGTGTGTCCACCGGTGTCACAATTTGCAATTGCTACTTTTACATTTTTTGTATTGCCGTAGGGATCCATGTTGGCGGCAATGTTGAACCATGCATAGAGAGAAGGGAGAATGCAGACTCCCACCATGACGAGAGCAGCAGCAGGGCTACGTAAGAGTCTCTTTAAATCTCTCTGAAATATTTGAAGCACTTTCTTCATGTGAACCTCCTGTGTAATGTCGTTAATAGTGCCAGTATTGAGCATAGTATAGCAAAAAGTGTGGAAAAAATCCATGAGAAAAAATGACGTTCGGTCAGAAACACAATCTGGATAAAGTTAAGCGTAAGATGATATTTGAAAAAACAGTGTTTTATGATATTCTATATTTATCTATAATACAAATAAAAAAGGGTGGAATAGAAAGTGTCAATAAAAGTAAAAGAGGTATTAGAGCTGGCACAGTCGAAAGGATGTACATTAGCAGCCGGAGAAGGTGGAATGGATAGGATTGTTCGCTTTGTGGATTGTATGGAAATACCAGATATGAAAGCATGGATGCGCCCAAATGTTTTGTATATTACAACTGGATATGCATATAGTGACACAAAAGAAGAAATAATGAATCTGATAAGAAATTTGTATGAAGCAAAGGCAGCTGCGCTCGCGACAAAATATAGATATATTGGTTGTTTTTGGATGATGCGATCAAACTGGCTAATGAATTACAGTTCCCAATCATTTTGTGGCCGGAAGATTTGCCTTTCATAGAAATGAATTATCTTGTGATGGAGGCATTGATAAAATCACAGAACAATTTGATGGATACCATTTATTCTCGAATTGAAAAATATAACCGTCGGGAAATGGATAAAAGATTGTTTATTGATCTTTTGACAGGAAATATCACATGTAATGAAGAAGGAAACTATCGGATCGAAGAACAAAAATGGCCATCACCTCCGTACCAGATCGTTTATATTGAAATTGATGGAATTAAACAAAAATTACATGAACTACAGGAAGAGATTGTTCATGAAAAAATTGAGAAAATCGAAAATATGATAAAAGAATCTTTTGGCGAGGAAAAAGTAATTGTTTTGTCGAATAATGATAATTTTCAATGCATATTAAAACGGACAAAAGAGAAAACTATAACGAAAGAGTATTTCGAGAAGATTCAGAAAAATATTTCGGAAAAGACAGGATATACTGCAGCGATAGGTGTTTCGAGAGTAGAAAATTCCTACCAACGTTTCGGAAAGGCTTATCAGGATGCAAGGGATGCAGTAGAAATTGCAGTGTGCCAGGAATTCAATTCAAAAGTACTTTGTATAGAAGATGCAGGCTTTTGGAGAATCATGAAAGAAATCAGTAAGCATGAGATGTGTCAGGAGTTTATGGAGGACAAGTTGAATGCATTTATTGAATATGATCAAAAAAATGAAAGTGAACTTTTAGAAACGCTGGAAGTTCTCGTGAATAATTTAGGGGCAAGAAATGTAACAGCAAATGCACTTCATTTGCATCGAAATACTTTGATATACAGAATTAAAAAAATTGAAAATCAGACAGGATATGATTTGTCAGATCCGAATAGTATTCTTGAGATAGCGCTTGCGCTTCGAATAAAGAAATTTTTGAAATAAAAGATACCTTTTTAGGGCATCTTTTATTTCAAAACAGTATATATCTATTACGAGAAAGGATTCAGTTTTTGGAAATGCTTCATTGAACCGTATAAACTTTGTAATTTTTCGAATTCTTCTTCGTCGTATAATTTAAGAGAACGACGGCCAAAGGATTTGGCAACTTCTAACATAAAGCGTGCAGCTTCATCAAGATCAGTCATATGACTGGCTCCGGTTGCACAACCGGGAACAGTTGTTTCTGTTGTGATGGCAATCCCGACTACAGGTGCATTAGTAGCAGTTGCCGGTTGCAGAATACTGTTTAGATGATGAAGATCATTGCCATAAGGAGTGATATCCTGCTGTGTTAATGGAAATACCTTTGGAAGTTTTCCCGTAGTAATCTGCATTAAATCAAGAAGATCTTCGGAAGTACGAAGGATGTAGCCTTCTTTTACTGTAGGTGAGATTGCAAATCCATTGTGATTGATCACGCGATTTCCTTTAGTAGTATCTACAGAGAGAACTGCGTCAAGTTCCGGTGTGAGCTCTTCGGCATTTACCTGTGCCATTTCTACAGGTGATCCCATAAATGGAACCGGAACATGTGGTGCGGTCGGTGCATCCGGACAAATATGTGTAGAAATGAATACGTCACCTTCTAAAAAATCCCCTTTATTCTGCATATCTAATAATTTGGCAGCAAGAGCAATTGCAACGAGGGCACCATCACCGTCAGATACATACCCGATTCGCTCAGGACGAGCACCAAGTCCGCCTAATCTCCCAAGAAGTCCAATTGTCGGAGCATCGCCTCCGGAAGTCTTTCCGTGAAGACCCGGGATGCGAATTTTTAACATATCTGTAGAACCTTTTGGTCCAACTAAAGGATAAACCTGAATATCCGCATCTTGTTTTATGGATTTTAAATAAGATGCGACAGAGTTGCCGTTTACGTTCTTACTGTCTATAATGTCGAAAGCTTCTATTAATTGTTTGAATAACATCTTAAATCCTCTCTTTCTAACTAAAATAGTTTTTTAATTGACAAGCAAAGTTTAGCATTACTAAATAGGAAAGTCGATATTGTGCGTGCCTAAAAAGAAAGAAAATAGTTGGGCGAAATGCACATGCTATATTTTTGGAAGAATAATAAATGTGCAAAGTGCATAAAAAAACAGGGACATTATGGTGCATGGAGAGCGTCGACACTTTAGGAAGTCAATGTTATACTGTAGTCAAATAAGAATTCGGAAGAAACGGAGGAATAAAATGTGAAAGAAAGAACAGGGACTGTAAATTGCATGATCGCAACTATTATTATTTGCATTATTGCGGAGCTGATTGGTCCACTTCAATTTAAGGTGATGGGGATTGACGTGAAGATATTGACGATGATTTGGGTTATCATCATGGGAATTCTTTTATCTCCAACATTATTAGGAAAAGTGATTCCCCCACTGAAGAAATTTATTAGTAAAGCAGAAATTAAACGGGCACCGTTTTTGTTGTCGCTTACATTATATCCGCTTGGAATTATGTTTGGTATCAATGCAGGTCCAAAGGTTGGAATTGTTTTACAGGCAGGTCCTGCTTTACTGTTTCAGGAAGCGGGAAATATGATGACGATGCTGATTGCATTACCACTTGGCTTACTCCTTGGATTAGGAAGAAGTGCTGTGGGTGGAACGTTTTCTCTTTGCAGAGATACGGCACTTGGTATTATCGGAGATAAATATGGTCTGGAATCCAGAGAAGGAATGGGAACACTTGGAACTTATATTAGCGGAAGTGTATTTGGTACTCTCTTCTATTCTTTCCTGGCACCGGTCGGGTTAGCAATCGGATTTCATCCTTATGCACTTGCGATGGCATCAGGTATGGGAAGTGCATCTATGATGAATGCGGCTACTGCAGCGTTGACAAATGCAGCGGCACCTATGTATGCAGAACAAATTCTTGCATATTCTGCAACCAGTGGACTTTTAACTGCAGTAACAGGTGTGTATGTGGAAATGTTTTTGGCATTGCCATTAGCGAACTGGTATTATAATCGTGTTAATCCAGGTATTGAAAAATTAAGGGCTAAATTATTTAAAAAAGCATCTGAGGAGGCATAAGATGGAAAATACAAAACAAACTCCACAAGAAAAATCGACATTAAGTGATATTTTAGAACAAATTAAAATAGTATTGGTGATTTATGGAATTGTCATAATTATACATATGGTTTCTATTGGAAGCAAACTTCCGGATTTGGCAAAGTCGACAGTGGTAAGCTTTGTAATGGTAGTGATTGCGATTACCTTGAAAAATGTTGTGAAAAAACCTAATCTTCCAGGATTTGCGTGGGCTACACTGGTATCCTTTGTTTTGACATTGCCGATATCTCCGATTTCAGATTTTATCGTAAATGCAATGAGTGCATATAGTTTTGGACTTGTAGGACTTCCGCTACTTGCTTTTGCTGGAATTGCTGTAGGAGACCAGCTTGAGGTTTTCAAAAAACTCAGCTGGAAAATCGTAATTGTATCCTTTGTGGTTATGGCATCTACTTATTTTGGATCAGCAGCAATTTCAAATATTATCTTATCTTTAAAAGGAATGATCTAAAACCATACAGATAAAATTAAGAGGTGAAGAATATGGATAATTTAGAATTAATGAAACAGGAAATCAGTAATCTTGCAAAAGAGAAAAAGGAAGAATTTGAAAAAGTAAGTGATTATATTTTTGCAAACCCTGAACTGGCATTTAAAGAATATAAATCACAGGAAGCACTTTGCAAACTGTTGGAAAGCCATGGCTTTGTTGTTAAACGAGGAATTGCAGAAATGCCGACGTCTTTTGAAGCAGTTTTTGATTCTGGAAAACCAGGGAAAACAGTAGCACTTATGGGAGAATATGATTGTCTTCCAGAAATCGGA
>ENA-OQBT01001020-OQBT01001020.1-human-gut-metagenome-genome-assembly--contig:-NODE-1020-length-13149-cov-2.551835_pt1 | contig 13149 bp, 16 predicted proteins | sample MGYA00242749_ERZ504557 | MGnify/ENA primary metagenome ERZ504557 (study PRJEB26092, sample SAMD00036243) | human gut metagenome | host: Homo sapiens | study: EMG produced TPA metagenomics assembly of... | reverse complement strand
ATTTTCCGTTGTATTTACATATACCCAAACCTCCAAAATATGGCATATTGTTTCCAGACCATGAAATACGTGAGGTAACCCGTTTTGCAGATTTTCCGCCATACTTCCACAATTCTACATGATATTGAACTTTGTCTTTGTTATACCTTTCTGTTTGGTATGTCAGGATAAGTTCGTTGATGCCGTCATTATTGAAATCCAACAATTTGGCATAGCATAGTCCCGTCCAAAACTGTTTCTGCTCATTTAATTGAGCTTCCCCATATTTTTTCTCATAACTTTGTATCAGATTCCGGTAAGCTGAAGTTGGATCTTTGGTATTTCCTTCTTTTTTGACCGTTACCTTGCAGACGAGATTGTAAGTATCGCCATACTGTTTAACTTTACACCTGATATAAGTTGTACCGGCTTTTTTTGCCTGGATCTCGCCGGAAGAATTGACTTTTGCTACCTTCTTGTTATCAGAAGAATACTTTACGTTTGACAAATAACTGATGCCTGTACAAGGGAACTCTTTTTTCTCCTTTACTTTCAGTGTGATCTTTGTGGTATCCGTATCCGGCTTCAGGAATGCAAGTTTTACTTTCGTATAGTTTCTAATTCTGATATCGGGTATCTTTTCTGTATTCATCTTCAGGTACTGGTCAGATTCGATAATCTTATCCCAGGTAGATCCGGTAAACATTCCTTCCATGGTTTCATAAGACATCTGTTTTGCTTTCAGGATAAATTGAAACAGGATATAGATATCTGAAGCTGTATTTGTATCCCCGGATTTCAAAGCAGATACCTTTTTATTATAAGCTTTCATGGAAGCATCACATACAAAACTTAAGGAAACGGTTTTTAAGTAATTGTCCACTCTTTTATTAATTCCTGAAGCAAAGGACACAATGTCTTTGACAAGAAGGATTTCGCCTACCAGAGTAGCAGCCGTCCCCAGCTGGAATTTTGTACAGATGAAACCAAGATAGTCTTTTTTTAAGGATGACGAGAGTATCTGATTTTGTATTGTCTGTTTTGAGGCAAGGTAATCTTTCCTTTATCAACTACTTCTCCGAGCACAAAATCTCCGATTGCTCTGATAGAGGCATTAAAGGAATCTGCCATACATACCTGACAAGCTTTTTTCAGGTTTTTGTCATCAGTATTATCTGCTATGGATGACAGAACCAGGATTTTTCCTACATCATCTTTGATATCGTTACGAATTCGAGTCTGTAAAGCCAACTATGTAGATATTCATGGTATCACTGGTTTTGGAAAGTACTTCATATTCAAGATCTGAGACTATACCAGCAAGGTCCTCATCCCATACATCTGTTATTCCCTTCAGCATGGAATTATCTGCCAGCAGATCGATCAGTATTTCTTCGTACTCCTGTTCCCAGAGGTTATTTTTTGTATTAATATCTCCATAAGTTTTAATAAATGTCTGCAGAACTCCTCCTGGTGTTTTACTGAATCCTGCAGCCAGATTGACCGGATCGTCATATTCAAGCAAAGGATAGGAAGCGTAATCTGTATTCAGCATAAGCCATTTGACGTCATCGTATATTTTGGACTTGTTTACGTATCGCATCTGTCCTGCATCCGCTTCCTCCAAGGATTCTATATCAACAGAGTCTGAGAACTCAGCGTCAGCATTAGCTTCAAATACATCATCATCTGTAAAGGAATCTGTTGTATCATGGTTTTCTTCCGAGACATCAGACATATCTGTATTATTGGATTCGGCAACAAGTCCATCCGTATCCTCCGCAGCAGTCTCCCCGTCATCGAATACCGCATCCAGGTCAGAGGCCCATGTAGTTATAGGAATAGAAATGCATAACATGGCGCCGGTTAACAGTGCAGCAATGATCCTTTTTCTTTTCATTTGTACTTCCTCCGTTTTAATAAATATTTTCATTTCCATATGTAACGGCTGCTTTGCCAATGCATATTCATAAAATACGAAGTTTTTCTCAATGTCTTATAAGAAAGTATATTACACAGTCTCGGTCATTTCAATGATGTTTTTGATTATTTTTTCTTCCACCGCTGAATTATCTGAAAAACATTTGCGGAATCTGATTTGATCTATCTGTGAAAAAACGGACACATCGATATATTCTGGCTTTCATATAAAATTTTCATAAAAAATCCGCAGCAGTTTCAGCCGCGGATGTATATGGGATCTCAGAGCACTAATGGTAATCCTTAGTCGCAAGATGGTATGATATCTGGATTTGAGACAAAGATCATACTCCGTTTTCATACGGTATGTCGTAGAGATTTTCTGGCAAAGAAATCTGGTTGATTCTCGGGCAATCAGCAAATGCTCCGTCATCTATATACCGGACACTCTTGGGGAGCGTAATGGTACTAAGATTAGTTCCGGCAAACGCCATCGAACCGATCCCGACCACCCTGTCCGGAAGGTTGATCGCCTTTAAGGAGCAGCAGCCATAGAAGGCTCCATAGTCAATGAGGACAACCTGCCGCGGAATGTCGATCACTTCCAGGCTCCTGCATCCAGCAAATGAAAAAGCTCCTATCTTTCGAAGATTGTATGGAAGGATCACTTTTTTTTAATCCAGGCATGTTAGAAAAACATCTGGGTGGCAGTATCCATACGTCATCGTTAATGACAGCTACGCTTCCTCTATCCTTCATATTTGCATTTTCTTTGATCCATTGTTCTAACATAAGAATCCTCTCCTTTCGTTTGTTCGTACAAAAATATGAGGAACGTCATAGGGATTAAAAAATTCGTCTGTTTATCATTTGTTTCTTAATACGAGCAAAAGGAGGAGCCGTGGATGGGAAGTATATTTTCGGAACTTTTTTAATAATTGGGTAAATGCATTCGAACAGGAAGAGGGAAAGAAGAAACCGATATATCTTCCCAATGCAAAGGAAAATTACAGAGAGACTGCAAAATATCAGATGATCCCGTCTGCAACTAAGGATTTCATGTCCTCTTTCGGCCAGACACAGTCTTTTTTTACATACTTCTCTTTTTCTCCCTGTGTCATGCATCCAGATCTTCGACCATCAGACCGCGTTCTTTCCAAACATCCTTTCTTGCTCCTCCGATTTTTTCTCCAAAATCATTGATCATAGTAATTTCTCCTTTCGTTTTTCGTCTTAAAGGAATATGAAGATTTTGAGGAAAAATAAAAAAGGAATTTTTGAGAGGAAAATAGCATGTAGGACTGGAAATTTGAAAAATTAAGCGTATAATTGTAGTATTAAAAAAAGGAGGAAAAGAAGTTGAAAAAATTACGTTTTGTATTATGTAGCTTGCTGGCATTCCTGCTCATAGCAACGTCAATTCCGGTAGTGACCGAAGCCGCTGCTAAGCCGGTATGTCAGAAAGCAACAACCCTGCATTATCAGTACAGCGTAGGCACTACGGTTATCATGGAGAGTCTCTACATCGGGAACTTATCCCGCTCTGCCAAAGTGACAGGGATAAGATCCTCCAACAAAAATATAAAGGCACAGTTAGGCAGCTCTGTTACAATGCCATATGGATCGACAAAAAAGATTCCGGTCGTCGCATCAAGGATGGAGAGCAGACGACCATCAGTTTTAAAGTTAAACAGAATGGAAAAACCTACAAGCTTTCATCCAGGATCACTTTTAAAAGATTTGACCAGGTATTCAAAAGTTTTAAGATCGGAAATAAAGAGTATGCTTCTGATTTTGCAGGATACTGGGGAACTGAAGCACAGATAAAAGGTAAGACTGCAAAAATCCAGGTTGCACCTGCTGCCGGTTATAAGATTGATAAGATCGTTGCTTATTACTGGCATGGCGGAGAGAATGATGAAAGCAGGAAGATTAAAAATGGGGCTAAGGTAGCCTTAAAAGACTTAATGTTTATCTACGTATACTACCATCCGGTTAAGACACCGGCATATTTCAATATCAAAAACATGGAAAATCCCAAAATGTCACCTTTTAATTATGAATTCCATATAAGAGTCAAGTAATCTCAGAAATATTACAAGGAGAACAAAAACATGAAAAAATGGAAAAGTAAACTGATCGCAGTTGTAACTGCATTGTGCATGGCATTAAGCGTTCCTGTTTTTGCCGGATCAGCATCTGTATATGCGGCAACCCAGACAATGACTGATTCTATTCAGTTTAACAGAATGGACGGGGTTCTGAAGAAAAACAGTGTAGCAGAAAAGAAAGCCTGAAGTTTATCAAGGGAACCTGGTATACGCAAGGAGGCGTTCCTTATCATAATAAAACAGTTTTTTCTGGAAAAACAGTTAAGCTTTACGCTCCCGGTTCAAAAAAAGTATTGTACCGCTACAAGATTGATAAAGTAACAAAGACCAGCTATGGATATTATTACAGAATATACTTGGGAAAAGGATGCTATGATGGATGGAGACTTTATTTAAAAGACAAGTCTACACTGGTAACAATGGGAAACGGAAATCCATACAGTACATCTGGATATAGTGGAACAGACAGTTTGGTAAGACATAAGTAATTTAAAAAGAGAACCTGAACAGGGTTCTATGTTTTCATAACCGGATTTTTTTTACGGAATTTCTTCTCAGTTTTTTCACCTCATAAAGTGCCCTGTCAGCTTCCCTCAATGCATCGGCAATCACAAGACCGTTTCTGCAGATCACAGAAGTACATCCCGCTGACAATTCCACATAATATTCTTTATCTGAAGTACAGTTAAAAGCATCACTTTCTTCTCTAATCCTTTCTATGATCTGCTGTCCATCTTTCAGATTTCCCAACGTGACAACGCAGAATTCATCTCCGCCGATTCTTCCCACAATACCATCTGCTCCCACAACCTTCTTTAAAACCTCTGCACAATGTCTGATAGAAAAATCTCCTTCGATATGTCCAAAAGAATCATTGATTTCTTTCAGATGATCCAGATCTGCAAATAAGATCAGCAGTTCTTCTCCCTCATGGTCTCTGTTCATCTGAAGAGTTTTTTCTATAAATCCCCTGCGGTTCATACACCCTGTCAGTGCATCTGATTCGGAAATAAAATTCAGAACTTCATTTTTCTCCTGTATTTCTCTGACCAGTATTTCCAGTTTCCGCTGCATAGTCTTCTGTTCTTCTGACATCTGATACATTCGGAGCATATTTCCAATCTGTCTGCTGATCAGATAAAATAAAGACAGATAAGCCGGATCAATCTCTGCTATCAGAATTCCATACGTATGCTCCCTTTCCACAAGTCTTTGTTTTCGTTTTATTTTACAATATTTTTTGCCATCATTCAATATATTTTAGTTGTTTTTACCAAATTATTTAAATATCTGCAACCCCTTTCCCGTTTACAGGATTCTACGCCTCATGCGGAGCACTATATATCACAGGTACATTACGAAGTAATTTCCTGCGACATACAAAAATTACCGCCAGGTCTATTTCAATCCGCGGTAATTTTCATTTTCTGTTATTCAGATTTCATGATCAGTAGATTGTCACTGCCATAATTATATATACAAGAATAGATACCAGACAGTACATGGAGTTTGTTGTGGAAACATAAGCGCTTCCTTCTTCATCTTTCATAAAAGTCTGCATACTGAATGTGGCCGGTGCTGACATATAACTGATAATTGCAAGATTGACCAGCCGATCATCACCTACCAGATAATGTACAGCAACAAGAACTCCTGCGATCATCACTGCCTGAAGCAATACACGTAAGATGATCGTGGCAATGCATGGCTTTAATAATTTCGCATTCAGTTCCATGCTGTATCCCACTACCAGTAAAATAATGGCAGTCACAGATGTGGTGAGAATATTTTCCACACTCTGTACACGCCTCCGAAAGGACTGTCTAAAACTGCAAGGATCACCTTCGATAATCCTGCAATAATTCCCAGGATACTTGCAATAAATGCCGGAGTCTTTAATGCACTGAAAAACAGTTTTTTCACATCAATCTTCTCACCGTTTTCCACCTGTCCCAGCATTCCCATATATACACTGAATCCAAACAACAGTCCGGCAATATCCAGAACTGCAATACGGGAAAGATTTTCACTGCCACAGAGGCTTGTATATAACGGATAGGCCATAAGTCCCCCTTCATATACGCTTACCATAAACGGTAGATATTTCTGATAGGTTCCTTTCAGAAATGGCTTCAGCAAAAAGCCCAGACCAAAGGATACTACCAGCATTACAAACATGATCAAAATCAGGATTCCGGTTTCTTTATTATATTCCGCTGTTGCCAGAGCATGAAAAATAGCAACCGGAAGCATAACATTCGTTACAAGCACCTTCATGTTATTGATTCCGTCTCTGGTCAGAATCTTCCATTTTCTGCACAGCATACCGACCACGATCATAACCAGTACAGGCAGAACAATTTCTAATACATTCACTTTTTTTACTCCTCCCAATATATAACTCAGCTTTGTTTATTGTAACTCAAAAAACCATTTTTCGCCACCTATACTTTCTGTTGTATTTTCACTTTTTTACAGTTATAATTTTATGTGAATTTACGAAAAAAAAGGAGAACTCAAATGAATACTTTCAGCATTCTGACTGCTCAGATCGGAATGTTCGTGATCTACATGCTTGCAGGCGTAATCCTGATCCGCACACGGGTTATGAACAGAGAAAATCTTGAAGTCATTTCAAAATTTGTAATAAAACTGGCGCTTCCTGTAATGATTTTTATCAATACTGTAAACGGAGTGGAACGTAAAACTCTTTTTCATTCACTGAGCATTTTTCTGATTGCGGGAATTATGTATATATGTCTGTTTTTACTCAGCTACATATCTGGTGTTTTTTTTCATCTGCATGGTAACCACAGGCAGCTTTACAGTGCCATGAGCGTATTCGGAAATGTGGGATTTATGGGTATTCCCATAGTAACCAGTATTTATCCGGAAAACGGTATGCTCTACATCTGTGTATTTACCATTATTGATCAGCTCATGCTGTGGACAGCAGGTGTACGCCTTACTTCAGGTACAGACAGTCAAAAAAACCGTTTTGATTTCCGGAAGCTGATCAATCCTGTTACTGTTTCCATCCTTCTTGCTGTGATCTGTGTGCTGACAGGAATCCGGCTTCCTGAAGTTCTGAACAATTCCCTTCAGAAAATCGGCCAGACCGCCACACCTCTCGCAATGATCTATCTTGGCGGTGTTTTCGCCTGTATCGATGTACTGAAAAATATCCGGAGACTGGATTATTATGGAATTGTCATCCTAAAAATGCTTTTGTTTCCGCTTTTCTTCTATGTATTACTTGGATATCTTCCGGTTTCTTCAGAAATCCGCACTACCATGGCTCTGACTTCTGCAATGCCAGTTATGTCTCTGTGGTAATGATGGCAAATGCCTACGGATCAGATGGCGATTATGCAATGGGTGGAATTCTTGTTACAACTATCTGTTCTGTTTTTACACTTCCATTTATTTACTGGATTTTTCATTTTATCGGATGATTTAAATATAATACTTTTTTATAAATATTTATAAATTTCATTTATAAAAAGTGTGGTATACCAACTCTACGACAGCGCTTTCCGCATTCTGGATATCCGCAACAATCTTCTGGAAAATTTCACCGGTTCCAGAAAGCAGATCATTGATCTGGCAGCCTCCACCATTCCTTCTTCTTATCTCCTTCCTGAACTTCTCGCAGGTTTTGGCAGAATGTATCCTGATGTATATTTCCATTCCTGGCAGACAGACAGTTCCGGCGCTATTAACCGTGTACTGGATGGGACCGTAGATCTGGCTTTGACAGGACAGAATACAGGAGACGACAGCTGTGTATTTATTCCCTTCTGTCAGGATAATATGGTGATTGCTACCCCTGTGAATGATCATTATTTAAACTTAAAACAAAAAGAACAACCTGTTGTTTTTCAGGACTTTATCAAGGATCCTGTTATCATCAGGGAAAAAAGCTCCGGAACCAAAAAGGAAATGGATATTTTTCTGGAAAATGCCGGTATTGAACCTTCCAGTCTGAATGTAGTAGCCCGCATGAATGACCTGGAATCAATTAAAAAATCTATTGTAAACGGGCTTGGATTTTCCATTCTTTCTGCCAGATCTGTCGTTGACCTGCAAAAAACAAAGCAGATTCTTCTGTTTCCATTAGAAGAATCTGCTCACAAACGCAGTTTTTATATTGTTTACAGTAAAAACAGAATTCTGAAATCCCATGTACGCCAGTTCATTCACTATATAAAAGAATACTATCAGACAGTCTGATTAATATTCTGATATTTTTTGGCATCCAATTTCCCTTCCATGCATAGATAAGCATGAGTACCATTCCTACAGCCCATGAAACAGGATACAGTACATATATAATATCAATGCTGGTGAAATGTGGAACCACAAACTGAATCCACAGAATACGGAACAGACATAATGCAAGCAGCATCACTACCATGGGAGGTACCGTCTTTCCTGTTCCGCGAATGGTTCCTGCCAGGGAATGCATAATTCCCAGAAGGAAATAGAACGGGCAGAAATATTTCATTGCCTGTGCCCCATAATAGATTACTTCTTTATCACTGCTGAAAATCCCTATGATCGGTCTGGAAAAGGTCAGCAGGAGAATTCCTGTCACGATCGTATAAAGCACGCTCATTCCAAGAGTTACTCTCAATCCTTTCCTGATTCTGTCTGTTTTTCCCGCACCATAGTTCTGACCGGTAAAAGTCGTTGCTGCCATACTAAAACTCATTACCGGCAGAATGTTAAACCCATCTACTTTCAGGTATGCACCAAAACCCGCCATTGCACTGGCTCCGAATCCATTGACACCAGATTGTACCAGTACATTTGAAAAGGAGATTACCGTGTTTTGAATTGCAGTCGGCAGACCTACCTGGATAATCCGTCCTGCCATTGTTCTATCAATGGAAAGTTTCTTCGGATTTATGCGGTAAATATCCGGAACTCTCATCAAAAACCATAATGCAAAAATGCAGGAAAGTACCTGGCTGATATCTGTTGCAATTGCAGCACCCTCGACTCCCATGTGCATTCCGCCGATAAGCCATAAATCCAGAAAAATATTGGAAAACGAAGCTACTGCCAGATACATCAGCGAACGTCTGGAGTTACCTACTGCATTCAGGATCCCCGCTGCCATATTATAGATGACATTAAAAACCAGTCCATAAGAATAAATTCTCAAATACAGAACTGACTGATTCATTACTTCTTCCGGAGTTCTCATCCACCTGAGAATTGCAGGTGAAAATACAATTCCAGCGATAGTAAGAACAATTCCCAGAATAAGCGCAAGCATCAAGGCTGTATGTGCAGAACGCTGAACGCCATTCTCATCTCCTGCTCCATAAAACTGGGATACAATAACTCCCGCACCTGCAGATGCCCCCATACTGAATGCAATCAGCAGACAAATCAGCGACGTACTGGAACCAACTGCAGCCAGTGCATTGCTGCCCACAAAATTTCCTACAATAATTGAGTCCACTGTATTGTACATCTGTTGGAGCAGATTTCCCAGTATCAATGGAATAGAAAACAGAAGGATCTGTCTCCAGATGGTCCCTTCTGTCATGGTACTGATCGATTTTAACTTCACACTCTTACTCTTTTCATATGCTGCCACTCTCATTCCCCCATTCATATATTATTGCTGTTCACAACGCGTCCGGCAGCACCCTTCGGCATTCCTATTATAAAATATTTTATATAAAAATCAAGCCGCCACTATTTATAGCATTGCATTTCCTGTCAGTTTACTGTACAATACTTTTATATTGTAAAGTACGAAACAGGAGGTAATTTATTATGGCTTTTGATATCACACCTTATGTAGATATGTCCCCAAAAAAAGTTCGTGAACTAATCCGCAAGGGAGTTATTGATTTCCCCACTGCAGGAATGTGCCGTGGCTATGCGCAGGCAAATCTGGTAATTCTGCCACCGGAATATGCTGCAGATTTTGAAGAATTTGCACACAAGAATCCATTTCCGTGTCCAATTCTCGAGATTATCAAAGGAACTCCTGAAACTCATGACATGGGTGAGGGCGGAAATATCTGCACGGATATCCCGAAATACCGTATTTATGAAAACGGTGTATTTACAAAAGAAATTACTGACGCCTCCGAGTATTGGAAAGAGGGATATGTTGGATTTCTTATCGGCTGTTCTTTCTCATTTGAAGAAGCACTGATCAGAGAAGGGATTGAAATCCGTCATATCGCCCAGGGACGAAATGTACCGATGTTCAAAACTAACATTCAGACAGTTCCTGTTGGTCCATTTTCCGGTCCTATGGTCTGCTCCATGCGCCCGATGACACCGGAAAACGCAAAAAAAGCTTATGACATTACTTTCAAAATGCCGAATGTTCATGGTGCCCCTGTACATATGGGAGATCCGAAAGAGGTCGGTGTTGATGACGTTATGAAACCTGATTACGGTGAAGCAGTGGATATTTACGAAGGGGAAATTCCTGTGTTCTGGCCATGCGGCGTAACTCCGCAGGCAGCAATTGAGAATGCCAAACCGCCAATCGTTATCACTCATGCTCCCGGACATATGTTCATTACAGATATTCCGAATGCAGAGTTAAACGACTATCTGGAAGCAAAAAAGAAATAATCAGAAAGCAGCAGAAACCATGGAATTTACATTTCCCAACTATTATAAAGAATTTTCTTGCATTGCCGGGTCCTGTCCGGATACCTGCTGTGCAGGATGGCAAATTGTTATTGACAATAAAACCCTGAAGAAATATCAGCATTTCAAAGGTCCTTTTCACAATCGACTGCACAACGATATCGACTGGAAGGAACATGTCTTCCGCCAGTACAACCGACGGTGTGCATTTCTGAACGAAGAAAATCTGTGTGATATTTACACAGAAGCAGGTCCGAAAATGCTTTGCGACACCTGCAGAAATTATCCACGACACATTGAAGAATTTGAGAGCCTGCGTGAGATTTCTTTGTCCCTTTCCTGCCCGGAAGCAGCAAGAATTCTGCTGTCTCAGAAAGAAAAAGTTCATTTTGTTACCATCGAAAAGGAAGCCGCTGAAGAAACCTATGATGATTTTAATTACTTTTTATTTACTGCACTGATGGATACCAGAGATCTTCTGATAAAAATCATCCAGAACAGAAATGTCCCCATACGGAAACGCCTGTGGAAAGTACTTGCCATCACACATGATTTTCAGCTGTGTTTAAATAAAAACGAACTTTTTAAATGGGAAGAGATTCGGAAACGTCATGAAGATTCCGGATTCGGAAAAACATTTTGTGATAAAGTTCATTCCAGAATGAATACTTCTGACACATCAAAGGATCTATTTAAAAACATGTGGAAAACTATTGTTCCGGAAATGGAAGTTCTTCGTCCCGGATGGAAAGAATTTCTGAAGGAACGTCTTGATTCCTTATATATTTCTTCAGGAGAAAACGATTATATATATCAGAAAAACGAATTTGATTTCTACTGTCCGGACTGGCAGATTCAGGAAGAACAGCTTCTGGTTTACTGGATTTATACTTATTTCTGTGGTGCAGTCTATGACGATGAAATCTTTACCAAGGTTAAAATGGCTGTCGTCTGTACTTTGTTTATCCATGAGCTTGATGTCGGAACATATCTGAAAAACGAACATCATTTTAACCTGAATGATCAGATTCAGATCTGTTATCAGTTCTCCAGAGAGCTTGAGCATTCGGATCTTAATCTGAATAAATTTCAAGAACTGATGTCTGAAAATAATATTTTCTCCTTTGAAAATCTGTTAAAGATATGCTGAATGACAAAAAACTTGCTGCTCATTTCTTATTCTTTTTACAATTGCATTATTTGATATAAAAAACTTGTATTCTTTCGGATTTGGTAATCATCGCCTTCTATAAATTGCATTCACCCCAAATTGCGTATATTCTCCTGCTCGATATCCCCATCTGCATATACCCAGTTCCAGTCCATGTTCTGACTGTCCAATGACCGGTGCGACATCGGTCGGACGGATATCGCCTTGTGCCAGCCGGATCCTCCCATCTATGTTCTGTACCACTCTGGAAATTTCATCCATCATACCGAGCTCTATATAATATCTGCTGCACATATTCTCTCCTATTTTAGAATCTTTCTTATCTGCGTATCCGCGGCTTTTGGATAAAGCTGTTTCATATGATCAACAATTTTTCCCCAGGATGTCCGCGGATCTTCTTTATAACAGGAAGTAACATGGTCATATCCATAAATGTGTTCCGGAGAAGAATACACAGCCACATCCCAGCCGTACTCCACGCCTTTTTGATTGATCCTTTTCCGAAAGTCGCAGTTACACAGATATGTCTGCATCATAAGGCTGGTAATGGCTCCGTCAAATCCCTTTTCGCCATCTTTTCCAAATCCAGCCAATTTTTTCAATTCGTAGGAGTAGATTTCTGCATCATTTTCCATAAAATGATCCATAATATTCTTATGTTTGATCGGTGCTTTTTCATCCTCAAACAGAGCATCAAAATCATAGCCGTCCCTGCGGTAGTTGGCAAATACCGGCAGCCATTTTTTGGAAATAAACCCGGCTTTTTTGGCAAAATTCCCGTAAAGAACATCATGCTTTTTTGCATGGCAATCCTCCATCTCCACGGATCCCTCACCGGATCATCAGACCACCAATATTCTGCCACTGTCCGTTCCTCCAGAGAAAACCCCGGAATTTCGTTCTTAAAAAGAGGAAGAAAACCAACCCGGTTGATATATTCGACTGCTTCATCCACATCGTGGATGCATTTCGGATCATCCCATGTTACTCCATGAATGATCCATTCCCCTGCTTCGTTTCCCATGACTTTCTCCTTTCTGTATTTTGCTGTCTTAAGTATACCACACATTGACAAGGCAAGACAAAGATATATATTTTTATCGAAAAAATTGATGACATTTTTGTTACTGTTCATACACCAATGGTATTTAGATAATCTATACCCTTAGTTAGTCTTAAGGGTCTAACAAAAAGATTACAAAAGCCTTGACTTTTAAGCTGGAATCTGCGGCCGCTCTCATTACTGATATTATTGTGAGGTAATGAGAGCGGCCTTTGAATTAGAAATTAAAATTTTTCTAATTCAGGAGGCACATACCTATGTTCCATTTAAAACTT
>ENA-OQBT01001019-OQBT01001019.1-human-gut-metagenome-genome-assembly--contig:-NODE-1019-length-13157-cov-2.991251_pt1 | contig 13157 bp, 14 predicted proteins | sample MGYA00242749_ERZ504557 | MGnify/ENA primary metagenome ERZ504557 (study PRJEB26092, sample SAMD00036243) | human gut metagenome | host: Homo sapiens | study: EMG produced TPA metagenomics assembly of... | reverse complement strand
GGGATGGACGGACCGCTGGTGTATCTGTTGTACTGCCAAGTGCATAGCAGAGTAGCCAAGTCTGGAAGGGATAAACGCTGAAGGCATCTAAGCGTGAAGCCCCCCTAAAGATAAGATTTCCCATACCGAAAGGTAGTAAGACCCCTTGAAGACGACGAGGTAGATAGGGCAGAGGTGGAAGTACGGTAACGTATGGAGCTGACTGTTACTAATCGGTCGAGGCTTTAACCAAAGAAGGCTGAGTGGAAGATGTGAATAGTTCTTGTATGTTGTTTTGAAGGTATATCCTTTACAATTTAATAAAGGGGCATAGTTTCAATGGTAAAACATCGGTCTCCAAAACCGCAGTTGGGAGTTCGAGTCTCTCTGCCCCTGTTACGAAAACAGATTAAATTTTATTTAGTCTGTTTTTTCTTTTATAGGAAAAGAAAGCGTATGTCAGATTTTACCCTTTGAATTTTAGCAAGATTACTTTGTGAAATGTTACAAAAATATTACAGAATACTACAAAACCACTTTACAAAAGAAGAATAATATGTTAAATTTAATAAATGTAACAGAAATGTAACAAAATATCAAAGAGTAGAATTGAGGCAGAATTATGATAAAGACAATAAAGAAAGTAGCTGTTATAATAATGACAGTCGTAATAATGATATCGACAGTTACGATAGCTGATCAAGCATCGTCGACAACCGTTCAGGCAGCATCAGGTATAGTGGAAAGATTTATAAACACTGGTGCAAATTAAGAACAGCAAAGTCTAAACGTTCTAAAACGATCAAGAAACTAAGTGTAGGAACAAAAGTTACAGTATTATCAACAAGTGGAAGCTGGAGAAAAATTAAAGTTGGTAACAAAACTGGATATGCATTAAAAAAGTATGTTTATATCAGTACAAATGCACCAAAACTTACGGGAAGTACTTATAACAAAGGACAAACCGTTGCAAGTTTTGCACAACGATTTGTTGGGAATCCATATGTATGGGGAGGAACAAACTTGAATACGGGAGCGGATTGTTCAGGATTCGTAAAAAGCGTCTATAAGTCATTTGGATATAATCTTCCAAGAAGTTCATCCTCACAAAGAAGTGCAGGACGTAAGGTTTCTTACAGTAATAAACAGCCAGGAGATCTGATCTGTTATAGTGGGCATATTGCTATTTATATAGGCAATGGAAAGATTGTTCATGCAAGTTCAAGAAAAACAGGAATTAAGATTTCACCAAAGGCTAATTATCGAAAAGTACTTTCTGTAAGAAGAATTGTAAAATAATTAAGAAAGCAGGATAAGATATGAGATATGAAGGAATGATCTATCGGCCGCCAAGTGAAGCATACAGTCTGATCGTACAGGTAACGATCGGATGTAGTCAGAATCGTTGTATTTTTTGCAGCATGTTTAAAGAAAAACGATTTAGGATCAGAAAAGTAGAAGAAGTCTTAGAAGATTTACAAGATGCAAGAAATAAGTATCGATATGTAGAGAAGATTTTTTTGGCAGATGGAGATGCATTGATTTGTAAGATGACAGATCTTGAATCAATCCTTCACTTTATCAAAGATCAATTTCCAGAATGTAAACAAGTAACTTTATACGGATCGCCAAGAAGCATTTTGATGAAACAACAAGAAGATTTGGACAAATTAAGAGAACTTGGAATATCTATGATCTATATGGGATTGGAATCAGGAAATGATGAAGTCCTTACATATATGAAAAAAGGTGTAACATCACAAGAGATGATAGAGGCAGCACAGAAAGTAAAACAGGCAAAGATCCGTTTATCTGTGACAGCTATATCAGGGTTAGGTGGAAGACGGCTATGGAAGGAACATGCAAAAGATACAGGACTTGTTTTATCCCAGATGAAGCCAGATTATATAGGATTGCTTACATTAATGATAGAAGAAGATCTTCCGTTAGCAGATAAGATCAGAAGCGGAGAATTTGAACTGTTAAATCCATATGATATTTTGATCGAGACAAAAGAACTGTTAAAATATATGGATTGCCCAGATTGTATTTTCAGATCGAATCATGCATCTAATTATGTGAATTTAAGAGGAACATTAAATCAGGATAAGGAAGCAATGATCAATCTGTTAGACGAAGCAATCAAAGGAAATGTTCATTTGAAATCAGAGTGGATGAGGGGATTCTAATATAGCTAGAATCAAGGAACGAGACAATAGGAATATTATGAGCCTATTGTCTCGTTCCTTTTTATGCAGAGAAACTCATAACTTAATGAATTCAGGTTTCTTATCTCGAAAGACGGTATAATAACGAATTCCAAGATTAGACAGAAAATCAGGTAATTTATAAAAATCATAAGCCATATGTTTTGGACAATGCCCATCAGATCCGATCGTAATAATTTCACCACCAAGTTCTATATATCTTTTTATGATCTCATGATGAGGATTTGGATCACTCATTCCGTATTTAAGTCCAGCAGTATTCACTTCAATACCTTTGCCATTTTCAATGATCATCCTTAAAATGGCATCTAAAAGATCAGAATAATCTCTATAATGGAATTCAAAAGAAGGATCCTTGATATAACGTGCAGCATAATCAAGATGTCCATAGACACAATAATGATTAAAAGAAGAAAATATTTTTTAAGATATCTTCAAAATAATGAGAAAGTCCCAGACGGGCAGGATATGTTTCAAAATAAATCGCATCATATGGATCCATAAAATCAACAATATGAGTAGAACCAATGATAAAATCAAAAGGCTCATCCTTGACGAATGCAGCACATTGATCTAGGGTTGTTGGCATTAATCCAAGTTCCACTCCATAATTGATTTCAATCTGATCCTGATAGTGTTCTTTCATTTTAAATATTTCTTCTTTATAGGAAGGAAGATCTAGAAGGAAATCAAATCCATCAGGATTAACAGGATAATCAATATCATGATGCTCTGTAAAACAAATAGTTTTAAGACCAAGTGAAACAGCATGTCGGATCATTTCTTCCATAGGAGATTCAGAATCGGAAGAAAAACTGGTATGTAAATGATAATCTGCAAGAATCATAAAAAACTCCTTTGTAAATAGTTAATATAATACTTTTATTATATACATTATGACAGAAAGGTAAAGAAAAAAATAAAATCTATGTAAAAAGTTCTTTAAATATAAGAGTAGGTTTGTTAAAATTATTTATGTCGGAATAACGACAAATGAAATATATGTGGGAGATCCAATAAGAGGGTCTGTAAAAACACAGGAGGAATCGTAAAAAATGAATACACTAACACATGTCGGTAATCTGTTTGCGTTTATCGGCGGACTTGGAATGTTCCTGTATGGAATGGATATCATGGCATCAGGACTTCAAAAGACAGCAGGAAATAAGATGAAAGACCTGCTTGGCTATTTAACAAATAATCGTATTTTAGGTGTACTTGTAGGAGCACTGGTTACAGCAATTATTCAGAGTTCATCAGCAACCACTGTTATGGTTGTAGGTTTTGTAAATGCAGGGATTATGAATCTTACACAGGCAGCCGGTGTTATCATGGGAGCCAATGTAGGTACAACGATCACGGCATGGCTGGTATCAGCTAATGAATGGGCGGGAGCGTTAAAACCAGATTTTTTTGCACCATTTATTTTAGGAATCGGAGCTTTCATCATCACATTCTCTAATAAGCAGAAGATGACACAGAAAGCGGAGATTGCCGTCGGATTTGGTATTTTATTTATTGGATTATCATCTATGTCATCATCCATTGGAGTATATCAGGATAGTCTGGTATTCTACAAAGCATTTCAGGTATTAGGAGGAAATCCGATCCTTGGTATTTTAGTCGGCGCTGTTGTTACAGCGATCATTCAGAGTTCATCTGCATCTGTCGGTATTTTACAGACATTAGCGATGAGAGGAATCGTAAACTGGAGATCAGCGATTTTTATTACGTTAGGGCAGAATATTGGTACTTGTATCACAGCAATCTTATCTAGTGCGGGTGCAAATAAAACAGCAAAAAGAGCAGCTGTGATCCATTTAAGTTTTAATGTATTAGGTGCAGCTATTTATGGGGTGATCATGACGATTTTCTTTGGAATCTTCCCAGATCTTGCAATGCAGCATATATCAAGTACACAGATTTCCATTTTCCACTCAATCTTTAACATATCTGTGACGATACTGTTATTCCCATTTGCGAATGCATTGGTAAAATTATCTGGACTTATCATTCGTGAAGAGCCAGTAGAAGACGAAGAAGAAGAACCAGAAGAGAAAGCATTACGTCACTTAGATCCACGTATTCTTGAAACACCTGCATTTGCAGTTGAGAATGCAGTGAAAGAAGTGGTACGTATGGGTGAGATCGTATTAAAGAATTTAAATCGTGTAACAAAAGAAGCAATGAGTGGAGAACCAAGACAGAGTAAGATCGATAAAGTTCATAATGATGAACAGGTGATCAACCATCTAGAACCAATGATTACAGAATATCTTGTAAAGATCAGTCATTTGGCGATCACAGAAAAAGAGATGAAAGTTGTCAACAATCTGTTTGATTCGATCACAGATATTGAGCGTTCAGGAGATCATGTAGAGAATATGGCAGGATATCTGCAGCATATCAAGGATATGAATGAAAATATTTCAGAAGATGCGATTGAAGAGCTTAGAAATATGAATAATATTGTAAGAGCTGCATTTGAGTCAGCAATCCGTGCGATTGAATTTGACGATACCAAAGAAGCAAAAGAAGCATTATCTTATGCAGAAGATGTATATTGTACAAGAAAGATTATCAGAAAGAGACATATTCAGAGAATGAAAGATGGAGCTTGTTCTCCAGATATTGGTGTATATTTCCTTGATATCATTTCTAGTATGGAAAGAATCGCAGGATATGCATTTACAATTGCAAGATACATTTTAAGTCAGAATGATGAAGAAGAATAAGGAAAAGTTTTTTATTCATTGTGCCGAAGAAACGGGATAAAATTTGGTAGAATTGTACAAAATCGTTTTATTGTATACATGATAAAAATACTAAATTTCACTTGAATTTTTTGTCAGTATTGTTTAAAATAAAAAGGAAGTTTGTCAATAGATTAACAGATTGGCAAATCCATCAAAATTTAATTAATCAAGACTTAGGAGGAATTTGAGATGGCAGTTAAAGTAGCAATTAATGGATTTGGACGTATTGGACGTCTTGCATTCAGACAGATGTTCGGAGCAGAAGGATATGAAGTTGTAGCAATCAACGATTTAACATCTCCAAAGATGCTTGCACACTTATTAAAATACGATTCTTCACAGGGAACATATGCATTAGCTGATAAAGTAGAAGCTGGTGAAAACTCTATCACAGTTGATGGAAAAGAAAATCACAATCTACGCTGAAGCTGATGCTAAAAACCTTCCATGGGGAGAACTTGGAGTAGACGTAGTACTTGAGTGTACAGGATTCTACACATCTAAAGAAAAAGCATCTGCTCATATCGAAGCAGGAGCAAGAAAGGTTGTTATTTCTGCACCAGCAGGAAACGATCTTCCAACAATCGTTTACAATGTAAACCACAATGAATTAAAAGCAGAGGATACAGTTATTTCTGCTGCATCTTGTACAACAAACTGCTTAGCACCTATGGCAAAAGCTCTTAATGATCTTGCAGCAATCAAATCTGGAATCATGTGCACAATCCATGCTTACACAGGAGATCAGATGACTCTTGACGGACCACAGAGAAAAGGTGACTTAAGAAGATCTCGTGCAGCAGCAGTTAACATCGTACCTAACTCTACAGGTGCTGCTAAAGCAATCGGACTTGTTATTCCAGAATTAAACGGAAAATTAATCGGATCTGCTCAGCGTGTTCCAACTCCTACAGGATCTACAACAATCTTAACAGCAGTTGTTGAAGGAAATGTAACAGTTGATGAAGTAAACGCAGCTATGAAAGCAGCTCAGACAGAATCTTTCGGATATAACACAGACGAAATCGTATCTAGCGATATCGTAGGAATGAGATATGGTTCTTTATTCGATGCTACACAGACAATGGTTCTTCCATTAGATAATGGAACAACAGAGGTTCAGGTTGTATCTTGGTATGACAACGAAAACTCTTACACAAGCCAGATGGTAAGAACAATCAAATACTTTGCTGAATTAGCTTAATTTGATATTGGAATGAGGACAGGCCTGTAATTATACAGTGTAATAAGACTCAGATAAGGGGTCCGGTCTTTTGGACCGGGCCCCTATTTTTAATCAAGGATTGAGAAACCCTGATCAATTAAGATATGCCTTATGGCATACAATCTTAGGAGGAAAAACGAAACATGTTAAACAAAAAATCTGTAGATGACATTAATGTAGCAGGAAAGAAAGTCTTAGTACGTTGCGATTTCAACGTGCCTTTAAAAGACGGACAGATTACAGATGAAAATCGTCTGGTAGCAGCACTTCCAACAATCAAGAAACTGATTTCTGACGGTGGAAAAGTAATCCTTTGCTCTCACTTAGGAAAACCTAAAGGAGAACCAAAACCAGAATTATCTTTAGCACCAGTAGCAGTACGCTTAAGCGAACTGTTAGGACAGGAAGTTAAATTTGCAGCAGATGACAATGTTGTCGGAGATAATGCAAAAGCAGCAGTAGCTGCTATGAAAGATGGAGAAGTAGTACTTCTTCAGAATACTCGTTACAGAGCAGAAGAAACTAAAAATGGTGAAGCATTCAGCAAAGATCTTGCAAGCCTTTGCGATGTATTTGTAAACGATGCGTTTGGTACAGCTCATAGAGCACACTGCTCAAACGTTGGTGTAACAGAATATGTTGACACAGCCGTTGTAGGATATTTAATGCAGAAAGAGATCGATTTCTTAGGAAATGCGGTTAATAATCCAGAAAGACCTATGGTAGCCATCTTAGGTGGAGCGAAAGTTGCTGACAAATTAAAAGTAATTGATAACTTACTTGAAAAATGTGATACACTGATCATCGGTGGAGGAATGGCTTATACATTCTTAAAAGCACAGGGATTAGAAGTTGGTAAATCTTTAGTAGACGATGAAAAAATCGACTATTGTAAAGAAATGATGGCAAAAGCAGAGAAATTAGGAAAGAATTTATATCTTCCAATCGATACAACAGTAGCAGACGGATTCCCAAATCCTATCGATGCTGAGATCGAAGTATCTGTTGTAGCAGCTGATGCAATTCCAGCTGATAAAGAAGGACTTGATATTGGACCAGCTACATGTGAGAAATTCGCAGAAGCAGTTAAAACTGCTAAAACAGTTGTATGGAATGGACCAATGGGTGTATTTGAAAATCCTATCCTTGCCAAAGGAACAATTGCCGTTGCTCAGGCTTTAGCTGATACAGATGCAACAACAATCATCGGTGGAGGAGACTCTGCAGCAGCTGTTAACCAGTTAGGATTTGCAGACAAGATGACACACATCTCTACAGGTGGTGGAGCTTCTCTTGAATTCTTAGAAGGAAAAGACCTTCCAGGTGTAGTAGCAGCCAACGACAAATAATCATTGCACTTAAATATTTAATATTTAATACACTTTATAAACAAAATGTCAAGAAAGAAGGATATTAGTCTTATGCGTAAAACAATCGTAGCAGGAAACTGGAAAATGAACAAAACTCCTAGCGAGGCAAAAGCATTAATCGAAGAATTAAAACCATTAGTAGCAAGTGAAACTTCTGATGTAGTATTCTGTGTACCAGCAATCGATATTCCAGCAGCAATTGAAGCTGCAGCAGGAAGCAACATTGCAATCGGTGCTGAGAATATGTACTTTGAAGAAAGTGGAGCTTATACAGGAGAAATCGCTCCTAACATGTTAACAGATCTTGGAGTAAAATATGTTATTCTTGGACATTCTGAAAGAAGAGAATACTTTGCTGAAACAGATGAAACTGTTAACAAGAAAGTATTAAAAGCTTTTGAACATGGAATTACACCAATCGTTTGCTGTGGTGAAACTCTTGCTCAGAGAGAACAGGGAGTTACAATCGACTTCGTTCGCCAGCAGATCAAGATCGCATTCCAGGGAGTAAGTGCTGACCAGGCTAAGACTGCAGTTATCGCTTATGAGCAATCTGGGCTATTGGAACAGGTAAAGTTGCAACTACAGAACAGGCTCAGGAAGTTTGCGCAGCAATCCGTGCATGTATCGCAGAAGTATATGATGAAGCTACAGCAGAAGCAATCCGCATTCAGTATGGTGGATCTGTATCTGCAGCCAGCGCACCAGAATTATTTGCACAGCCAGATATAGACGGTGGATTAGTTGGTGGAGCATCATTAAAACCAGACTTTGGTAAAATCGTAAACTATAAATAAATTTGATTAATTAAATGATGGGTCCTCGGATATTGAATATCCGGGGGATTTTTTCTTTTTTATATAATGGTAGAATTCGTTAAAAGATTAAAGAAATAAAAGACTAGAAGCAAGAAATAAATCGGTTTATAATAAGATCAAGCACAAAAAAGATTCCGAGAGTAGATGAAAAGGGGGCATATGATATGGAGAAATACAAAAGAATTTTTGTCATTGTCTTAGATTCCTTAGGGATCGGAGAAATGCCAGATGCAGCCAGATTTGGAGATCATGATGTAGATACCTTTGGGCATATTTGTGATACCGTGGGAACGTTAAATATTCCAAATCTAAAAAAACTTGGACTGTTAAATTTACATCCAACAAAAGAAATGGAAGACGAAGGACATCCAATCGCCTACTATACCAGATTAAAAGAAAGCAGTAACGGAAAAGACACCATGACAGGACACTGGGAGATGATGGGACTTAAGATCGAGAAACCATTTCTTACCTTTACAGACACAGGTTTTCCACCAGAATTGATCCATGAATTAGAAGAAAGATGTGGAAAGAAAGTCATTGGCAATAAATGTGCCAGTGGAACGCAGATTTTGGATGAATTAGGTGAAGAAGAGATCAAAAATGGTTCAATGATCGTATATACATCTGCCGATTCTGTGATGCAGATCTGTGGAAATGAAGAAACTTTTGATCTTAAGAATCTTTATCGCTGTTGTGAGATCGCAAGAGAGCTTACGATGAAAAATGAATGGAAAGTCGGAAGAATCATTGCAAGACCATATGTGGGAAAGAAAAAAGGCGAATTTGTAAGAACAAGCAATCGAAGGGATTATGCTTTAAAACCATTTTCAAGAACTGCTTTAAATGCATTAAAAGATGAAGGATTTGACGTAATTTCAGTAGGAAAGATCAATGATATTTTCTGTGGAGAAGGAATCACAAAAGCATATCATTCTGAAAGCTCTGTGCATGGAATGCAGCAGACCGTGGATGTATGCAAAGAAGATTTTCATGGACTTTGTTTTACCAATCTGGTAGACTTTGATACACTCTGGGGACATCGAAGAAATCCAGTCGGCTATGCAAAAGAGATCGAGAAATTTGATGTTGGTTTAGGAAATCTGTTAGAAGTTTTAAAAGAAGATGATTTATTGATCATCACCGCAGATCATGGAAATGATCCAACTTATACAGGAACAGACCATACAAGAGAATACACACCATTTATCGCATATTCAAAGTCTATGAAAGAAAATGGAAGGCTAGAAGATCAAGATACATTTGCAGTGATCGGAGCTACGATCGCAGATAATTTTGGTGTCACGATGCCAGAAGGAACGATCGGAATATCTTTATTAAGTCAATTAAAATAGTACAACTGAAATAAAAACACCACAGAAGGAAATAAAGATCTCCTGTGGTGTTTTGTTTATAATTTGGTATGTATATTATTCATCTAAAATCGAATCCATAAAAGAAATAATACCAGCTTCCACCTCATCTTTGATTTCATCATAATTATGAATCTCATGGCGGTAACCAGAATAAACACGAGTTTTTACTGTATGTCCAGTATCTACAAGCCAGTTGGTAACTTCATAAATACCTTTTCCGTATTCACCAACAGGATCCTGATCTCCACCGATATTATAAATAGGAAGATCAGAAGGAACCTTGCCAGCCCATTCCGTGCCAGTGATCGCTTTCATCATCTGGACAAAATAAAGCAGAGATTGATTTGTAGTTGGCCGGGTAAATGCATCAAATGGATCTTCTGCATGATCTCGCTGAACATAAGGATCAGAACAGATCCATTCATTGCCTATGGAAATATTACCACAACGTTCACACATCCAGCCCATTAGATCAGCAGTAAAGGAAGGGTCAGATTCTTTCCCTTTTCCTTCAGCTACAGCAGCCAATAAGGCAGATTCAGCTTCTGTAGCACCACGGAAATGACCAGCTGTACCACAGATTGTGATTCCTGCAAGTTCTTCTCCATATTTTGCAGCAAAATCTCTCGTAATAAAAGATCCCATGCTGTGTCCAAACATAAAATAAGGAAGATCAGGATACATTTTGCTGACGATTTCTTTTAACTTATGTTCATCTTCCATCATCGTATGGAAACCAGCATCACCCAGTCACCCCAGGTATCATTATACATTGCAGTTTTCCATGTCCAACATGGTCATCTGCAGCAACGATATACCCTGCATCCATAAATTTTACGATCATATGGAAATAACGACGGGAATGTTCACCAAAGCCATGGATCACCTGTGCAATTCCTTTTGGTTTGCAGGCAGGTACATAAACCCAACCTTGCACCTCATCACGGTCATTAAAGGAATGAAAACTAACTTCATGAAGCATACTAAGCACCTCCAAATCTGTAAAAACTAATATGCAAGCAAAGAAAAGACGAATCAACATATTAGTTATATAAAATTGTATCTGAATATATTATACTCCAGATTAAAATGTACGTCCATAAATACAATCATATTAATAGTTGAATTTCAAGAAGAAAATCGTTATAATATTAACGGACATAAAATAAGATTAATTTTTGGGAAATGAAGGAGAAAATAATGAGTAAAAAACCAACAGTCCTGATGATTTTAGATGGATATGGATTAAATGAAAACAAAGAAGCCAATGCAGTAGCAGAAGCAAAGACTCCTGTAATGGATAAATTAATGAAAGAATACCCATTCGTAAAAGGAAATGCATCTGGAATGGCAGTAGGACTTCCAGAAGGTCAGATGGGTAACTCTGAAGTAGGGCATATGAATATGGGTGCAGGACGCATCGTATATCAGGAATTAACAAGAATCACAAAAGAGATCCAGGATGGAGATTTCTTTAAGAACGAAGCAATGTTAGAAGCAATTGAAAACTGCAAGAAGAATGGTTCTGCATTACATTGTTTTGGATTATTATCAGATGGTGGAGTACACAGCCACAATACACATTTATATGGCGTTCTTGAAATGGCTAAGAGAAATGGTCTAGAGAATGTATATGTTCATTTATTCTTAGATGGACGTGACACAGCTCCAACATCAGGAAAAGGATTCATCGAAGAATTATTAGCGAAGATGAATGAGATCGGAGTAGGTAAAGTGGCATCTATCTCTGGACGTTACTATGCAATGGATCGTGACAATCGTTGGGATCGTGTACAGAAAGCATACAATGCGATCGTTATGGGACAGGGAAATACAGCTGACAGTGCGATCGATGCAATTGATGCTTCTTACAAAGAAGATGTTACAGACGAATTCGTGGTACCAACAGTTATTGTTGAAAATGGTGAACCAGTTGCAACATTAAAAGAAAACGATTCCGTTATTTTCTATAACTTCAGACCAGACCGTGCAAGAGAGATCACACGTTCTATTTGTGATGATAAATTCGACAGTTTTGATCGTCCAAATGGATACTTCAAGACAACATTTGTATGCTTCACAGAATATGATGTGACAATCCCTAACAAATTAGTGGCATTCCACAAAGTAGAGATCAAGAATACATTTGGAGAATTCCTTGCACAGCACGGATTAAAACAGTTACGTTTAGCAGAAACAGAGAAATACGCTCATGTAACATTCTTCTTTAACGGTGGAGTCGAAGAACCAAACGAAGGAGAAGACAGAATCTTAGTAAAATCTCCAGCAGTAGCAACGTATGATCTTCAGCCAGAGATGAGTGCTCCAGAAGTTGGTGCAAAACTTGTAGAAGCGATCAAATCTGACAAATATGACGTGATCATCATGAACTTCGCAAACAGCGACATGGTAGGTCATACAGGAATCGAAGAAGCAGCGATCAAAGCGGTAGAAGCAGTTGACAAATGCGTTGGAGATGCAGTAGAAGCAATCAAAGAAGTAAATGGACAGATGTTTATCTGTGCTGACCACGGAAATGCAGAGCAGTTAAAAGACTATGAAACAGGAGCTCCATTTACAGCACATACAACAAATCCAGTACCATTTATCCTTGTAAATGCTGAAGAAGGATTAAAATTAAGAGAAGGTGGATGCTTAGCTGATATCGTACCTACATTAATCGAGTTAATGGGAATGGAACAGCCAGCAGAAATGACAGGAAAATCCCTGATCGTAAAATAAGATCTTAAAAAGACATCTTGAAAGAATCAAGAAAAGAAAGATATAATAAGAATAATGGCAAAGGCGCTTATGCAGTATAGCATAAGTGCCTTTTTTCTTAAGGAGGTGTCCGATATGGATGTATACGAAAAATTAGAAGAATTACAGGAAAAAGCACTGCATGATGACACAATACGAAAGACATTATTAAAAACAAGGGAAGAAAAAGAACCGATTCTTGCCTTTTGCAAGCAATGTCAGGAACTAGGATATGAGATTTATCCGATGGAATTGATCAATGCTGGAGAAGAATTTTACGCAACAATGAGAAGAAGTACGAATGGTGGAGGAGAGAACTCGCCTAAATTAAGTGGTGAAGATGATATGTACGAATTGTTTATGACAGCGATCAAATAAGTGCATTGATAAGAATGCTTTGACATTCATGCAAGTAATATTTTCTTAAGAGAGATTCCGCAGGTAAGGATCAATGAACTATGCAAAGATACGTTGCTTCCTTATGCGAAACGATTAAATATTGATTATGTGTGGGTACATGGAGCTGCTACTGTGTTAGAAGCAACTTTTGCACATTCATTAAATATGATCGGAACTTCAGTGCTTGTCGTGGAGATGGGCGTTGGAATGCGCATGACAAAAGAGTACTGCAAACAATTAGTGGAT